>Ga0209208_10000130_pt1 | contig 78618 bp, 65 predicted proteins | sample S1TSphfallax_3_FD_187694 | JGI IMG/M metagenome (GOLD analysis project Ga0209208, IMG submission 187694) | Host-associated microbial communities from peat moss isolated from Minnesota, USA - S1T2_Fd - Sphagnum fallax MG (SPAdes) (version 2) | ecosystem: Host-associated > Plants > Peat moss >... | reverse complement strand
GCATTCCCTCGCCGCGCGGCGACAAGAATGGCGCCGATATTAACCTGGCGCTGGATGCGCTGGAAATGGCTTTCACCCATTCGCATGTGAACGCTTTCGCCATCGTCAGCGGCGACAGCGATTTCATTCCGCTGGTGAACAAGCTGAAAGAATACGGCAAGACCGTGTTCGTGCTCGGAGGCAAGGCGTTTACCAGCACCATTCTGCAGCAGAACTGCCATGAATTCGTGAGCTACGAATCGCTGCTGGAAGACGGGGCAACCATCGTTCCCAGCCCGATGCCGGACCGGCGCGACATGAATGCCGACCGGCCGCGTTCCGACCGCCCAGGCGACCGAGGCGACCGTGGTGACCGGCCCGACCGAAAAGATCTGCCGCCCAAACAGCAGCAGCCGCCGCAACAGCAAAAAGATCGCGGTCCGCGCCCCGCGCCGCTGGAACTGTCGCAAGCCATGGCGCTGGTGGAAAGGGCCTTGCAGGTTCTGGAACGCCGCGCCGTGCAGCCGCAGTTGGGCTTGCTGAAGAGCACCATGCTGCAACTGGACCCGGCTTTCAGCGAACGCGCCTATGGCAGCGGCAGTTTTTCCGATTTCGTCGAGCGCCTGAAAAAGGCCGATTACATCAACGTCACCGGCTCCGGCGGCCGCTACATCATTGAGCGCCGCGGCGGGCATGGCGGACCGGAAAAGGCAGCCGCCCGTCCCGATGACGCCTTGCCCGCCCTGCGCGACGTGCTGGAAACGCACCGCATGGAACTCGAAGAAGGCGGCGCAACCGCCGAAGAACTGGAACAGTGGATGTCGGCCGAACACCCCGATTTCAGCCTGCCCAAGTTTGGCTTCCAGCGCTTCTCCGAACTGCTGAATTACGCGCAGGACAAAACCGTCGTGCGCAGCGAGCCGGATGAGGAACGCGGCCTGATTGTCCAACTGGGCGCGGAGTTTTATCCGCCCGCCCTGCCCGCGCCGCCGCCTGAGCCCCCGATTGAAGAAGAGGAGGACGAGCCGCAGCCCATTGTGGAAGGCCAGCCCACCATCTTTGAGCCGAACCCGCCGCCGCCCAAGCCGAAGAAAGTGGCGTCGCCGCGCAAGCGTGCCGCTGCCGGGAACGCGCCCGTCCGGCGTCCGCGCAAGCGCAAGCCGGAATAACAACCCCCAAGGCCAGACGAAATTTAAGAGCCCACCGACTCAGGTGGGCTTTTGCTGTTTTGGCGCAGCAGCATTCTGCGGGAGCATTGGCAAACGAATTCCTTACTGCGACCCGCCTAAGCGGTACGCAGAAAGGCGCTGGCCAATTCCAGCGCCTTAGCCTTATTTCCAAAGTAAGGACACCGATTGTTACTTTTGTCATGAATTAGTACTAGGAAAGCGCCGGGATTACTTGTATGCTGACTCCCAGTGAAACTTTCTCATTTCTGCTGCCGGGCGCTGTTATGTTTGCTCGGCTGCGTTTCAGCATTTGGGGCGGGTAAGCCGACCAGCGAGAAGATGGACCGCTCGTGGAAGCGCTACCGCAATCCAAACCTGGGATATTGCGTCAGTTATCCGTCGCGCTGGTCGCGCGGGAGCGCTTTTGACGGCTCCGGGTTGTTTTTGGAGACCGGCGTTCGAAATTCCGCCAAACCGGGCGGCGAGATTGACATTGGGCCGCTGAGCGACGACTCCGAAGCCACGGCCGATGCGCGCCTGAAGCCGGTGGATCTGGGCGAAAACCTCAGGGAAAACCTAAAAGAGCACCTGGATGGCCTGCAGAAGTTTGCGCGGGCTGAACGGCTGGAAGTGATAGACCAGCACAGCTTAGATTTGCAAGGATCCACGGCGCTGTTTGCCAAGGACCGGTATTACGATCCGCTGGAACGCACCCACTGGATGGAAGAAGTTATTTTTGTCCAGCACAAGGGCGAAGTGTACCGCATGGAATTGCAGTGCCCGCCAGACCAGATCAAGCGGTTTGAAGCGGTGTTCACCTACTTTGTGAATAGCTTCGAATTCGACTGCAAGTAGCGCTATTCCACCTTTTGGACTTTCCAGCCATCACTCTGCCGGATAAGGGAAAAAACCAGGTTGGGGCCGGAGGATTTGCCCTTGGGGCGGTAGTGAACTTTGGCCTGTTTTCCCTGGATATCGACCTCATCCACCACTTCGTTGTCGATCTTTCTTCCGCTGGTCTCGCTGAAATCCTGGACCGCCCGCAGGATCGTGTCCTGATCGGATGGCGGCACCGGAACGTCCTGGAATACTGAATTGCCGGCTTGGCCCTGAGGGGCATCTGCCGGCAAGGGCTTGGCCAGTTCCAGCGATTCCGGCTGCTGCACGGATGGTGTCTGGCGTGTTCGCTGGGACGGTTCCGAATAATGTTTCCACACTAGAAAACCAGCCGTGCCTAGCATGGCAGCGGTGGCCACGACGGCCGCAAGATCCTTGATGGCATTCCAAGCCGAACTGGAGATGAGAACTTTGGTTTGCCAGGAATTCGGCTGCTCCTGCGCAAACGCAGGGACGAATTCGCTGGCGTGTGCTTCGGGTTCGGCTTCCGGCTCCGGTTCGGGCTCTTCCGCGACCGGCAGCGGCTGAACGTCCACCACATTGGCGGACGCTGGCGGCGGAGCCGCATTCTCAAAAGCTTTCCCAGGGTGATCCAATGCGTGCAAACGCTGCCGGATGCGGGTTTCGGTTGGATAAACAGCCAGCAGTTCTGCCAACTGTTCGCGCGCTTCGGCGGTTTTGCCTTCCGAAGTGAGCCGGTCCACCCGGTTCAGGGCAATGGAAATCCGTTCGTCATGCCGCGCCTGTTTCACTTTTTCGAGAAGTTCCGGGTCGGGCTTAAGCGGCGGTTCGGTGGCAGCGGCTTCCTGCAGCAGCGCTTCGGCCACCCGCCAATTGCGCGGAAGAAGCTCCTCGGAATGAAGTTCGGCGAATTCGTTCACGCGCGCTTTCAACTGCGGCAAACCGCGGCTGAGGCCCAGCGCCTCACGAAAATGCCCGACCGCCGAGACAAAACGATCCTCTTCCAGGTCGCGGCTCATTTCGTCGAGAGCCGAATCCAGCCACAGGCCGCGCTGAACAACCCGGTCTGTCAGGGTTCCGGAAGTTTGCAATGGACCGGACATTGAAACGATCTTACCTCGACGGCCGCTATACGGCTACTGCCCGCCGCCACGGTCGCCCCAATTTTGGATGGAAACTGCATAAAGACGATGGCAAAGTACCAGGCCGTACTCAAACGTAAACGCCTTACCTGGCTGGCAGGAATATAAGCGGCGAAAACTATTGGCATAAGTCGTGATGCGTGCTACAACTTAGTTCATTCGTACGCAGTTTATGAGCGCAAAGCCCCACGCCATCAGTTCGCCCGCACTGGCGAGCGGCAGTGCGCTGGCAACCAGCAATTCATCGCTGGCGATCACGATGTGCGTGGCGGCGGCCGATTTTTTGACGCTTTCCGCGGTTTTTGGGCTGGCGGTTCTCTGGCGGCATTACCTTTCTCCGCTCTATCCGCTCAGTTCTTATTTCCAGTTGGCGCCGCTGATGGTCATGGTGATGAGCGCCTTCTTTCTGCAGGGGCTTTATCCGGGCGTTTTGCTTCACCCGGCGGAAGAAATGCGGCGCATTTTCGTTTCCATCACGGTGGTTTTCCTGCTGATGTCCTGCACCACTTTCTTGTGGCGCACGGGCGCTGAGTATTCGCGCTCAGTTTTCCTGGTGACCTGGACGGGCGGCGCGCCCATGGTCCTGCTGGTGCGTTACTTCATGCGCAGGCGATTCAAGGGATTTGAATGGTGGGGCGTGACAGCGGTGGTTCTCGGATCGGGCATGGCGGCGCAAAGGGTGGCGCGGACGCTTCGGGACGGACGCTGGGGAGTGAAAGTCATTGGCATGCTGTCCGACGATGCGCCGGCAGCGTGGCCGTCCGACTTGCCGCCCGTGCTGGGACCCATCAGCTCCGCGCCTGGATTTTGCAAGGAACGCTGGGCGCATTACGCCATTATTGCGATGCCGAACCGCACGGCGCAGGAGATTCGGCACCTGATTCAAGACTGGTGCTACGGCTTTCAGCATGTGCTGCTGATGCCGGATATGCCGGGCATTTGCAGTTTGGGAATCGCGCCCAGGGAAGTGGGCGGCGAGGTGGGTTTCGAGATGCCGCAGCGGCTGTTTCAGCGCGTTCCGTCGGTGGCCAAGCGCAGCCTGGATTTTGCGTTCTCGCTGGCGGGGATCGTGCTGCTTGCACCGCTGTTCGTCGTTTTGGCTGCCGCGGTGAAACTCAGCTCCAAAGGCCCGGTCTGTTATGGCCAAGTGCGTTACGGCAAAAACGGGGCGATGTTTAAGGCATGGAAATTCCGCAGCATGGTGCCGCACGCCGAAAGCATTTTGGCGGCGCATCTGGCCGCGCATCCCGAAGACCTGTTTGAATGGCAGCGCGACCACAAGCTGAAGAACGACCCGCGTGTGACGCCCATTGGGCGCTGTCTGCGGCGCTTGAGCCTGGATGAGCTGCCGCAGTTGTTCAACGTCCTGGCCGGGCAAATGAGCCTGGTGGGCCCGCGCCCGATTGTCAAGGACGAGATTGAAAAATACGGCCGCCGCTTTGGCCTTTACAGCCGCGTCCGCCCCGGCATCACGGGGCTGTGGCAGGTTTCCGGCCGCAATAACACCACGTATGAAGAACGCATCGCGCTGGACGAATATTACGTTCACAACTGGTCCGTGTGGTTTGACACCTACATTTTGCTGCGCACGGTGAAGACGGTGTTTCGGCGCGAGGGCGCTTATTAGCGCCGAACCGCAGACTTGCTCTTATAATTGCCTATAGATTGAAGACTCCAGCCTTTGTCGTCCTTCTGCTCTGCGCCGCCGCGCTCGCCGAGACCGAGCTTGCCAAGGCCGCGTTCGTCAAAGTGGATCGCCAGTCGCAGCTTGCCAGTGAGGCTGAAGTGCGCATGCGCGCAGGCGACACGCAAGGCGCTCTGCTCCTGCTGGTCCAGGCCTCAGCCGAAGCCAGCACCGCGCCCGGAGAAGATCATATCGGCTTCATCTACGCCTCGGCCGGCCGCCACGCTGACGCTGTCTCTCACTTTCAAAAATCCATCCGCGCCAATGCCAGCTATGCTCCCGCTCATTATCATCTGGGAGTGGTCGATTGGCTCGCCCAAGACCGCGTGGACGGCCTTTCGGAACTGGAAACCGCAGTCCGCCTCGATCCCAAAGCATTCGACTATCGCTACCGCCTGGGCTCCGCTTACATCGACACCGGCAGCAACGGCAAGGCCATCGCAGAGCTGAAAGAAGCGGTGTCTCTCAACCCGTCGCAGCCCGAAGTCTGGCAGCAACTGGCCATTGCCGAACAGCGCGTGAACGACTTGGCCGCCGCCGTCGAAGCTTCCGCCAAAGCGGTGGCGCTGAATCCCAAGGATCACGATCTGCGCAACGGCTACGCCCAGCTTCTGGTCGCCACGCGCCAGCCGGATCGCGCCATCGCCGAATCGCAAGCCGTGCTGGCCGAAAACCAATGGGACCTGGTGGCGCGCTCCACCATCGGCCACGCTTACCTGAAACTGGGCGAATATGGCAAGGCCGAAAAAGCCTACCGCGAAATTCTTGAGATTGATCCCGCCTCCACCGCAGGACATTATGACTTAGGCATCGCGCTCAAGATGCAGGATCAACTGGAAGCCGCGCAAAAAGAGTTTCAAAAGGCCATCGATCTTGATTCCACTTTGCCCGAATCTCATTACACCCTCGGCATCACCGACTGGCAACTGGGCGATTTTCCCGGCACCATCGCGCAGATGAAAGCTGCCATCGCCATTCGGCCTGATTACGCCGAAGCGCACTACATGCTGGGCATCGCCTTGAAGCAAAGCGGCGATTTGGACGGCGCAATCGTGGAATTGAAGGCTTCCATTAGACTGGACCCCTCCACGCCCGGACCTTTCAACACGCTCGGCCAAATTCTGCGCATCAAGGGCGACAAAGCCGGCAGCGAGGAAGCTTTTGCGCAAGGTTCAAAGCTCAAAGCTGATAAAGATAAGCAGTTGGCCAATTCACTCGATCAAGGCATGCGCGGCGGCATCATGCCCAAACCGCTCGACCAAACCAAGCCGGTGCCGCAGTAAATGAAGCTTTCCCGCCGAACATTTGTTCGCTCCTTATGCGCCGCCGTCCCCGTCTTTAGTCTCGACCAACTGCTGGCGCAAACGAACTTAGGCGTTCAGTTCATCAACGTCGCAAGAAGCGCTGGCCTCAATTCAAAAACCATCTTCGGTGCCGAAGCCAAAAACAAATTCCTGCTCGAAACCACCGGCTGCGGCGCAGCATTTGTCGACTACGACGACGACGGCTGGCTGGATATTTTCCTGGTCAACGGCTCGCGTTTCGAAACCACCTTCGCGCCCGGTTCCGAACCCGTCAGCCGCCTCTACAAAAACAATCGCGACGGCACATTCACCGACGTCACGCAAAAAGCCGGCATCGCGCGCCACGGCTGGGGCCAGGGCGTTTGCGCGGGCGACTTCAATAACGATGGCCACGTGGACCTCTTCGTCAGCTATTGGGGCGATTGCTCCCTTTGGCGCAACAACGGTGACGGCACATTCACCGACGTCGCCGAAAAAGCCGGCGTCACCACGCGCACCAAATCCGGCCTCCAGCGCTGGAACACTGGCTGCGCTTTCTTGGACTACGACCGCGACGGCCATCTCGACCTCTACATCGCCAACTACATCGATTTCGATCCCAAAACCGCGCCGCTGCCGGAAAGCGGCCCGTGCTTATATGAAGGCCTGATGGTCGCCTGCGGCCCTCCCGGTTTGCAGGGCGGCAAAGACATTCTCTTCCACAACAATGGCGACGGCACCTTTACCGACGTCAGCGAGAAGGCCGGCATTCTCAAGAAGCAAGGCACTTACGGCCTGGGCGTTCTGGTCGGCGATTTCGACAACGACGGCTGGCCCGATATCTATGTCGCCGACGATTCCGCTCCCTCCGCGCTTTTCAAAAACAATCACGACGGCACCTTCACCGATGTTGCGCTGGAAGCTGGCGTAGCCTTCGGAGCCGACGGAAAAACGCAGGCCGGCATGGGCGTCTCCGCCGCCGATGTCTTCGGCAACGGCCGCCTGGATATTGTCAAAACCAACTTCGCCGGCGACACCTCTTCGCTTTACCGCAATCTGGGCAACGACAACTTCGAAGACATGACTTTTCAGGCCGGCCTGGGACGCAACACGCGCTTTCTCGGCTGGGGCGTCAGCTTCCTCGATTTCGACAACGACGGCTGGCCCGACATCCTCACCTGCAACGGCCACGTCTATCCCGAAGTGCAGGAAAAGGCCAGCGAATCCGGCTACCGCGAACGCAAGGTCTTGTATCACAACCTCGGCAACGGCAAATTTCAGGATGTCTCGCTCGAAGCCGGACCCGGCATTCAGGAAACCGTCGCGGGCCGCGGCTGCGCCATCGGCGATTTTGACAACGACGGCAATCTGGACGTGCTGGTGAACTGCGTCAATGACGTGCCGCAACTGCTTCACTGCGAAAGCACGCTGAAGAACAACTGGCTTCGTGTGAAAACCATCGGAGTGAAATCAAACCGCTCCGGCATCGGCGCGCGCGTATTCTGCAAGCCCGAGGGCGAACACCAGCAGATGGACGAAGTGCGCAGCGGCGGCAGTTATATTTCGCAAAGCGACCTGGCTATTCACTTCGGCCTGGCCAAGGCGGCCAAAGCCGACATTGAGGTTCACTGGCCCAGCGGAACGGTGGACAAGTTCACCAACGTGGCCGCCAATCAGGTACTAACCGTAGTGGAGGGAAAACACTGAAACATAGCGTGAACACCCTCGTCTCACGGGCAGGAGCGAATCATGCGAAACATTGTCATAGCGGTTTTCGGTTTGGGTATTTTCTTGGCGGGCGCTGATCGAGCACAGGCGCAAGTCTCAATCAATATTGGGCCGCCGCCCAACTGCCCATACGGATATTACGAGGTTCCTCCGTACAACTGCGCGCCAGACGGCTACTACGGTCCAGAATGGTTCTCAGGCGGTGTCTTCATTGGCGCTGGCCCGTGGTATCACGGACCCGATCATTTTTACGGGCACGTTGACCATCATTACGACTATCGGAAGGGTTATCACGGCCCGTTCCCCAAGCGCGGTGAGCACCCCGCCGAACAGCGCCGCGAATTTCACGGAGCTGCCATGCATGATCCGCACGGCCACGAAGCCCCGCGCGGCCACCGCTAGGCGAAAGAAGGGGACGGAGAAGAAATATGTCCCCTATTCGCTGCCTCCGGCCACCCTCTTTTGCATGTTAACGTTGTAACAGTGTCTCTGCCCTTGAACTTCCACCTCGCGCACTACGAGGGGCCCCTGGATCTGCTGCTGGACCTGATACGCAAGCAGCAAATCAACATCTCCGACATACCCATTGCCCAGATCACCGGGCAGTACATGGAGTACATGCAGAAGGCCATGGAACTGGACATCGAACTGAGTTCCGACTTCGTTTACATGGCTGCCACGCTCATCCACATCAAGAGCAAAATGCTCTTGCCGCGCGACCCGGAACTCGAAAAAATATCGCCCGAAGAAGATCCGCGCCAGGAATTGGTGGAGCGCCTGATTGAGCACGAACGCTTCAAGAACGCCGCCGAGATGCTCCAGCAAAAGCGCCTGATTGAAGACGCCACCTGGTCCAATCCGCAGATTGAGCAATTTCTTTCGGAAGACGAAGGCCCCGGCCTGGCCGTGTCAATTTTCGATCTAGTCAAAACCCTGCAAGGCGTTCTGGACCGCCGCAAAAGCCGCCCCATCTATGAAATCGGCAAAGAAAACGTCAGCGTGCCGGATATGATTCATTTCCTGCGCCAGCAGTTGACGCGCTTTCGACGCCAGGGCGCATTGTCGGCAACCGAACTGTTCGAATCCCAGCGCAGCCGCCGCGCCATGATCTGCCTTTTCCTAGCCATCCTGGAACTCGTAAAGCGGCAAAGCGTTGCGCTCACCCAAGGCGAAGCCTTCGGCGATATCGGCCTGGAGCGCGGCCCGTCATTCGAAGACAATCCAGAGTCAGAGGCAGAGCTGGAAACCGTGGAACAGGAATACCGCTGATGGAAACAGAGCAACCGCTGGAGCCAGTGGAAGAACTGGACGCTGAAGACATACTCATCGAAGCGGTCACCGAACCAGCCGCTCCCACTCCCGACAACCGCGACGCCTTAAAGGCCGTCATCGAAGCCGCCATCTACATTACCGACGAACCTCTCAGCGCCGAGCAAATCGCCAGCTCCGTCGAGCAGCCCATAGACCGCGTCAAAGAAATCCTGGCCCAACTGGTGACCGAATACCAGGCCCCGGATCGCGGCCTGTCCATCCGCGAAATTGCCGGCGGCTACAAAATGGCCACCAAGCCGGAGCATCACGAACCCATTCGCCGCTTCGTCAAGAAACTGCAAAAGCCTTTGAAGCTGTCGCTTGCCGCGCTCGAAACTCTGGCCGTCATCGCTTATCGCCAGCCCATCACCGGACCGGAAATTCTGGATATCCGCGGCGTCCAGGGCGCCAGCGTTCTCAACACTTTGCTTGACCGCAAACTCATCGCTGCCGCGGGACGCAAGAACGTCCTCGGCAAGCCGATGATGTACAAAACCACGCGCGAATTCCTCATCCAGTTCGGCCTCAACTCGCTGGCTGAACTGCCCACATTAAAAGAGTTCGAAGAACTCGGCCGCATGGCGCTCGATGATGCCGAAGACCTGGCGCCAACCGCACCCGTGGCCGCCGAACCCGTCCCCCAACCCGAAAGTCACCCCACCGATGCCTGAAGAACGCCTCCAGAAAATTCTCGCCCATGCCGGTATCGCCAGCCGGCGAAAGGCCGAAGAATTAATCGTGGCCGGCCGCGTCTCCGTCAATGGAGAAACCGTTACCGAACTCGGCTCGAAAGCCGATCTCTCAACCGACCGCGTCAAAGTGGATGGCCAGGTCCTCAGCGCGCCCAAACATTTTTCCTATTACGCGTTCAACAAACCCAAGAACGTCGTCACCACCGTTTTTGATCCCGAAGGCCGCGAAACCGTGATGAAGTTTTTCAAGGGCCTGAAAGAGCGCATTTATCCGGTCGGCCGTCTCGATTACCTAAGCGAAGGTCTCCTGTTGCTGACCAATGACGGCGACTTCGCCAACGCCCTGATGTCCCCTGCCAGCCACGTCACCAAAACCTATCTCGCCAAAATTAAAGGCACGCTCACTCAGGAAGAAGAAGAACTTTTCCGCAGCGGCATTCCTATGCATGGCCGCAAAACCGCGCCCGCCGGGCTGAAACTCATCCGCAAGGGCGATAACCCCTGGTATGAAGTGCGACTGGTGGAAGGCCGCCAGAACCAGATCCGCATCATGTTCAAGCATTTCAACCACTTGGTGGAAAAGCTGAAGCGCGTGCAGATTGGCTTTCTGAATCTGGGCGACATGAAGCCCGGCGCTTATCGCACGCTCACCAGCCACGAAGTGGCGCGCTTCCGCAAGCTGATGAAGCTGGATGAAGAAACAGCGGATGAGAAAATCAAACCGTGGTCCCCGCCAGCCAAATCAGTGACGAAGATCTCGCCCAAATCCTCAAAGAATCCAAAACCATCGCCGTCGTCGGCATCTCCAGCAACCCGGCTCGCGCCAGCTTCGGAGTCTCGCGCTGGCTCAAACGCCAAGGCTTCCAAATCATTCCGGTCAACCCTGCGGAAACAGAAGTTCACGGCGAAAAAGCGTTCGCCTCGCTGACCGATGTCGCGCAGCCGGTCGACATCGTTAATATCTTTCGCCGCTCCGACCAGGTTCTGCCCATCGTGCAAGAAGCGATTTCTAAACGTCCGCGTCTCATCTTCATGCAGGAAGGTGTCTATAACGAAGACGCCGCAAAGCTGGCGGAAGAAAATGGAATTCCCGTCGTCATGGACCGCTGCATCCTGAAAGAACTCGCCCGGCTCGTGCCTCTCAGTGCGCAAGCTTTATGAGATTGATTGCGCTCCTGACCCTGCTCTTGCTCGTCGGCTGTTCCGATACGCGCGTCACTCTGGGCGAGGCTTACGTCGCTCCCGCCGCTCTTCATCTGCATAGCGATCTGTTGGGCAAAAGCCCCGTCGTCGCCGAACTGAAGCACGGCGACCATCTGCAAATTGTCGACGTCCAGCGCCGCATGATCCGCGTGCGCACGGACAAGAATGCGGAAGGCTGGGTGGATGCGTTGCTGCTGCTCAGCGCCGACCAGATGGCGGCGTTGAAACAGCGCCGCGCACAGGAAAACCTTCTTCCCTCCGAAGGCACCGCCACCGCATATGAAACGCTGAACGTTCACATTGATCCAGAGCGTCAGTCGCCGGCCTTCGCGCAAATCCCGGAGGGCGGCGCGGTCAGCGTGCTGGGCCACAAGCTTGTTCCGAAATTGGCCGGCGCGGCCCGCACGCCCGGCATTGTGGTGACGCGCCCCCAGGCCGCCTCGCGAAAAAGCCGCAAGGAGCAGAAATCGGTGGCTGGCTTTTTTCGCCTGCCGCCCAAACCGGCCCCGCCCAAGCCGCCCGCCAACTGGCTGGCGCTTTCAGCCGAGCGCATAGACGGCGGCAACGATCAGCCCTCTCCCAAGCCCGCCGCGCCCCCGCCTCCGTCCAAGCCAGCCAAAGCCGAGGCCAAGCCCGTGATGGACGACTGGACGCTGGTGCGCACCAAAGCCAACCAGATCGGCTGGGTGCTGACCCGCAATCTGCTGATGTCCATTCCCGACGAAGTGGCGCAATACGCCGAGGGAAAAAATATCACCGCCTACTTCGACCTGGGCACCGTGAATGACGAGGAGAAAGGTCCCAAACATAACTGGCTCTGGGCCACGTCCACACGCGGCGCGCCCAACGATTTCGATTCCTGGCGCGTCTTCCTTTGGAACGCCCGCCGCCACCGCTACGAAACCTCTTACCGCCAGCGCGATTTGGAAGGCTATTTCCCCATTCGCGTGGCCCCGGGCGACCCCGGGTCTTTGCTCCGCAGCTTCAGCATCATCACCAAAGACGACGATGGCAAAATGCGCCTCCGCACCTACAACTTCGACGGCCACCTGGTCCATTTGGGCAACACCGAGGATTACAACCCGGCCGCCGAATCCGCCAAAGAAGCCGCCGCTCTGGACACCAAAGATTTAGCCGCCAAAGCCAAGCCGCCCGGCTGGTTCCGGCGTCACCTCAGCAATTTGAAACACCGCATCTGGGGGAGTTAGCGTGACAACAGCCAGTCCGATGACCGACAAACAGTTCGCCGCCTTCTGCGCCAAGCATCCAGACAGGAATATGAGATGACAGCAGAGGGCGAGATCATCCAAATCTCGCCCGTTGACTACCAAACAGGTGTCAGCATCACGCATGTGGCAGGCGAGCGGCACAATTGGGCGACAAGGATCGGCTCGGCCTCGCCTCCAGTTCGTCAGCGGGCATTGTGCTTCCGAACGGTGCCCGCCGCTCACCCAGAACCGCCTGGACATCAATCGTCCGCCTCGATGCTACCGACATACGCAAGAAAGGCGGCTTCCTTCATCTGTGTCCCGAATTTGTCGTGGAAGTCAGGTCCTTCAGCGACCGTCTGCCCGCGCTCAGGAGGAAGATGCGCGAATACATGGAAAACGGCTTCGTCCTGGATTTGACTTACGTCTGGGACCCGCGCGCCGATTAACCCTTCCGTTTAACCGCCAGCGGCCCGTAAGCCTGGCACGTCGGCATCATCTGAATAAAATTAATATTCACATGCGCCGGCCGCGTCGCCACCCAATGCACCGCCTCCGCCACATCCTCGGCCGTCAGCGGTTCCGTGCCCGCATAAACCAAAGCCGCCTTCTCTTCATCGCCCTTGAACCGCACCTGCGAAAACTCAGTCCCGCCCGCTAACCCTGGAGCAATATCCGTCACGCGAACGCCCGTGCCGATCAAATCGGCGCGCAGATTATTGCTGAACTGATGAACAAAAGCCTTCGCCGCGCCATACACATTGCCGCCCGGATACGGAACCTGCCCGGCCACCGAACCAATATTCACCACATGCCCGCGCTGCCGCTCCACCATGCCCGGCAACAGCAGCCGAGTGCAATAAACCAGGCCGCTGATGTTGCTGGCAATCATGTTGTCCCAGTCGTCCAAGCTCGCGCTCTGCGCCGGATCAAGCCCCAGCGCGCCGCCCGCATTGTTCACCAGAATGTCCACGTCGCTGAACTCGGCCGGAAGTGCCGAAATCGCCGCTTCCACTTGTTCGCGCCTGCCGACATCAAAGGTTAAGGAAAAGAACAATTCGCCCAATTCCTTCTTCAGTTCCAGCAGTCGGCTCTCGCGCCGTCCGGTGCCCACAATCTTCGCGCCATCCGCCGCAAACTTCCGGACAATCGCCAAACCAAACCCGGCGGTCGCGCCAGTCACAAAAACAGTCATGCTTCCAGAATAGATGCTGCGGTCATCGCCTTATGGCCTGTCTTCACGGCTCCGAAGAATCGCGGCCATGACACCCGGACTCCGGTTGCCATGCATGACCGCAACCACCCACAAAGGCTGCTCATCCGGGGCATACGCAATCAGGTAAGCATAGACGCGCATGAGGCGCAGCGGGCGTGAGGTCAGATCTGCTCGTCGATGCCTTCGATGCGGAAACAGCGCCTGGAAGTCGCTCACGCTTGGCTTTTGCGGCGCGCGTCACTTTTTGCTCTGAGCCGGGCAAAGGCTTCATCGCCAGGAATGAGTTTCACCTTGCCGCTTTTGACGTCGTCATAGCGGCTATCGATCATCTGGCGCGTTTCAGCCAGCCCGTCAAAATAACCCGCCACTGCATCCTAAACCAGTTCCTCGGCCGGGCGGCCAGTGTCAGAAACCCGCTGCTCGACATTAGCTTGAAGCTCTGGATTGGTGAATTGCACTTGCATGCCTATAAACCTGCCGCTAAATGTCAGGGCTCACAAGATGCCCTGCCACTTGCGCGTTCTCAGCGACCACGCTGCCCCAAAAAACGCCCCCACGCCCCCCACCGTCAGCCAAACCGCGCCCCTCGCCTGGTGCGCGTCGTCAAACACATAATCCCCCAGAAAAAACCACTTCAGCATCATCCACACCGCCAGCGCCGTCCAAAACACAAACACAAACTTGAACGAACGCGTCAGCGCCAACAGTGTGCAAATAATCCCCGCGCTGCCCAGAATCACGGTGTCGCGCACCAGGTTCTCGCTGGGAAACGGCAGCATGTCCAGATTCAAAAACTGCTGGGAACGGTAATCCATCAAAGCTAAACCAACCAGAAAGGAGTTCAGCGTCAGATTAAACACGAAACTATAGACACGCAGCGCAAAGGCCAAGAAGTGAGACAACTTCTAGAGTATCTTCTTGCCCATCGCCGACGCCACCAGTTGCACTCCCAGCTCAGCCGTGCGGTTGGCAATATCCAGAACCGGATTCACTTCCACCAGCTCCAGCGAAACCAGGCTGCCGTGGTCGCAAATCATCTCCATCGCCAGGTGCCCTTCGCGATAAGTCATGCCGCCCTGCACCGGCGTGCCCACCCCTGGCGCTTCCACCGGATCAATGGAATCCATGTCGAGCGATAGATGAAACCCATCCGTCCCGTCACTGACAATCGCCAGCGCACGGTCCATCACCTGGTGCAATCCCATTTCGTCAATTTGCCGCATCGTGAAAACCGAGACGCCCGAACTCCGCACCAGATCGCGCTCTTCGCGATCCACATCCCGAATGCCAATCAGCACCACATTTTTCGGGTCCACCTTCGGCGCAAAACCGAGAATGCGCGTCAGTTCCGAAGGCCCATGCCCAATGCAGCAAGCCAGCGGCATGCCATGCACATTCCCGCTCGGCGTCGTCCCCGGCGTGTTCATATCAGTGTGGGCATCAATCCACATCAGGCCAATTTTTTGGCCCTTGCGCCGGTAAGCGGAAGCAACGCCCGCCACCGTCCCCGCCGCAATCGAATGATCGCCGCCCAAAACCAGCGGAAAGCTCCCGCGTTCAATCACGCCCGCCACCTGCGCCGCCAATCCCGCGCAGCTTTGGGCAATGGATTCCAGAAACTTCGCGCGCGAATCCCCCTCCGGCATGCTCTCCTGCTGATCCACGAACACATTGCCCAGATCCTGAATCTGATACCCAAGTCCAGTCAGCTTGCCCTGCAGCCCCGCCTTGCGCAACGCCGAAGGCCCCATATCCACGCCGCGCCGCCCCGCGCCAAAATCCATAGGAGCGCCCAGAATGCAGATGGTGGAAAACTTCATTAAGGACGAGTCCGGTAAAGCATGCGCGGATAAGGAATCGTCTCGCGAATATGCTCCAAACCGCACATCCAGGCCACAAACCGCTCCACGCCCATCCCAAACCCGCCATGCGGAACCGTTCCAAAGCGCCGCAAATCCAGATACCAGTTAAACGCCTCGCGCGGCAACTGATGCTCATCCAGCCGCTTTTCCAGCAGGCTCAGATCATGAATGCGCTGCCCGCCGCCAATAATCTCGCCATATCCTTCAGGCGCAATCACATCCACGCCGAGTGCCACTTCCGGCCGCACTTCATCCGGCTGAAAATAGAACGCCTTGATCTCCGTCGGATACCGGTCCACCATCACCGGCCGGTCATAATCCTGAGTCAGCAGCGTCTCATCCGTGTTACCGAAATCGCCGCCCCACTGAATCTCGCTGCCTTTGCCCGCCAGAATTCTCACCGCTTCGTCGTAGCTCATGCGCGGAAACGGAGTCTTCACCGTCTCCAGTTTCGACGTGTCTCGTTCCAGCGCCTTCAGCTCTTCCTTGCGGTTCTCCAGCACCCGGTCCACCAGCGACACCACCAGTTGCTCCGCAACATATTTCACGTCTTCCAGATCCGCGTAAGCCATCTCCGGCTCCACCATCCAGAACTCCGTCAAATGCCGCCGCGTCTTTGATTTTTCGGCCCGAAACGTCGGCCCAAAGCAATAAACTTTGCCAAACGCCATGGCATTCGCCTCGTTATAAAGCTGGCCCGATTGCGTTAAATAAACCTTCTCATCTTCGAAGTAATCCACTTCAAACAGCGTCGTCGTTCCCTCGCACGCGGCCGGAGTAAAAATCGGCGTGTCCACCAAAGTGAACCCGTTGGAGTCAAAGAAATCCCGAATTCCCTTGATAATTTCGTGCCGCACCCGAATGGCCGCATGCTGCCGCTTGCTGCGCAGCCACAGGTGCCGGTGGTCCATCAAAAAATCCGTGCCATGATCCTTCGGCGTAATCGGATACGGATGCTCTTCGCTGACTTTCTGATAGACATGCGCATCCGTCACGTCCATTTCGAACCCGCCCGCCGCGCGCGCCTCCGCCCGAATCGTGCCCGTCACGCTCAGCGAACTCTCCTGCGTCAGCCCTTTCAGCATTTCAAACAGGTCTTCCGAAATGCTGCTCTTTACGGCCACGCACTGCATCAGTCCGCTGCCATCGCGAATGATGGGAAATACAATCTTGCCGGACTTGCGAAGGTTATACAGCCAGCCATGCAGCGTGACCGATTCGCCAACGTGCGCCTGTGCTTCGCTAATTCTGATATTCATCGTTCATATTCAATGCTGAGCTCTTCCAATTTGGCCATCGCGCGCCGCGCCTCATCCACCGGATGCTCCATGCTGGCCACATCGTTCAATTCCAGCACCAGCGGGAACTGGTCTCCTCGCGTGCGCAGCAAATCCATCGTTTTCGACCAGTCAATATTCCCATAACCCGGAAAAAGATGCTGGTCCTCTTTCCCGTCGTTGTCGTGAATGTTGCAGCACTTCACGCGGTCTTTCATGAAATCGAATTCCGCGCTGATGCCGCGGCCCAAATGCGCGTGTCCCGCGTCGAAGCAATACCCAAGATGCAAATGCGTCGCCGCCAGAAACTCATTCAGCCGCTCGCCATGCGACAGCGCATTCGGAATATTCTCCAGCAGCAGTTCCACGCCGCGCTGGCCGGCGAACACCTTCAATTCCTCCAGCGACGAGAATCCCGAATCCCAGCGCCGCTCTTCCATCTCCTGCCCCAGCACGCCCAGATGCAGAATCAGATAGCGAAACGGAACATCTTCGGCCACTTCAATGGCGCGTTTCGTCTCATCCACCGCCGCCAGCCGCTTGGCCTTCACCGGCTCGGTGATATCGACCACCGCATTCGGCCCGGACCGTCCCCAAACGTCGTCGCTGAATTGCGGCGCATGCAGCGAAAACACTGTCAGCGTCGAATCCCGAAACCAGTGTCCCAGTTCCGCAATCTGCGCCTTGTCTCTGTAATCAAAATGCTGGCGTGCGGCAAAAATCTCGACTCCGGAAAAGCCGGCATGCCAAATTCGCTCCATCCAGACAGTCGTCAAACGGTGCCGCAAAAAAAGGCGCGTGGAAAGCACATGTTGCATGTTGTTTGTTTAGTAACCGGCCACTTTCCCGCTCAATCGCGTCTCCGTGCCGCCCTCCAGAATGCCGTTTTCCACCACAATCGCCTGCACCTGCGCCACGCCGCCAATCGGCTTGATGTCGTAACCCATTTGTTTCAATGCCGCGAACGATTGTTCCGGGAATCCGTTCTGCAAGTACAGCACATCCGGCCGCCATTGTTCATGAAATCTCGGTAAATCCACCGCGTCCTGCGGATTCATGTGGAAATCAATCACATCCAGAATCACCTCGAACACGCCCGTGGTAATCCGCGAACCTCCCGGAGCGCCCACCACCATAAACAGCTTGCCATTATGCGTAATAATTGTTGGACTCATGGAAGACAGTGGGCGTTTGCCCGCCTGAATCGCATTCGCATCGCCGCCAATTACGCCAAACATATTCGGGGAACCCGGTTTTGCCGCAAAATCGTCCATTTCATCGTTCAGCAGAAAGCCCAGCTTCGGCGCGGTAATGCCGCTGCCATAAGAATTATTCAGGGTGTAAGTCACCGCCACCGCATTCCCCTTGTCATCCACCACGTTGAAATGTGTGGTCTCTTCGCTCTCATGCCCAATGGTGATGTGCGCCTCGGCCGAGCGCTGCAAGCCCGGCGCCACCGAATCGCTGGGAGTGGCATGCTGCGCATCAATCGTGCCGCGCCGCCACGCCAGATACTTCGGGTCTAGAAGCGCCTTCACCGGCACATTGTAAAAATCCGGATCGCCCAGATATTCGCTGCGGTCCGCATAAAAACGCCGCATCGCTTCCGCTTCATAATGCACTGCCTTAGGCGAATCGGGCCCGTCGCTGTCGTAATGCGTGCCCGCCAGCATGCCCATCATTTGCAGCAGCCCCACGCCGCCCGCGCTCGGCGGAGGAGCCGTAATAATGTGATACCCCTCATACTGGCCTTCCAGCGGAGTGCGCTCATGCGTTTTATAAGCCTTCAAGTCAGCCTCAGTCACCAGGCCGCCATGCGCCGCCATCGCTTCCGCCAGAAGCTTCGCCGTCTCGCCTTCATAAAATCCCTTTTCGCCATGTTTGGCAATGCGCTCCAGCGTCGCCGCCAGCTCCGGCTGCTTCAAAACATCGCCAGCCTTGAAATTCTGCCCGCCATTCAAGAAAATTCGTGTCGATTCCGGATCAGTCGCCAGGTTCTTGGCCGACCCTTCAAGCGAACTCTGCAAAGCCTTGGAAACCACAAACCCTTCGCTCGCCAGCTTTTCCGCCGGAGCAATCAATTCGCTCCACGGCTTCGATCCATATTTCTGATGCGCCAGCGCATAACCGGAAACCGAACCTGGCACGCCAGTCGCGCGCCAGCCGAAAATGCTTTCTTTCGTCGGATTTCCGTCCGGCCCAATATACATATCCCGCGTAGCCTTCGCTGGCGCTTCCTCGCGAAAATCCAGAAACGTCGTCTTGCCGTTGGCCAGCCGGATCAGCATAAACCCGCCGCCGCCCAAATTTCCCGCCGACGGGTGCGTCACCGCCAGCGCAAAACCCACCGCCACCGCCGCATCCACCGCATTGCCGCCCGCCTTCAGCACCGCCAAGCCCACATCCGCAGCCAAAGGCTCTTGCGCCACCACCATGCCGTGCCGCGCCGACACCGGATCTTTCGCGGAAACCAGCCCGGCCAAAATGAGACAAACACTGCCCTTCAAACGTCGGCTTTGCATGAACGTCAGTCTAACAACAAAAGCGCAAAGGGCACGGCTGCGCGCCGCCAGTGAGGAAAGGAACTCTCTGGCCCTTTCGGCGGGGCGCTTGACACCGCGCCCGTCTTGCGCGTTTTCCTTAGACGATGGTTTAATAGTCGGCAATGCCAAACAAGCCAATAGTGGCCTATTCCGCGCTTCTTCTCACCTGTTGTTGCTCAATTGTTCAGGCGCAAACGACCAAAGAACTGGAAGCCATTCACCAGATCAAGGTGGAAGCCTTCCAGAACTCCAAAGTCATGGACCATCTGGCCAAACTGAGCGACCTTTACGGCCCTCGCCTCACCGCCTCACCCGAATGGAACCAGGCCGCCGACTGGGCCATGACGGAGCTGAAAAGCTACGGCCTAACCAACGTGCATGAGGAAAAATGGGGACCATTCGGGCGAAGCTGGTCCATCGAATCCTATGACCTGGACATGCTGACGCCCCGCTATTCTCACTTGGTGGCCGCGCCACTGGCCTGGAGCTCACCCGGTGACGCAACAGGTGAAGTCCTGTTCGCGCCGTTCGGCGGTGGCCACACCTACGACCCCAAAAAGATCCGCGCCGCGCTAGAAGAATACAAAACCAAATGGCACGGCAAGCTAAAAGGCAAAATCGTTCTGATCACCGACGCCAAACAGCCCAAGCCGTCCACCAGCCCGCTTTTCGAAAGATACACCGACGCCCAACTCGCCGAAATCGCCAAAGCACCCACGCCCGCCATCCGCCGAAACATCACCATCGACCAACTCGAATTGCCCAGCGATCCCAACGAAACCTGGAAATACATCGGCACCCTGCCGCAATCGGTCATTCTGGAATTTTTCGACGCCTACGAAAGCGCGGCTGCGGAAGTGGGAACGTTCCTGAAGGAAGAAGGAGTCGCCGGCGTCATCACCGCCGACGCGCGCTCGCATAACGGCATCATCAACGCCGAAGCCGCCGGTTCAACCTCAGCCAAAAAGCCCATGGCGCCGCCGACATTCATCGTCACCCAAGAGCAGTATTCCCGCATGCAAAGGCTGCTGGAAAGCAAACAATCCGTCACCGTGAAAATGGACTTGAAAGCCAAATTCTCCGACACCGACGTGGACGCAGCCAATATCATCGCCGAAATCCCCGGCACCAAAAAACCCGACGAAGTCGTCATGATCGGCGCGCATTTCGATTCCTGGCACACCGGAACCGGCGCAAACGACAACGGAGCTGGCAGCGCCGTCATGATGGAAGTAATGCGGGTTCTGAAAACGCTGAATCTGCCGCTGGACCGCACGGTCCGAATCGGCCTGTGGAGTGGGGAAGAGCAGGGACTCCTGGGTTCTCGTGCCTACGTCAAAGCCCACTACACGGACCCGAAGGAACAGGCAAAATTTGACGCCTACCTAAACCTGGACAATGGCAGCGGAAAAATACGCGGCATTTATCTGGAAGACAACGACGCCATTCGCCCGCTATTTGAAAACTGGCTGGCACCTTTTCGCGATATGGATGTCACCACCGTGACCTTGCAGCACACCAGCGGAACCGATCACCAGTCCTTCGACGCCGTCGGACTGCCCGCCTTCCAGTTCATCCAGGACCCGCTCGATTATGAAACCCAAGTCCACCATTCCGACCTGGATACCTACTCGCACGCCATAACCGAAGACCTGATGCAAGCGTCGGCGGTCATTGCAGCGCTTGTCTACGACATTGCCAACCGAGACGAACTCGTCCCACGCAAACAGTAAACGGCTTAAGCAGCAATCTTGCGAACACGAAGCGTCAAACGGCTCTTATACCGCGCCGCCGTGTTCTTCTTGATAATGCCCCACTTGGCCGCCCGATCCACTAATGAAAACGTTTCCGGCATCGCCTTGTTCGCGCCTGCCGCGTCTTTCAACTCAATCAACCGCCGAATCGCCCGAATCTGGTGGCGCAACCGTGTCTTGCGCATTCTGTTGACAGCCGTCCGCCGCTCGGTAATGCGGATGCGCTTCAACGATGAAACTGTATTTGCCATGAATTTCCTAAATATACTCAGTAACAGGATACCAAAACGCGCTTACGATCCCGCCATCTCTGAAACCCTTTAGACTGGAATTAAACATGCCAACCTCACTCAGCGACGATGTTGACTTATTTCTCATGGCGAACCTGACGTTTAAGCGCACTGGACTGCCGTTCGTGGTTTGGATTTCACCGAGAGGTGATGCACGGCATGATGTTGTTATTAAGGTCTCGCCCGGTCCGCGTATGACTTCCGAAATGGCAAGTGTTGCCATCCGCCCGGAAGTTCGCGTTATTGACGGTGAGATGGAGACTCGGGACCTCGCTCTTCTTCGTCGCTGGGTGGAACTGAATCGGGACGTTCTGATTCGTTATTGGGACGGCGACATTGAGTTCACCGAAGACGCACTGGCGGAATTGCGATCCATCTGAAGTCGGCTACGCCGATTTTTCGCGCCACTGCTTCACCAGATCCCGCGCCGCCTCAGCCCAATGGGGAAAGTCAAAGACGAAGCCGCTCTCCATCAGCCGGCCCGGCACCACCCGTCTGCTTTTCAAGACCAGTTCCGATTCCGTGCGCAGGAAAAACGCTCCAATCTCAATCATCCAAGGCAGCGCCGGCAGCCCAATCCGGGTGCCCCAAGCCGCCCGCAGCGTTGCCATGAATTCGCGATTGGGAATCGGATGCGGTGAAGCCAAATTCACCACGCCCGCAAATTCCTCGTGATCAATAATCCAATCCACCGCCCGAACAAAGTCCTGTTCATGAATCCAGGACATATATTGATCCCCAAGTCCCTGCGCTCCGCCCAGCTCATGCCGGACAAGACCCAGCAGGACATCAAACACGCCACCACGGTCTGGACTCATCGTCATGGCGCTGCGCAGCGCGACCAAGCGCGTTCCCGGAGTGGGGCGGCTGGAAAAGAATGCCTTTTCCCACCTTTTCGCTACCTCAATCGAAAACTTCCAGCTATCAGGAGCACCCGGCTCATTTCCGCCCAGTTCTCCAGTCGCCTCGTCCATGTCGAGGTCCAGACTATGGCGATAAATCGTCGCCGTGGTGGCATTCAGCCAGACTTTCGGAGGATGCTTCAGCGAACCAATCACATCGCCAAGCAGCAGTGTGCTAGTGACGCGCGAGTCCAAAATCTCCCGCCGGTTGCGCTTGGTGTAGCGGCAATCCACGCTCCGCCCGCTCAGATTAATACAAACGTCGCTCTGTTCTAATTCGGAAACCCAATCACTACGGTTCAACCCATCCCACAAGACCACGCGCCAGGAAACGGCTTGCGGCCTGCGGCTCAAAACCGCCACGCTGTCACCTTTGGCGACAAAGTGCCGCGCCAGGATGTGACCCACCTGCCCGCTGCCGCCGGCAATTACAATTCGCATTCAGCGCCAGCCTTTCTTCTAAATCCAAAAGGGCAAGAAACCCGGCCGCCGGGCAGCCGCTCTTTCCGTGTCATGGCAATTACGAAGCCGCGAAAAACCGCTTCAAATTCCCTTTCAGCTTCCACAACTGCCGCACCACGCCGCCCGGCAATCCTCGGAACTCGTCATAAACCGTCGTCGCCTGCTCAAAAAATCCCAGCAACTCCTGAATGCGCTTGCGCGCTTCCTGATCCTCCGGCGTGTTCCTGTCAATCTCCATCGCGCACTCCCGCAAAATCGCGATAGTCGGGTCAATCTCGCGGCGCTTTCGTTCTTCCAGGACGATTGTGAACATCTCCCAAACGTCATGCACAGTGTCGAAATGGTCCCGCCGGTCGCCCATGACATGAACCACCCGCACTAGGCCCCACCCCTCCAGTTCGCGCAAACTGGAACTCACGTTCGACCGCGCCAGCGACAACAGGTTCGTCACATCCTCCGCCGTCAGCGGATGGGGCGAAAGATAAAGCAGGGCATGAATCTGCGCCACCGACCGGTTCAGTCCCCAGCGAGTCCCCAATTCGCCCCAGTGCAAAATAAACTTTTTCTGTCCGGCGGTCAGGCTTGTCATATCAGTAATTTCTGTTTATTCAGAAATTCCTGCAAATATGAAATCCTGTCAAGTCATTCCTTTGCATTTTCCTCGCCCCGGCAAACGCCCCCACGTCTAAACTCAGGCACGAAAGGACATTTCTCCCAATGTCAAACTCTGCCTTGAATGCCACCAAGCGCGGCTGCTGCGCCGTCGACGCTCGCCTGCTCCCCGGCGAATCCGAAAAAGAATACCGCAACGTGGAAAGGATCTGGAATGAATCCTGCCAGCCCGGCTCCACGCCAAATCCGCCAATCCGCTTGATTGGACCGAAGAAGGCCACCGCACCCTGATGCTCTTCCAGCGCTACCAAAACCGCGCACGCCAACACCCTCCACCGCTGCCGCAAAGCTTGGGACGATTACCGCAAACAGCGCTTCACCGAACTGGTGCAAGCCTCGCAAGCCGAAATCTACAAGCAGCGCGTCCTCACCGCCCAGCGCAAAAACGAGGCCCCAGCCAAGCGCCCAGAGCCTACCAGATCTGAACCAACATGGAAAGAAAAGCTGGAAGAAATGCGCAACCACGCCATCGCCCTGGGCTTCACCCCGCCCGACATGCAGCCCGACCCCACCAAGCGCTAGTCAATTTTTCAAAAAATCCACCCCGGTCTGGGACAACTCCGCCCAAAATCCCTTTTCTCGCCCTCCAAACTGCCCAAACCACACTCAACCGCCCGCAACCTTACCTTCCCAACCGCCCCGGCCCTCTGCATTTAAAGCTTTCTTGGCGTCTTTGCGTCTTGGCGAGCCGTTTCGCCCCCGAAAAAAACGTCTCGTTCCGTAGCGCGCCCAATCACCCTCACCCCCAACCCACCCTCATGCAGCCGCACCCGCAATTCCTCCCCTTCCGTCGCCTCCGCCGCCGACCGCAAAACTAGCCCCGCCTCATTCTCCACAATTGAATATCCGCGCGACAAAACATTCAACGGGCTCAACTGCCGCAAGTGCAACTCACAATCCTCCAGCCGCCGCCCCGCCCGCCTCATCGCCAGTTCCAGCGCCTGATCCAAACGTCCGCGCAAAACTTCCATCTCCCGCCGATTCCGCGCAAACTTCAATCGCAAATCGGTAGCCTGCAAGCGCCGCCGCAAATCCTCCAGCCGCCGCGCCCACGCAGTCAAACACTCCCGCCCCAGCCGCCGCAACTGAAACTCCAGATCATCCACCCGCTGCGCCCGTTTGGTAATCGCCCGATGCATCAAAGCCTCCGCGCGCTCGGTCCCGCGATCCTGCAATCGCTGCTTGCCATCCAGCAGCCTATACTTCAAACACCGCAAAGCCTGCTCCCGAACCGCCGCAATTTGCTCCAGCAAGCTCTCGCGCGTGCAAATCACAATCTCAGCCGCCGCCGAAGGCGTCGGCGCGCGCTGGTCCGCCACAAAATCGGCAATCGTGAAATCCGTCTCATGCCCAATCGCGGAAATCACCGGCACCGCCGACGCCGCAATCGCGCGCGCCACCGCCTCCTCATTAAACGTCCACAAATCCTCCAGCGACCCGCCGCCGCGCGCCAGAATCACCACCTCTGCCCAGCCGCTCTTGCTGAAATAATTGAGCCCCGCGCAAACCTGCTCGACCGATCCATCGCCCTGCACCTGCGCCGGAAACAGACGCAAGTGCAATCCCGGAAAGCGCCGTTCCAAAACATGCAAAATATCGCGAATCACCGCCCCGGCCGGAGACGTCACAATGCCAATGCGCTTCGGAAACCGCGGCAGCGCCCGCTTGCGCGCCGCATCAAACAAACCCTCCAGCGCCAGCCGCTTCTTCAACTGTTCAAACGCCAGTTGCAGCGCGCCCGCGCCCTGCGGCTCCATCGATTCCACAATTAGCTGATATTCGCCGCGCGCCTCATACACCTCCAGCTTGCCGCGCGCAATCACCGCAAGCCCGTCCGCCGGCTTGAACCGCACAAACCGCGCCGAGCCTTTGAACAAAGCGCAGCGCAACTGGCTCCGTTCATCCTTCAGCGAAAAATAATAATGCCCGCTGGCAGCCACCTTGCAGCCGGAGATTTCCCCCGCCACCCAGATGCCCGAAAATTCCTCCTCAAACCTCCGCTGCAACGCCGCGTTCAGCTCGCTCACGCGGAACACTCTTCGTTCCGGTTCCAGCGAAAACGCCAACTGTCCGCTATCCATTCGGTGAGCCATCTTGAACCCAGTGTCCAACACTCATGTTCAGCACTTGGTGCCTACGTTATGATTCGGGTGACAGGAAACCTAAACCAAAAAGCCATGACCGCTCAAGAAGTTTTGGAATTTGCCAAAAAAGAAAACGCCCGTCAAATTGATATCCGTTTCACCGATTTGCCCGGCCTGAACCAGCACATCTCCTATCCCATTTCGATGCTCGACGAGAATTCGTTTGAAGACGGCTTCGGCATCGACGGTTCCAGCATTCGCGGCTGGGCCGCCATTAACGAGAGCGACATGCTGCTCATCCCCGACCCCGCCACCGCTTTTCTCGATCCGTTTGCCGAAACCCGCACTGTCGTCATGATCGGCGACATCATCGATCCCATCACGCGCCAGCATTATGACCGCGATCCGCGCTGGATCGCCCGCAAAGCGGAACTGCATTTGCGCAACAGCGGCATCGCCGACACGGCTTATTTCGGAGCGGAAGCCGAATTTTTCATCTTCGACAACATCCGTTTCGACCAGACACCCAACAGCGGCTTCTACTTCATTGACGCCGAAGAAGGCCGCTGGAATTCCGGCCGCGAACACAATAATTTGGGCTACCGTCCGCGCTACAAAGAAGGCTATTTTCCCGTCCCGCCCACCGATCATTATCAGGATCTGCGCAGCGAAATGGTTGCCACCATGATTGAATGCGGCCTGAACATCGAATGCCATCATCACGAAGTGGCCTCCGGCGGCCAGTGCGAAATTGACCAGCGCTTCGACACGCTGGTGAAATCGGCCGACAACATGATGCTCTACAAATACATTGTGCGCAACGTCGCGTATCAATATGGCAAAAGCGTGACGTTCATGCCGAAGCCCATCTTCGGCGACAACGGCAGCGGCATGCACACCCACCAAAGCCTGTGGTCCGGCGGCAAGCCCTTGTTCGCCGGCGACAGTTATGCCGGACTCAGCCAAATGGCGCTCTGGTATATTGGCGGTCTGCTGCGCCACGCCCGCGCCTTGTCCGCCATCATCGCCCCGACAACCAACAGCTATAAGCGCCTGGTGCCTGGCTACGAAGCGCCGGTGAATCTCGCCTATTCGCGGCGCAACCGTTCCGCCGCCGTTCGCATACCGATGTATTCCAACAGCCCCAAGAGCAAGCGTGTCGAATTTCGCCCTCCCGACCCCGCCTGTAACAGCTATTTGGGTTTTGCTGCTATGATGATGGCTGGTCTGGACGGTATCTTGAACCGCCTTGATCCAGGTGAGCCTCTGGACAAAGACATTTACGATCTGTCGCCGGAGGAGCTGAAAAAAGTTCCCTCCATGCCCTCGTCGCTGGATGAGGCCCTGACCTGTCTGGAAGAAGATCATTCCTTCCTGACGAAAGGCGATGTTTTCTCCGAAGAGCTGATTGAGACCTTCGTCACCTACAAAAGGAAAGCGGAGGCGGAGGCTGTGCGACTGCGGCCGCATCCTTACGAATTCGCGCTCTATTACGACATTTAGCCCAAACGGCCGCTTACGGCGTTGGCTGATAATTCCCTAACACGTGGCACGCTTGTGTCATTTCCGAAAGATTCGCCAGCGCGTTCTGCACGGCGGTGTCTTTCATGGATCCCAAAAAATCAAGATAGAATCGGTATTCCCACGGCTTGCCCACCAGCGGCCGGGATTCGATCTTGATGATATTCAACTCCCGCAGCGCCAGGCAGGCCATCGCACGGAACAGCGACCCAGGTGTGTTGGCCGCCGTAAACGTGATGGAAACCTTGGATTTGGCGCTGGAGGAAACTACTGTACTTTTTTGTTTCGTCAGCAGAAAAAATCGCGTAAAATTCTGCCGGTTATCCTCGATATTTCTCTTCAGTATGCGTCCCGAATAGATCTCCGCCGCGTCCGCGGAAGCAATGGCAGCCGCATTTTCAGGCATTTCCTGGCGCAGCATTTTAACGCTCCCGGCCGTGTCGTAAAACGTGGTCGCCTGCATGCCGGGGTTCTTCTGAAAGAAGATTCGGCATTGGCTCAGCGCCACCGGATGCGAATACACCAGCTTTACGTCGCGCAGCGAAACATGGGGCATCGCTATTAATTGGTGCGCAATCCTGATGCTGGTTTCTCCGCAAATGGGAAAGCCATATTCAAGAATGTGGTCGTAATTCTCCAGCACGCTTCCGTGCAGAGTGTTCTCAATAGGAATTACCGCATGCGTAATGCGGCTGGCGCGCAGCGCCTCAAATACGTCGCGAAATGACGAGAATGGCTGAGTCTGAACGGCCTCTCCCAGCAGCTTTCTTGCGGCTGACTGGCTAAATGCGCCCGGTTCGCCTTGAAATCCGGCCACCATCTCCTTCTGCTTTTTAAACGTCTTGCGCGCCTCCATTTGCTGTATGCCAAGAATGGTATCAGCCTGCATGCTATTTTTCAGAACTAAAGAATACCAGCGATGGTAAACTCGATTATTCTGTTCCGAAAACAGAACACACATGATTCTCCAGCCCGGAAGAAATCTTCGTGAAGTGCGCGAGCGCCTTCGCCTGAAATACCGAGACGTGGAAGAGGCCAGTCAGCGAATTGCAACACGCCATAAAAATTCTGAATTCGCCATTGGACTCAGCCGCCTCGCCGACATCGAAAATAAAGGGACCGTTCCGTCCGTTTACAGGCTATTCTCCCTCGCCGTCATCTACGGTCTGGATTACAGCACTATCCTCTCTATATACGGCATCTCGCTGGACCAAATGGCCGCTGACATTGCCGATATTCATCTCCACGTAACACGTTCCATCGATGTGCCAGCTCCCGTGCCTGCCCAAACGGTCCCCCAAACGGTCTCCCAAACGGCTGCCCAAAGAGACCGCGTGCTCGCGCTGCCCGCCAACCTTCCGGCTTCCTTTGAGCCGCGCCACACCACTTTCTTAAGCCGCCAGATGCAGGAATGGGGCAGGGTGCCGATTCAATTTGTGGAGACCCTGGATTTCGCGCATTACCGTTACGCCATCGTGGGCGCAGACGATTGGTCCATGTACCCGCTGATTCCTCCCGGATCGTTTGTGCAGATCGATGAAACAAAAAAGAGAATTGCCAATAGCGGATGGGATAACGATTTTTCCCGTCCTATCTATTTTTTGCTTCTTCACGAAGGCTATCGTTTTGGATGGTGTACGGAAAGGGGCGGGACTTTGATTGTGCAGCCGCATTCTTCGGCGCCAGTCGTGGCTGAAGTTTTTCGCTTTCCCGGCGAGGTGGAAGTCCTGGGGCAGGTGATCGGCGTAGCTATGCGTCTAGATCGGGTGAAGCCACGCCGTAAACGTTCTTCATAAGACCTAAAATCGCCTCAAAATCAGAGATATGCTTGTGTCTCTCTGGGCTAGGAATTGACGCAGGCACCAAATTCTTGTAAGGTGTCAACCGTAGCCAAGCGTCGATTAATTCGCTTCGCTCAACGTCGCCGATTCCGGAGATATAAAGCTCAATGTCAGCCTTTTTCCTTTCAAGGCTGAATCCAACCCATTCTCTGAAGATGATTTCGTGAATCTTCTTCAGGGTTCGGCTGGCCACTAAATTGCTGGGAGATCCGTTGAAACCAAAATGTTCGTAACGCCCTGTGTCTGGATTCCGCAACCCCGAAACATACACCAGCCGACCGTAAGACGTTTCGATCAGTGTAAGATCGCGTATCCATAATGCGTCCGAGCCCTCTACTTCAGCCGGATTATGAGAGGCAGAGAACATTTTTTGACCAATTCTGATCTTACACACTACGGCGAACACGAAACAAGCGATTGACTAGTACCACTGGGAAGGGGTACGTTCCGTTGGTGGAAAACCTGGGGTTTCCTCGTGTCCTAAATTTTCCTGCTTAGCTATCTTCGGGTCATGAGTTAAGTGCGTTGCACGAACTCAAATTCTCAATAAAAAGTGGAGTCACCCGAATTTATATGAAAAAGCTCATTTTTACCATTGCCACTCTGTGCCTGGCCTCTTCCTCTTTATTCGCCTCTGTTCCCGTTGTCACCAACCCGGAGAGTGGCGCGTGGCCTCCTCTCGCAGTGATCGCGCATTTGATCAAGTAACTAATTTACCCTTTTCCGGAAATCGCTCGGCACTTTCAGTTGCTTAACAGGGCCAGTTTGCCCTAAGATCCTTGTTGTGGTCGGGGATATACCTTATATTTAACGCCCGAAAGTGCCAATATGAGTTGGATTTCTGAAAGCCAAGTTGTGGACGTGGTTCTTGCGTCCATATTGCTCATTCGCCTCGTCCAGCTAAAGCTGCATTTTAAGTACTTTCCGTTGTTTGTTTACGTTGTCTCTGAGTGTGCGCAGTCTTTGCTTTATCTTCCGTTTCGTCACTATCAGCCGTTTGATTATCGACTTTTCTTCTCGATTACGGCGGCAATTAGCTGGTCCACCACCATTTGGGCTGTTTATGCCCTGCTGATTTCGATTCTGAAGCAATTGCCGGGCATTCTGCGTTTTTCCCTGTGGTTCTTGAATATTGTCTTTCTGGTTTGGATTTCGCTGTCTGCCGTCTTAACCGCCCGGCATGGCTATGCCGCATATAACCTGTCCCAGCGGCCTGCATTTCTGTCGCAGCTTGCGGTTTACATTAATATATCGACGCTGGTGTTCACCCTCGCCGAGCTTCTCGTTATTTTGTCGATCCTGGCTTTTATATTGCGGTTTCCCATCCGAGTGCCGCGCAACTTGGCGGTTTTCAGCATGGGCTTCTGCGTATTGCTGTTTCTGGATGTGGCGTACTTTCTGTTTCTTACCTACGTGCCGGAGTTTCGCGGGCAACCGATGATCGGCGGCGTACAGCCCTGCGCGGGAATGCTATGCCTGATTTACTGGATCGCCAGTGTCAATTTGGCTGGCGAACAGGCCGAAGTCACCTTAGGCCGGGAATGGCAATCAGTACCTAAAGAACATTTGGTGCGCCAACTGGAAGCCATGAACGCCGCCCTTCTGCGCTCACGCGAGCAGGTTTGACTGAACATTTCCAACAAGATAGCGGTTCGCGTTAAATTTTTGCACCCTGATTCACGTGAGTCTCTTGAAATGGTCCTAGTATTGTTGTACCGTAGTGTTTAACGGAGATACTTACGTGCAATCCGCGCTGGCCCTTGCGCCTGTGCTTATACTTTTCCCAGTCCTCGCCTTCTTGGTGCCGGTGCTGATTCGGCTCCTGAGACATTCCCAGCCTTGTGAACTGACGGTGGAGTGGTTTGAAAATTTCCAGGTTTCCACCTACGCTCCCATGCGAGGCCTGCTTGACCAGGATGACTTCCAGTTTCTGTCGCGCCAGCCCGGTTTCGACCCGTCCCTCTATCGCAAACTGCGGCGCGATCGTCTTCGCATTTTTCGCGAATATCTCAACCGCTTGGTTGTGGATTACAACCGCCTTCATACGTTAGCCAGCTTTGTGGTTTCTCAAAGCAAAGAAGATCAATCCAAGCTGTTTGCCCAGCTTCTTTCGCTGCGTTTTCACTTTTGGGTCTCCACCATGCGGGTGGAATTAAGCTATTTGTTCTGCCATCTGGGTGCCAGGTCGGTTTCCACGGGGCGTATTCTGCAGCAAATGGAAGAAATCAGCAAGATCGCGCTGTGCTCTCCGGCCAAAGAATTGCTGGTTAATTAGCCCAAAAATTCCCGCAGCAGCCTTTTGCCTTCTTGGTAATCGGGGAATTCTCGCTCCGCTTTCTTGAACTCCGCCGTATGCACGCAGCGCCGCGCGCCGCGATGCTCGGTGGGATAGCGCAGATGCAGCATCTCATGGAACAGCACATAACGAACGGCTGTCAACGGGGCAGTCGGCTGATCCAAAACAGAGCTGAGAACGATCACATGGTGGCAAGGGTCATAGTGGCCCAGCGTGGTGCGGGAACTCCGCAAGCTCCAGCCCAGCTCGGGCCGCGCCATCAATCCGCCAAAATGCTCGCCATTCAGCTCTTCAAATAGCTGGCACAAATCATAGGTTGCGCCTTTGGCATCGCGATAATTTTTTCGTCCGCGTTCGCGTTTCAGTTCGGTCAAGTCGCGGCGCATGTCCGCGCGGTTCAAATAGCGCCGGTAGCGCGCCATCCAGTCCGTGTCGGGCTGGCGCTTGAACAGCTTCGATATCAAAATGGACGCCAGCGCTTCCTGCACCGGGGCCGGAGCGTCTTTGAGCAGATCGCTGATGTCTACCGATAACTCGTTTTCAGAAAGCCGAATGCGGCTGTTCGCGTTGGCGTATTTGCGGAAGCGGACGGCGATGGCGGGAACCGGTGTTCGGGGCCGGATGCTGCGAAATACCCGTTCGTAAATCTGTTCGATGCTCTCAAAGAACAGCGCGCTTTCCACTGGCATCGCTACCGGTGTGCCTGGAGCGCCTCGGCCTGCGGAGTCTTTTGGTTTTGCAGCCGCTGCTGCCGCGCGTATTCAGCCAGCACTTTGACCACGTAGCGGCGCGTCTCCGGAAAAGGCGGAACACCCTTGTATTTATCCACCGCGCCCGGTCCGGCATTGTAAGCCGCCAGGGCTAGCGCCGAATTGCCGTTATAGCGGATCAGCATCTGCCGCAGAAAAGCCGCGCCGCCCAGCGCATTTTGCTCGCTGCGCTGCGGGTCCACTCCCAACTGGCCCGCCGTCGTCGGCATCAACTGCATCAATCCCACCGCGCCCTTGGGCGAGATCGCTTCCTGATGAAGCCCGGATTCCACCATGGCCACGGAGCGCACAAATTCCGGCTCCAAACCCTCCTGCAGCGCCGCGCGAATCAAGATGTCGGTCGCGCTAGAATCGGTCGGCGCTGCTGCGGGCGGAATCGGCTCGGGCTTCAACGGCGTTGCCGGCAGCGCCGTAATGGCGTCCACTTGATCCACAGGGAATTGCAGCGTGCCGCTGCCGCTTTGCACCACCAGCATGCCGTCGGAAATCATGTGGGATTCCGCTTCCAGGCAAAATCCGGTCCTGAGGCAAACCGATTCCTGGGCAAAAGACAGCGCCGACACGAATGCGCATAGAAATGATACTGTCGCCAAAAATCGCATCAGTACAACTAGCTTAATACGGCACCAGAAAACGGCCTATCAATAGCGCACACCGACGGAACGTTCCGCATGCACCTCGTCCGGCTGGAACTCTTGGGCGCTTTCAAGCATCAGCATCTCGTGCTCCAGCAGCGTGGAGGAAACCAGCGCCTTCACCGCAATCTCCGCGATATTACTGTTTTTGCCGTAGCGCGCCGTAAACAGGTCGGATACGTCCTGTAATTGTTTCCGAATACCTGACAGGTACCGGGTCATGGCTGCTTGCTCGTCCCGGCTGAGAGGATACTGCATGCGCAACTCCCTCCGGTGGGTTACCTTAAGACCACTCGCTTATTTTGTCATATCTTTGGCGATGCCAACCAGAAAAACGTATACGATTTTCCCCGCGATACCATGAGTCAAATGGGAAAGCCCTCCGGCCTGCATTGCTCCAAATGTTCTAAAGCTTTCGAAACAAATCAGTTGCTGAACCTTTGCGAGTGCGGCGGTCCGCTTCTGGTGGACTATGACCTGGCGGCCATCAGGCAAATCTGGCCGCGCGAAAGTTTGCAGAATGCCGACACGCCCGCGTCCATGTGGCGCTATGCTCCGGTTCTTCCGCTCGATTTTTCGGAAGCCGTTTCCCTGTCGGAAGGCTGGACGCCTCTATTGCACGCCCGTTCGCTGGGCGCTTCCATAGGCGGAACGCGGCTCTTCATCAAAGACGAAGGCCAGAATCCCACCCATTCGTTCAAAGCCCGCGGCCTGTGCTGCGCCGTCAGCATGGCGAAGAAACTGGGCGCAAAAAAACTGGCGATACCCTCGGCTGGCAACGCCGCAGGCGCACTCGCCGCTTATGCCGCCGCCGCCGGCCTGGAAGCGCACATTTTCATGCCCAGCGACGTTCCCCAATCGAACTATTTGGAATGCATGGCCACCGGCGCGCATGTGACTTTAGTCAACGGACTGATCAGCGATTGCGGCCGCATCGTCGCCGAACGCAAACAGCGCGAAGGCTGGTTCGAAGTCAGCACGCTGAAAGAGCCCTACCGCATTGAAGGCAAGAAAACCATGGGGTACGAAGTGGCGGAGCAATTCAACTGGAAACTGCCCGACGCCATCCTTTATCCGTGCGGCGGCGGAGTCGGCTTAATTGGCATGTGGAAAGCCTTCGCGGAGATGGAAGCCCTTGGCTGGATTGGCCCGGAGCGCCCCAAAATGATCTCCGTTCAGGCCGCTGGTTGCGCGCCCATAACGCGCGCTTTTGAAAACGGCCAACCGGCGAGCGAATTCTGGCAAAACGCGCACACTGTTTCGAGCGGCCTGCGCGTCCCCAAAGCGCTCGGCGATTTTCTGGTGCTAAGAGCTGTGCGCGAAAGCAAAGGCACGGCGGTTTCCATAACGGATGAAGCTAGCCTGGACGCCGGCCTCGAACTGGCGCGCCTGGAAGGCATTTTCGCCGCACCCGAAGGCGGCGCCTGCGTTGCTGCTGCCCGACAGCTTTACCAAAGCGGTTTTTTTCAGCCGGATGAAACTGTTGTTATCTATAACACTGGCTCGGGCGCCAAGTATGCCGAAGCTTACTCCAGCCGTTTCTTCCGTTCGAACTCCGCCGAACAGGATAAATTGGGCGGCCTCATTCTTCCGCGCTGATTTGCTTTGGATTTGCGCGCCAAATTACGTCTTCTTCCGTATTCAATCCCCGAATTTTTTGTGGGACTATATAAGGGTTAAGTTTGGAGGTCTCGGTGACACCAGTCTTCCGAACCAACAGAGTGAGGAGAGTTATTAAGTGATTAAGCTGTTTGTAGGCAATCTGCCTTATAAAGCGACAGAAGCCGATCTGCAGTCTTTCTTTGAAGAAGCCGGTGTCCATGTAGATAGCGTCAACATTCTGCGCGATCGTTTTAGCGGGGAAGCCCGAGGATTTGGGTTCGTCGAGATTAACGATGATGCGGCGGCAACACAAGCCATTCAAGCCTGCAACGGGCGCGCCCTTATGGGCCGTGCGCTGGTGGTGAACGAAGCGCGCCCGCCGGAGCGGCGCGAACGTTCCCAGGGTGCGGGCGGACAAGGCGGCCCTGGCGGCGGCCGCCAGCGCGATTTCGGTGGCAGCAAAAATCGCTGGTAAGTCACTTAGTGTATTTCTCGAAAAGGGCGAAGTGAGTGTCCGGGAAACGGCCGTTCCCGATCGGCCTTCGGGCTTCGCCCTTCTTGGATTAATTGCCGCTGGAATTTGCAATACCGACCTGGAACTGCAGCGCGGTTATTACAATTTTCAGGGCACGCCCGGCCACGAATTTGTGGCGCGCGTGGTTGCCTGCGACAATCCATCTCTGCAAGGCGGCCGTGTTGTGGGCGAAATAAACTTGTTCTGCGGCGCATGCGATTTTTGCGGCCAAAATCTCGGCCGCCATTGCCGCAACCGTTCGGTGCTCGGCATTCTCCGTCATCCCGGCGCTTTCTCCCGGTTTTTTACGCTGCCCGAAGCCAACCTGCGCATCGTTCCAGATAGCGTCAGCGACGAAGAGGCTGTCTTTGTGGAACCGCTGGCCGCCGCCTGCGAAATTCTCGACCAGATTCCGCTTGCGCCCGGCACGGCGGTGGCTGTTCTGGGGGATGGAAAACTGGGCTTGCTCATCACCCAGGTGTTGCTGGCCCACAAACTTCGCGTGACGCTGTATGGCCGGCATGAATCCAAACTCGCGCTGGCCCGTAACGCCGGAGCGGTGATCGGGGGCGATCTGCCATCGGCATCTTATCCCTGCGTAGTGGAATGCACCGGATCGGCGCAAGGATTGGCGTCAGCCGTTCAGATGACCCGTCCGCGCGGAACCATTGTCCTGAAATCGACGATTCATGATCGAGTGGCTTTGGACATGGCGCCCGTGATTGTGAATGAAATTTCGCTGGTAGGTTCGCGCTGCGGACGCTTTGAGCCCGCTCTGGCCTTGCTTGAGAATCGCCGGGTGCAAGTGAAACCGATGATTGCGGCAGAGTTTCCGCTGTCACAAGCCGCGCAAGCTTTCAAAATGGCCGCCACGCGCGGCGTGCTCAAAGTTCTGCTGCGCGGTTGATGCCGAGCACTCACTCGGGAACAACGATCCGAAAATCAAAGAAAGCTCCCATGTTCAAGGCAAACGCATATTCACCCGGCGCCAGAGGCTTGTCGGGCGTCAGCTTATAAATTCCAGGTTTCACCTTGCTGGCAGTGAAAGACCTTCTGGCCTGATCGTCAACGCCAAATTTCGATCCCGTAATGCCTGCCGAGCCCACCACGGTCTCGCGAGAATCCCCCTTCTGCGTGAGCTGTATCAAAGAAAAGGCTTCGGGCTTCGTGTAGGAGCCGCCAAAGGTACCATCTTGCTCAGGCGCGTAGAGATAAAAAGCGGTGCTCGCGTCGGACGTCTTAGTTTTGGAGTTAGCTCCGTCAATGACAAGCAGCACCTTGGCCTTCTTGATTCCATAAGTCAGTCCCGATACAAATGCGCCGCTGCTCTTGCCTTGTTTAGGCGTTGCGCGTTCCAGTTCTGTCAACGCCGGACCAGCCGCCGAGTTGGCATACATATATATGCCCGCCGGATGCGGATCTTCCGGGTTAGTGGAGGCAGCGTCGACTTTTGCCGGATTGGCGTCCGGCGCTTTGGCGGGCTCACTGCCGGCCACCACCATGGAATGAATCACCGCATTTGAAATCCCAGCCGCCTTCAAAGCTTTCAGTCCGTCCACAGTTGTATCGAAACTGGTCTGGGAGCTGGCATGAATCTTGGCGATGATGATGTCGTCGCTTAAGCCCGCGCTGGCAAGCGCCAGAACGTCTTGGTTTGTCATTGCTTTATCGGCGGGTCCTGCCGTCAAATGAAGCGCCAGCAGACAGAGGGCGATGCCGCTCAAAAACATTCTTGAAAACATAATCTGGCTCCTTTTCACAACCGTTCAATTAGCAATACGTGAAATCAAGCGCTTGGCCCTCATTCATGTTTGCCAGCATTCTGAAACTTGTGAATCGCCGCCAGATCTGCTTCGGCGAGCTGGGTCCAATTCCCCGGATCGCCGCCCTTCTTGATCAGAATAGAGCGGCCAGTGGAAAGATGGGGCTCGGCTTCCGTGAACTGGCGCTCGCGGAATAGCGCGTCGCCCAGCCTCACCTCGGCTGAACCTACCTGTAGGTGATCCCGAGGGAGAACTCCCTTGAAATGGTCCAGTGCTTGCTGATAAAGCAGGACAGCACCGGCGTAATTATGTTTCTGCACCTCGACATCGGCCAGGTTCCCGATGGTAATCCCAACCAGCGGATGCTTCTCTTTGTAAGCGGCGCGATACCGTGCCAAAACTCCTTCAAATGTGGCGTGCGCCTCATCCAGCTTTCCTTCTCGTAGGGAAACCTTGCCCATGATGCCAAGAATGTAAGCAATGTAGGGATCGCTCTCGGGGAAAAGCTTGCGGCGAATGGCCAGGGCTGAATTCAGCAGCCTGGATGCTTCTTCATACTTGCCTTCGTACAAAAGATTCTGCGCGGAACTGGCCATGAGTATGGAGACTTTTGGATTTTCGACGCCATACCAGGACTGAGTAACGAATAAGGCGCGCCGGTAGAGGCGCTCGGCTGGCGCACGGTTCCCCACTGATTCGTAGGCCACCGCCATGTTATTCAGATCTTCGGCAACCAATGGATGGATTTCACCATAAACACTGGTATGCAGAACTCTGGCACGCTCCTCCTCATCTAGGGCTGCTTTGATGTTGGACAGCCGGATATTGACGTCGCCCAGCACATTCAGTGTGTCGGCAATATCGGCGGCGGGAGTTCCTTTCGCCGACTGAAGTTCCAGCGCGGAATTGAGAACGGACAACGACTCCTGAAGGTCGCCGCTCTGATCCAGCGCCTGTCCAAGATAGGTCATGTCCCTGGCAATGGCAGGATCCGACTTCCGCAGATGCCGCAGGTGCATCTGGAGAGCACGGCGTACGAGATCCTCTGCTTCCTGGTTTCGGCTCTGCTGCAGACGCATCTGAGCGAATGAGATCAGGACATCGGCCACCTTCTCGTGATCGGCACCATAAAGGACTTGGCGCGCCTTCAGCGACGCGGTTAACAGCCGCTCCGCCCTGTCAAATTGGCCCAGCTTTCCATAGATATTGCCCAGCGTCAGGTAGAAGGTCGCCTGCACTGCCGGTTCTGAATTCAAGGAGCGCGCTTCCGCTTCACCCCGGTCAAGAATAGCCAATACTCGAAGGTCGGCGGCGGGGCCAGCGTCTTTATCGTTCCCTTCGAACAATCTCAGCATGAAGCTTTCTATGCGGCTCGTCTGCGCAGCCTCCGCGTTTTCGGCGCGCCGTGATTTCTCAAGCCGAAGAAGCAAAAAAATCACAACCAGGGCAGCAAGGCAAAAAGCGCATCCTGAAATTGCGATGACACGGGCATGCCTCAGCGCGAATTTTCCAATCCGGTAACCCAGCGTGGGAGTTCGGGCGTCCAGTGGTTCGCGTTTGGCGAAGTGATCCAGATCGCGAATTAAGGCTTCCACCGACCGGTAGCGATTTTGAATGTCTTTATCCATGGCTTTGGTGCATATGGCGTCCACGTCCCGCCAGGCAGCCTTCGAAGGCGCGGAATCGTAACCCAACCGCGCCCGATTGCGAAAGTAAACCACGGACGGCCTTTCCGCTTCGCCGCGAAGCACAATGGACTCCGCTTCTCTTGTTGCCGATTTCGAAATATCAAAAGGGTGGGCGCCAGCCATGATTTCATACAAAATCACTCCCAGCGAGTAAACGTCCGTTTGGCGCCCCACGCTCTTCCCTTGAATCTGCTCGGGGGAAGCATATGAGAGCGTCATCACCCTGGTGCCGTCAGGAGAGTCGCCCGCGCTCATCTGCTTCGCAATCCCAAAATCCACCAGCTTCAGTATTCCGCCATTCTTGACCAAAATGTTAGAAGGCTTCAGATCGCGATGGATAATGGCTTGGCTGTGGGCATAGTCCACGGCTTCGCAGGCAGTCTTGAAAAGCTGAAGCCGTTCGTCGAAAGAACAGTCGCATTCGTTGCAATATTGGTTCAGGGGAATGCCGTCGACATACTCCATGGCGAACCACGGAGTGCCGTCAGGCAAAGTGTCCGCATCATAAATGCGTGCGATTGACGGATGGTTCAGCTGTCCCAGAGTCCTTTGCTCGGCCGCAAAGCGTTCCAGCCGGGCCGGAGAGAAAGCGCCATCGCGCAGGATCTTGATTGCGACAAGCGTGCCGATGTCGCTGCGCTCGGCCAGCCACACCACGCCCATTCCTCCTTCACCCAAAACGTGCTTGAGGCGGTACGGGCGAAACGCGTCTTCGGCGTATTTGCGGAGCAAAGCCGGGAGAATGGCCGGATCCACGACCGGAGCAGATCCATCCACAAAGGAATTTGTCTGCTCATCGGCATCCAGAAGGGATAGCACCTCGCGCCTGAGTTCTTCGTCGCCGGGGCACAGTGAATGAAGATGCACGGGACGCTCTAGCTTAGATACCTTGCTTACCGCAAAAAACAGATCTTGAACACGCTGCCAGCGGAGAGAATCCATGAGTATTACTGCTTTCGCTATAACTGCCAACAACCACCTAACAACTAGCTAAGCCTGCGGTTTAGCCAGGCGCGAGCCACGCGCCATTCACGCTGGACGGTGGCGGCCGATATTCCCAGCAGCTCTGACATATCGGCCTCGGTCATGCCGCCGAAGAATCGGTGTTCCACAATGGCCGACTGGCGCTGATTGATATGAGCCAGTTCCTCAAGGGCCTCATGCAGCGCCAGCAATCGCTCATCGCAGGGAATCTGTTCGGCCACGGAATCATCCACCGTGACCACGAATGGCGGATCGTCCCCTCCGCGCTTGCGAGCGAGCCTGCGCCTGGCGGAATCAATCAGGATTTGACGCATGGCACGTCCCGCTATTCGCTTGAAATGTAATCTGGGCAACAAGGCGACCTGGGGCGAATGGACCATCCGCAGATAGGCCTCGTCTAACAATGCCGTGGGATTGAGCGTCGCGTCGACATGGTTCCGTTTTATCGAGTAAGCCAGCCCACGCAGCTCTTGATAAATCTCGGCGAAGAGATCATCCAACGCCTCTTTGGGAACTGGATCAGGGGTTTGGTCGGGCAGCTTGTCAGGAATTTCAACAAACATGACTAGTTCTCCTCCCGTTCTGCGCAATACACACTGAGGACCGCGAAAGTTACTCTGACGCGATGAGTGTAACAGATGCGAAACCGCTTGTGAAGCAAATAGACCGAACTTACTTTCACTTAAAGGACCGAGTAAATGCAGACAAATGATGGAATAAGAATGCGCGGCACGGTGATCAAGATTCCGGGCAGCACTCCCGGACTGATTCTCGTCAATGGACAGCAAAAAGCTTTCCTGCTTGAGAACGTCTGGCTTTCGCCAGTCGCGCCGATGGCGAACATGACCGTGGAGGTCTCTACCGATGCCAGCGGAGCCATTGCGGCGATGACCGTGGTGGATGCCCAGCAACTGGCCCGGGAAAAATTTGAACAATTCAGCGGGGTGGCCCAGGCACATGGCAAGGAGGCGGCGGGCGCGGCCACGCAGGGAATACTGAGCATGGCCGGACGCATGGGGAAGACCTCGCTGATCCTGACAGTGTTGTTCTGGATCATCTGGTTCGGCATGCCCGCCGTTGCCTTGACGACGCCGATGTTCGACAAGTCTTTCACTTTCTGGGAAATGCTTGGAATCGACTGGAGAACAACCCTGACCAGCCATGGACTTTTCAGTTTGGCCGCGGTATGCGCGATTGCGGCGCCATTCGCCGTTCCGTTCATCCGGGATCAGCGAGCACGCTGGCTTTGCGCGGCGCCGCTGGCAGCCACGGTTGTGGGGATGCTGGCAATCCTGTCAGAGGTTCATGACTTGATAAAGGACGTTCAGGGCATTGCGGGCAGAGCCTTAACACGGCAGATGGGCCAGATGTTTTCCATCAGGCCGGGAGTGTATCTTTTGATCGTCCTCGGTGTGCTGCTGGCAATGCGGGCAATTCGGCTTGGCCGGAGCAAGAGCAGCGGGCCGCTCTTAGCGCTGGTCCTCATCACAATATTGGGGACTTCCAGCGCCAGGGCGCAGAGCATGAATGCCAGAGGAGATGGAGCGGCCACCGGGCCTGAGGCGGAGCGAGTCTGGGCGGCAGTGGGCAACATGCCCTATGCCGCTCAGGGCAGCGGTCCCGAGTTGTATGTTCTGGCGTACAGCACTTGCCCATACGCCGCCCAATTCTTCCATGACTGGGCTGGCAAGCTGAGCCAGGTTCAGGTTCGCTGGATTTTGTACCCGGTGAGCGAAGCGACAGCGGCTGCCACTGCTGATGTTGCTTATACGCGCGATGCGGCGGTGGTGGCGGCTATCTTCGAAAAAACCAGGGTTTCGCCGCCCATCCGCACGTCGCCTCAGCGCGTCGACGCCTATAACAGCGTGGCCAATGGCGCCAAGGCTCTCAACGATGTGTTTGCCCAGTATGGGCGCTATCACATTATTTCCCCCACCTTTATCTGGCGCAGCGGCAGCGCGGTGTTTGTGTCTCGCGGCTATGAGAAAGCTGCCTTTCAGCAATATGTCTTGAACATGATGGGGCAACCTGTTCGACCGCCTGACGGCGCGGCTAGTGTACCTGCTCCTGGCGCGCGTCAAACCGCTTCGCAACGAACGCCGCTCTCCAGTGAAAATGTGGCCGAACTCAACGCAACCCTGAAGAACCATAACGGCGACGCTATCTTGAAAATTGCGGGCATGCACGCCGCTATGCAGTCACCCGATTACACGCGTGACAATATCGTGGCGGACGGCGTGTTTCAGCCGCGTCCGTCAGGCGGCATCTACCGCGGCATGCGGGATATGGTCTTGTGGCCAAATTCCCACGTTACCTTCCTTCAGCTTTCCGCACTGACCGATGACGAGCATGATGTCCTGCATCTGGTGGTTCGCTCCGATTTAGGAGCCTTTGCCCCCGTCTCCTTCTTGCTTCCGAAAGGGCAACTGAGCACTCTTTCCAAGCTCAAGATTATGCAGATTATGGACCCGTTCGTGGCGTTTGCGGCCGCGGACTCGAACACGTTCAAAGCCGAGTCTTCCTCTGCCACTGCATCGCTTGCCGCCGGCGGCCGGCTTCAGCCGAGCCATCCGCCGATGCAAGGATGTGCTTGGGTTCCGTTTGCCAGCAAGAAATACGGCCTGGAGCTTCTGGTGTCGAAATGCAAAGGCAGAGATCAGTGGGTTTTTGGCGACACCGTGGATGGAATCGGCATGGGATCGCCCGCGCAAACGCAATTCGAGGTGCATGAAAAACCGGCGGCGCAGCCCATGGAAACGGCGATCCAGCAGCAGGTGATTGCCAAATTTGGCGACTCTCAAGCGCGTGCTAATTGCCGCGCCGTGAGGCTCCAGAATGAAGAGCAACCAGGATGGCACGAATATGGGGTAGAACCTTTTGGCGCCTACGCCCACCCGAAGCCGGCAAAAGGCGAGGACATGGAGAAGGGTGATGGCTTATGCAATGGAATGTGGGGTGCGGATGTTTCTTCAGCAGTCATCTACAATCCTGCCGTATCCAAGACCCATTTCTTTGTTCTTAATGGCCTTAGCGATCCCATCAAAGATCAGCCATACGACATCTTTTCGCTGCGATTCCTGAGGCCCGCCTCCGAAATAATCCGCTAGACTGATCAGACATGCGTGTCTTAGTGCTCCTGCTGATCACCGTCCTGTCTTTTGCCCAAGAAACCGACAAATACCTCTGGCTCGAAGACGTCTCCGGCGAACGCTCCATGGCCTGGGTCAAAGCCGAAAACGAACGCTCCGCCAAAGTTCTGGAAAGTGATCCGCGTTATCCCACACTCGAGGCCGACGCACTCAAGGTCCTGGAATCTCCTGAGCGCCTGGCTACGCCCGATTTGAACGGCACCGACATCTATAACTCCTGGCAGGACTCGCAGCACGTCAGAGGCATCCTGCGCCGCACCACTCTGGCTAATTACCTGACCGCGCAGCCGCAGTGGCAAACCGTTTTAGATTTCGATGCCCTGGGCAAACAAGACAACGAGAAATGGGTGAATCACGGCCGCAGTTGCTTGTTTCCTGGCAATGAGCTGTGCCTGATGGCGCTATCGGCGGGCGGGGAAGACGCCACCACCATGCGCGAGTTCAACCTGAAGACCGGAGCCTTCGTTCCCGGCGGCTTTGTTCTCCCGAAGTCGAAACAGACAGCCGTCTGGCTGGATAAAGACACGCTTCTCGTCGCGCGCGATTGGGGTGCCGGCACCATGACTAAGTCGGGCTACCCGTTCGTCGTGAAGCTATGGAAGCGCGGTCAGCCGCTGGACCAGGCGCAGGAAATCTTTCGCGGGACCGAGAGCGATGTGCGCACCAACCCCGCCATCATTCACGATGGCAGCGGAAATCAAGTGACCCTGCTGTATCGCAGCCTGGATTTCTTTGACCGTGAGGCTTACCTTCTCACACCCAAGGGACCCGCACGGCTGAACTTGCCGGCCCGATTTTCCATTGACGATTTGATTGGCGGTCAGCTCATCGTCTCGCTCGATCAGGACTGGCAGAACATCGGCAAAGGAACCATCGTGTCGCTGGATCTAAAGGCTGCCGAGAAAGACCCGCTGCATCTGAATCCCACCGTGATCTTCACGCCCACCGCTACTGAGTTCGCTCAATCGGCCAGCGGCACCAAAGACCGGCTGCTGGTGACGACACTCGACAACGTGCAAGGCCGTGTTTATGTTTATGCGCGCGCGGGAAACGGTTTTTGGTCGCGCAAGAAACTTCCCGTACCTGACAACCTCACGGTGCGTCTCATCAGCACCAATTGGTCTGACAATCAGTTCTTCCTGGGAACCGCCGGCTTCCTGACGCCTTCTTCTTTCCTGCTGGGAGACGCCTCCGCCGGCACGCTGAAACAAGTGAAGACGCTGCCCGCGCAATTCGATGCCTCCAAAGATCTGGTGGAACAGCTTTCCGCCACATCGAAAGACGGCACCCGCATTCCTTACTTCGTCGTCCGGCCCAAAGACATGAAATACAACGGCGCCAACCCCACGTTGCTCACTGCTTACGGCGGCTTTCAAATATCCGAGACACCAACCTATTCCGCCCAAACCGGCAAACTCTGGCTGGAGCGCGGCGGCGTCTTTGTGCTGGCCAACATCCGCGGCGGCGGCGAATTCGGACCCGCCTGGCACGAAGCCGGACTCAAAACTCACCGCCAGCGCATCTATGACGATTTCGCCGCTGTCGGCCAGGATCTGGTCACGCGCAAAATCACCTCGCCGCGCCATCTGGGAATTGAGGGCGGATCGAACGGTGGCTTGCTGATGGGCGTCGAGATGACACAGCATCCGGACATGTGGAACGCGATTATCATCGCAGTCCCGCTTCTCGACATGCTCCGCTTCGAACACATCGCCGCCGGGGCGTCGTGGGTCGGTGAATACGGCTCTGTCTCGAATCCGGAAGAGCGCGCCTTCCTGGCGTCCATCTCGCCCTACAACCAGTTGAAACCCGGCGTGAATTACCCCGAGCCTTTCATCTTCACCACCACTAAAGACGACCGCGTCGGCCCCGTCCACGCAAGAAAATTTGCCGCCAAAATGGAAGAATTCGACCGGCCCTTCCTGTACGACGAAATCATCGAAGGCGGCCATTCTTCCGGCGCGGACTTGAAGGAACAAGCCAAAACCAGCGCCTTCGAATACACGTATTTGATGCGCAAGTTAATGAACTAAGTCCTGAGCCCGGCCCTTCCAAACACCGCCGCGCCCTCGCCAGTAACTCACCGCTGAATGCACGGTCGCGCCCAGGTAAAAACAAGCCGTCAACGGAAGACAAAAACTCCAAAGCGGATTTAGCCCATAAAACCGAACCATTGGCAAATAGCAAACCATCATCAGAGCCCAAGCCGCCAGCGCTGCGTAACTCCCACTAACTCCCAGCAGCGCAGGAATTACATAAGTCACTAACAATCCAAGCACCGATCCGAGTAACACCACCACCGAATGATCTAACTGCCGAAACGCACTCCGCGAGATCATTCGCCCAATATCGGCTAATCCGGTGTACGGCCGAATGCTCTCGGTGGTCGCCGTCAGCCCCAGCCACAATCGGCCGCCCTTGCGCTTCACCGCGCGCGCCAGCGAGCAATCATCAATCACCTCACCGCGAATGGCTGCCAATCCGCCAATGCCAGCCAGCGCACCAGGCCGAATCAAAACACAACCGCCCGCCGCGCCCGCCGTCTTTAATTTGGCGGAAGAAATCCAAGCTGGCGGATACAGCTTGAAAAAGAAAAACACAAACGCCGGTATCGTGAACTTTTCCGCCCAAGTCCCGCAATGCAGCTTCACCATATGCGAAACCAGATCCAGCCGCTTAGCCTGCGCCATCCCCACCAGCGAAGCCACGCTATGCGCATCATGCCGGATATCGGCATCGGTGAACAAAAAGAAATCGGCATCTCCGGCCGCGGCAACACCCTGCTGCATGGCCCACAGCTTCCCAGTCCATCCCGCAACCAGCGGTGTGCCCGTAATCACACGCGCGCCCTGCACCAGCGAACCAGTGCCGTCCGAACTGTTGTCATCCACGACAATCACTTCCAGTTCGCCATCAAACTCCTGCCGCAGCAGCGAACCGACCGACTCAGCGATCACATCCGCCTCATCCCGAGCCGGAACAATCGCGACCACCCGGCAGCGCGACAAAGGCCGCATGCCAGCGCTCTCTTGCAATCGGGAAACCCGCCAGAACCAGCCGCGCCCCAGCGTCAGCGCCAGCCAGATAGCCAGCGACACCCACGCCAGAATCATGCCGCCGGCTGCTGCTGCGTCATGCAATGCAAAGTGCCCAATCCCAGCACAAGATCCGTCGCCGCAATACCCACCACGCGCCGCGCCGGAAAAAGTTCCGCCAGCTTATTCAGCGCCACCCGGTCGTTTGCATCGTTAAACGTCGGCATCAGCACCAGGTTATTGGCAATATAAAAATTCGCATAACTCGCCGGAAGCCTCTGCCCGTCGAAGTAAACCGGCGCAGGCATCGGCAGCGTCTCCACCCGAAATGGCTGCCCCTTCTGATCGCGCATTTCTTTCAGGAGGGCCCAGTTCTCCTGAAGCGGCTCATAATTCACTTCCGCCGTATCATCTTCAACGGCAATCACGATCGTCCGCTCATCAGTAAAGCGCGCCAGGTCATCTACGTGCCCATGCGTGTCGTCGCCCGCAATCCCATTGCGCAGCCACAGGGTATTCGGCGCGCCCAGATACTCGGCAAAAATTTGCTCGATATCGGCGCGCGTCATCTCCGGATTCCGCGCTTGCACCTCGCTCAGCAGACACTCTTCCGTGGTCAAAATCGACCCCGCGCCGTTCACGTCAATGCTGCCGCCTTCCAGCACCACGCGCTCACCGTCGAACAGCGGAGTTGCCATGGGAACCTTTATGTCCGCCGCAATCTTCGCGGTGGCGGCATCGTCATTTTCCGAGTTCTCATACTTCGCCCAGCCGTTGAAACGCCAATTTAGTGCTGCCAGTGGGCCAACCCCGGTGCGCACGAAAATAGGACAGTAATCGCGTGTCCAGCTTCGGTCAGTCGGATAGCGGAAAAACTCAACCGCCGCCATCCGCGCCCCGCACTTCTTCAACACCTGCGCCGCTTTCTGCTCCGACTCCGCGTTCTGAACCAGAATGCGAACCTTCTCCACGCGCGACAGATGCCGGACGATCTCTCCGTAAACCCATTGAATGGCCGAAAACTTTCCCGGCCAGTCCGTCAATTCATGCGGCCACGCCAGCCATGTTGCTTCATGCGTTTCCCATTCGGCCGGCATCCGAAATTCAATCTGCGGCATATTTTATGCCAGCCAGCGCTGAGTAATCGGGCCGTACGCATCAATGCGCCGGTCGCGCAAGAACGGCCAATTTCTGCGCTGCTCATCCATCTTCTTCGGGTCGCATTCGGCAATCAAAACCGTTTCTTCCGTGGCCGACGCCTGCTGAATCACGCGCCCAAACGGATCTGCCACAAACGAATTCCCCCAGAACTCCAGCCCCGATTCCGGCGTCCCTTCAAACCCGGTCCGGTTCACCGCCGCCACAAACACGCCATTGGCAATGGCATGCGCGCGCTGAATGGTGCGCCACGCATCCAACTGCGCCTCGCCAAATTCCGCCTTCTCGCTCGGATGCCAGCCGATGGCGGTCGGATAAAACAAAACGTTCGCGCCTTGCAGGCTGGTGATGCGCGCGCCTTCCGGATACCATTGATCCCAGCAAACAAGCACGCCAATGCGCGAATACCGTGTCTCAAAATTCTTGAATCCCAAATCGCCCGGCGTGAAATAAAACTTTTCGTAAAACAGCGGATCGTCCGGAATATGCATCTTCCGGTACGTGCCGATCAAGGAACCGTCGGCGTCAATAATCGCCGCAGTATTGTGATACAAACCCTGCGCGCGCTTTTCAAACAGCGAAGCGACCACTGAAACCTGAAGCTCTTTCGCAACCGAACTGATGGCCTCCGTCGAAGGCCCGGGAATGCTCTCCGCAAGGTCAAACAATTCAGCCTTTTCTTCGCGGCAAAAATATTGGCTGCGAAACAGCTCCTGCAAGCAGACAATCTCCGCGCCTTGGGCCGCCGCCTCGCGAATGCCTTTTATCGCTTTCTGTAAGTTTTCCTCCGCATTCAGCGTGCAGCTCATCTGCACCAGCCCAATCTTGAACTTACTGTCGCGCATAACCACCGTGTAATCTCCTCAATTCTTCCAACACCTACATGTAAATTCCGCCATTTACATCCAGCACATGCCCGGTAATAAACGACGCCTCGTCACTCACCAAAAACTTCACCGCAGCCGCAATTTCTTCCGCTGTCCCCATGCGCTTCAGCGGAGTCGCGTCAATCATTTTCTGCTTCAACTCGTCTGATAATTCCTGCGTCATATCCGTTGCAATAAATCCAGGCGCAACCGCATTCACCGTGATATTCCGGCTGCCCACTTCCTGCGCCAGCGACTTCGTCAGCCCAATCAAGCCCGCCTTGGAAGCCACATAATTCGCCTGCCCCGGATTGCCCTTTTCTCCCACCACCGAAGAAATGTTAACGATCCGCCCCCACCGTTCGCGCATCATTCCCTGTAGAACCTCTTGCGTCGCATAAAACGACCCGCTCAAGTTGGTCTGAATAACGGATTCCCAGTCTTGCTGCTTCATCCTCACTGCCAGCCCGTCTTTGGTAACGCCCGCATTGTTCACCAGAATGTCAATGCGCCCGAACTCCTTGGCAGCCTTCGCAATCGCGCCTTTTATCGATTCGTAACGGGACAAATCCAGCTCCAGCACATACGCTTCGCCGCCGCCATGGCGAATCTCAGCCGCCACTTCCTCCAGTTTCTCCGCAGACCGCGCCGCCAGGACAATCCGCTGCCCCACCCCTGCCAAGGCCAGCGCGCAAGCCTTCCCAATACCGCGGCTCGCGCCCGTCACCAACGCCGTTCTCTTGCTCATGTTTCCTTTTCATAATAAGGGGCTCACCATAATGGAGATACCGACCCATGCCGTTCTCTGATCTGCGCGACTTCGTCCGCGCCCTGGAAAAAAATAATGAACTCAAGCGCATCCCGTTCCAGGTGGACCCATATCTCGAAATAACCGACTTCGCCGACCGCGCTGTCAAGCAAAACGGTCCCGCGCTGCTCTTCGAAAATCCCAAGGGCTCCAGCGTCCCGCTGCTCATCAACGCCTTTGCCAGCATGCGCCGCATGGAACTGGCCCTCGGCGTGGACAACATCGATGACATCGCGCTGCGCATTGCTGGTTTTCTCGAAATGCAAAAGCCCGAAGGCTTGCTGGAAAAGCTGAAGATGATTCCCAAGCTGAACGAAATCAATTCTGCCTTTCCCAAAACCGTGTCCGACGGCCCCTGCAAAGAGGTCATCCGCCGCGAGAATTTCTCGTTAGACGAATTTCCTATCCTGCATTGCTGGCCCGGCGACGGTGGCCGCTTCATCACGCTGCCCATGGTTTTTTCCAAGGACCCAAAAACCGGGAAGCGCAATTGCGGCATGTACCGCATGCAGGTGTACGACGGCCAAACCACCGGCATGCACTGGCAGAAGCATAAACAAGGCGCGGACCATTACCGCCGCCTCGCAGCCGAAGGCAAACAATCAAGAATGAACGTGGCGGTCGCCATCGGCGCAGATCCCGCTGCCATCTTCGGCGCAATCCTCCCGCTGCCGCCCAGCATCGACGAAATGCTTTTCGCCGGTTTTCTGCGCGGCCAGCCTGTCGAAATGGTGAAATGCGAAACCTCCGATATCGACGTTCCCGCCAACGCTGAAATTGTTCTGGAAGGCTATCTCAACCTCGGCGAACTGCGCCGCGAAGGCCCATTCGGCGATCACACCGGCTTCTATTCGCTCGATGACGATTACCCAGTCTTCCACGTCGAGTGCATCACGCACCGAAAAAAGCCCATTTATTCAGCCACCATCGTCGGCCCGCCGCCCATGGAAGATTTCTACATGGGCAAAGCCATTGAGCGCATTTTTCTGCCGCTGATGAAAATGCAGTTGCCCGAAGTGCGCGACATCTGCATGCCCGCCGAAGGCGTCTTCCACAACCTGATCCTGGTCTCCATCCGCAAAACCTATCCCGGCCACGCGCGCAAAGTGATGCATGCCATCTGGGGCCTGGGCCAGGCCATGTTCAGCAAATGCATCGTGGTCGTGGACGAAGATGTGGACGTGCAAAACGTCGCTGAAGTAGCCTGGAAAGCTCTGAACAACATCGACCCTCAGCGCGATATCGAATTCTGCCTGGGCCCTGTTGATTCTCTCGACCACGCCAGCCGCCTGCCCAACTACGGCTCAAAAATGGGAGTCGACGCGACGACGAAATTCCCCTCCGAAGGCTTCACCCGCCGCTGGCCCAACGCCATCAAGATGTCGCCCGAAATTGTTTCGCGTGTTGACGCCCTCTGGAAAAAATCCGGACTGAAGTAAATGGACCGCCTCCCATTTCGCGCCACCGAAGCCGCGGCGCCTTACGCCGATCTGCGCCTCCCAGTAACACTGCTGCTGGACAACATCCGCAGCATGTACAACGTCGGTTCGTTCTTCCGAACCGCTGACGGCGCAGGCATCGAACGGCTGCTGCTCAGCGGCATCACCGCGCGGCCGCCCAAGAAATCCATTAGCAAAACCGCGCTCGGCTCGGAAGACCGCGTGGCTTGGGAACCGGTCGAAAATGCCGCCCACACCATCGCTCATCTCCGCCAAAACAATCACGAAATCGCGGCCATCGAAACCAGCGACCGCGCTGTCGATATCTTCGACTGGCAACCCCGCTTCCCCGTCTGCGTCCTCTTCGGCCACGAAGTGGATGGCCTCTCGCCGGAACTCCTCGCCGCCTGCGACACACACGTCCGCCTTCCCATGCTCGGCCTGAAGCACTCGTTGAACGTCTCCTCCGCCGGCGCCATCGTCATGTACGAACTCCTCCGCAAATACCGCGCGCTCCACTGAGTACAATCAGCCAATGCATCTGTGCTTGATCGCCCTCCTCTGCTGCCTGACCCAATCTCCAACTGTAACTCCCGAAGCCACGAAACAGGTTGGCTACACGGTCTCATTGCACCAAATATGAATTCCGCATCTCCATGCGCGACGGCGTCAAGCTCTTCACTCCATCTATGTTCCCAAAGATTTTTTTCAGCCGTACCCCACGGAGCGCCGCAGCAGTTTGAAAACATCCCCACCCCAAATCGGCCGACTTCGTCAAAGCCACGGAACATGTTTATCGAGGAGGCAGGGATGGAACGCGCGTGAAGGTGCTGGTGATGCCGTGACGCCAGACTCCATCTGGAATTTCCGCATTGAACCTAAGCTTCGCCAGATGAATCAATGCCGAAAAATCAGCCGGAATAGAGGCTGAATCTTAATGAAGAAAGTGGGTGCTGCGGCCGTGAGGTCTGGGCTATTCTGCAGGGACTTTAGCATTCCCGAAGCTCCCGCTTCCCAGTTCTGGTCGGATCGCGGCAGCATCGTGTCCAAGAGTTTATAGCTCTTGAAAGGAATCGCATGCAATTGCTGATACACGGGTGCCAGGATCTCCTTTCCAGAATCAGCCGTCTCCATGGGACCGCCGACAAGATAAGCCACCAACTCCACGTCTTTGCCGCTGCCGGTATCTTCGTGATCTTCGGCCCCTGAGGAACAATCTGCGCAGACAGCAGCGGATAAACCGCCAAAACAACAACAGGCATCTTATCTGCTTTGCCGTTCTCATCTGTGCTGAACAATAAATTCCGAATGCCCGGCTTAATCGCAACCCGGCGTCTTCGATGATGAACCACGCTGACAACGGTAACGCTTCTGCCTGTCGCCGAAAGACGCGGCGGGTCACTAATGGCAACCTGCGGCGACGGCCCGTCACCCTGCTGATGCAGCCAGACCGAAGCTGCCAAAGCCAAACTCGCCGCAACCGCCGCCAGGCGCTTCCACAGAATCCGCCGCGCTTCCGCATGCAGCCGCTCCCGCACGCCCAGCCGAACCGCGCGAAGCTCTTCTTCCGAAGGATCGGCAAACCCATCCGCAAAAAACTGCGCGGCCAACTGAAACTCCGCCAAGGCCCGCCGGCAGTCCTCACATTCTTGGATATGTGCCGCCACCACCGCGCTGCCCAAATCGCCGCTCGCATGCAAAGCCAAATCTTCTTCGCTCACGCAGCGCTTCATTGGCTCCTCCTGATCCGGGCCATCACAAAGTTCTTGATCTTGATGCGCCCTCGGCCTTCGAATGGCCTTCCAGGTCGGCAAAACAATCGCTTCCCGTTCCCGAACCGTCAACTCTCGCAACGCCAGAAGCACCAGGCGCTGTTGCGCAGCGCCCATCAGTTCTGCGGGATTCGGCAAACCCGTCAATCGTCAGATCCGGTTTCGTCCGCCGCAAAATGTCGCAACAAGCCACGCTCCAACATTGCGTTTTTTATCCACCGCGCCCAGGTTTTGTGCAGCCGGAGCAAAAACCTCCTGCGCCGCCTCGCGCCGCAACAGAGTGCGCTGAGCATACCGCAGCACCTGTCGCTCATGTATAGTGACCAGCCGCTCAAACGCCCGCGCATCTCCCGCCTTCGCGTCCTGAATCAGTTGGCGGAGAAGATCCTGCGCTCTGCAAGATATACGCAGGCAACCCAAAACCTGTTGAGGTTGGAAGGAAAAATCGAGAGAGTCTTGGAGGCGCCTGCGCGCGCGGACGCGGCCGAAAATTAGCGGCTCAGCCGCACCACTTCACTGGCAATGCGGTCCAAAGGCAAAATCTTGTCGACGCCGCCCAGCTTGATGGCCTCCGCAGGCATGCCGAAAACAATGCACGTCTCTTCATCCTGCGCCACGTTCACCGCGCCCGCCTGCTTCATCTCCAGCATCCCCTTGGCGCCGTCGTCGCCCATGCCGGTCATGATCACGCCGACCACATTTCTGCCGCCCGTGCTGGCCGCCGAGCGGAACAGCACATCGACGCTGGGCCGGTGCCGGCTGACCAGCGGCCCGTCCTTCACTTCCACGTAGTAACGCGCCCCGCTGCGCTGCAGCAGCATATGCTTATTTCCCGGCGCGATTAACGCCTGGCCCCGCAGAACCGGATCGCCGTCCGCCGCTTCCTTGACCGTCACTTGGCAAAGCATGTCCAGCCGCTCGGCGAAGCGCGCCGTGAAATTCTCCGGCATATGCTGCACGATGACGATCCCGGGACTGTCGGCCGGCATCGCTTCCAGCACCACTCGCAGAGCCTCGGTGCCGCCCGTGGATGCGCCCATCGCCACCACCTTCTCGGTGGTTTGAATCATCGCGTTCCGGCCCGGCTTCGGCAGCATCGCATCGGCGCTCAGCTTGGCCTTGACCGGGTCGTGCTTGGCTCTGACGGCCAGTTTTTTCAGCCTCGCGCGCGCCGCAGCCTTGATCGTCTCGCACATCCGCACGCGCGATTCCTCAAAGAACTCCTTGGCGCCCACCTTGGGCTTCACAATAATTTCAACCGCGCCTTTTTCAAGCGCATGCAGCGCCACGTCCGACCCGGCCTCGGTCAAGGTGGAACACATCACCGTCGGAATCGGATGCTGGCTCATGATCTTTTCAAGAAACGTCAGCCCGTCCATGCGCGGCATCTCCACATCCAGCGTGATCACGTCCGGCGGGTCCCGGCGGATCATTTCCACCGCCCGAAACGGATCGGCTGCCGCCCCCACCACCTTGATCTGTGGATCCGACTCGAATATTTGAGTCAGCACCTGCCGCACCGACGCCGAATCATCGACAATCAGCACGCGAATTTGTTTTACGTCCGCCATAACTATTCCTTAGCTCGCTTCTGGTAGCACGCCGCGCCCAGCGCCTCCAGCGGCACATTCAATCCAGCCAGCGATTCGGAATGGCTGATGAACAGAAAGCCGCCTGGATGCAAATGCCGGCACAGCTTGTTGATCACCGCTTCCTGCGTCGGCCGGTCAAAGTAAATCAGCACGTTCCGGCAAAAGATAATGTCGAACATTTCCCGAATGCCGTAGCTGGCATCCATGAAATTCAGGTAGCAAAAACTGACATGCTGGCGCAGCGCCGGCACCACCCGCACCAGCGAGTGATGTTTCCCCATCCCCATGCGCAAATACTTGCGCCGCATCACATCGGGCACCGGCGCAATCTGCGACTTGGAGTAAATCCCCTCTCTCCCCATCTCCAGAACCTTTGTCGACACATCGGTGGCCAGAATCTGAAAGGTGAGCGGCGCGTGCGTCAGCGCATATTCGCTCAGCACCATGGCCATCGTGTAAGCCTCTTCTCCCGATGAGCAGGCCGCCGACCAAAGCTTGAGATTGCGCTCCCCCGCCCGGTCGGCTATCTGACGCTCGATCGTCGGCAGGACCTTTTTGGTCAAATGATTGAAATGCTCGACTTCGCGAAAAAAGTCGGTTTTGTTCGTGGTGACGGCGTTGACAAAGTGAACCCGCTCCAGCTCGTCGCTTTCCGCGCCAAAAAAATGATCGCAATACTCGTCAATCGACTCAAGCCCCAGTTCCCGAACGCGCCGCGCCAGGCGGCTTTGTATCATCGAGATCTTGGATGGCTCGATCTTGATGCCCAGTTCGCGCGTGATGAACTCGGCGAAGCGGTCAAAGCTCCCGCGAGACATCTTAACAGTCGGATTTTCAATTGCGAGGTCAGGCATTCTGCTTCCTTATCGGCGGCAATGCGCCGGCCCATTGCGCCACTGCGCGTTTCCTTAGTCCTGGAATGCCACAAAATCGCTGTCGCGGGCGTCCGCCTCGCCCGCGTTTGAGCCCAGATCTATGCTGGGTCCGGCGCTGGGTCCGGCGTACCGGATCGCCCTGTCCATAGTGGTCAGGCTGGTGCTAGTGGAGGCGGGCTTGCTGGCACGCACCAACTGTTGTTTCTTGCGCATTGGCTTTAACGCGACCGATGTGCCGCTCGGCGAACCGCCAAACGAGCCCTTGTCCAGCTTAAAGAACCGGATGGAGGCCTGCAGCGACTCCGCCTGGCTGGCCAGTTCGTCGGAAGTGGAGGCCATTTCGCCCGAGGCCGTCGCATTCTGCTGGATCACCTGATCCAACTGCTGCATCGCTTTGTTCACCTGCGCGGCGGCGCTGCTTTGCTCACTGCTCGCGGCAGAAATTTCTCTCACCAGTTCGGCTGTTTTGCGGATATCGGGAACCAGTTTGTTCAGCAACTGGCCCGCGCCTTCCGCGGTTTTGACGCCATCCACGGTCAGGCGGCTGATCTCGGCTGCTGCGGTTTGGCTGCGCTCGGCCAGCTTGCGAACTTCCGAAGCAACCACCGCAAAGCCCTTGCCATGTTCGCCAGCGCGCGCCGCCTCCACTGCCGCATTCAGAGCCAGCAAATCCGTCTTGCGCGCGATCTCTTCAATAATGTTAATCTTCTCGGCGACTTTCTTCATCGCCTCCACGGTACGGATAACCGCTTCGCCGCCCGATTTGGCGTCTTCCGCCGCAGTCGACGCGATCTTATCAGTCTGGCGCGCATTTTCCGCGTTCTGCTGCACGCTCGCCGCCATCTGCTCCATGGCCGAAGTGCTTTCTTCCGCCGCTGCCGCCTGCTCGGTCGAGCCTTGTGAAAGCTGCTGCGCGGTGGCGCTCATTTCCTGGCTTCCGGAAGCCACATTGGACGAGGCGCCGGTCACTTGATGCACGGTCCGCCGCAGGCTTTCGAGCATCTTAATTAACGCGTTGCCCAGCGAGTCGTTGGCCGAAGGGGCGTGCGCCTGAACAGTCAAATCGCCTTCGGAAATGCTCTCGGCAACATCCGACGATGTGCGCAGGTTTTCCACCATGCGGTTCAGCGCCGCCAGCATTTGCCCTAATTCGTCTTGCGATGTCACGTCCACATGGTGCCCCAGATCGCCTTGCGCCACGTAGTTCACGAACCGGACGGCCTGCGCCAGCGGCACCGTTAAACTGCGAATCACGAAGACTGAGATGCCGATAGCCAGCACAATCCCCACGATCAAGCCGACCACGATGCTGGTGCGCGCGCCGCCGACAACGTGCGTGATTGTCTTTGAGTCTTCGGCGGCAATGGCCTGGTTAAAGGCTACCTCGGCGTCAGCCGCCTTCACATAGTCTGTTTGCAAGTCGTTCAGGCGGCCCGATGCCAGGTCAATCGCCTGCTTATTTGATGCCGGCGTATTCTGCCTGCTCAGCCGCAAAATCTCATCGCCAGCATTCCAAAAAGCGCTCCGGGCCGCTTGCATCACCGCAAAAAGCCGGCGGTCTTCGTCGTTGCTGAACAACCCCTGGTATTTTTCCAGGAGTGCGGCATTGTGGGCTCTTCTGGCTGCAATTTCCTTGTCAAGATCAGCCTTCTGGCCGCTGTCGGCGGCCAAAGCGTGCCGCAGCAGAAGCCCCTGCTGAGACTCCACTACCGCCTTGATTTCCGAAATGATGCTGACACTGGGCAAAGTGTTTTCGGTGACTTCCGCGGAAGCCTTGTTTATATTTGAGATTTGACTATATGACAGCAGCCCGAGGACTGCCGTCAACAGTGTTGTAATGGCGAATCCTGCTGCCACTCGCGTGCCGATTTTCAGATTATTCATGTCTTGTCCCCTGGCCCCTGCCCGGCGTTGTTTTGCGCCGGGCCCCCCTGCTTGTTTCCCTGGTCGGTGTTTCCCTTAATCCTGGAACGCCACAAAATCGTGATCGCGGGCATCGGCTTCTCCCGCATTGGAGCCCAGTTCAATGCTCGGTCCGGAGAACCGCACAGCCTGGTCCATCTTCACCAGACTGGTGCTTGTGCTTTTTGCGGGCCGCATCAGCGGCTGTTTTTTGCGGATCGGCTTCAAGGCGACCGATGAGCTTTCCGGCGCGCCGCCAAATGCCCCCCGGTCCAGCTTGAAGAACCGTATGGATGCCTGCAGCGATTCCGCCTGGCTGGCCAGTTCGTCCGAAGTGGAAGCCATTTCGCCAGAAGCCGTGGCATTCTGCTGGATCACCTGATCCAATTGCTGCATCGCTTTGTTCACCTGCGCGGCGGCGCTGCTCTGCTCGCTGCTGGCTGCCGAAATTTCTCTCACCAGTTCGGCTGTTTTGCGAATGTCGGGAACCAGTTTGACCAGCAACTGGCCCGCGCCCTCGGCCGTTTTGACGCCATCAATAGTAAGACGGCTGATCTCGGCTGCCGCCGTCTGGCTGCGCTCGGCCAGCTTGCGAACTTCCGAGGCAACCACCGCAAAGCCCTTGCCATGCTCGCCCGCGCGCGCCGCTTCCACCGCCGCATTCAAGGCCAGCAGATCCGTCTTGCGCGCAATCTCTTCAATGATGTTGATCTTCTCGGCGACTTTCTTCATCGCCTCCACCGTCCGGATGACCGCCTCGCCGCCCGACTTGGCATCTTCCGCCGCTGTGGACGCAATCTTTTCCGTCTGGCGCGCATTTTCCGCATTCTGCTGCACGCTCGCCGCCATCTGCTCCATGGCTGAGGTGCTCTCTTCCGCCGCCGCCGCCTGCTCGGTTGAGCCTTGCGAAAGCTGCTGCGCCGTCGCGCTCATTTCCTGGCTGCCCGATGCCACATTCGCCGAAGCGCCCGTCACCTGATGCACCGTCCGGCGCAGGCTTTCGAGCATCTGAATCAGCGCATTGCCAAGCGAGTCTCGGTCTGAAAGCGCGCGTGCCTGAACCGTCAAATCGCCCTGAGAAATGCTCTCGGCCACATCCGACGACGCCCGCAGGTTCTCCACCATTCGGTTCAGAGCACTCAGCATTTGCCCCAGTTCATCCTGCGAAGTGACATCCACATGATGGCCAAGGTCGCCTTCAGCCACATGGTTCACAAATCCAACCGCCTGCGCCAGCGGCTTCGTCAAGCTGCGAATCACGAACACTGAAATGACGATGGCGAGTGTGATGCCCGCGATGAGGCTGCTGATGATGCCGGTGCGCGCGCTGCTAACCACCTGGGTAATAGCCTTCGAATCCTCGGCCGCGACATCCTCGTTGAACTTCACCTCCGCCTCGGTGGCCTTCACTTCCTCCGCCTGGAGTTCCCTCAGCCGGCCCGTAATGAGATCAACCGCCTGCTTGTTCGAGGCCGGCGTGTTCTGCCTGCTCAGCGTCAGGACCTGGTCGGCCTGATTCCAGAAGGCGCTCCGGGCGGCATCCATCGCCGCATACAGCCGCTTGTCTTCGTCGTTTGTGAACATGCCCGTGTATTTCTGGAAGAGGGTGTTGGTGTCCGAGCGCAGGTCCGAGATTTCTTTGTCAAGTTCCGCCATATGGCCCGCGTCGGTGCTCATGGCGTGCTGCAGGATGAGCCCGTAAACCCCCTGCACGTTCGCCTTGATCCCGGAAATCACGCTGACACTGGGCAGGCAATTATCGGAGACCTCGAAGGAGGCCTTGTTGATGTTGGAGATCTGTGTGTAAGCCAGTATCCCGAGGGCGGCCGTCACCAAAGTGGTCAAGGCAAATCCCACCGCCACGCGTGTGCCAATTTTCAGGTTGTTCATGTTTTTTGAAGCTTCTCTTTCTGATTTTTTTTATAAGATGAATGAACTATTCACTTCTACGCCGCTTCCGCAGCCTGACCCGCCGAGCGCCTGTGCCGCGGATTGTCAGCCAGACGCACCACACCCGCCACATCCAGGATCAGCGCCACCCGGCCATCGCCCATGACCGTCGATCCGGAAACCACTTCAATGTTCCGGAAAAACGGCCCCAGAGCCTGAATGACCGTTTGATGCGTGTCCATGACACGGTCCACCACCAGGCCAATGCGCTGGTCTTCGTGACGAACCAAAACAATTTTCGAAATACTGGGCGCCGAGCCCTGAATCGCGAACAGCTTGCGCAAGTCGATGTAAGGGATCTGTTCGCCGCGCACCGCCACCAGATTGCGGCCATTATTGCGCTCGCGCTCGGTCAGCGGCAGCTCCACGTTTTCCGTCACCACCGCCATCGGGATGATGTACTGGTCATGCCCGCACTCGACCAGCAGGCCGTCGATAATGGCCAGCGTCAGCGGCAGCGTCAGTGCCATGCAGGAGCCGCGCCCCGCCTCGCTCGTGATCGTCAGCGTGCCGCGCAAGGCGTCAATCTGGCGCTTGACCACATCCATGCCCACGCCGCGGCCGGAAACGCTGGTGATGGCTTGTGCTGTTGAAAATCCGGGCAGCAGAATTAGGTTGAAAATCTCTTTGTCGCTCAAAGTGGCGTCGGCGGAAATGATCTGCCGGGCCACCGCCTTGGCCCGGATCGCGGCCGTGTCCAGGCCCTTGCCGTCGTCGGCAATGCTGACCACCACATCCGATCCGCGATGCGTGGCCACCAGCCGAATGGTGCCCTTGCGCGATTTGCCTTTGGCGGCGCGGTCGTCCGGCGCTTCAATGCCGTGGTCAATGCTGTTGCGCAGCAGGTGGACCAGCGGCTCGCCCAGCCGGTCGAGAATGCTTTTGTCCAGCTCCGTCTCTTCGCCTTCGGTGACAAGGTTGATTTCCTTGCCCAACTGCTGCGACAGGTCATGCACCAATCGCCGGAAGCGCCCGAATATGCTGCCAATGGGCATCATGCGGATTTGCAGCACATCATCGCGCAGCTCCGAAACCAGCCGCTCAATCTCTTCCACCGGCCCGGCAATTTCCGGTGACGCAAAGCGCGCCGCCGCGGTCGCCAGGCGCGAATGGTTCATCACCAGTTCGCCCACCAAGTTGACCAGCCGGTCCAGGCGCGCGGCCGGCACTTTCACCGTGCCCGCGCCCGCGGCGCCCGCTGCCGGCGCCACCGCCGTCTTTGCCTCTTCCGGCGCCTTGACGGCATTCTGTCCGCCCCCCGCCGCCGCAATCAGCGCCTCGGCCGCGTCCGGCTCGATGTCGAGCTGTGCGCCATCCTCCACAAACAGGAAGACTTCGCGGATGGTGTTGCGGTCCGTGTCGCCCTCCAGCCGGATCGTCCACCACAAATAGCAGTGCTCCGGCTCAAGCGTGTCCAGCGCCGGCACACGGTCTGTATGCGCTTCGATGGAGCATTTTCCAAGCTTTTTCAGGTCGCGGAACAGCAACGCCGGATTGCAGCCGCGCGCCAGCATTAAAGGATCGGGGACGAAGCGTATATTCCAGGTGCGGGCCGCGCCGCCGCTGGTTTCCCCGCCGTCCGCCTCGGCCGCTTTCCCCGCTCCCTGGCCATGCGCCTGGCCCGGCGCTTGGCCAGAAGCCGTGGCCGATAATTTGTGTACGCGCGCCAGCAGCTTCGCCTGTTCCACCTTGTCGGCCGCAGCGCCGCCCTGCGACGCCTTGAACAGCGCCTTGATCTGGTCGCCGCTCTCCATAATGATGCGGCACAGCTCCTCGCTCACCGGCACCTGGCCTTCGCGCACCTGGTCGAGAAGTGTCTCCACGTGATGGGTGAACGAGGCCACGGCGTCGAATCCAAACATCGATCCCGAACCTTTTATGGTGTGAAAGGCGCGGAACAACTGGTGAATCGTTTCAGTGGAGGAGAAATCCTCCTGCAACTGAAGCGCGCAGGCTTCGATTTCGGCAAGCAGGTCTTCGGCTTCCTGAATGAAAGTTTCGGCCGGGTTGAAATCCATGTTGTTATTCGCCACCTTTTGTCATCGTTTATTCCTCGCCCTTTGCCGCACCGTTACTCGCCGCCTTCGGTGTCAGTCGTCACGGGCACGCCGTCTTCTGGAAAGCGCCGCCTTTGGTCGAACACCGAGCCGTCCCGCAGCAGCCCCAGGTTGCGCGCCAGTCCGCTGACGGCATCAGATGGCTGCTGAATGCGGTACGCGCGCCCCAGCGCCTCGGCCGTGTGCTGTGCGGCAATCAGCAACTGCAAGCCGTTGGCATCACAATGATCCACGCCCGACAAATTGATGACCACCTCGCCGGGCTCCAAAAAGCAGTCGAGCAGCGCCGTCTTCAGCGTTCCGGCCGATTCAATATCCAGGCCGCCGGAAACTTCCCAGTAGCCGCTGCCTGCGTTTCTCAAGATCTGCATTTGTTGTTGTTTTCCTTTTTTGGACGATCAGGCGACAGGCGGCGCCGCCTGTCCCGCCATTGTTTCCAGACAGTTTGCAAGCCGGAGATCCCTAGGCAGGCGCATGTTCTTCTCCGACCGCCTGCCCGATCAGGGCAATTTCATCGGAGGCGAACACCGCATCCACGTCCAGCACGATAATAAAATCGTCGCCGCGGCGCCCCATGCCGCGGATAAACTCCGTCTTCCAGCGCATGGCTATGCGCGGCGGCGGATTCATCGTCGATTCATCCAGCTCAATCACTTCATGCACGCTGTCGGCAATGCCGCCCAGCACCGTCACTTCGCCGTCCAGCACCAGCTCCATCACCACAATGCGCGTGCTCACCGTGTCGGGAACCACCGGCAAGCCGAAGCGCAGCCGAAGGTCCACCACCGGAATGGCCTTGCCGCGCACGTTCACCACTCCGCGCATGTATTCGGGCGCCGTCGGAACTCGCGTAATCGTCGACACTTCAAGCACCTCGCGCACCTGGCCCACGCCAATGGCGAACAGCTCATTGCCCAGCTTGAACGTCATGAACTGCGTCAATTCCATAACCATAGTCTTTCTCCGTTCTGCCTGGCTTTTACTCAGGCTCAAGACCAAGTTCGGCTTAAAATCGCCGAAACATTAGTCACTTGCAAACAAAAGCACCTTAGTCCTCATCAGAAAGCCCTGGGGTTTCGCCGGGGCGCGAAACGTCCAACCAAAGTCCTGCTGTCAATTTCCCGAGGGGTGAAATCCCGCCCGGTTCGGCCCCAGCAGAGCCCGCGGAGCGCGAATCACCAGCCCCACCGACGCATACATGCTCGGCCGCAGACCGGCCACCGTATGCCCGGCTTCCACATCAATCTGCATGTGTTTCCCGATGCCCTTATAGCAGCCGATATCGGCCACCACCTCGCTGCCGAGGCCGCGCGCGATGGTGGTGCGAAAAACCTCGGCGAAGACCCCAAACGGCTTCAGCGGGCGCGTCACCCAAACGCTCTCGCCCGAACTGAACAGCCGCCCCACGCTGTCGCTGACTGAGGCGTAATTCATGTTCGCCACCAGGCTGAATTTATTCGGCAGGTCTTTGTCGGCCGCCAGCGTGAAATACGGGTCCCAGCCGCCGCTGGTGAAAGGCTGGCCGCGCGCCGGAATGGACAGGCCGGAAATCACGGAAATTTCCGGCCGGATGCCTTTTTCCGCCTGCGGGATGACCCGGAACTTGGCCCCCAGCACAAAATCGTTTCCGCCGCTCACCACGCTGCGCTGGCCCGCGATGTGCGCCGACTGCCACTCATACCCCACGGTTGAAAAGCGCAGCTCCAGCGTCTTCGTCAAGCCAAAGCGAATCATCGCCTGCGGCGCGGCGTAGGTGCGCAACTGCGCCGGGCCCAGCCGCGCCCATTCAAAGGTGTAGCCCGTTTCCAGTTGCAATATCCCCAGACCAACCGGTGAACTGGGGACCGAAAATCCGGGGCGTTCCGTCGATAAGTCAGGAAGGGCGCCTGCAATATCGTCGGCAAGACCATGGGCGCGCAGGACCACCCTGGGCACCGCCAATAGGAGTAATAAGCACAAAAGTCGCATTAAGGTGCTTATCGGGCAGGATCATGCCGAAACTAGTGTTTTTTTGCCGCTGAAATAGCGAAATTGCATCTGAAATTTTCTCAGCCCTGTCTCAGCGGAATGGGGACATTTTCTTCCACAACATTTTTCGCCAGCATTCTCGAAAGTTCCCCTGCCTGAATGGGTTTTGAAATAAAATCGTCCATCCCCGCCGCCAGACAGCGCTCGCGGTCACTGCCCCGGGCGTGCGCGGTTAGCGCAATAATGCGAATTCTGGCCTGCCCGGCGCCCGTTTCCCGCTCCAGATTGCGTATCGCCGCGGCTGCTTGCAGCCCATCCATTTCGGGCATTTGCACATCCATCAAAATGCAGTCGAAAGGCATTTCCTGAAACGCCTTCACCGCTTCCAGGCCATTGGACACAACCGTGACCGCATGGCCGCGCTTTTCAAGCATGCGGAGCGCCACTTTCTGGTTGATCGCATTATCCTCAGCCAGCAGAATCCGCAAAGCCGGTTCTTTGTCATCACTCAGATGGGCGGGAGCGGCGCGCCCGGCGTCGTCGGTGAACAGCTTCTGAATGACGCTGTACAGCTCGGAATGCTTAATCGGCTTCAGCAGGTACGAGTGAATATTCAGATCGCGAAAACGTCCGGCCTCGCCGCGCTCTCCGATGGAAGTCAGAACCACAATTTTCATCGCCGACGCCGGCCAGCGGCGGCGAATTTCCTGGGCTAACTGCAGGCCATCCATATCGGGCATTTGAAAATCCAGCAGCATGAGGTCAAACGAATTCTTCTCCAGCAGCGCCAGCGCCTGATCGCCGCTTTCGGCCAGCGTGGCCAGCATCTTCCGCTTGGTCAGAAAACCTTCCAGAATGCGCCGGTTGGTCGGATGATCGTCCACCACTAGCACGCGCAGTTCTTCGGGATGAAATTCGGCCGCTTCCTGGCTGGCGTGGACGGGACCCTCCGCCAGCACGTCGGGAAGAGCAAACTCAGCTTCGAAAAAGAACGTGGTTCCCACCCCCAGCTCGCTTTCAAGCCAAATCCTGCCATTCATGAGATCCACTAATTGCCGCGAAATCGACAAACCGAGCCCGGTGCCCCCAAAGCGCCGCGTGGTGGAACCGTCGGCCTGCGAGAAGGCTTCAAACACCAGTTTCTGCTTGTCCGGCGCAATCCCGATGCCGGTGTCGCGAATGGCGAAACGCAGCCGGAAGCCGGATTCCATCTGCGACTGCAGCTCCACTTTCACCGCCACCTCCCCGCGCAGCGTGAACTTGATGGCATTGCCCACCAGGTTGAGAATGACCTGGCGCAGCCGTCCCGGATCGCCCTTCATCGACTGCGGCACATCGTCCGCCACTTCGTAAACCAGCTCCAGCCCCTTGTCGTGCGCGCGCACTGAAATGGTGCGAAGAGCGTCGCCGACGGTGTCGCGCAAATCGAAAGTGATATATTCCAGGTCCAGTTTCTGGGCTTCGATTTTCGAAAAATCCAGGATGTCGTTGATCACCGTCAGCAGGCATTCCGACGACGTGAGCGCCGCCGACAGATATTCCAGTTGCTCGGGCGTCGGATCGGCCTCTAAAGCCAGTTGCGTCATGCCCATGATGCCGTTAATGGGCGTGCGGATCTCATGGCTCATGTTGGCCAAAAATTCGCTCTTCGACTTGCTGGCGGCCTCCGCCGTTTCCTTGGCCAGGCGCAGTTCGGCCGTTTGCTCCCGCACCCGGCGGCGCAGCACCGCCACCCAGGCGCAGGCCAGCAAGGCCAGCACCGAAGCGCCGCCCGCCCCCTGCAAAATCCGCCGCGAATCCCACCACGGAGCGCCGCGCAGAATGCTGATGTCGGCGGCTGAACGCAGCAGCAGGGACAGCCCCGCCGCGCCGCCGTAACTCTCCTCTCCCCCCGCCCGCAGCGAAGTGATGCCGGTCACGGCAATCACGGTGCCGCGCGCGATCGGCGGCAGCGGCCCGCCATCGTTTCTCACATCGAAAACAATCCCTCCGGCCTGCAGCACCAGTTCCTGGTCGGCGCGGTTATTCACCTCGTCCAGCACGACACCCACAATCCGCACCAGTTCGGCATCGCGCCCGTCATCGAGCACCTCGCGCGGCATCAGCGGAATCCCGGCCGGCGGCCGGCCCGCCTTCACCCGCCGGATGGCGGCGTTATCAAACACCGGGTTCAGGCTGCCCGTTAACGGGAAGCCAAACGCATCGGCAATGTCTCCCACCGCCAGCTTGATGCGCTGGTGATGCCGGATCAAAATTCCACCCGTCGAATCACTGATATAGGTGGGGCCATTTTCATGTGTCAGCGTGACGACGCCGCGAATTCTCGACCATTCGCTAAAATCCTTCCCCGCCCGATAGCGCCGCAAGTGATCAATGCTGGTAATAGCCAGCTCACCTCCGCCGGCCCGCTGCGTGTGCAGAAAGGCAGGGCTCGGCACATTGATTTCGAGACCCGTCAATTGCCCCTTCACGTTCGAGACCACGCTGCAAACTCCTTCAAGCGTCACCCGGCTGCCCACAATCGAATCGGAAAGCCCGGCTGCATTCATCACCAGCGCCTGAAAGTGATGCACGCCCCAATTCAATCCCAGATTGACGCCGGTCGGCCCCCTCTCAAAGGAATCAATGGTGCCCTGAGCCGTCACCCAGTCGCTGTCGGCTTCTCCGCTGAAAAGCTCTTCGTCCGACAGCGAAAGCGCCTGCGGCATGGGTGCCTGGCCCGCCTCCTGGTATTTCGACACCAGAACGATGGGGGCAAAGCCGCCCGGCCGTGCGTGCCCTTGAATATGCAGCACCAGGCCCGGCCGCCAGGACCGGTGGCTCTGCGGCGCAATGATGAAGATTCCTCCGCCCGCATCCTGGACAAACGTGTCTTGGTTCTCCGGCTCCGCATAGGTAATCACCGCGCGCAGGTCAACCGGCGGGTAAGTGGATAATTGCGCCTCCGACAGCGCGCGGATCTGCGAAATAGCGGTGAGCGTGGCTTGCTTCGCCTCGGCCGGCGAGCGATTCTGCCGGTCAGGCGATTTTTCGAGCACCCTGACATCCCCATCTGATTGCACATAGAGCCGAAGCGAAGCCAACTGCCCCGTGGCGTCGTACTCCGTCCTCAGCACCCCGGTCAGGCGCACACGCGCATGCAGCCAGGCGTTTTTGTCGAAATTCTGCCAGGTGCGAATGGTCGCCTGAACGCTGGTCCCGCCGTCATTCACCACCAGCAGGATGGCCTGCGAGGTGTCCAGCGACGCCGCCGTCACCCTGCCTTCCACCTGAACCAGGGAATATTGCGGCGCATCCGGGCTCAGCCGCCGCGCGTCGAAGCGAACTGGCGCGGGAAGTTTCATCGACTTCACGTCTTTGGCCGGCAAAAAATTCACCTGCGGCGCAAACACCGATGGCGTCTGCCCGCCTTGCACCACTCCGCCCGTCACCACCGCCAGTTCGCCGCCCCCAAAGCGGTCCGTGCAGATTTGCTTGTCCAGAAAAATGAGGCCGGTGGAATCCTGGAAGAACATGGTCCGCGCCAAGCCATCCACATAAAGAACCCGGCCGCGCAGTTGCACCGGGCGGTCGGGCGCGTCGTCCTGTTTTAGCTGCCTGATCTGCTCAACGGTGGTAAGCACGGGAGGCACTCGCCGGCACCCCGCTTCCAGGAGCAGGATGAGCAGCAAACACACTCTGGGCCTTAGTGCCACATTCACGTATCGGCGGAAAGCTTTCGTTTCGCCAGAGTTTGGTTACGGTCTAATCAGGGGAGATGCATTTTCGTCTTCTCTGGCTGGCCCTCAGCCTGACACTGATTTGTTCGGGAAGCGAGCCATACGCCGGTCCGGAAGCCTGCGCGCGCTGCCATAAAGCAATTTCTGAAACACAGAGCAAAACCGCCATGGCCAGAACCTGGCGTCCCAACTCCGCGCCGCCGCTCCACTTCGACGAAGGCGCCCTGCACTACCAAGTCAAGGGAAACGAGTTTTCCGTTGCCCAGCTGGCCGTCCCGGTTGAAGCCATGGTCGGCGGCGAGCGCCACGGCCTCAGCTTTCTGCTGACGCTCAACCAGTTAGGCGGTCTCCCGCTCGACCGTCCCGCCATGCTCGAAGCCCGCTATGCCCTTTCGCACACCGGCGCGCTGGTCCTGTCCCCCGGTTTCCGCAAGGAAATGCCCGCCGACGCCGAAGACGAACTCGGCCGAACGCTCAGCCCCTCGTTTCAGGAGCGCTGCCTCAGTTGCCACGGCAAACCGCAAACCCTCGGCGCAGGCGCGCAGGGCGGAGTGCGCTGTGAAAGCTGCCACGGTCCCGCTGCCGCGCACGTGTCGGATCCGCGCCTGAAACCGGCCAGCCTCAAAGGCGCCAGCGGCCTCGAAGCCTGCGCCCAATGCCACAGCAGCCTGGCTGGCGGCACTCACCACATCGATCCCATGCCCGAAGATCTGCTGGTCTCGAGCCAAGTATTAGCCCTGCGCAACACCGAATGCTTCATCCAAAGCGGCGAAAACCTCACCTGCACCGCCTGCCATAACCCGCATGAAGATTCCGCCGCCGTCGCCCAGAAATCCGTCGCCGTCTGCCTGCAATGCCATTCACTCAGCAATCCCCGGCACGCCGCCATCTGTCCCAAAAACCGCACCGCCGGCTGCGTCGGCTGCCACATGCCCACCGTGCCGTCCGATTCCTTTCAATTGACCGACCACTGGATTCGCGTTCACGCCGAACCCGGCGCAAAGCCCATGCCCGCCGATCCCGCCCTGCGCTCGCAAGTCATCCCCAAGCGTGAATACCTGCGCCTGATTGTGGCCGAAAACGACGCCCAACTCGCGCAAATCACCGCGCGCCTGGCCAAAGGCGACGCCTTTTCCGCCGTCGCGCACGGCCTCTCCTCCGACCCCACCGCCCCCGGAGGAGGTTTCCTCGGCGACACCGCCCTCGCCGACATGGACCCCAAACTTGTGGAAGCCGTGGCGCATTTGCAGCACGGTGCCGTCAGCCCCGTGGTCAAAACCGGCGCCCGCAGCATCATTTTCGAGCGTCTCCCGCGCGATTTCAAATGGGACGCCGACCGTCTCTACACCGAAGCCGTGCGCCTGAACAATCTGGGCCAGCGCGCCCAGGCCGTCGCCAAAAACCAGGAAGCTTTGGCCGCCTATCCCTATTTCCTGCGCGCCCTGATTCTGATGGGAAGCATTCTGGCCGAAGCCGGCAACGCCGACCGCGCCTCGGAAGTTCTGCACTTCGCCACCCAGATCTACCCCAAAGACGCCTTCGCCCAGTTCAACTTGGGGCTCACGCTGGCCAAACACCCGTCCGAACAGATTGAAGCCCTGCGCCGCGCCATTGAACTCGACCCCGACATGGTGGCCGCCTATCAAAGCCTGGGCGCGTCGCTCTACGCCGCCGGCCAGCCCGCCGCCGCCATCGAAACCTTCCGCGCCGGCCTGCAGATCGATCCCTTATCCGCCATTCTCTATTTCGATCTCGGCCTGGCCCTGCAGCAGCAAGGCGACGCCGCCAGCGCAAAACGCGCCCTCGCTCTCGCCGCCCTAATCGACCCCAAAATCCACTAATGCGGGGACAGTCAGCCCGTTACACTAGTTTTTAAAACTAGTGTAACGGGCTGACTGTCCCCGCATTACTCCGCATTACTTTAGTTCCATCACCGTTTGCACCAAATCCCCCAACTGTCCGGCCGTAAACCGATTCCCCTCCAAATTCACCGCCACCCGCCCCTGCCGGTCCAAAATCACCGTATGCAGCGTATGCGTCAGCGACCCCTCCACGCTCCAAAAATTCACCCCAAACTCCCCCGATATCCGCTGAATCTCCTGGAGCGGCCCAGTCAAAAAATGCCACTTCGCCGCATCCGCCCCAAACACCTGCGCATACTCGGCCAAAGCAGCCCCCTGGTCATGCTCCGGGTCAATCATAATCGTCACCAAAACCAAATCCCGAAAACGCGGCTCAATTTTCTGCAAATTGCTCGACAACCGGAAACAATAATTCGGATTCGGGCACCGCGAATAACCAAACGTCAGCGCCACCACCTTCCCCCGAAACTGCGCCAGCCTTACCGTCTTCCCCGCCTGATCCGTCAAGCTAAAATCCGGAACCGCATCGCCCACATTCAGCACTTTTGCCGCCGGCTCAAAAACATTCTTAAGCGCCGTCAACTGCCCCGCCGCCATCGGTTCCGATTCAAAGTTCGCCGTCGTCGCTTCCTGAATATCCTCCGCGTAGAGCGTCTCGCCGCGCTTCACAATCGAAAACCGAATCGCCGTCCCCGGCTTCAAAGCCTTCTCCGCGCGCAAGGAAAATTCCATCTCCATCGCGTCCATATACCCCGGAATCGCCTCACACGAAACCGTCAGCGCATGCCCGCCCGACTTCAGCACAATCCCGCGCCCCGCCGGCTCTTGAATCACCATCCGCTGGTTCGCCGCAATCCCCGTAAAATGCTGCCGCGTATTCGAAACCGGCCACCAGACATCCAGCGCCGTCACCCGCGCATTTTTCCCCAGCCCAATATGCTCCTCCAGCGGATTCCCCCCAAACGACGAAGTCTCCCCGACCGTCCGATAAATCACCCTCCCCGGCAGCGTCACCTTGATCTGCGCACCCACGCCAAACCGGTTCGTCTTCACACCCTTCAGACGCACTGTCAGCCAGCCATTCTCGTTTCCTGGATTCCGATAAACCCGCATCACATGCTTATCCGAAGGCACCGCCCCGCCCATCCCCGCCAGAATGTCCTCATGCCCGCTGCGCTCCAAATCCGCAAAAACAATCCCATGCCCCTTATGCAAATCCCCCGTGCCCGACGCTTCCGTAATGTCGGAAAAACTCTTCCCCTCGTTGTTCCGCAGCAAAACATGCGGCATCAGCGAAGCCAGCGACGGCTGCCCTTCACCCAGATAAACATCCAGCCAGCCATCGTTATCCACATCCCCGAAATTCGCCCCCATCGGCATGAAAACTTTGTTCAATCCCACTTTTTCCGTGACATCTTCAAACGCCCCGTTATGCAAATTCCGGTACAGCTTCAGCGTCTCGGTGGAGAAGGGAAGACCCATCGAACTGCGAATCACCTCTTCCATCGAACTGTAGTAGCAGTTCACAAAAAGATCCGGCCAGCCGTCGTTGTCATAATCAAAAAACCACGTCGCAAAACTGAAATACGGCGCTTGCACGCCCGCCTGCCGCCCAATCTCGGTAAACGTGCCGTTCTGGTTGTTGTGATAAAGAAAATTCGCGCCCGTCACGTTGGACACATAAAGATCCACATACCCGTCGTTGTCGTAATCGGCCGCCGTCACGCCCTTGGTGAAGGCCACTTTATCCACGCCCGCCTTATGCGAAATATCTTCAAAAGTCCCATCCCCGCGGTTGCGAAAAAGCTGGCTCGGCGTGTTCTCATTGCCGACGAACAAATCCAGAAATCCGTCGTTATCGATGTCGGCAAACACCGCCGTCTGCGTCGACGTGACAGAACCGAGGCCCGCCGCTTCCGTCACATCCGTAAACGTGCCGTCGCAATTATTGCGCAGCAGAGATTTCCGGTTCGCCGCCTCCCACCCGCCGCGCAGAACCAGAAGATCCAAACACCCGTCGTTGTTGTAATCGGCATGAACAATATTTAGGCCGCCCAGTTGTTTCGAAAGCCCCGCCTTTTCCGTCCGGTCAGTGAACGTCCCGTTGCCATTGTTATGGAAAAAATGCAGCGGCTCGCACATATCCATGCTCGACGTCACCACGTCCAGCAAACCGTCGTTGTCAAAATCATCCACAACAACGCCGCCCGCGCCGGTGAAGACATCCAGCCCCAGCTTCGCCGCAATGTCTTTGAAACTCCCCGGCTTCTCCTTCTGCGTAATGTCTGAACTCGCCACCTTCAGCAGCCACTTCACTTCCAGATTCTCCGGCTGCCGCGCCAAAAACTTCGAAAAATACTGAATCGCCAGTTGGGCGTTCTCCTGTTTCGCGAAAGGCAGCGCCGCATCCGGCTTCTTGTAAACGCCATTCTCCATCTCCGCCCAGTGCAGATACGTCACGCCCAGCGCCTCTTCCACGTAAGGCACTGAATCCGGAACACTTTCCATCGCAATCCGGTACGCCTTGTTCCACTCCGCAATGGATTGCTCCATCTCCCCGCTGTAAACAAAAAGCAGCGCCAGCACCGCATGCCCATGCAGCAGATCAATCGGCCTCACCCGTCCCGCCGGCTGTGCATCCGCTTCAGGCAACTGCTGGCTCAGCCGGTCCACCGCCATGTTGTACGAATTCGTCCGCACCTCGCAAACTTTTTCCGGATCATGCTCCCAGCCGGCTGGCTTGTTCGGATAAGCGTTAAACGCCGCATTCGCAGACGCCATCCCCGAAATATCAATGGTGTCCAAAACGGAGCCGCGCTGCGCCAGCGCCTTAATCTGGTCGGCATCCAGATCCTGCGTGCGCGGCGGCGTCCGAAAAACGGTCAGAATCGCAAACCCCGAACCAACCGGAGTCACCGGACTAAACTCTCCCGGCTTCAGCCCCTTCGCCGCCCCCTGAAACTCCCCGCGAAGCTGAGAAACCGTCAGCCGCCCCAGATACCCGCCCTTCTCCGCGCTCGCATCGCCCGATTTCTCTTTCGCCAGAACCGCGAAATCCATCCCCGCCTCCAGCTCTTTCCGCGTCTCCCGCGCCGCCGCCAAGCTGGGGCTAACGATGACGCCGAAATCCGCCGATGATTCAGATTGTTGCGATTGCGCCGATAGTGCTAAAAGGACAATTGCGAAAATTTTCGATTTTATGTGCATCGCCGCCAGACTGAATGATAAAAGAAAGATTACGCAAAACTACGGGGGTTACATAGATGGAGAAATTTCTAGGCCCAAAGTATTGACTCCCGTAATTCGAAGGCTGTAGACTTCGTAAAGCTTTCAGTGGTTCCAACACCTAAAAATTTTTGCCTTGGGAGAGGCCTATCCTTGTTGAATTCAGAGACTAATAAAATAAAAGCCCCCGTCAACATCGGCTTTTTTTTAAAGACAGCCAGTCTTTCCTGTCTTTTCGCTTGTTTTTTCATCCTATCCAGCGTGCTCAGCGCACAGACAATCAGTAGTATTACTGGCACGGTAACAGACGCCTCCGGTGCTGTCGTGGCTAACGCCACGGTTACGGTAACGAACGACGCGACTGGAGTCAAGAAAACCACCACCACCAATTCCGCCGGTTCCTATAACGTAACCGATCTGATTCCCGGCACCTACACCGTTAAGGTGGAGAATGCCGGCTTTCAGACCAGCGTTCTGACAGGCATTGGCGTGGAAGTGGCGCACGCCGCCACCGTCGATGCTGTGCTCAAAACCGGCGAAGCCTCGACATCCATCACCGTTCAAGAGAACGCAATTTCTCTTGACACTACCCAGCCCGATCTGAATACGACGATCGAGAATAAAGTGGTGCAGGAACTGCCCAACGAAGTCTCCGGCGGCCGCGGTCGCCAGATTGACAGCCTCATTTTCCTGGCGCCCGGCGTCACTGGCGGCACGTTCAGCAAGCGCATCAACGGCGGTGTCGACTTCCAGAGCGAAGTGGTCTTCAACGGCATACCGATGGCACAGTCGGAAACCCAGGGATACCAGACAATCTGGAACCCGCCTTTCGAACTGGTGAACGAATTTAACGTATTGCGTTCGTCATTCTCCGCCCAGTACGGTTTGGCGCAGGGCGTGGTCACTTACCACACCGCCTCGGGCACTAATGCCCTGCACGGCGACGGTTTCGAAATTATCCGCAACAACTTCTTTGACGCCAGGGGTGCTTATCAGCCCACCGTTCCCATAGACCAGGAAAACAACTACGGCTTTAGCATCGGCGGCCCCGTGATTATTCCTCACCTCTACAACGGCAAGAACAAGACCTTCTTCTACGCCACCGCCGAGTGGTACCGCGAAAACCAGACCGCTACCGGCACCTACTCGCTGCCAACCGCCGCCGAGAAGGCGGGCGATTTCAGCGGCCTGGGCGTCACCATTTACAATCCCGTCAACAGCGGCTGTAACGCCAACGGAAACACACCGGGCATGCCATTCCGCGGCAACGTCGTCCCGGCACTCTGCTTCAGCAAGAATTCCGCCAGCCTTTTGCAATATATCCCCAACCCCACCCTGCCCGGTTACCAGAACAACGCCAACAACGGCGAAGGTGTTCTGCCCGTCCGCCAGGATCCCTGGGGTTTCAATATCGATCACAACATCAACGAAAAGCAATCCCTGCACTTCGCCATGTGGCGCGATAAGCAAACTTCGTATGGCGACAACACCGGCACCGATCTGCCATTTTCCAGCCCCTTGGCCGACAAAACCGTCTACCCCGACCTGGGAACCGTCTTCATCATCAATTACGCTTACACCGTCACACCGCATTTGGTTGTCACGGCGGGTGCAAGCTGGCTAGGCGAACTCAACTTCCAGCTTCCCGAGCGCACCGGAACCCAGCCAACGATTTCCGCCGCCCCCGACGCTCCGATTCTTCCCGAGCTGATTTTCCAGGGCAACTACTCACCCACTACCGAGGGCGCGTCCAACACGGATTCCGTCAATCGTAAGCTCGGCACCGTGCTCGAAAATAACTACCTCTGGATTAAGGGCAAGCAGACCTTTAACATCGGCATCGAGTATCGCCGCACTTACCAGGACGATAACGAATGCCAAAATTGCGCTGGCAATTTTTACTTCAGCAACAACACGACGGCCGATCCCAACTACGCTGTGAATAACGATCTTTCCACCACCGGCAACTCTTTCGCCAGCTTCCTGCTGGGCCAAGTGGACAGCGCCAACCGCATCGGCACCATTGAAGAGCGTCTTCGCAATCGCGATTACGCCATCTACGTGCAGGACGACATCAAGTGGAGTCCCAAGCTGACCTTCAACCTCGGCGTCCGCTGGGATATCATGCAGCCGTTCACTGAAATCGGCAACAACATTGTCTACTTCAACTCGACCATTCCTGATCCAGCAGCCGGCAATTTGCTGGGTGCGGCCACCAAGTTCGGCAACTGCACCGGCTGCGCTGGCGTGGACCGTGCCGCTATCAAGTGGGACCACTTCACACCGCGCGGCGGCGTCTCTTATCAGATCAACGATAAGACCGTGCTGCAAGGCGGTTTCTCCATGAACTTCCTCGATGGCGGAGCTTATGAATATGGCACCAGTAAAGTGGCCGTCAACTACGGCAACCTGCTGGACGGTTCCACCACCTACAAGACCACCGGCACAACCAGCCCCGGATTCGGAAACTGGGATACAAATTCGCTCCCACTGCCGACCCCGATCGCGTTCAATTCATCGCTCGGAACTGCGTCGGCCATCGACGCATTCGATCCGAACCACGACGGCATTGCTCCGTACGACCTCGTCTGGAACATCGGCATTCAGCGGCAACTGCCTTATCAGATGTTCCTGAGCGCGTCTTACACTGGCAACCGTGGCAACCGCCTCACCTCACAGCTCAATCCCATCAACCAGTTGAACCCCAGCTATCTTTCGCTGGGCCCCATCCTGGGCGATCTGGTCACTTCCCCGCAGGCAGTCGCGGCTGGAATCAAAATTCCGTACGCCGGTTTTGTCCAGCAATACGGCGGTTCCGCCACGGTCTTGCAGGCCCTTCTGCCTTACCCGCAGTTTGCCAGCATCTTTAATAACTTTGATGACAACGGCTCTTCTCTCTACAATGCCGCTCAGGTCCAGGTGGAAAAGCGCTACACCAACGGACTCAGCTTCCTGGTGGCTTACAGCCTGTCCCGGTTGATGTCCGATACCGGTTCCGGTTTCACCTCGTTCGCCTCGTCCTCGCTGAACAAAAACAATCAGAAAGCCGAATGGTCCATCGATGGTAACGATTCCACCAACGCTCTGAACATCGCCGGCACCTACGAACTGCCGTTCGGCAAGGGCCGCACCTTCATGAGCAATCCAAGCAAAGTGGTGCAAGCCTTGGCTGGCGGCTGGCAGATCAGCCCGCTGCTGACCTACGCTACCGGTACCCCGCTCCAAGTCACGGTTCCCGGCGATCCGCTGGGCTGCGCCGAACCAACCTGCACATCGAACCGTCCGAATGTGATCTCCGGTGTGACGCAGCAATTCTCTTATAACAACGTCTACAGCGGTCAGCCCGTTCTCAACGCAGCCGCTTTCAGCAACCCCGGCGTCTGGGCTATCGGCAACGAGCAGCGCGAACTCAGTGGTGCCCGCAACCCGTTCAATGCCAACGAAAATATCTCGGCCGCGAAATACTTCCAGCTCGGCGAACACGTCAAACTGAAGATCGAGGTCGAATACTTCAACTTGTTCAACCGGGTGATTTTCGGATCTCCCGATACCACGCTAACCGACACAAACTTTGGCAAGGTCATCAACAGCCAAGCCAACACCAGGCGCGAAGGCCAAGCCCACTTTGAAATTCGCTTCTAGTTTCAAGTAGCCTAAAGGATGGGCGGAGCTTTCACCGGCTCCGCCCAATCTATTTCCGTGACACCTTTTCTCCTCGCCCTATTCCTCCTGCAAATCCCCTCCGACGACCTATTCTTCAATAAAATCGACCTCCTCATCCGCCAGGGCCAGCTCACCGCAGCCGAAAACACCGCCCGCGAATACGTTCATGCCCACCCCAACTCAGCCGACGGTCATTTCCTCCTCGGCTATGTCCTGTTCACCGAATCCAAAGCCACCGAATCGCTCGCCGAATACACCGAAGGCGCAAAATACCGCGTCCCCGGCGCGCGCGATCTGAAAGTCGTCGCCTCTGACTACGTCATCCTCGGCGACTTCGCCGACGCTGACAAATGGTTCACCAAAGTCCTCGAATGGACTCCAGCCGACGTCCAGGCCTGGTACGATCTCGCCCGCACCAAATACAACGAAAACCGATTCGAAGAAGCCATCGCCGCTTTCCAGAAAACCCTGCAACTGGACCCGTCAAACGTCAAAGCCGAGGACAATCTCGGCCTCTCCTACGAAGCCATCCAAAAAAACGACGAAGCCATCGCCGCCTACCAGCGCGCCATCGCTCTGGAAGCAAAAAGTCCCGAGCGCAATCCCGGCCCTTATCTCGACTGCGGCAGCCTCCTCATCGAGGACAACCGCGTCGAAGAAGCCCTCCCCTTGCTCAACCGCGCCCTGGCCATCGCTCCCGCCGACTTCCGCATCCACCGCGAACTCGGCAAAGCCTACCTCCACCTCAGCCAGCTAGACAAAGCCCGCGCCGAAATCGAAAAAGCTATCGACCTCTCACCCAAAAACGCCCCGCTCCACTTCATGCTGGCCCAAATCTACCGAAAACAAGGCCTCCCCGACAAAGCCAAAGCCGAAACCGACCGCTACACCGCCCTCAAGTGACGCCGGACCGCTAATCCTTTAATGCGCCCCCTGCTTGTTCTGAATCACTTCCTGCGCCCGCTCGGCCGTTGCCGCCCGAGCCGCCTCATCCAGCCTGCTAAACACCTTCATCTCCCGCGCCGCCTCCTCCGCCCGTCCCAATGCCCGGTACGTCTTCGCCAGCAAAAAATGCACGCTGGCATCATCCGGAGTCGCCTTCGCCGCAAACTCCAAATCGGCCGCCGCCTCCTGATTCCGGTTCAGCTTCACCAGCGCCCGCGCCCGGTCCACATGCGCATCCGAAAGCGCCGGACAGCCCGCCAAAGCCTTATCCAGCTCAGCCAGCGCCTCTTCCGGAGCCGCGTTCTTCTGCAGCAAAATATTCCCCATCTTCCAATGCGACTGGCAACTGCCCGGATCAATCCGCAGCTCAGCCTGAAACTGCTCGGCTGCCAAATCCCACTGCGACATGTTCCAATACGCATCGCCCAGCTTGTAATGGTTGCCCGCCAGAGTCGGCGCTAAGTCCACCGCCTTCTTCAACTGCACCACCGCGCCGTCGTAATTGTTCATGCTCTCCATCACCTCGGCCGAAAGCTGGTGCGACAAAACCGAATTTGGGTCAATCGCGTTCATCTTGGCCAGCGCCTGCTCCGACATCTGCATATAAAGCCGCGCCTGCAAATAGAAAACTTCCTGATTATTCGGCTGGCTCGCCGAAAGTTTCTGCAAAACCGCCGTTGCCGCCCCATCATCGCCCAGCTTCATCAGATCCTTGGCCAGAAACATGGGTACATTCTTGTCGGCCGGGTTCGCCTTCAGCGCCGCCTCCAGAGCCGGCCGAGCCTTCGCGTACTCGCCGCTCTCAAAAAACGCAATCCCCAGCAGCGCATTCGCCGATGTCATCCCCGGATTCATCTTCAGCCCTTGCTGCAGCACGCCCGCCGCCTTGGCATAATCGCGCTGCCGGAAATAAAGCGCGCCCAGGTTGTTATACGCCACGCCCAGCTTCGGAGCAATCTTCAAAATCTCTTCATACTTGCCAATCGCCCCCGCCACATCGCCCTGCCCCTGCGCCTGCCGGGCTTCGTTGTAAAGCCGCTCCACGCGCGGGTCATCTTCGCCCTGCCCAAAGACAGCGGTCAACAGTACGAAACTAAGGAATAACGTTCTTGTGATACAGAGCATGCGCTTTTTTCTCAATTATCTTCTTTCCGCCCTGGCCCTCGCCAGCCCTGGCAATCTGCAGTTCAGCGAAACTTCCGCAGCCGCCGGCATCCATGCCGAAATGCGCTGCGGCGCCCCCGAAAAACGCTGGATTCCCGAAGCCAACGGCAGCGGCGTCGCATGGCTCGATTACGACAACGACGGCCTCCTCGACCTCCTCATCGTCAACGGTTCCACAATGGACCAGCTCGGCAAAATCGTCGCCAACCAACCGGTCACGCCGCTCAAAAACAGCGTCTATCTCTTCCACAATCTCGGCCACGGCAAGTTCGAAGACGTCACCGAACGCGCGGGCCTCAGCAACGCCTCCTGGGGAACCGGCGCCAACGCCGCCGATTTCAACAACGACGGCTACGAAGACATCCTCATCACCAGCATCGGCACCGACGTCCTCTACAAAAACAACGGCAACGGCACCTTCACCGACGTCAGCGCTTCCGCCGGCCTCAGCCGCAGCATCGCCTGGCACACCGGCAGCGCCTTCGGCGACTTCGACGGCGACGGCAATCTCGACCTCTTCGTCTCCGGCTACATCGACATTCATTCCCTCTCGCTGAAAGACCCCGCGCCCGTCTGTCCCTACCTGGGCGTCGACGGTTTCTGCGGACCCATCGGCCTCAAGGGCGAGCGCGGCATTCTCTACCACAACAACGGCAACGGCACTTTCACCAACATCACCGAGAAAGCCGGCCTGGGCCACGCCCAGCCTTCCCACGGCTTCACCGCCGTCGCCGGCGATTTCAATCAGGACGGCCGAACCGACATCTTCGTCGCCAACGATTCCGACCCCAACCTGCTCTTCCTGAACAACGGCGACGGCACCTTCAAAGAAGCCGGCCTCGAACAAGGCGTTGCCTTCAGCGCCGATGGCCGCGTCCAGGCCAACATGGGCGTGGCCGTCGGCGACATCCAGCGCCAGGGCCGCCTGAGCATGGTCATTACCACCTTTTTTGACGATTTCTTCCCGCTCTTCACGCAGGACCGCACCGGCAATTTTGACGAAGTGTCACGCGAGTCCGGCCTGGCCATGCTCACCAAACCGTATCTCGGCTGGGCCTGCGGACTGGCCGATTTTTCCAACCGCGGCGAACTCGATTTCTGGTCCGCCAACGGCCACGTCTATCCCAAAGTCCCCAACTATTTCCAGCCGTTTCTGGTTTTCGAAAATCACGCCGGAAAGTTCACCCCGGCCTATCAATTCCCGCAAACGCCCGACAACTCCTACCGAGGAGGAGCCCAGGCCGACTTCGATAACGACGGCAAAATCGACATCGTCGTGCTGCCCATCTCCGGCCAGCCCGTGCTTTTGCAAAACCAAACCGCCAACCAGAATCACTGGCTCGGTCTGCGCCTCGTCGGCACCAGGAGCAACCGGGACGCCATTGGAGCCGCCGTTACCGTCGAAGCCTGCGGCCAGCGCCAATTCGACACCGTCCGCAACGGCGGCAGCTACATCTCAGCGAACGACCCCCGCCTCCACTTCGGCCTGGGCACTTGCACGCAGCCAATCACCCTCACCATCAAATGGCCGAGCGGAAAAACCCAAACCGAAAAAAATCTTAAGCTAGATGCCTATTCCACCATCACTGAGTCCGCACCTCACCCATAGCCTTTTCGTAATCCGCCATCACCGCCTCCGCCTTCCCAATCTCCCCAGCCTCCCGATAAAGCTGAGAAAGCAACATCACCCCCTGCGCCAGCAAAGAATCCATCCCCCGAGCCTTCTCCAGTTCCCCAATTGCCGCCGCACTCTGCCCGCTGGCCGCCAAAGCCGAAGCCTCATTCACATAATTCGGAGCATACCCCGGCCGCAAAGCAATCACCCGCCGAAAACACTTCAGCGCCTCACCCGGCTCCTTCGCCTTCAGCAAAACCGAACCCAGCGTCGTATAAAGCGCCGCATCATTCGGAAAATCCTTCGCCACGCGGTTCATCATCTTATATCCGCGAATCACCTCGCTCGAAGATCCATTCTCCAGCCCCACCGTCACCAAAGCCAAAGCCAAATTCCGGTCCCTCACCAAAGCATCAGGCTCGCGCCAAGCCGTCAAAGTATCCGCCTGCGCGCCCGCAATCTCCGCTCCCGGAACCCGCAAAATCCGGTGATTCGTAAACGCCGTATGCCCGCCATCCATAGCCGGCAATTTCGGCATATGGCAACCCACGCAATCCCGTTCCGGCGCCGCATGCGCGCTGTCCAGAGTCCCAGCATGGCAACTCAAACACCGCGCGCGATAATCAACCTTCTCCTCATGCGGATTATGGCAAGTCCCGCACCACAACCGATCCCCGCTCTTCACCGCGCACTTGCTCAAAGCCAGTTGCTCGGCATGGCTGACTACCTTAATACTCTGCCCATTCGACTGTGCCGCAACATAAGTCGTATAAGAATCCTCCAGCGCCTGCCCCGGCTTAAAATCCGTAATCGCCTTCCCCGGATTCGGAATCCGCGCCTCGCCCGTCAAATGGCACTGCTCACACACACTGGCGCGCGCCGCCCCCGCCATCTTCGCCGGATTCAACATCGACCCCGGCA
>Ga0209208_10000129_pt1 | contig 78907 bp, 51 predicted proteins | sample S1TSphfallax_3_FD_187694 | JGI IMG/M metagenome (GOLD analysis project Ga0209208, IMG submission 187694) | Host-associated microbial communities from peat moss isolated from Minnesota, USA - S1T2_Fd - Sphagnum fallax MG (SPAdes) (version 2) | ecosystem: Host-associated > Plants > Peat moss >... | reverse complement strand
CGGGGTGCGGTTTCACACAACACGGCCGAGTTCTGATCTCTAGGTCTTTTTTGATATGACATGGCCGGTTTGCACTTTGCACATCCGGGTCCGTTTCACACAATACGGCGGGTTTTGACATTGGGACCCCTTTTCACACGTCATGGCAGGGCAGGGGGCAGGGCAGGGGCCAAATAAAGAGTAAAAGATAAGAAAAAATAAAACTTATAAAACTTCAGAGTGGCCGAAGGTCACGGGCACCCACGGGGGCCTTCACAGTGGCCTTCGGCCACGGGCACCCACTAGTCTTTTAGAACGGGAACTGAAGGTTTTTCATGAAAGTGAAGAACCGCCCAACACTGGTTATTACCCAAAAAGTACTCCAAACTAGGGATGGAATGAAAAATCAAGATGAAAACAGCACATAAGGGAAAGAGAAGAGAGGACTAAACTGGTTTTTGCACTGAAATGGGTCCTCACAGGAGTTTCGCCCCTAATTTTGGATTTGACTGGTAGGGCTGTTCATATTCTTTATTTAAATCAAGTCTTGTCAAAATAAAATCCTACAAATCTTGTGAACTGATACCCAGTTTCTGGCTTTAGAACTCCGTGGGAATTACATGGCCAAACTAGGGCCCAAAGACAGTGTGACTTTAACCACAATAACTCGAATCTACTTCACCAATAATTCCTCAACTTTTGACCCAAATACTTTGTGCCTGCCCATTTTGTGAGGTTTTCAGGCCCTCCAGACTAATTATATTACTTTCAGGGCCTGAAAACCTTGGCACCAATAAATGGGCAAGATTCTGCCAAGTGTGCCTGCCCTTACTAGGATCTCCAGAATGGGCTCAGCCACTGCCCTGCCCATTCTCTAGCAGCCTTATTTTTACTGGAATTTTTTTCGTCAAAAATTGAAATAAAAAATAAAAATGAAGTGATTTGGAGCATTTCAATGGCCAGAAGCCAAGGGGAAAAAAAAAAACAGAGAAAAAATTGCCAGATTTTATTTTTTCTTGTTTTCAGTGTGTAGCTATAAATATAGAAGGTTTATTAAATATTTGTACCTCATACACTGTTTATAGCTCAGAAGTGAGTAAATCTTCCTAAGGATGATGGCCAATTTTTTTCTACATTTTTTCTTAAGTTGGAGAGATAATCATCACCTAGGCTTATCCTATTTTTCTGACTATATATATGACCAAAAAACTGTATTAAAATGTAAAAGTGCTAAAAATCACATGCTTTTTGAGATTTTCAATATTCAGAATTTGATCAATCTTTTTTTTCAATAGCCAGGTTTCAAAATAAAATAGCCAAAAATATGGAAAGATTTTTATTTTTTCATTCCTTTCATATTCACCTTGTAGCCAAATTTGGCTAAATCTTCTTGTGAATAATTGCCACTTTGGCTACAACACAAAATTGCCCAAAAAAACATTGCTTAGGTTACACAAAAAAAAAATCCTTTGAGAGACACTGCGAATCTATAATACAAAAAATGTCCAACATTTTTACGTGGGGCCCACAACTAGCTAGGTAGGAACCGTAGGTAGCAAAAGGCAGGTGGGCTGGGCGATGTAACCCAATATCTATGTTTGTTTCGCCATGCAAATCACGTGCGTTTTGTAGTTCAGCAATGCTTGTTTTCCGGGCATGCATTTCCACGCCCCCCGCCCCCCGCCGCCCCACTTCCCTCAAAATGCACACACAATTTCCACACATATGAAGAGAGGATCTGAAGATTGAACAAAAGGCAAGAAGAATCGCAAAGAAGCAGAAGCAGAAGAATCATCCGCATAAGAAGAAGAAGAAGGCTGATCAGCAGAAGGAGAAGCTAAGTTGTAAGCATATCTATCCGCTCAGTAGAAAGAAGAAGAAGAAGAAGATCCAGGCTTGTTTTACTCACCCAGAGTTTTCCTTTTGTGTATGTTTGTCTTCAATCTTTGAAGTTTGCACATCAGGAGATAAGTCTGCAACACAACTTCCATCTGTACGATCTGCAAAAAGGAAGAAGAAAGAATCAGAAGGAGGAGGAGCAGGAGCCGGAGGACTAGGGCGAGGAGGAAGTGGAGACTTTGTGCTATCAGAACTTCAGATGCATGAGTACAGGGCTTTTTTCACTGCATGAGACGGAATGAGAGTTTTTGTCGTCGCTGTTGCTTAGTGTTTCAAGGGCGAATTAGTTCTTGCGGAAAATCTGCTGCTGCTGGCGCTATTGCTGGCTTTGGTTGTTGCCTCGAAGAATTAATTCGTAGAGAGTCCTGCACAACTGAGGAAGAAGAGTTCGGAGTAGTAGTGTAAAAGAGACGCGTCTTTGGGATCTGACAATCCGCCATGGCGGCGAGGGAGGCGGTGGCCGTGGATTTCTTGGGGATTTTCGGTCAGAGAACTTCAGTAGAGAAGCAGAATAGTAGCAGCATCACAAAGCAGTTGCAGGAGCCAGTCGACACTTTGGTGAAGACGACGCCGTTAGTTCCGGCGATCAGCAGCAGCTATGCGGACAAGGCGGCCGACGTAGTCGTCCTCGGGGCGGCAGCGGCAACTATGACGACTTCGACAAGGCCTACAGTTGCGTCGACGAAGCCTTCGAAACTCGACTTTCAGAAGGCTGAAGAAAGACAAAGATCCATCTCTCGTCTCAGACAACTCGGCGAACAGGTCTCGAATCTCAGAGGTAATCACGGCCGCGTTGCACTGCTGCGTCCCCCTTCTTGTTGCAGAGACTCAACATCCTTGGAAACAAACAAGGAGAACTTAGGGCAATGCGTCTGCAAGAAGCAGGAGAGAACCGTGAGAGAAAAGTCTAGGACACAGATTCTAGGAGAAAAACCACTATGTATGGGGCACTCAGATCTCGTAAGAGTCCTACGAAAGAGCGGAGCTCTCACATGCTGCAGATGTTGACCATGTTTGTGTGGGTTGTTTTCTTGGACAGTCATGCAGCAGCAGCTACCTTTGACATGGAATAAGCCAGAGATCGTTGGACAAGGAGGATCTCCAAGCCCTAACAGTGAGGAAGACAATATGGTCAAGACAAAGGAAACTCTTGTGCAGTCCCCTTTGTGGTCATCTTTCTTGGAGCATTCTCGCACCACCACAGCAGACCCCTCCACCTCCCCTGTAAGTTTTGGAGTCCATTACTTAGATCTTCTCCCAAACATGATGCAACTTCTCTTTCTAGTCCGCCAGACATGCACCAAGTTTGGTGCAGGCAGGCATTATGAGGACTTCAGGATGATGTCTTGACCTCTATACTTATTTTCAAGAACTGGCTGAGTGATCTCATCTGGCACACATGTGTTGATTTCTGGCAGATGGGATGGTTTCACAAGGCTTTGCAACAAAATGGTAAGAAGATGGCAGCACAAACATTGTCTTCTTACAGAGGAGATGAACCACAAAGAGATGCTGCTCAGCCACAACAAAGAGATACTCAGCCCTTGGAGCCCGCAGGTTCAGAACCACCACTTTCTGTGTTGATCCCAGACACAGAGTCAGAACTGCCAGAAGTGGCAGCGGCGGCAGTGGCAGTTGACGGTGCAGGATTTGGTTCCCCATTACCAGTGCATTTCAGAGAGGCCAATACAGCTTCCGGCTTGGAGAGTGAGGCAGCCATGGATAACCAGCCATTTCACCAAATGCAACACCCAATGTTGATGCAATGTGGAAATCTACAAAGTGCTGCCACTCTACCAAGGTGCTTATCATTGCATGATTCTTAAAAAATGAAATCGTTCAGCTTCTGGACAGACCTAGTTAAGTGTGCACACATTCAATTCTTGCAAACATCCCGATTTGATTATTCTTGGGTGGAGGTTGAATTGTTATGAATGTTTGAAGTAATTTTTCTACTTGCTGGATTTGTTGTAGCAGATCAGCTCAGGTGGGTGGAGGAGCAGGTGTGCATCAGCCAACAGCACAGCTCACTCTCTTTTATGCAGGCCTTGTACATGTGTATGATGATATCACGCTTGATAAGGTGAGGATCATGCAAATTCTTCTTGTTTGTGCATTTTGTGTAGCTGGCCAAGTCTCCTTCCTTCTCTAGGGTTTCAATGCTTTGGAACTTGGTCTGAATTTTTTGTCAATTTGCCAATTTGCAGATGCAAGCTATTATGTTGTTAGCTAGTGGAAGCACCACATCCTCCAGCTGCAAGGACCCCTCTGGAAATGGAGTTTCAGCTCATCCATTGTCTTCCCCAATCCCCCAGTCAACTCCATCTTCTTCAGTATCACCTCCTCCACAAGCTACAACCACAGCAACAGCTGCCCCTTCATCAATTCATGCAAATATCCTCCCACGATCCATTGCTAGGAGTGTCCATGCTGGTAAGTGTTCCTTGTCCAACCCTAAGGGCAGGCTTCTCAAGGAGGTCTGTCTGGAGTGCTTACAATTGACCTTCTACACTACAGTATTGCTGTCAGCTTAACAAAACCTACGTCATTTCAGAAAAAACTGACATAAAAGGATTTTTTAAGGTGGACTGACATTTGGGCTTTCTTCTATGCAGTGACAGAGCTGCCACAGGCAAGAAAGGCATCCTTAGCACGATTCCTGGAGAAGCGAAAAGACAGGTATAATATTTTAGCACAAAATATTTCTAAAAACAATTGCATTTCTGCCAAATTTTGATATCACTTGTTCCAATTCAGGGTTTTTTTCCTTTACCAAAGCTTATTGAAGTATGTTGAGATGGACATATCCAGTTAACATTGACAAATGTCAAATCTTGCAGGGTACGAGTGAAGGCACCATATCCTCTCAAGAAAGAAGGATCTTGCACACCACCACGTGCCAAGTCTCCAAGCCCACCTTGCCAGTCTCCAAGTCCTTTTCGCAAGTCTCCAAGCCCTTTTCGCAAGTCTCCAAGCCCATTTTGTAAGTCTCCAAGCCCTCCTTGTGGCAGGCCACAGACATGGTCACCCACCTCAGCATTATTGAGGCAGCGGGCTCATTACCTGCAAGATGTACCATCTACCAACTTCAAAGATCCCCAGTACTGTACCTCAAGTGGTAGTGAACCCAATTCTCCTCTGAGGACTCCTCCAACACCTCCACGACCAAGCATGGCTGGGGATATTAATATAATTGCAAGGTCTTTTCGAGGTAGGGATTTTGGAGTGCAACCAGATTTGATGGTACGTCAAAGTGGAAGATTTCTAAGTCATTCTCCACAAGATCACCAGGATGAAGAAGCAATGGAAGAAGATGCACAGTGATATTTTGCTGTTGTTGTAGGTCTATTTCAGTTTCCTTGGGTTTGCATCCTTCTAAATGGGGTCCAGCTCAAGAGATAATGTTCAATGTAGTTTAACCTGTAGTGGAGCCCATTTCAGAGTGCACATATATTTAAGATAAATTGTAGTTAGCTGAAGCCACAATTTCATAGGTCACAAGATCACCTTGATATTTTAAGATTCTTGTATACGGGAGATGCCAACCTGTTCACCAGCAGCAGTTCAATTTGAGTAATGCTCATTTTTTTTAGACAGAAAGAACTGTAAAGACATGGGGTTTTACAATGGGTTTTCAAGGAGTTTTGGAACAAGTCTCACCATTGTAGTTTAGAATTGGTTTTTGCATCAAAGTGTGCAACAACTAAGAATTGAACATTGAGTTTTAGGTCAATCCTTTGGGTTCTTTGATTGTTGAGCAAAGGATGTAAAACTTGTTTCAATATTCCATTGAAGTTCAATTCCTTTAGTTTAGTTTTGATACATTAGAGGGCAGTTTTTCAGCTGTATGACAAATGGCCATTATCTGATGTAATTGGCACTTGGGAGAGATTCTCCCACATCATTACAAACTATGTAGACTATTTGCTAAACTGCACAATGTTCTATGTGCTTGGAGCATGCAATTGAAAGAACAGTTGACCTTCAAAAGCTTACAGTGAAGGGCGGAATCCCTCCTGAGTGACAATTACATACATATGTATAATATGCCTTACTGTAGGAAGAGATGAACTTCCACAATCTTGAAGAAAGCTAAAATGCCTAGTCACACAATATTGCATGCATTCTTATCACATTTTATATATTACTTGTGTAGGCCCAACAAAGATGAAACCAAGGTGTCAGAGAAGAATGAGAACCACATAGTTACTATCCCTTTACGGCATACAAGACAACACCAAGGTGGCAAACAAGGTTGAGAACCACAGAAAATATTCATTTCATACTCTAGTGTGAAATGACTAAGATGCAAACTTCTCAAAAACCAACAAAAGAACAATGGCCAATCAACTCCTGAAGTCTGTAAGAGACCAACTAGCTTGTGATTCACTGATGAGTGAGTTCCACTTAGAGCTTCTGAGAGACCCAAATAGGGTCACATCTTTGTCTCTCACATCAAGCATGTTCTGCTTAAAGCTTCTGAGAGACCCAAATAGGGTCACGTCTTTGTCTCTCACATAAAGCATGTTCTGCTTAAAGCATGTAAGGGTCCCATCTTTGTGTCTATCTTATCTAATGGGTATATATTTTGTCTCTGAAAAGGACGTAAGAGACATGAAGGGTGTCCCACTTATCCAGCCAAGTGACATGTCTTTATCAATGCAAGCTGGTTTTTGGAATTTGTTCATGGAACCCAAAAACTAGCCTGCTTCTTAAGGGCTATGACCTCTTTTCAAGACAATCATGGATTATGGAGTGTGCCAGGTACAGACCATTCTGCCCAGTGAGGTGGCTGTGAGGAATTTGTGCAAAGCTGGTAGAGTGAGCCCAAATTTTCGAATCTGCAGTGAAATAGACAAAATGGCCTGTACCCGGCACCCTCCATTGCGGCATGGTTTTCATGGATTTATATTATGTTCATGTGGATCTACACAATGGTTGTGTGGCCCAAATTTGGTCAGGTACACCCCAGAACTCGCACCATTGTGCAGTGTAACTGGATCAAAACGAGGTAGAAAGGCCACATGAAAACCACTTCATTTCTTGTCAAGTTGTACTTGTATACATTTCAGGACCAACGGAAGTCCCTCAAGTCCTGATAACTTAACTTAGTACAGATGCTTGGGAACTATCAGGACAATAAAGCTATCCGTAAAGTCCTGATAATAAAGCTATCCGTAAAGTCAGGCAAAGACGGCGCCGAAACCCCCTGTTTGGTCACATAGGGGACGAGATTTCAAAAAACAGGGGAAAAAAAGCACACTGGGCTTCAACGGGGCATGAAACTCAGTTTAGCAGCAAATTTGGTGCTAAACTGAGTTTGCCCTGTCCTTTCTTTTCCTGAACGCTTTCAACCAATCGCTGTTACTGCTATGTGTACTGTAGCTACAAATGTTCTCGAGCCTAGTGCATTTAATCCTGAGTCTCAGTATTTCATACCCTTATTTAATAAAATTTCATGACTTTGTGGACAACAGCCAGGAGGGATGAAGCATCAAATGAGGGGTGTAACTCAGGCCCAACAGGGCATGACTTTACAGATAACTCTTATGTACAAGGACTTAGCACTCAAGCCAGAAAAGAACTTCTGAACACTTCCCTGGCAAACACCCTCCCCTTCCCCCCAGTGTGCCCCCCACCCCTTTGGGTGGGACCTTTTGCTTTGACTGATTGGGTCTTTTCTCAAATGATCTATGCCTACCTAAGCCCATCACTGAAAGTGAGAACCGCATGTGTCTGCAAAGTCTACTTTTAGTCTCTTTTACTGTTGTGAAAACAGCTAGAGTCAATGTCCTAAAGGATTGATGGAATCCATGCCAAGTTCATTATTTTAAAAATAAGCAGAGGGGCTGACGGCTCACTGGTATAGCCCATTCTGGGACCTCAAAAAGGTCCTGGGTTCCAAACCCAGTGGTGTGCAGGTGAAACTTCTGCTGGGCCTCTGTCAATGACCTTGACTTGGGGGTGCCAAGTGGCCAATGGCTTGTGAGGGGTTGGCTCAGGTTGGCTGTTGATATCCAGAGAGGAACCCAAAGTACAAAAAGGAGAGGATATGATGGAAATCCTTATATCAAATTACTTCTTTTGTATTCCTTTTTAGATATGGTTTTGCCAAGCTTAACATGATTATATGGTACCTGGGCCATTTTGACACTAATTATATTATTTTCAGAAATGTAGAAATTTTCAAAAAAAAAATCAGAAATACTTTATCCGAAGGAAAATGAAGAATGTGATGGAATATTTGGAAATATGTCATTTGTCAAAATGAAATCTTCACAATTTAATTAATTATTCAACAAACATGTTTTGATGTGGCCAAGGTACTAGGGTGAAAGGATAGGGTAGGCAAAGCACCTCAGGCTTGTGTTATCACTACCACAAATCTAGGGCTAATGGAGGAGGTTCTCATTATATTAAATATGCATGTCCTGGTTGATTGTTGAAAAAAGGGAACCTGGGAAGTACACAATCAAGGACCCACATTGGAAACAAGGAGTGTATCACACTGTGGCCTTGCCATTTACATTAAAAAGTATCTTAAGGTGAAAGAAGAATTATGAAAACTCAAATATTTCACCATGCAAAAATATAATCTTCAAAAAATCCTCTAAAATAAGCCAAAATCCTTCAAGATATTATAACTTTATAACTAATCTCATGTTTCAACACAAGCCAAAACATCATCTTTCAAAAATCCTCATATAAAAATAGACCTATTATTACCTAGGGGCCAAAATCCATTAAGCTACTATACTCTATAATGAATCTAAACACAATAACCTTGCCTTGGTAGGCAAAGCAAATAAAAGATGAAGGACACAGAGAAACCATTGTAGAGTAGAGCATGTGCACCTTGCTTGCTTTTTTAGTGGAAAAGTGCTCTTCAGGTCCATAACTTTCGACCTTTGGGTCCATGAGGTGCATGGAATGACGATGTGCAATCTGTGGTTATCTGAGAAAGGGAATAAAGTCGGCCTTATTTTTCATTAGACTTATAGACAAAAGAAAAAGAGAAAATACCTCACCTGTGTCTCACAGGCTCCAGCCCACTACTAGTAACTGAAGCTGGAGCAGCCTTGGCCTTCCATTAGCTATGTCAACCTTGAATGCTTCATGGCCAGAGTGAACCAACAGCTACCAGTCCATGATGCATTGGAAGCGTCTTATGACTCGGTTGTGAATGAACACCAACTGAGTTGATGTCGGGTTTCACCTTGGCAGCATAAACTAACTTATGTTACCTTACGATAGATCCCGTAATATGTAGGTGTGTAGCTAGAATAATAGGTGGCTGTGGAGCAATAGCCACACCAAGATTGTTGGTACCGTCTTAGTTGAATATCAACTTTTGAACATACTAGCTTGTACTAGTTTTGAATTTTTAAAATTTTCAGGCCAGCATAGGAATCTTTTGTTTCAAATTTTCATACTAGGCAAGTACTGGTATTGAATCTTTTTTAAAAAATTCATACCATGTAAAGTATTGGGATGAGGTAGTTATTGCCTCAGTCCTCACTAAGCAGGTCAGTCCTTTGATACCAGCACCGTCAGTCTACATATTAGGGATGGCCCCCAAACTGGTTAGTACGTAAGTGAGGGCTAATGGGTTGTCAATAAGTAATAAAAATAGAAAGGAAGCTAACTTCCCAAGTAAGTTGTGGAACTGAATAAAAAAGTGTTTCCTATCCATGCACGGTACATCCCTTATGGTGCACACATTGCGGATGGTCTACTCCAATCACATGTTTCACTAGCTCATGGTGGGCACATTGCTGATGGTCTACTCCAATCACATGTTTCACTAGCTCATGGTGCACACATTGCTGATGGTCTACTCCAATCACATGTTTCACTAGCTCATGGTGCACACATTGCTGATGGTCTACTCCAATCACATGTTTCACTAGCTCATGGTGCACACATTGCTGACGGTCTACTCCAATCACATGCTTCACTAGCTATGAGACTTAGGATCACCGGGACTGACGAACAACATCAGGCATCCAATGGTCCATCCATAGTGCAATTCATGAAATCTAACCTCATTTTGCATTTGTGTTTGCAAGTACTTTTCAGAGGGTTAACATCTTCCTAGTCTCCCCTGGGACATGCCCTTTCTCAACCTAAAAAAGTAGACATAATTTTGACCTGTTCCCATGCCTTCAAACAACATAATCCCCTCTGGAGTCTGGAATCTGAACCTTCAGTTCCCCCTACAAAGTCAGGGCCGGCCAATTCGGCTATTGTTCAGACTCTTTAATGCTCCATATTCAGCCTGCATCCCCAATACTATGCCAGGGGATTCTCCAGCCTTCCTCTCCCAGGTCTCCAGCGTTCCCACAGGGTTCCCTTCCTTTAATGCCAAAGAGCAGGCTATGGATGGAGTATTCTGCCATGTCCGCAGACCGCAAGCTCGCATGCTTACCTTGCAGAATCTGTCAGACTCTGCCATTGACAGCCCACTCTTTAACGCATAAGAACCTGACCCAAGTTTTCCTTTGTATTTGCAGGTACTTTACAAAGCATGATATTTTATGGAATACTTTTTGCTTATTTCATGGTGTCAAATTTATTTCTGTAGGTTTTTAGAATTTCATGGTAATAATTTTCATGGTTAAACTTTCATCATATGTTCTTTTAAGTTTACATGTGCAAGTTTTAAGTTTTTAACAATTACAAGTATCACTTTCTATATCACAAGTGGCATTTTTCATGTTATAAGTTTCATTTTTCATAATGACATGTAACCACAAAATTTGTAATTCATGAGTTAGAGGAAGAAATAGTACCATTTGCACAAGCATAATCTTATGATTCCTAAGTCTACAATGTTGAATTTGTTGGTGTAAGATTTCAAATTTTTATGATAGCAATTTTCATGGTATGCTTTTTCAAGGTCGCATGTGTAAGTTTTCAATTTTTCACTATTATAGGTATCACTTTTGCTATTTAAGGTGTCATTTTTCATGATTATAGATTTTTTTTTCCATAGGGACATGTCATAAAATTTGTAACTCACGAGTCATAGGAGGGAATAGTACCATTTGCACAAGCATAATCTTATGTTTCTTCAATTCATGGTGTCAAATTTGTTAATGTAAGTTTTTGCAATTTCTTAGTAGGAGTTTTCCTAGTTATAGTTTTCATGGTATGGTTTTTTGAGGTCACATAATTAAGTTTTCAATTTTCAATGGTTACAAGTTTTGTTTTTCATGGTAGTATGTGAAATGTTTCTCGGTAACATGTTAGCATGAAATTTGTAATCCACAAGGCAAATGATAACTGATATCATTTGCACAAGCATAATATTATGGTTATTCAATTCATCATGTTAAATTTATTGATATAAGTTTTCAAACTTTCATGGGAAGAATTTTCATGGTATGGTTTTTCAAAATCATGTGTAAGTTTTCAATTTTAGTGGTTAGAATTATTTTTTTAATGTGGTTATAGGTTTCATTTTACATGGTAAGCAAGTGCAATTTTCAAGGTGAGATATTCTTACAAAAATTTTAACCCATAAGGCAAACGAAGGAACATTACCATTTGCACAAGCATAATTTTATTGTTGAATATCTGTAATTTACAATCTCTAGGTAGTTGTGATCTAGGCAAGTTTTCCCTACCTTTAAAATTATTATAGGGCAGCCATATGGGGCTGCCTATAGCTGCCCAAAAAAAAATTCAGTAGCCCCTATGAAATGGCAAATGTTTTGCTCGAACCAAAATTTCTTTACTTGAATTGGAAACAAAACCTTAATCCTTTGTAGTGTTTTTGCATTTTTGGAAACATAGGTGCTTGGAATTGAATCCCATTTTTTTGGTCTACTTTTTGGAATTAGAATATTTTATTGTCATATTAGAAAATTTGCTACAACACAATCAAAAAAATTCCTATTCTAAGCTTAAAAAATTTAGGAGGGAAATTAAGGAAGAAACAAATCTTCAGAAAATTTTCATTTTCCTTCTTCCACAATTTAAATCTACACAAGAGTCAAATTTGAAATTGTAAAAAATTATCATGGTTACAAGTTCTATTTTTCATCATTACATAACTCGTTTTTCATGGTTATAGATCTTTTTTTTCATGGTAGGATGTGTAATTCTTCATGACAATTTTACCATAAAAAAATTTTAAATCAAAAAAGGAAATATTACCATGTACTAAGAATGAGATGGATAATTTTGAATTGACTTATCGATGTAAATTATAGGTATATATTTTTCTTGAAGATGTGAATGTATGAAAATCATGAATGTTTAACCTCAAAGAATAGGTAGTATGTTTATGTTTGATGTATGTAAAACTATAATATAGGTAGTCACTTTGAACAATTAATAATTATTTCCACAAGTACACCAAATAAACATCTCAAATGACCTTATAAAAAACATATATCATATTCAGGTGAACATAAATGGAATATAAAGCCTTACAATAAACCACATAAAATTATGGTTTTCTATAATAGTATTTGCAATATGTAGACCCAAAAAGTGATTTATGAGTTTCAATCAATGGTTTTAACATTGTCACCTTAGGAGCATGCCTTCATCCAAGCACATCTCCAAGTAGTCTTGGAATCCATATTCATTATACCTATTTTATAAACCTATGTTGTGTGGCTATATTCTCTTTTGTATCCTCAACTATGGGTGTCTAACTTTTCCCCAAAAAACCTCTTAGAGTAAAGGTATATTGTCTATCATTTTTAAAAATGAAAGCAAGGTCCAAACATAATTATTTTTATAGTTTTAAAATCAAGTAGGGTGAAGTACCCCATCCATCATATACATATTTTAGGGTAAATGGATAAAATAATATGTATTTTTTTTCTAATTCAAGAAGAAAACGAGTATACTTATTTGGACGCAATTTGTACTTTTGTAAAAACACTAGATTTTTCTTGAAATGGTTCAAATTTAAAATTCATAACACTAACTTGCATATGTAAATATAATTTGTAGAAACACAAATTCTAATGTGAATTATTAAAGAAATTATACTATTTACAACCAACTTGACAAGTGCTTAAAAAGAACCATTTTTTCAAATATGCTTGTTACTATATGCTTACTAGATACAAAGACCAAAGACAACAAAGTTATTTTGTGAGTACAATAATACTTTTGGATTATCAATTTAATTATTAAGCTTCATTTATAGTTAGGGTTTAAGGTTCTAGGCAGGGTTAAGGTATATAAGGTATATGTAGTAAATAGGTTATATAAGTTTAAACCCTATGTACCCTAAGACTGACCTACATGGTCTTTAAAATATATTCATCCACAAATATAAATAAACCAAATACATGCAAAAAAAAACTATGACTTAATAGGCTTAAGGGACATCACATTTGAAAAAATAAGTTATGTTATATATATATATATATGTTGTATATAGTTTATGGGTATTTAAGGGTAAAGAAAATACCCACACAACATTGACATACACCTCAAAGTCTCCAAAAAAAAAAAAGGAACATGGGGTTAATTTGATTAATTATACCTTGAAAATAAGCCTTGACAAGGGGCTTGACAATTACATTCAAAACCTAATAATGGTAATTGCCAACTACAAGTTGAAATTTAAAAAAAGAATTGCAACTTCTAAGACAACATTAAAAATAAGGAAACTAATAACTTCAAAAAACATGTACTAATTTCAACTAATGGTAATATATTCTACAACAAATATTACCACCTATTTCTTGAAGGTACTACCACATAGAAATAATAAGAAGAAATTTGAATCTATGTAAAAATAAAAAGAGGGTTGAGGCTATTTGCCATCTTCTTATCACCACTTTGTCTAATCCATGGGACTACTATAGAGTGTAGGATGCCCCATTTAACCTATATCTCCTAAAATCCACTTCTATCATATATTCAAAGCATAATAAATCCTCACAAAATATGTCTCTAGAAATTCCAACACCATAGAAAGATGGGAGCCTGTCCAAATCGTATCCTCCAAATCAATGATTTCTTTTTTGGCAATTTTTTGCAATGTGGTTACAAGACAAATTGGAATTTTTTATTTTTCTTTTCTTCTTTAGTATAAATTCAAATTTATTGTCAAAGTTTTGATAACAAAAAATTGGCCCCCAAAAAAACAAAAACAAACCCCTACTCCAAATCCTACTTTAGTGATGAGCAAACCACTTGTCATATAGTTCTTTTAGCTAAATCTAGGTAGTGCCACCTCTTACATCATTGGAAGTAGTAGGTAAACCTATTACCAGAAACTCTTAAAAGTTACCAAGCTACCCCACTAAATTAACTAGAAAGTAAATTTTTCCTTGTAGCATACTTGATTCTCATTATGAGCACTTAGCACCACAAAGTCTAGGCCAAACCATACCCTTTGTGCAATGAAGCCAAGTTGAGCTTTAAAAACATGTTTTCAACATCATCATACCAAGGTATCTCTAGCCTTTTGGAACAAGTCGAAACTTGTGGAAATTTTTTTTGAAGCAAAGTTGGATCCCCAACTACTATGAAATGTTCATAAGCAAAGTATGGGCTATTTGTGATGAATGTATTCAAGTGGTTTCACCCCCCATATGTCATCTTTGTAATTGCTTTACGAAATTGGTCCTACAATAGAACATAAAAAATGTGAAGTTACAAATGATTCAATTCAAATAATATTTACAAGTGTCAAAATTTTGAAGATTAACATGAATTAACATGAACTAATGTAAGCACACGTTACCATTTCAATTGAATGAACATTGTACATTAAAATGTTAAACTTACAAACATGTTGGAGCTATTAAATAGATAAGTTTTCATATCCACAACAATAAACAAACAATTGCCTTTTAGATAATGTCATGTTATTAATTGGGCTTTAGCCTTTTAATTACACCATAATTATTATAAAAAATGTGCTTACATGTAATCACTTTGCATATACAAAAGTGCATATACATCAAGAAAATATCAAATTACTTATGTCATACCAATGAGTATTTTTAAATATAAAATGACAAAATTTAGATTTTCCCCACATATAAAATAACTTGGCACAAGTACTAAAATAAATTATTAAAAAAAAAAAACTTGGTATTCAAAAACTTGTTTCATACTGACTAGACTACCATGGTCTATCCTAGCATTATCAACAGCATCGAATCAAGACAAGAATTATAATTAGATAAGATTAAAAAGCAAATAAAAACCATGAAATGTACCTCTAGAGCTTTGTTCATGCCTTCAAAGTGTGACACCATTAGGAATTATTTTGGTTGAACACCACTTTCAACACCAAATATTGGTGTCACCATGGATGGAATGATATCAATCAATTCTTGAACAATTTGTTTTTGATTGCTTAATTGAATTGAGTTTTGATTTTGTTGGAACAATTTAAATTAATATGGAATTTTCAATCTAAATATTCCAACTAGTGAAATATGATCAAAATTTTGATAATTAATACATGTTATAAGATTTCATGATTGAAGTCAAACTTGAAGTGATGCCATGGGAAACCATATTCTTTAAGTAGTGCATGACCAACAACTACACAATATTGAAACAAGGTTTTTGATATCATAATTCTCATTATCTCTTCAACTCCTTTTTTGACAATTGGTCCTAGATTCAAAGATCTAACATACATCCAAAGTAATATTACCCATTTGTCATTTTCCACATGATGGAACTCTTAACAAGTTGTGGAATATCCACATCATTTGTACAGAGCTTGTTAATTTCTTGCCAAAGTTAGAACTTAAGGGCTTTAAAATTAACCTCCCATATAATAAAATCCCCTCCATGGTCAAATGAAAGAATTTTTCCACATGCATGTGCAACTGTTGATGCAATCATGTAATTTGGAACCCAAACCACATGAAAACACAAGCTAAATATAAGAATCCCATAAACTCAAACTTTGGTTTCTCCCATGATGACAATGTTGTTCATGACTTCAAGTATTGGGTGCATTTGTCTTCACCCACATGATAAATATAACACCATACTCTTGTTTTCATTCCATTGTGTTAAAATGATAGCAAAAATCATTTTTTTGTTGTTGGTGTGGAAATAAGTCATATTACTAATCATCAGAAGTTTGTCCAAAACCCTTAAATCATACAAGTTAGATAATTCTTGCATATACATTGCTCATAGCAAAAAGTATTCTAGAGAAATCACCAACTCTCAATCACATTTAAGCAATGTAGTTTGGAATGAATGTTATACATACTCTTGGGTCATCAAACATCTAATGGAAAGTTTGTGTCAATACTCTTCTTGTAAGACCTCCATCATCCACAACCCCCTTTTTTTTCCTCTTCGCCAATATCAATAGTCAATGTGTATTTACCAAGTTGTTGATGGTCACATCTCCTTCTTTTCTTCATGGACAAAAAGAATGCCCTCAAGGTATATAACTCCTCGCCAACCTTAACCTAGTAAAATTTCAATCAAAGTCATGGTTTCTAAGATCAACCACTTCATACATTATGCAAAAAGAAATGTTGAGTGAATAGAATAACATAGAGTAACACTTTGAAAACTAAGCTAATAAATTTCATGTAATATTATACATTGAAAATAAATGGTTAATTCCCAAACAATATCATTGACATGTCTTCATTTAAAACCTTGTCATTGATGACAAGATTTCTAGCCCCCAAATGAACCCTTGGAAAGAAAAAAAATGGAATCTATATCGATTCTCATGTTTATTGAAGATGGCATCTTAATGCATACAAAAAATTTCATGTCATAGTAATAACAATACAACATATATGAACTATGTATTAGATGATTACATGTTGCAATTTGTAAATATGTTTAGGTTTATTGGTCCAACATTTCAATTATGTCAAATAACTTATTTGATATAACAATTCATTAAATACTTTAATCAATCACCAATTGAATTCAAAATTTATTAAATATTGGGACACAATTAAGGCATTGGAATATTAACCTGACATACAAGAACTCAATATTGATAGAACCTTGTAAATACTATAATTATGACATTATTTGTAGATTGTTAAACCATCAACTAATGTAGCCATTACTATTGATGGAAAATGAAAACTTAGCATGCAAATGAAATGTAATGTTAAATTCAAGGAGAAAATAAACATTTATACAAATAATAAATTTTTCTCAATATGAAGAAGAAATAACAAAGCTTCGTAATAAGTAGGCACACAATTCACATGAAAATTGCAAACCATATATGCATTCCATCAAGATTCTTCCTTTTGAATTGCTACCAACAACTTCTCATGAACAAGTCTGGGAGCATGGTACATGTCCTTCTTCCACCACTTTGTGACCCTTTCAACCATGCTTTAAATTACATTTGTTGTAAATAAACATGGCAATGAAGCTTGGGCACTTAAAAATGTGGGCAAGAATGCTAGAAGCTGATAAGGTTGAAATTTCCAAATTTGTTCCTAACACTTCATCAAGTAGATCCCACTTATCCCAATTTGGATGCACATTTGACTTAGAATTGGAAAATTAAATATTGGGCTCCAAAAAAGAAGTCTTCACATTTTCTCGCAACTTCCACCTCTAATGTTATCATGGACTTGATTAATCCCCTATGTTTGGTTCTCCTAATATAATGTTTTGTAAAAACTTCTAGTTGAATGCCATCTTTACATGTCAAAGTACATTTCTCCAAGCTTTTCCAAAACCTTTTATTTTGAATTTGTTGGGAATCTACAAAAACACGCATGATGTATCCTTTTATAAATAGAATGGTTCTTGAAACAACATTGTCTCATGTCATGTTCTCATCGTTCAATCATGTCATGAAAACTACTTTCATCATAATTAAAACATGCATGCAACTTGTACATGAAAACATTGCTATGATAAAATTCCCTTCAATTGGAAGCTATGAAATTTTTTGCAATATCTTCACCAAAAATACAAAATGTAACAAATAAGAAGGAATTAATGGTTTGAATATTTCTACATGTACTTATGGTTGTTGAAGAATCAAGCTCTAATTCTACACTTTGTAATTTCAATTGTATCACTATTGTTTGGGCATCTTAAAACATCCTTAAATACTCCTCATATTCATGTTCACCTTTTTGGATATGCCAAGCTATTGTTTTAGCATTGTAAATGTTGTTATGAAAGGCATAACTTGATGCAAAGGCTACATGCGTAGGGGAGGGTTAGAAAAGTTTCTTGGTGGAACATGTTGTTGGGCCAATTCATGCACTACAAAGGGCCTCGTTTCATCATAAACATGTTGGTCATCATGGTCTTGTGACCATTACTCCACTTCATCTTATGTATCACCCAAGAGATCCACATGTTCCCTTGAACTACTACCTATAACACTAACATAACATGAAGCCATATGGGGCTTTCGGTTTTCATTGGGTCTAGGAATGTTTCTTGTGTTATAAGACCTTGGTACCCTTGGAGCCAATGTATGAGATCTAACTTCTATCAACATAAAGCTCTTATGACCAACAAAACCTGATTCTACAACCCTTGATGGTGGTGTTGAATGTGAATGTGAAAATTCCAAATTTGGTGGAAATGGAATGGATTTTGTCCTCTTATGTGATCCCTTTGAAGAAATAGCATTTTCACATGAAACATTGATACGAGTGGCCATCACAACTTGAAGTTGACTTCTTGCAAATGACATGTATTTCAATCTTTCCCATTCTTCCAACTAGTTAGGAGGATTTGGAATGTAGATTTGCGATAATGATATATTGAACGAGTTTTAATGTCCATCCATGTAGAACTTGCTTTTAGTATATAGGGATTTTCCATGTTGGCCCATCCAAATTGTTCTTATACAAAATCATCATCAAACATTTGGTTAACATGCCAACTATAATACTTGAATGATAATGTACATAATGCATTACTTTGAAGTTCAATAATCACATTAAAAACAAAACCAAAGCATTGATAGGCAATCCACACAAATTAACACAATATCAAATCACACACTTATTGATTATGTCATTAATTGATATTATATGTTGGACCTCCAAGTTTGTTGATATTATTTTCATTTGATACACAAGTTTTGAAAGTACATAAAATTAACAATAATGTCCAAAAAAAAGCCCTTTTAGGAACATTGTTGATTTTGTAGAAAAATCCACCAATAAGTGCCAATTTAGGATCATTGTATTGTTGAGCTACTTTTTCAGCAATAACTTGTTGTCTTGTCCCAAGTTGAATGTTGTCATATCATAACTATCACCCCATGGAGTATCAACTTCACAATGTACCTTTAGAGGTAAAACTATGACATTCTTGATGTTTGTTCTTGTGAATTTCACATCAATCTACACACTTTCCAATTTCATTGGTAATTGGAAATCTCTTTTTCTCCCACCCTTGGACTTCCTTGAATGTTTGGTTCACTTTGTCTCACATTGGTTAATATTGTCAAAATTGCCCACAAATGCATTTCTCAATGCCACATCAAACAAAACTTGGTGTTGGAACCAAATTTACAATAGTTTGATGGGGTGGAATGGATAAGGAATTGTGTCTATTCTAGTGGCGAATTTCCTTTGTATAAAAGATTTTGGGGTTTTGAACATAGTAATCACAAAATAAATATCAAAGGCATGAACTATAAGTAAATATGGAATAAGTTAATAATTAAAAACCTTGCAAAATACATGATGAAAGGAAATAAATTATACATAGTTCAGTGGAATTGAAAAGAGGATCCAAGCTCACCTTGCATTGTTTCAAATGTGCCTTTCCCTTGGGAATGTGGACATCACAACCAAAGGTCCTTTGACGCAACAATGAAGATTGTGTGCTTGATGTCCTTCCTACTCCACTTGTACCACCATTTGGTGAACTTCCAAATTTCATTCCCACAAATGCGCAAAGGTTGGACAAAGTACCTCTCATAACAAAAATATTGTCTTGTTTTCCATCTATATTTTCATGTTCCGATGTGATACTAGAACTTGAGGTCATGTTGTTGTGCACAACTAATGGCTTGATGCAACAAGCAACACACTAAGTTTAGTTTGATGAAGTCCTCAATATTGTGTGTTTTTAAAAAGCCATAGTTGGGCACTAGACATGCTAAATTAAATACTTTTAAATAAAGGTGGTTGAACTAACACAAAGCCGCCATTGAACTAATTTCAATAACTTATATGTAACTTGATTTCATTTCTTTAATTAAATAATATCCATTTATCACACATGGATATAGTAAATTTATGAATAAAAACTTGTTCGCATTCAACCCAAAAAATTCAAAAGACATATGTCATGTAAAATACCACCCAAAATGATCAAAATTTAGCATTTGTGTGGCATTGCAGAAGACTAATTAATTCAAATGGTGAAAATAATTCATCCAAAGAACATGCAATGAAAATTTTCAAAAAAATAAAATCAATATCACTTCAAGGTTGCGTGCTAAGTTTGTAGGTTTGGGCAATAGTTGAAGTTATTACTAATACCTCAAAGGGCTTGTGGTCCAATAATGTTTGTCAACCAAAGTTTGGAGCATTGGCTAATTTTTTATTTGAATTTGTTATCAAGTTATATCAAAAAATATTTCAAATGCCAACAAATTGTTTGACAAATGAATCCAATGAAACCCATGATTTTGATGTTAAACTTCAAGTCATGTGGCAAATGAATGTACAAATTGGTACAAAATTGGGACTTGTGTGAGGGGGTTCTAACACATAAATGAAAGGAAAGGTTCCAAGACATTCATTTATGTTGTTTGTTTAACATTACAAAGTTCACAATATGTTGGAAATGATGTTAAACGACCATCACAATGGGTTGGGGCCAATCATTCAATATGTTGGAGAAGATAAAACTTATCATATTGCAAGTGAGTATGACATAGAAATTATTCTTGGTTTGTGCATGTAAGTTTTGAAATTCAGGTGATGCAAGTAAAAGAGTTCTTAGTTTTACATCCCAAAGTTCTTAGAATGTATAAGTTTGGATGACCTCATCAAGACTAATGAGGAGATGGCATTGGCAATGGTAAGAAAATAGTCAAATCATTTCAAGATTAATTAAGAAAATCATAAAGAGGGGTGAAAAGATTCATTGGCATGGTGGAGAGTTCATGAAATACAATTTTCTTATGTTGGATTAGCATGTTACAAATTTTAAGGATTGTTGGTTCATATATTGAAATGGAAAGAATATTCAATATTGTAGGTATTTGCATGAACAAGTAGTGCTTTAATTGGGCATAGAGAATTTTGATATGCTTATAAATACCTATAATAATTAGCCAAATGATATTGTTGATGGTTTGGCATCAATGGAACAATTCATGGAAATGCAAGATTCTTTAATGAAAGAAAATGAAAATATAATTGTTAAGTTTGGGCTTTTGGAGTTGGAAGAAAGCAACAATAGACTTTAGGTAAATGTTTGTTTTTGCATTTTGCAAGTTTTATTTTCTTCTAATATTAATTTTGTATAAATTAGGTTCATGTGTTCAAATTGTTGTTTTTGTTTGTCACAAATCTTGGAGTGGTGTTGGAACAAGGTTGTTGCTTTATCACCATAATCCTAGGAATTAGAGATGATATAAGCAAGAAATTTGCTAGGTTTTAGGCTTTGGGGGGTGTTTGAGGGCTCCATTCAAGAATGTTTGATGAGTATTTGAGAATAGAAATGTGGGGCCAAATTAGGGGGTGTTTTGAAGCTAAATTGGGATATAATTTGGGAATGTTTGAAGGAATAAGTAATAATTGGCGATTGTTGAAGAAGTCTTTGAGGCTGAACTAGGGATGTGTTTTGGGGGTAAATTTTGGGGTGTTGGAATGCACAAATAGGGTAAATTAGAGAACATTAGAGGGCATTTGAGGGCTTGTGAAAGGGCAAAAGGTTGATAAATTGAGGGGTGTATGAAGGGATGTTTGGGGGTAGAATAGGGAGTTGTTTGACCACAAAATAGTTTGTGAGAAAATTTGAAAGTTAAATTAAACAAAAATTCAACATGTTTTGAAGGCAAAATTCAAGGGTGGCAAAAAGGTAGAATTTTAAGCAAATACAAGTGCAAGAAAATGAAACATGGCACAAAATGACAAAAAACGAAGGTTATGATCTATTAGAATCAAATTACTAATGTAGTTTAAAGTTAAAAGTATGTTAATTTGTATTGGTTTGAATTTGTCAAACCTTTGTAACAAACTAAGTTATTTTGAGAATAAAAATTTGCTTTGTTATTTATGTTCTAGATTTTGGAACCTAACTTGGAAGGTACTTTGAACCTATCCAAACCTACCTAAGAATTGGGAAATAACCAAACATAAAAATTGAAAAGGAACTAAATTCAAAATTGCCCTTAAGTTTAAATTTTGAAATCAATTCAAGTCCTATTTCTTTAAGAAAAAAAAACCTAAAATGAGAATTAGAACCTTGCCCATGAATTTCAAAACAACTTTAGCAATTGGAATTGGTGGTTCTTCCTAAAAGTAATTAATTGAAAAACATTGGATTTAACCTTATATTATTTTTTAACCATAATTTCAATCCAAGTATTATGGGCTAGCTTGTTAGGTGCCTTGGCCAATACTAGGTAGGTAAGAACATAAGGTATAATTGAACCATGTATAATTTGGGGGCAATAATTTCAATTCTCAAAGTTAATTAAACTAAGGCATTAAACCAATTTTTTACCTAACCTTTTATCTAGTGAGAATAATGCATAATAGTACATGATTTATTTACACAATAATGAAACTAACACCCCAAATTCAACCATCAAAAAAATTGGAAAGAAGTAGGGTTGCTTGGGTGATGGGTTTCCAAATTTGGGAGTAAATGAATACATCCTTTGACACTAGGGGATGTCGGGGGATAACCTTGGAAATGACAAATTGGTTAGGACATACAAATGGTACAACTCATGTCCCAAAGTCCCTTGGGATTCTTGCAAAACAAGCTTGTAGTATAACATGTTGTCTTCAACCTTTAGGATTGAACCACTTTGGGATGCGCATTAATGGAGTGCATTTGCTAGTTGAAAGGTAAAACTTATGAAAACTTTGAAAATTGAAATGCCAGGTTCCTACAATTACATGTACTTGGTTAGAAACACACCATGTATACACATGACCTATTAATAATGCATTTGGTGTAGGGGAATGGCCCAAGGTGATGACATTTTCAAAATAAGGGGCCTAAGCAAGGTGTAGAATTGAGATCACTAGCCCCAATTTTGGGAATACCCCACCCATGGGTGTAAATGAGTGTTGGGTGCTTCTTTGAAACCATGTTAGTTCTTTGAATGGGTAAAATGGATATATCACAGGTGATTCTTATTTTGTGAAACCTTTGCCCTTGACTTCAACCCAAAAATCATAAAAAAAAATCAAACCTTGCACTCGTTTTTGACCCACCATTTTAGAATTTGAAAGTTCCACCTTCAACTTGGGTCCAAAAAAGAGTTGGATTTTTTAATATATAAACCCAACATGCATGGAAGTAAAAAACTAAGTTTTTAAATTATTGAAACCCAAAATTTTTAGAATTAAAAACCAAGGTTTTTGGAGGTGTAGGATTTTGGATTGAGTTCATCGAGTTTAAGGTTTTGAGTTTTAAGTAATGAAAAAACCATGAGTGCACATCACCAAAATTTAGTTCCTTGAATGTGACCTTGGAATGACAAAAAATGTCATTACTTTGCTTATTGGTTTTATTCAAGATGGTGAATGCACAAGATGCATTAGAATTTGATCTTGACAATGATGTTTTTTTTTTCCCCTAAATTCCTTTGTTTGCTTATTTAACTCTATGTGTTTTTTTTGAACTCTTGGAAATTTCATTCTGGCTTGCATAGAAACAAACCTAATGAAGGTCATGATGGTTTTATATTTTTATTCACAAAGTTTTTTCGTTGACTGTTTTATAAGTATGTAAAAAGCTGCTCCAATTATAAATTGTATTTTAAACATATTATTTTCTTGGTCTACTTTACCATGCTTTTGCTTGGTGAACAACTATTTAGGTCATGAAAAACATCTTCATTGGTTGTTCAATATGATGTTGGTTTGTTGTCGGTTTTGTTAATTTGGTGTTACAAGGTGTTGATGTCTTTTGTGTAAAATGAAAAGGTTTAGGTGCAAAGTTTAAACTTTGAATGTGAGGATTTGTTTCAACCATAGAAACTAGTACAAAAGCTATGAGCCAACTTATGTCATGGGAGCTAGATGCATTTCATCACTATCATGTTGGTGTAGACATTTGTAAGTGTGCATTGTCTTGGCGGTGCACAAAGGAGCACAAGTTTCCAACAATGGCTTTGTTAGCTTGAAAAATTCTTGGGATTCCAATGAACCAAATCAAGATAGAGGATTCTTTCAATTGTTGGAGTTCTCATTGCTTTTTGGTGGTGTTAGTTGCAAATTGATCACCATTGCTAGATGGGTTTTGTCAACAAAAATTGGCCTAGCTATCCAAGGGTTGAACGTTCTAAGCCTTCCAACCTTGCAAGTGCATGAGCAATAAAATCAGAGTTGACAAAACAACTTGATACAAAGTTTGAAGATAAGGTTGAGTGGGAAAAGAATTCTTGAATTTTTGTGATTGCAATTTGTTCCTTTTGTTGCTATGAGATGTTTTGTGTTCTTCATTGGATAAAAATGGGCACAAATCTGCATTTTTTGATCTTGCTCCTTTCTAACTTTATTTTGGATCAGGAAGCTTCATTAAGCTTTATGGATTCCTTGATTGATTTTTTTGCATGGTTGATATCTTTCTTGGTTGATTTTTTTTGCATAGTTGATTGTTCCTTGGCTGATTTTTCCTATGGCTGATTTCAATGAGCTTTCTAGTGTACAAGTTGTAAGTGCCTTTTGGAATCATTAAAAGAAAACTCTTAAATTGCTAAATTCTTTGAAACTGTAAGTTTGTAGTGCTTGCATTGAAGGATAGTTCAAAAAATCAGGCTTTGGCCAGTTTAATACCTGGGGTAATGCATCCAACTCAAAAAAAGCTGGCCTTGGCTGGTTTAATACCTAGGATAATGCTGCTCCAGGTCAGGGGGTTCCTTGAAAACCAACCTCAAGGAGCTGGCCGGTTGTCTCTCAAAATACCACCCCAGAAAACTGGCCGCTGGATGTCCCAAACAACCAGAACTAGCCAGTTGTTAGAAAAATAAAAACTATAAGAACCCAGAACCAAGCAGTTCTTTAAAATCCAAAATTTCAAAGGCCCACAACTTGCCAGTTTAGCAACTTTCATAATTGTTGACTACCCAGAACCAATCCTTCTTTGAAAAATCAAAGAACCGTCCAACACTGGTGTAAACCTGACATAAAACAGAACACAAAAACATGCATTAAACGTTCAATTGACCATGAGGTGAGAATGGATGCATAGATCACGAGGTGTGCCACACATGTTCTAAATGTGGTGACCTCGAGGTGAAGACGAAGGCATATATCACGAGGTTACCACCCCTCTAGGTGTATTGTTGCATACATCATGGGGTGACCACTCTCTTAAGTGTATTGTTTCGATGCAGAGGTAAGGTGGTCCCCTCTAAGACTAAAAATAAAAGCTAGGGTTCCAGTATGAAAGTTTGCCATCCAGTTGAAAGCTTCTTCTAGAGGTCCAAGTACAGTATAGGGTAAACAGTACTGTCAACTCTTTGTGCAAGCACAAGGAAACTCATACTCAGATTTTTGAGTATTTTGCAATACTGGTACATCACATGAACTAAAACACTGAACAACCAAATTTAGTCATTTCAAGTGATAATCTGACAAAAATCTCAGCAAGAAGCTATGATTTTTGCACATGATGATATGGCACAAAGCAGGAGAAGAATTTATGTTTCAGTGGAAAACATTGAACTCCATCCTTGTGAACAGCTCTCCTGTGGATTCCATTACATGAGAATTTTTTTGCATATATTTCTAGTGTGTGATGCACAATCAGTTGAAAATCCAAATCTTGCTCAGTCAAGATGTTGGTAAGAACTAAACCTTCAAGGTATTGAGGTTACATTGCACTCACAAAAGCCCAAACTGTTACAGTAAGACCAAGATAGATATCTTCATAAGCACTGAGAACTTCTCCAATGAGACCAAGATAAAATGTTTTCACTCATAGTTTGAGATACTGTTTGCAACAGGACCAAAAAGTCACTCCCCAACATTACAACGGTGAGGAGACATTTAAAGCTGATGCTTGATGGCCCTTACACTAAACACTGTATCTCCTCTTTGACATTCTAAACAGAAGGCCTTGGCTCTTTGCAGTCACCACAACATATGCTCGATACATGCATTTAATTTCGTTGCAACATCCTTTTGTAGCAAGCACCCTGGATAGGAGGTAATGCTTTATGGAAAAAGGTTTATACAAACATTACACAGGAGGAGGTGGCACTTAATATTTGGCATGCTCTTCGAGGGTGATGACTTGTGGTTGAGCAGAACCCGACATGGTTGAGATGGCTTCACCAGTGAGAGCTAAGGAGTTCTTGGCAATGTGCATACTACTCTTCACCCCTTGCCACACCACCCAGGCAAAAGCAATCCAGCCTGCAAGGAAACAATGAAGGATGATTCCATGGTATGGACTCTTGGGATTGCACAATTAACTGCATACCGTACCATGATGAGAGACCAGAGGGTCTCTATTCATTTCTCCCAGGATGTTACCAGAAGCCAACATTGATAAAAAAAAACTGTGATAATCAAAATCCTTGCATGAGAGGGATCAGCAGTTCAAACCTGTGACAAAAAGCACTGCACCAGCACACACAACTGTAGCTGTCCCTATGGCAAATGCAGCTGCAGTTAGGACTCCAACATAGATGAGTGTCAGGGCTGTGAAGAAACAGGCAGTGAAGGCACCAACAGCTGATGCAGACATCAACAATCCAACCACCACGGCATTGGCTGTGGCTATGAGAAGAAACAGTGAGAATATGATAAACCCTGTTAGTGCGATGAGTACTACTAGTCCCACCTGCAGTTGCCACAACAACCACAAGAGACGAATAGAGTCAGAACTTCAGTCTGAAATATTTCGCAACACCATGGCTTGGAAACACCATTTAGCCAATCAAAGAACCAAACTTTGCCATGATTTTTTTCGGTGCATATATGCAACCATAAAAGCTGGAGACAACCAACAAAAAATTTGCAAGTGTAGTAGGCTAAGAGCATCTCCAGCAGTGCTCAGTATGTGACCCTGCAAACATATTTTTCACATCCAAGTTTAGTTAAATACTTTTTTCCAACCCCACCCATAAAACTAAAACTGGGACTACATATAGGTGGGAGACTACTAATAGCAAACCACCTGGACCAATCATTCTGACTGGCCAATCAGAAACAGCCAGCAGCAACCAGATCATATCTATTACACTTTTCTCTGGCAGGTGTTAGGCTTTGCTGTGCCTTTTACCAACCTCAGCGAACTGTGCAAAAATGTTGGACCAAAACCATTTCACTGAGCCAAACTGGCATGTTTTGATGTTTCTTCATCCAATTTTAGTTTGCAGGGTCACATACTGAGCACCAGTAGAGTTGCTCTGAGACTACCCGACATAAAACACTGCTCGTCATTTCAGTATCATTCGGCTGTGTTCTCTCTGTTGAGGCCTTAGCAACCACTAAGGATTAGCGTGTTGCAAAAGGAATCAAGGCAGAAAGTATGGGTCTTTGCCACACAAGACTCCCGAAAGCAAATGAAGAGGACCCATCAATCAGATGCAAAATTCCAGCTTGCATTGTGAGATCTTCATGTTTGATCCAAATACCCTACATTCTGGCGGATAGTTTGGAATCAAGGTTGCATCTTTGTGGGAGACAAACCCTAAAAACAGAAATCCGTGCATCTGTAGAGCAAGAATCGTATATACACATTTCGGACAAAAAAGTGAGAAAAGAGAACAAAAAGACTCACAGAAGAGACTAACAGTTTGCGCCAAAATCCACCCTGATTCATCCAGATCATGACGTTGCCAGACGCATGGCCAATAGCCTTGTTCAGGCGAGGTCCCTTGGCGCGGACTACGGCCTGCGTCCGCTCAACCCAAGACTGCTTTCCACCATTTCGTAGTGAATCCCCGATCTCGCAAGCCAACTCCTTCACAACGGCCACCACACTTTCCCCACCTGACTCCATATCCCAGCTCCAAGGCTTGACTTGTTTCCCTTCTTGTGCCATTAGGGTTATGGCAAACCGCTTGCTGTTCGGAAACTCTTGGCAAACAAAAAACAAAACCCTAGAACTTGCTAGCAAACCTGAATGGAAATGAGTGTTCTTTAGTGCGTTGGAATCGGAACAAACAGTACTTTCTCACACACACCACTATATTTACTGCTAGTCTTCAATGCAAATCAATAGAAATTGGTAAAGAGACTAGGTTTCGGGGCTACCTATGCAGAGAGACCCAATTGCAGGCAGAAGGCGATGTTGGGTAGGGACAAAAATGGGAAAAAAAAACATGGGAATGTTGCACTGTTGCTGTAGAGATGATATAGCAAATAATGGAGGAATGGGTGTGAGAGTTTTGTGGTCCTCACCTGTGGTGGTGCAGTTCATGCAGGCTTTCCAAGTAAAAAATCCAAAGTCTTCCATAGCTTTATGAGGTGTCCCTAGATACACCTGACCGGTTTGGTTTGGGTGTCCTGTTCATGTAGCTTTGGAGATTTTTTCCCTCAGTTAAGTGGGACAGGCAGCCATCCGCCGGTTCCACTATTTGTTCTTGCCAGTTCCACTTTCAGGTACCCTTTTGGGGCTTTTCACAACTGGGACAGGCAATCATCCGCTTGGTTCACTTATGTTTGTTGTTTCTTTTCATTATGTAACAATTTTTTAATTTGTGTGCTTTGTTGCTTTTATTTGCAGATTTAAAATAAAATAAAACGTAAACTATAAATGTTTGTTATGCAAAAATCACATACTTTTTCCACCTTATAATCCCTAAACATTTTTTGAAAGTTAAAAAATATACATATCTTTATTTTTTGTAAATTTTAAAAAGATATATTGCATTTTGTAATTGCTCGTAAATGTTAGTTTTTAGTCTTTGATAAGAACATAAATTGTTTAGTTTTTTTTGCTATTCATCAAGGGAATAATTTTTATTCACAAATCAAAGTAATTCTTAATATAAATCGAAGTAATAATGGAACAATCTTCTAAAAATGAAAATATTTGTGATGTATTTATAAATGAAGTAAGAATAGAAGATGAAATTTTGCCAAAACTTGAAGAAATGAGAAGTTTTCGAATAGAAGGAAGTAGGAATCCAAAAATGAATGAAATAATTAAAAAAAATTACATGCACAAAGAACATTTTGGAGAGGAAATAATAGAAATGCGTTGTGTTGGGCATTTTATTGTGTTAATGATAACAAAGAAATTAATGTAACAATTCCTCAAATTATGGTTGTATTCTTTGCCACAATAATCCAATATTGAATATATATTCAAAAACACAAACTAGGAAAGGATTAATCATATATAATGCAACTAATGACATAGTTGCATTGAGGAAACATGTCAATTCAAATCATTTTAACTTAAAAAAAAGTTTAAAGAAGAAACTAATTGTCCTTGAGGGAAGATGAAAGATAACCTTCTAAAAAGAGACCAAATGTTTCTTTAATTCCATATCTAGTTTTTTTTACTACAAAAGAACCTTTTAAGAAATATGATGTATAGTAAAAACAATTTTTGAGAGATTTGATTATTTTAATTGTAAAAAACCATCTTCTTTTATAATTTGTAGAAAGTAGTTGGTTAAAAAGATTTAATATGCATTTATGTCCAAGAATTATTTTTCCTTCCAAAAAATAAATTTCTAATGAATTATTGCCCGAATTAGTGGAAAAAAAAACACAATTATATGTTTTAACAACTTTAATATAATGTCATTTTGCAGCTACAAGCTTTGATCTATGGATGTCAAAAGTTGGACATGATATTTTTGCATTAGTGATTAATTTTTTAGGAAATGATTAGTAGCCAAAGCACATTACCTTTGGTCTTTTTTAGTTAATAGACAGTATTGGATAAACTTTGGTTAAAAAATTGACAAAATTGTTGGACAATTATGCATTGAGGAGAAAAAATATTGTTTATGTCAAAGATGAGGTATCTAGTTTGAACACGATGACTTACAACCCTAAAATTAGTTGTGAGTTGTGATATGTTGGGTTTGGAGGAAAATTTTCAGGGTGTTTATATTGGGCATGCATTTTCCAAGACTTGCCAATATGTTACAATAGAGGAAAAAGTTCGCAAGGATTTATGATATGTGTCAATCAAATATACTCAAGGAGATTGGAAAAAATGCATAACTTGGCCAAAAAAATCTAGAAAAGTTAGGCAAGAATGGGAAAAGGCATGTGTAAATTCAGGTCTTCCCCCTTGGAAATTGAATACTCCACTGACGATAAGGTAAATTTTTAGTTTTTAAAATTTTGTTAAGTGAATTTTTTTTGTCAATTTTCACTTTGCATAACATTTTCTTCATTTTTTTTCAATTGTTATTGTGCATAATCTGACATTTTCTTTTGCTATTGTAGATTTGTTAGCAAAGTTATCCTTTTCCAATAAGCTTTGAAGTTCAAAGAAACAATTATATTATGTTACAATAGGTAGAATTTTGTGAGAATGACTACAAGAGTACCACTTCCTTTGACATGGCACATTTGTTGCATTATTGTTAATTCTCTTGGCCTTGTTGTGTTTACTTATATTTTGAACCATCTAGGGGTCATTGGTTGTTAAGTGATGCACTAAATTTTGCCATATCCATGAGTCTAAAATTTAGGGATGGAATTGATTTGTAACCTTTGAATGGAAGAAGATGGAAATGTTGTTTATAAGTTGTCATGTTTGGCCTCCATCATAAAGAAGGAAATTATTCAAGTTTTGCATTCTTTTATCAAAACATGTCCAAAAACTATGATTAAGACGAATAATTGAAAAATGCATGATGAAAGAACATAATAATAAAATATTGTACCACAAAAGCACAAATCATTCTTTAAAATAAAGTGGTCTATGAAAATGATAGTGTAATTTTCTTGTGATACCACCCAATCATTCTTTCACCTTCATGTCAAATTATAATATAAAATCTTTTCTTCTTAGATTTAAACTTATAAAATGCAAACAATATCCTCATTGATGCATGTATTGTTGAACTTTAATATAGAGTGTTTTCTTCTTAGGCCTACAAATTGAGGAAAAAATGGCCTTCAATGGAGTATTTTGAAAATACAAAGAGTGAACCCCTTCCCCCCATTGTAGCTTGCAATATCCAACAAACCATGCCACCATGACAATCCATCTATTAAGGAAGGTGGTTTGTTGTTTTGTTTGTCATGTTGAGTTCTCCCAAACCACAATGCCTGGCCTCCTCTCCCCCCTTTCCCCGTCCCCCTCCCCCCCAACATCTACCCTAGGCTCTTGGTACAATGGGAAAGCTTTGATGAGTACAAGTGCATCAAGTTGGTTTCATAATATGTAGACTTAGAATGCAAGAGTTATTGAATATTGAATAATTTTGTCATTGAAAATTCCAAAACATCAGAATTTAAGTTTTGAAGAGAAATTGAGCCCCATTTTTGGTATTATGAGAAAGTGCCTGAGGATTTTCTGGAGGTGATTTCATAAGTTTTAAACTCAAGTTTTGTCAAGTCATTGTTTTGGAAGTAGATGACTCTGGGTGGGAAGCAAATGACATTATAAACTTACACCATTTAAATATAGTTCATTTACACCTTTTAAGGAGAAAATAAAGAAATAACATGGAATACCATGTCAAATGTGTTGGAGTAAATGGATTTAGAAACATTTTATTTTTAAGCATTTTGTCGTTATGTTCAAACAAATATTATAATATCTTGGTAGTTTCGATATTAATTACATTATTTTAAAAAATGTTGAAATTTTTAGAATTTTTTTTTCCCAAATACCAAAATTTTGTGAAGGAAATCAGAGAATCTTTGTGAGTATTTTATTTTTTGATTTGGAATTTTCAATTTTAATTAATTATTTTCCAAACATGCATTAAAACTACTTTTGTGTTATGATATGTGCTACCAAAATTCAATTCAAACATAAGAATTAAATTTAGTTTAAGGTGGCTTACATATATGAATATTATAATATTAATTTACATAAGTTAAGAAAAATTAATGTTCTTTCACATAATACCTTTTAAACAATATTTTTTTGAAACATGTAGTGGGTGAAAGTATGATTGGGTGATACAATTAGAAACCATTTAATGAATTTTTTAAGGAATGGTTAGGAAATATTTGATAAATGTATTATGATTTTTTTCCCCTAGTGTTGCATCCATGTAACCAATGGTTTTGATTATTTTGACGATAAAATGCAAGATATATTTTAAAATTTTGTAGGATGTCATGCAATATCACATTGATGCCTACAATTATCACTATTGTCACACATACATCATGTACCAAATAAAACCCTGAATGGTACACCATATCTAAACCAAAATGAACTCATTTACAATAACACAATAATCCAAGCCCAAAACATAAAAACAACAAAAACACCATGTACCATAAAAAGTTATTTAAACAAAGAAAAACTTGCAAAGCAGAAACAAATTATGTTTTTGAATTTCAAATCACTAAAAAAGGATTTAAGATCACAAAGCTTGTGTTTCATACCAATTCACAATTTAACTTGAACTTGTTCACATTGGAATTGATTCAAAGCTAAATTACACACTAAATTACATTAGTTTAACTAAGTTAGATTAGGCATAATTAATTTATACTTAATTATATAGTTAATTATAACCACCTGACAAGAAAATTGGGTTGGAGATTAACCGATGCAATGATCCAGGAGCCTGGAAAGTTTGATACTCTCAATTGTGGTGTGTGGATAGTGCTGGTGGGAGTAAGCTATTTCATGTGAGAGCTAAGAGAGATCAGCAGTGTCCTTTTATTTTTGTTTTTGGGCGAATTGGGTCCACAAAAAGAAATCTGGTGCAAGGTGTACAAAGGGTGTTTTTAGAAAGATGTGCAAAAGTCACCATATTTTGAGGAAAACAAAGGTCAGAAGTCGTCACATTTAGACAGAGTTCCTGGAGCCAGAAGAAGAAGAGGGGATCCTAAAAAAATCCTACTTTGCTGGCTGACGTCTAGCCAAATTGGGCTCATTTCCTCTTGTGGATGATCGCCAGTTCACATCTACTTGACAAAACTGGAAAAAAGAAACTCTGAAGATCAGTTGGTCTAGAATGCAACAAATAAATAAATATTTTGGGAACATCACTTAATTGGCCCATTTCTGTTTACATGGAGGTTTTGGACTTTGCTTGAAATAATATTTGAGCTTGATTGAATTTAGCTCTAGTGCAAGATCTAAGGTTACTTAGAAAAAGAACCAGAGAAGAAATGCTAAATAGTATTTGAGCCCTAGTACTTCCTACAGATCAATAACACATGTACATATTATGTCAATTCTGCAAAAGCCTCACTCGAACTGAAGACAATCTGCTCAATAACAGCACATACATAAAGACTATACCAGTTGCTTCGTGACATGAACATGTACAAGAGATAGATCTAGAGTGGACTCATATATGTCAGAGAAAGCCAAATATACACTGAAAAGCCGACCCAATTGATCTGCACTGACGTTTAGGGGTTAAATCCATGAGAAGTTGACCAAATGGATCTGCCCTGACATTTAGGGGTATAATCCATTAATACACAGCTGGGAATCTGAAGAGCTGATTAATTCGATCAGTAAACACAAGTGTCACGCATCAGGTTTTGGAAATCTTTGTAATCAACCAAGCCATCCCCATCCGTGTCCACAGATCTGATCATGTAATGGCATTCTTCCAAGGTTAGATTGGTATCACCCAAGCTTTTTAGCACACTGTGAAGCTCTTCTGCAGAGATAACTCCATTGCCATCCAGGTCGAAACTATGGAAGGCGGATTCCATGACGTCAGAATAAGCAGCTCCAGTTCCTGCTGTTTCAGGTCCGTCCACCCCGGTTCCGTGCAAATTCAGGCTAATAAATTCTTGCAAGTTGATAAACCCATCACCATCCATATCCACTTCCTCTACCATTCTTCTGAGCTCCGCGTTCGAGGGATTCTCTCCGAGGGCTTGAAGAACGGACCCAAGTTCCGCTTGTGAGATTTTACCATCGCCGTTACGATCGAATACTTTGAAGACTTCTGTCAGCTCGCTTACCATATGTGCTGATATTCCTGCACATTCTGCGACCTCAATCTCAATCTCGCCTCTTGTTGGCACAGCTTTAATATCTGTTTTATGAGTAGTTTGGCTTGAAGACGTAGGTTCCATATTTTCCTCGACCGGGCCGGTACTGGGAAGATTAATCGGTCAAATGCGTCGCTCCAAACAGCACTTGAGTCGACTCCAAAAACGTTTGGTGAACTGCACACTCTAGACCAAAAAATCCAGGAGCTTCTGTTACGGTTTAAGACCGTATAAAATCAGGACAATTTTGTAGCAAAGATATAGACACCTAAGACTATTCGACCGCAGAAATTGATCAACTGGGTAACAGCAGATTGTGCAATTTGGAATGGAAGCAATCCAGAAATCAAGCTGCAAGAATTATGTAACTACTGCTGGAAGAATTCTTTTAAACAAGCGGATCAAGTTCTAAATTGCGAACACCTGTGAACTTATGGACCTTGACAGGAAATACTTGCTTACGAAACAAAGATGAGAATTGATGTGAAGAATCAGTTATTTGTGTGCGAGTTGTGAATTGAATGTCTCACAAGCTCTTATGTATATGAGCAGCTTCGGCTTGAAATCCTTGGTTCTCGTCAGGCTTTGATGTTCTCGTTTCCGAACAAGCGCGAAGAAGGTGCAAGGCGTGTGCAGGAGCCGGCAGTTCACCGTGTAACCTCCTGGAGTGAGGACGTCCAGGCAGGAGTGACGATGCCGGGCCAGTACAGAATTGTCGACGATCTACGCGTGATCTATCCGGTTCTTCAACCGGGTTTCCGAGTCCTTTGTAGCTCCGACCATAACGCAGTTGTTCCCGTGCCGTGAAAGGCCGTACGAAATGACGTGCTGTCGCCGACACGCCGCGTGCTGACGACGTTCCCGATTGCGCCGGGCTGACCGCCCAAAATAACTTACTGTGAAATTTACACCGCCGCCTTGCTTCTTGTTTTGCACTAAGTATGGAAGAACGTGGCGAGACCGTTAGAGTGAGCCATAGTCCTGTTGGGCGGTAACTTGGTTTGTAATGCCCGCTAGGTGTTACGTGGTCGGTAAGGCCTGTGCCCAGGGGTGTTACCAAAATAAGTTGCTGCCTGAGGTAGCAACAGAGGGCAGGTGCCGAATTCTTCTGCTAATGCGCCTGTCCGAGGGCCTTACCATTTGTAATGATGGCCTATCAGAGAATTTGTCCAGATCTAATGGGCAAGATCCAGATTCCTCACGCATGAGTTATTGGGCAAAGACAAAATAACAGGCCCTTATGTGTAGGGGAAGGCCCTGGTGTCAAGGCAGTATGCCCTGGAATTGAGGGTGGAGCCCAATGCCTGGGGTGTACTGCCCGACACTAGGGCCTTCACCTCGCCAATGTGAAGCGCCACTCGGTTCATTACAATTTTCAACAGTCCAATAATGGGTGTCGGTTTTCACTGGCCAAAATCTTCAAGATCTGACGGCCAGAGTTACGGAAGGGTAAAGAGGTTCCTTTTCCTTGTATGTGTGGAGGGTGTTTTTACATAATGCGCTCTGTATGGGCACAAGAACCTTCGCTCTAGAATAGGGTCTGATTACCACAAATAAAGCAGGGTACCTTCCCTTACACTAAAAAACTCAGGAGTGCTTTATAAAAATGGAAGAGCTTGCCCAGAAACTCCAAGAGCCTTGCTGCATGCAAAAGCGCTATCTCTTTCGTAAATGGAATTTTTGTGTGATACCCTTTTGGTAGCTGGGTAGTAACTTTTAAAACAGGAAAAGCAAAGGAACTTTTCAACAACCAAAAGATGTTCTCCCTTTTTAGGTACGTCCTAGTAACATTACAATGCTGTCAAAATACACAACGAAAATTCTGACAGATCCATACCAGGTCTACCAAGGCATGTTCTACAGGGCAACCGATTTTCCCTTGCCCCCTTGCCCACCGGCATTCATATTGCAAGCACGTTCTCCTTCTCAATTCATGTTACGAGTTAAACTAACTGCACCAGCCTAATAAACGTGGAACCAGCAAATGACTGCCTCTCCCACTTACGAAAACGCTCAATTCGGCGACCTTGAAGAACCCCCTCATGGACCACCCGGTGTCAGTGTTGCAACTTTGGCGGTCACAAAGGTCTGACCAAGGGTTTGGATTCCTGTCAATCCAAAGTGTAGGTAAGGTAAAGTGTCACTTCTCCTGAGAGGTTGTGAGTTCAAAGTCAGCAAGGACCGACAATCCATGCACCACATGATTTTTTTATCCTGTGCTTCCCAAGAAAAGTGTTGAACACTAAATAGGAACAAAGAATTAAATGCAGCACTAGGTTTGATGTTGTTGTAGGACAAATGTTCAAGAGGAATTTTTTTTTTTTCTTTTTATTATTAATCTGAATTATGCTTTAATTATTTTTCTTGCACCACCATTTCAAAAAAGAAAATTATGGTGCAATGGTTAGAATCATCACGTTTAAGCCCAAGGGTTTGATTTTTTTCTCTCAAATTTTTTTTCACAGACATCTTTGTAAATAAATATAGCTCTTGAGCAAATTCTTCAAGCAGGTTTTCCTCAAAAGTCTTGCAATTTCCTTGGGGAGAAGAGGATTTATTCAAGTTTCCCCCATTCCCTCGGGGAAATGGACTTGCAACTTCTCAAAGGCAAATGGGCTCAAGTTGCCTCCTAAGTATATGGGATTCCTTGGGGGCAAATGCACTCAAATCCTCTTGGATACATTGTTGCTTGAGACAATTTGGCCCACAACATGGTTCTTTCAAGTAATGAGCCTACGTTTCTTGAAGAAACCTGCAAACATGAAGCAAATAGGCCCAAGTTCCCCATGGAAACATAAAATATGGTTTCCCAACACATGGGCTCAAATTCTTTAGGGAAACTTGATTCCTTGAAGCAAATGGGCCCCATTTCCTCAACAAACTTCCTCAGGAGCTTGGGGCCCATTTGCGCTGAGGAAGTTCGAAGAAAAGGACTTGCAACTTTGTTGAGAAAAGGGGACTTAACCAAGTTCCCCCAACTTCCCTAGGAGAAGGGAAAGTTTTGCAGGGTTTTCTCTCTTCTCTTGTCGGGGAAATTTGCTTGAGAACTTGTCAATGGACTAGCCTACATTTTGTTTTCATCCATGCATGAAGAAAATGAGAATTTGAGGAAAATAGTCAAACTGTGAACTTTTGGATTAGAGAGGGTGATTCTTTCCTTTACACTGCAATTTTTTCCCTTAAAATGATGGTGCAAGAATGATAATTAACACGTTTATCATAGTTTGGGTACAATTTTTAAGATTCAATTTTTATTTTTCTTCAATTTGAGGGAACACGAAATGTTAAAATTTCACATTATCTATGTCAAATAAGATATTTTTTAGGATATTAAATGAGGGATCCTTTTGTTTTAAAATTGCACATATTTAAACCACCATAAATACAATAATAATTATTTTGTTTGTATTGAATTCAGATATCCTATATTTATTTGAAATTTAAGATTTAATACTTGATTAAGAAGAAGGGGCACATGATGGCTCTCATTTTTCAAGGGTTTTAAAAAATGTAGTGAAAGGAATACAACCATTGAAATGAATATACTGATTTTTTTACCTTGGATGAATAAATTATAAATCTTAGCAAACAAATAGCACATAAATATGATGTTTTAAAACATCAATTGTTCCTCTTCATTCAAAACAAACCAAGGTAGGACACAAATGACGAACATGTGATGGACTTTTAAAAAAAAAGTCATGTCTGCACTTGTGCTCAAGATTTTCACATAAATGACACATAAATGAGTTCACTTACTAATACTAGTTAAATCATTAACTTATAATTCAATTGAGGCCACTAACAATTAATATTTAACTTTTTTATTACATGTATTATATATATAAATTTATATCCTACATTATTTATAAATAAAATTTCAACATAAAAATAACCCTGTTATTAAAAAATTAAAATATGAAATTTAACCAACAACTAATATAGGAAATCATATATTTTTAGCCATGTATTTTCAAAGAATGTTCGCCTAGGCTTGTTGGGTGTGATCTTGCAACTACGTCAAGGTTAGTGTTACATTTAATTTGTTTCTCCTATTTTGTGCTTGCTCACAATGATGTGTGTGATGTTTTGTCTTGCATCATTGGGGTGATTTCCATGTGATTTAAGAATAAATTAATCTTTTTTGTGAACTTTTTAAATAATTCAATTAACATTTTGATGGTGTTGTTCTAAGAATGGAAGTTTCATATTTATAAATGTTATCATTATTCAAATTTGAAGAGTTCTAAATTTAGAAACAATGCACACAAAAGAGTTGAGCCACAATGATCTTTAACAACACCAATGCAATCAAAATTTCCATTAACAAATATGTAGCCACTTCCACAAATAAATTTACAACTGTTTGCATATTTGTTGCGCTAACAAAGCATATGCCAATAAGGATCCAAAAGGTTCCCCCACATCTTTCCAGTCATCATCACCCTTCACAAGCAAAGAATATCATTTTAATTCTCTCCAAAAGATGCAAGCCACATCCAAACATAGAAACATATAATTCCCAATATTGGCTCACCTGGATGCATTCCAAGAGGACAACCTTGGGCAAAGCATATGGGACAAAGTAATGGAAACATGTTGAAACACATTGGGAACAACAGAATCCAACAAAATCCAACACTGGCTATCACCCCAAAGAAGAAAAACCAGGCACCTTGGGTGCATGCTGGCTCACGTCAGTGGCTGCAAAGCCTTTCTTTACCTACCCTTGTTCTTTACCAGTTTTGACCATTTTTGGCCTAGTCTAATGGCAGGGACATGAATCATGGGGACATGGATGCCTGATGTTGACAATGAAGAAAGGATCTATATTGGTTACTAAGGTAGGACATAGATTGGTTATTAAACTCTATGATTTAAGTCCTTTCCTTCTTTCCTTTTCCATTTTTTCTCTTCTTCTTGTGTTCCCTTGCCAGAATCACATCAGTTTTGAATTTGCCAAAAAGGATCTCTGTTGAAACAAGCAACTAGTTGGGTAATGTCTCTTGCTTAACACATGACATTTCCAACACAACTTGATTTTGCAAGAGAATTGAACAGATTCTGTAAAAGAACTGGTGGTTCCTTAACAACAAGCAATGGTTGAAATGGGAAATGTTCCTGAAAATGTGGGAGCAAATGAACTCTACATCAAACTTTAGTCTCTCCATAATCTACCTCTAGTTGATTTTGTGAGAGATATGACTCTCTAAAAGAACATCATTCCTTCTTCCAAACCAGAAACAGTTCAAATAGAAAATGTTCTTAGAAATGTGGGATCAAATGAACTCTACATTGTTCCCCAGCGTCTCCCTACCTCTAGTTGATTTTGTAAGAGAATTGCCTATCTAAGAGAACCGCTCATTCCTTCTTCCAAATCAGTAACAGTCCAAATAGGAAATGTTCCTGAAAAAAAAAGGTCTACATCGATTCAGAAATGTCTCCTCAGTGAAGTTGATTTTGCAAGAAAACTGGATTCTGTAGTTGATTTTGCAGAAGTGATTCTGTGAGAGAACTGACTGTACCTTCTTCAAGACTAACAAGAAAACCTTCCTGGAAACTTGCAACCAGATGAACTCGATGTGGTTCCATAAAGAACTGGTAGAACTGTTTTAGTGTATGTGGAGGCAGCATTACCATTCATTGTTAAGATTTTGGTCTCACCAGAGGAGGCACCTTAAGCAAAAAAATTCCTCAAAAGAACCTTAGATGTAACATTTGTTAGGAACCATGCATGTAAGGTGCCTCCTCTCATTTGCAAACAAAATCAGAAGAATTGAAAATTCTACCAGATCTTTATGCTTGTTAAGGACCTCGAATGAGGCACTCCTGGGATCCAGTGCTCTGCTCCTGCCCTTGTGGTGGGTCCTCTTTCCCAGAACAGCCACATTCTCAATCCTTCTTACCTTACACATTAAGACCTAGCTGAAATTTGCTAGGGTATTTGGAGTTATAAGCAGATTTTTGCCTCCACCCAGCGGAGTAGCAATTCATTTTGCAGGAGGGTTTTCCCATTTTGAAAAGTCTCTGTGACAGTCTTCACACTCGGTAAAGCACTTGGGAGAGGAGCATTACCGAAATCCGACCCTCCCTTGGCTGACTGCTTTTACCCTCCAAATAATGTCTCCTTACCTCTAGTTGATTTTGCAAAATTCAGTAAGAGAATTAGTTAGTGGTTCCTTTTTCGAAACCAGCAACAGTTGAAATGTTCACGAAAATGTGAGACCAAATCAATGTTTTTTTTATAATGAAATTTCACCACTTGGTGACCAAAAAAAAAAGGAGGCCTGAAATACCCCCATAGGAATTGTTTTGATAATTTTGATCAAAGTTGACATATTTTTGAGATATAAAGTACAGTTGTGCACCTGCCAGAGAAGATTGTAATAAATATGATGTGACTGATGCACCCTGTTTCTCATTAGCCAATCATAATGATTGAATGATTGGTCTAGATGGTTTGCTATTAGGGTTGCAAAAAAGTGAATAAATAGCCTAACAAAACTTGGATGTGAGAAATATTTTTGCAGAGTAATATGCTAAGAAATTGGCATGTACACCATGTCTTCACATCCAAATTTTGTGTTAAATTTTTTTCCCTCCCCAGCCATAAAGTGTAAATACTAAACATTATACACCGAGGAATCATGTAAAGATCACACACTTGGGCTAGTTAGTGAGACTATAACTCTTTATTAACTACCTAAATTATATTATTGAGATATTTCAGAACTAATCATATATTTCAGAATTTTTTTAATAAGGAGTAATCAGATAATTATTATCTGAATAATTATTTAGAGTAATTAGTTATTTCATAGTAATTAAATATGTAAAAATATTTAATGAATTATTGAAAAATCATTGATTGATAAATATTAAATGTAGATTCTTTATTTATATACTTATTGACTTGTTGATAGAAATTAGGTAATTTCTAATTAACTAACTATTATTTCATATTTATTAATTAATCAATTAATGAATATGAACAATGATTAATCATTGTATCAATTGGCAATTTTATATCCAATTGAGCAATACACAGTTTTGAAGTAACTAATAAATGATAATTGATTGATTAATTATTTGCTATAAGTTTAAGTATAATTAAATGATTAAATAAAATTATTTAGCTCATATTTTATACAAATTAATGAAATATTTGAAAATAATAATTTATCAATAATTAATGTTCGTTTAATACAACAATAATATCATATTAATATGACCTTGCTATTTTACTTTAATCATATTTTAATAAAACTGGTATATTTTAAAATGAACCATACAAAATCTAAATGAATTTTTTCAATCCAATATGCCCATAATATGGTCAATTATATTTTTAATATACTTTGAATACATGTCAAATATTCTTAATGTACCTGGAATATAATTTTAATGCACTTTATTATGTTAAATAAACTTAATAAATGTTTAATATATCTTGAATAAAATCTATATAGTATATTCCTAATGTAATCCACAAAACCTTAGTGTACATCAAATGTATAAACACACCATAATAAGTATCAAATTGCAACTAATTTTGCAACTAAATGAACATAGGAGCCTATTCTTAAATGAAAAATTCAAAAAGTTAGTCAATATGAAAAGATGTGTAATTTAATAGTCTGACCATAGTTGCAAAAATAGTTGTAAAGTTTAAAAGACAGTGATTAATTGTAAAAATGATAAAATAGAGTCGCAAATGATAAGTAGTTGCATGTAGTTACCAATTGAATGGTTGCATGTTACAAGATTTCTTCTAATGGTTATTTTTGCATTTTGGTCTTCTAAAGTTTGTGGGGAGGGAATGTAAACACCAACTAGCAATAATGTTTTTTTTGTTTTCTTATGTTTGTTGAAACCCTAGAATCTAGCAACAATTTGGTGTACTTCTACACCCACTTTCAAACCATTGTGGTGTATTGCTTCATCCAAAAGTGGCATGCATGCTAGGTTCTAGTTGACTGGTGGAGATGCTTTTTCCACCGGTGTTCAATATGGGCCAAATGAACCAACAACCACCAATGCACTAGTTGGCCATTATGTCCACTAGATGGGCTACGTTTTTTCATTCAATGTTAGATGGGGTTCATCACAATCCATTTCTTTTCACTATTAACCATTGTATTATTATTTTTGGTTTATTCTTGGTTGTTCTCTCCATGGACTTGACTTCACACATGAACTACCCTACTCACCTTCCTACCTTCAAAAATATTGTACCAACCTTGATACCTTACTAATTATCCCTTATTGACATAACTACCTTAATAACTAATTATCTTACTGACCCAACTACTATACTAAGTACCTACCCTACTAACTTAGCTACCATGTTAACTACATACCCTATTGATTTAACTTCCTTATTGACCTAACCATTGTATTAATTACCTACTTTATTGACATAAATGCTCTATAAACCTAATCACCTTGATAAGGTAACTTGTTTCCTATGTACTAATTTGTCTATCTACCTATCTACCTTACTTATGTAACTTTTTTCCTACCTATTAACTTGTCTACTTGCATGCCTACCTATTTTAGTAACCTATCTACCTTGTTATTTGAACTTCCTTTCTACTTACTAACTTGCCTACTAACCCAACCACCTATTTATAAACCTACTTACTTACCTATGCACCCACCTTCATGCCTACCACTATGTTCATCTACCTACCTATGTTTTTTACATAGCCAAATACTGAATTAATTACATACTCATTTTTCCCACCCCTCTAGCCTCCTAATCCTACCTATCAATTTATTAAAATTCGCCCTAGTTCATGGATGATGAACATAGGTCCCTATATGTATGTATTAGAAGTAGTTTATAATGCAAACAATGTCATAATTGCAACCATTTTGGTTTAATTAATGCATATTTTATTAAATTTTGTTTACCTAATTTATTTATGGAATGGACATTATAATGCAACTTTTCATGTAATTATTATGAGAATGTACTATTGGACTGCAATTTAGGTTTAAGGTTTGGACACATATTGTAATAATTCATTAACCATGAAACATGAAAATATTTTAAAAATATTTTATTCCCCGTTAATACATCATGAAATTCACGTTTTCGAAATTATTTAACATATATAAAAATGAACATTATGCAAAATTGGTGACATTGATGATACATGGGGTTAAGGTTTAATGTAAAAAAATTACTACTTAATGTTAGAATGATGGTTTAGGTTTTGAGCTTGGGACATATAAATTAATTAACATTTTTTTACAAGTCTACAATAATTAAAATAAATCTAGGGTGCATTTTGAGCAAAATTTTTAAGGTTTAAGCATATGTAAAATAATGCAATGTCATTTTATATTTTAAAAAAGAAAGTGAAAGAACTTAATTTGGAAATATTACAAAATGGTAATAAACATACCTTCTTTTTTGTTTGGTTAAAAATTTTATTTAATTATTCAAAAAATTAAGGCCAAATTTCTAATTGGTGAAAATAAGTACGTGTGCAGGTATTGCAAAATTATATGAATACCTAGCCTTAAATGCAATACCCATATTCAAGTTTGTTTCGATATAACCCATAGGTGATTTAAATAAACTGTGGTGTAGACCGATCTTTAAATGCACTGCCCACATGTAAAGTCATTTTGAAATAACCAATATGTAGTTTGAGTGGCCTTTCAATGAAAGTTCATTTTGAAATAATCCATAGGTGATTTAAACAACCTTGGGTGAATAATCAACCTTAAATGCGATACCCATGTATAAGGTCACTTTAAAATAAGTGGTTTGGGTACCCAAAATATGTTTCTTTATATATTTAAATTAATTTATGACAATTAATTATCATGAATAATTATCTAAAATAATGATTTGAATAACTTGTCAACATAAAAAATCTAATTAAGATAATAAATTAAATATCACATTATTGATTTGATTTTTAAATCTAAATTTTAATTATTTGAATAATTAAGGTTCAACCAAATAATTAGTTAATTAATATTTTAAATATGATTGTTTAAATATGATAATCAATCATATAAATTATTTGAAATAATGTTTTAGTAATTCCTTAATTATGACATTATTTGTTTATACTTAGATTAGATTATTATGTCATATGAATCCCATAAATATTATAATGGAAATCTATATGCAAGTATTACAAAAGATGTTAAAAATTAACAACTATTTAAGGACCTATATGCAGGTATACAATGTATGTAAAAAAACCACCAACTATTTAAAAGATTTATATGTCGGTATTGCACACTTGAAATGGCCTTATGAAAATTATAATAGAAAGGATACACGTATTGCACAATGTTCATTTTGATCTTTGTACACCTTAGACAAAATAATGTTACTTATTCATATGGACCTATTTAAGTTGTGATTCTTACATTTAAAGTACTGAGAAGATTATGAAAAAGAAGACATATAATTAACCATATACGCATCAAATAATTGTGACGAGAAGAAAATATTATATTGTTAAAAGATGTACAAATATGGGTGGATCAAAAAATGCTAAAGAACCCTATGAAAAAAAAAGTTTTCTATAATATATCAAAGGACCAAAGTTCAAAAATTGGGTAGTTCAAAAAATGACAGGGTTAAAAAAACCTAGCTAACTATATAAAGTGGAAACCTTAAACCATAATTATGTAGAATCTTGTGTTTAGCTTGGTAAACAATTGTTGTAATTATAACCCTTGTTACATGATGAACAATGTATAAATGATGATGTATAAATGATGACATTGCGTTTCAACCTGAACTACATTTGTAAAAAACTTTTCTTTTGTTGTGCTTTAAACCTTATAAACACCCACAAACCACCAAATTAAACCCTAACACATCTTGGATGAAACAAAATTATAAAAAAACAATAAACATTGATATTTTTTCCCCTAACCTTCCATGAATCATGGAAATCCAATATATATATCAATTATTGTGTTCGACTTGCTTTAGTGGACTCTTGATCCCAATTTTTGACATCCCATGCCATTTTCAATCGTCGTGCATAAGTAGACTGGATGGATCGAATTGTCTCTTATAAATTTTCATCTTTCTTCATTTGTGATGTTGCATCTCGAAGCACCCTTCCCATGCCTTAGGCATTAAGACCCAACATCTACAGTAATTACTTTGAAACTAATTTGACCAATATTGATTTTAGTAATGGTGAACATTGTTTTAAAATAATTTATAGCTTATCCAACTCATGCTAAGCTTTGGCACGAACATGACTAACAACCTTTTGATCATTTCGCCTTTGCACGGCCATGACATCTCCCAAGATGCGAGCTTTCATTTTAGCATGGTCTTGATGTCAAAGACCTCTTTTAGAAATTAAAAGCCTCTTAGGTTTAGCCTTTTTTGTCACCAAACCATGCACCTCCTTCAAATGTTTAGTCAACAACCACTTGGCACAATATGCAACAATGCAAATGCCAACTTTACACTTCCATTTCAACCCAACCTTTGTTCATTCTTTGTCCTTTCAAGCCATATTAGGTGGACAAGGGGGTGCTAGTGGTTGAAAGGCCTGGTGGGTTTCAAGTTTCGGACCTAAATCAAGAAATATAAAAAAAAAATCCTAACCCTAAAATCTTACACATAAAAAGTTCAAAAAACAGATGCAATTATTGCAAAATATAAAATCACACAATCAGATGTAATTCTTACAAATTTTAATTGTTTTCAAGTATTGCAATAAAAACATTTTAACAAAAAAAATCTCACACCATCCATCAAATGGATGGAAGGTGTAGATATAATTAAACTTAAAAAAACATATATAATTTTTTTAATTTACATTTAATAAAATGTATGTAAATTTAAAAATAATGTAACCCACCATTTCTTGATCAAAATTCCTAATCTGTATTGCAAGTGATTTCATCATTTGAATTGTAGACTGTCACCATTATTAATTTTAAACCACATAGATTGCTTGATTCATCATTTTTCAATTTTGATGAAACAACATTTTTCTCCCCAAGTTTCAATTTTGATGGAACAACATTTTGTTCCCCAAGTTTCAATTCTAATGGAGCAACAATTTGTTCCCCAAGTCTTTATCATAATGGATCAACATTTGTTTCCCAATTATTTGTTTTAATGAAGCAACATTTTGTTTCTGAACTTCCAAATCATCACAACCTTTCTTAAGTCTTTTTCCTCTAGCCATTATAGCTATCAACATTAAAAAAACCACCATTTCATTGTTAATTATCAATCCTAATGAATTAGACCAAAAGGACCAAAGAAGAAAAAAAGAAAAAGAAAAAAGAAGGTGACGACAACTTGCTACCATCACTTTCTTCATAGCATTAACACCATAGAAGAAGGTGAAAACATTGTTGTCATCACCTTTTTCACAACAAAACCACTAAAAAAGGTGATGATATGTTGTCACCATTTTTTATAGCAAAGCCATTGAAGAAGGTGACGAAAGCTATCATTATCTTCTTCTTCTTCTTTACGACACCACCATAGAAGAAGGTGACAATAGCTGCTATCGTTGTTTTTTTCTTCTTTACAACACCACCATAGAAGAAGGCAACGATAGTTGTTGTTGTTAATTTCTTATTCTCTACAACACCACCCCAAAAAAAAACGATAATAATGCATTTTCGTCTTCTTCTTCTCAAACACAAAGAAGAAGGCAACGATAATAGTTTCTTTTTTCGTTGTAACACCATTGAAGAAGAAGATGATGGTGCATTATTGTCATCTTCTTCTTCTTAAACACAAAGAAGAAGGCAACGATAGCTTGTTGTTGTCGTTTTTTTCCTTGCAACACCACCATAGAAGAAGATGATGGCAATGCGCTATCATCTTCTTTTTTACAACACCACCACAAAAGAAGACGACGACGCATTGTTGTTGTCTTTTTTTTTTCCTACCACACCACCACAAAAGAAGATGATGGTGCATTACCGTCGTCTTTTTCTTTTCAAACACAAAAAAGAAGGTGATGGTAGCAATTTATGTTGCCTTTTTCATTGGAACACCACCAAAGAAGAAGATGACGGTGCATTATTGTCGTCTTTTTCTTTTATGCAACACCACCATGTTGCAATAATAGCACTTGTTGTTGCCTTTTTATTTTTTGCAACACCACCACATAAAAAAACGATTACACGTTGTCATTTTCTTCTTTTTCTTCTCAAACACATAAAAAAAGGCAACGACAACTTGTTGTTATTGCCTTTTATGTTGCAAAAGAATCATAGAAGAAAGCAATGGCACATTGTCGTTGTCTTTTTCTTCTTAATCATAGAAAAGAAGGCAGGTTGCCGTTGCCTTCTTTGCTGCAACAACACCACACAAAAAAACAACAAAAAGAAATGAAGAGAAGGGAGAGATGTTACTTTCAAACTCTTATTCTGCCCTCTCACTTTGGGCTCCCGCTTCAAAGGCGTTGTCATGGCTACCACTACTGCCTTCCCACTTCACATTGCCACTTTTTCTGCCCCTTCTAGCTCCTAGTTCTGCCCTCCCTCTTTTGCCCTTTCGCTTCAAGCTCTCCCGAGCTCTGACTATGGAATGAGCACAAAATGAGGTGAGGTAGGTAGGAGGGGCGAGGTGGTAGGAGGGAAAAACTTTGGGGCAGAGAATAGGATGAAAAAAATCAAAAACCTTGGGCAAGGGAGGATGTGTTTTTGGTTCATCCTCAAAACGACTTGAACGTTCTCACCCGGAACTGGTGCACTGGTGGCTGCTGGTTCACTCCAGCCCTCAGTACGTGACTCCAGACAACAAAATTTATTGTGAAAAGGTCAAAATGTGCCCATTTAGCTCAGGAAATTGGTTTTTCTGCACCAGATTCGTGCAGCTTACCATGGATGGTAAAAGGCACAACACAGATATGCACCTCCAAAAAAGAGTGTAATAAATTGGACCTGACTGTGGCTCAATATTTCTGATTGGTTGATCATAATGATTGGTCCAGGTGGTTTGCTATTAGTAGTTCCCACGTATGTGCAGTTCCAGTTACACATTTATTGGTGTGGTTGCCAAAAAAACATAGCTAAACTTAGATATTTAATTTTATTATCCAGAGTGACATACTGAGAGCACTGGTGGAGATGCTCTTAGGGTTCTAAGTTCTCACCTGTAGCCAAATTCGGCTACGCTCTTTTGTACAGGATTACCAACCCACCTCCCTCACAAAATTGGAAAAAAACCATCCACCTAATGAACTCTACATCATTCCCAAAAAACTTCCAAGATTTTTCTTAGTGTAGCTGGAGGTATGCTTTAGAGAGTGTAAAATCCAATAGGGCATTTTCAAAAACAAAAGACCCATAGACACGAATATTACAAGTTTTTGTAATGTCCCCATGTTGTTTTTTTCCTGTGATACATGGTGGGTACCCTCCAGATACTCACTGGGTATCATGGGAATTCTTTTGTTTACAATACCATTTTGATTTTTAAGCTCAGTATAGCCCTCTGAGCAGGTAGTTCCTCTGAAAGTAAGTGCCTATCTGAGCCTACGGACACTTACTTCCGGAACTCCCTTCTCTGAGGCTGTTACCCTACATGCGTAATCTGTCCCGAACTCTATTTAATATTGCAAGAGAACTGGATTGTGTAGTTGATTTTGCGAGAGAGGCTGTTACCCTACACGCGTAATCTGTCCCTAACTCTAGTTAATATTGCAAGACAACTGGATTGTTTAGTTGATTTTTGCAAGAGAAGTGACTCTATAATAGGTTACCTAAGATAGCCGGGCCGAACCTTCTTCCAAACCAACAACAGCTAAATTGAAAAAGGTTCCTCCTGAAGATGTGGGACCAGATGAACTAAACTCTACATCGTTCCATAGGCTCTCCCTCCCTGAGAGAAGGCAAGTCCCAACAAAGGTAAAATTCATGAGCAACGTGTCAAGTGAAGAGAAAAAATTCCTGACACGACACGGCGCGACACGTCTCACAAATCCGGTGCTTTCTCACTATCGCTGAAACGCTTCCACGTCACCAGAAAACTGCAAAGAAACTCATCGGAGTCATGTTTTCAGAGGTTATAACATGTTGATGGATTTTGTGGTGAATGAGCAAGGGTAGCTCGGAAGACAGAAGTACATACCTGCCTAATGGAGATCCAAACTCAAGAAGCAACAGCATGGGCTGGGGGTGGAGAAAGTAGACGATTGCCAGTGACTTTTGGATATGCAAGAGTGAAGGGTTTGCGAGATCACCCAATTGAAGACTACCATGTTGCGCGAATGCAGTCATTTGAAACTAATGAAATAGGACTATTTGCTGTATATGATGGCCATGCAGGGACTGAGGTAGCAGCTTATCTGGAGCAAAAACTCTTTGACAGTATTCTGGTTCATCCTGACTTCGCAAAGGATCCCAAAAAATCCATCATCGATGTCTACTTGTCCACTGATGAGAGGTTGGCCACCTCATCTCTTTATGTAGCTCTCTTTGCCTACTGCCCTAACTAGGTCTGTATGCTGTACACACATGTAAGAAGAGAGCACCATCTCTCTCATTTGCACATTGACCCATAAAACACATCTCTTTTATGTAGCTCTCTTTACCTCTTGCCCTAACTAGGTCTGTATGTTGGACACACATGTAATAGGAGCACCATCTCTCTCGATTGCACATTGACCCATAAAACACATCTCTTTTATGTAACTCTCTTTACCTCTGCCCTAGCTAGTTCTGTATGTTGGACACACATGTAAGAGCACCATCTCTCTTGTTTGCACATTGACCCATCAATCACATTTCAATATCCATCTGTGTTTATGAACCAGCTAGGTGTATACCCCTTTTCTTTATGTTTGTGTAAGAATTGAAGCTTATCAAATGAGGGTTCTCTAGTGCAGAATATTGGACAAAGGAGAGACACAGATGGCATACAGAGCAGGGTCAACTGCAACCACTGCATTTTTGCTTGATAAAGGCAGACGCCTCATAGTGGCCAATGTGGGCGATTCACGAGCAGTTCTCTCAAGGAATGGGTGTGCCATTGAGCTGAGTGTTGACCACGAGCCTCAGAAGCCAGAGGAACGCAAAATGGTTCGTTTCTCACACATAACCCACTCTGTAATTTGAAACAGCAGACCCTGAGCTCTGAATTTTAATGTCCAACTGTTATTTTTCCCCTTTGCTCTTCTGTGTTGACATGTGAACACTCAGGTCTGCTGGGTGAGGATGAGCATTTTCAAGTTCTTTCCTCAATAATTATACTAGATTCAGGAGTGGCTATGATGTGTGCAGGTAGAATCCAAAGGTGGTGAGGTGAGCATATCAGCTGCTGGTGGGGTTTACCGTGTTGACAAGAGGCTGGCAATGTCCCGAGCATTTGGAGACTACACAATTAAGGAGCATCTCAGTGTCAAGCCAGACATCTGGGATAGCAGCTTAACGAAGGAGGATGATTTCTTCATAGTTGCTAGCGATGGATTGTGGAAAGTTATGGACAACCAAGAAGCAGTTGATCATGTCCAGGCCCAAAACTCTGCAGAGGCAGCTGCCAAGGATTTGGCAGCCACTGCCCTGAAGCGAGGCAGTCGAGATGACATTTCCTGTCTTGTTATCTGTTTTGCACATCAAGATTGGACTCCAGTTGTGTCACAAAATTAGGTCTTTAAGAGGACATTGAACTGAAGCCAACAGGGATGTCAAGCAAAGAGATAAAAGCAGTGACACAATCTGGATGGAGAGTCTGCACAGCCAGTAAGATTATTTTCTTATTTCATGCCTTCCTACGCAGGGCTTAACCCATATGTACAATAGGAAGACCTTGTGTTTCTCAGTGGTGAAAACACAGAGAAAGTTGCAGCCTGTACATTGAACAATTGAACTGTGGTTCTGAGAACTTGGTGACTGGATCATCATCTCTTGCACAATGTGGGTATTATCTACCGACAAACTATATTGTCCAGATCCATTTGTGTGATCAAATGTATGGAATTAAATTGTGCGACATTTTCATATGCCACCATAGCCACATTTTGGTAGTAAGCATGATTGAAGTTATGTTGGCAAGATTTCTAGTTGATTGTAACATAATCAAATCATTATTACAATTTGGTATCTAGACATGTGCCTTGGGTCAAATAGAGGCTTTCTGGTTCCCCATCCCACTAAATGCATTTGATTCACTCCATGTTAAGAAAAATTCCTGGCAAATCACAAGTATCTCTAAATCAATAGAGTTCAGCAATATGTCTATTTCTCCACAAGATTTAGTAGGTCTAATCTGCCTCCTCTTTTTGACCAGGTATGATTCACAAAAATACAGTGCTGTACCATGCACCAGGCAATTTTGATGAGTTCTTTCTGTGTAGGGTAAAGCCCTAGGGTGGGGGCACTCACAAAATAAGGGCCTAGGACATCCTGGACTTGGCTAGCACATCATTCTAGACCCCCTTACTTTGGGAATGTATCCCACCCATGGGTTTTTCTCATTGTAAAGCATAAGGCAACTGCCATGATGCTTGTAAGTAGGTGTAAGATCCATTCTTTTGTCAAGGAGGGATATTCCCAGATATAAGGTGTCCTCCAAATGCACTAGAAATTTTCTTGGAGTGCTTTATGTGATGGGTAAGGCATGTGGACAGGGGTGCTACCAAAATTTTGCAGCCTTGGGCAGGCACTGTATTTTGGTAACACACCTGTGTTCAAGGTCCTTACTGTGCGCAATGACCACTTAACCTTTGAATGCATATCTGACACAAAGAAAAAATGACAAGCCCTTAAAAAATGTAACAGCCCGCCCAAAAGCATAAGATGACCTCCTCTGTCATAAGGGAATCTTACAATTTTACAGATTTGAGGCATCCTTGTAATACACTGCAAAATCTCTGACAGGTCATTTTGAAGTATTTTTGAGCCCAGGGTCATCACAATTGTCTGCTTGAAACTGAGAATGTCTATCACAAGTTCATGAATTGTTTTCATCAACCAACCTTCTTACTTATAGAGAAAAATGAGAAACACCTTGTTCTACAGCCTTCTAGAAAAGTCAAAAGGAAATGTTACACATCAACTGAAACACACCTTTCAAAACATGTGCTTCAATGTGAAACTTAAGAATGAGAATTCAATTGACACACCCACATATTTGTCCAACATCTAGAGAAATAGACAGGTTGAAATTATAAGGAGCAACCCATTTTTCCCATTTTGTGCAATTCTTTGCAGGTTACTCTAGAACCATGGATTGTCTTACTGAAGTAATCAGTTTAACCAATTACAGAAGAGATCCACTTTTCTTATTTGTTTTTGGTTCAAATTTTCTTAAATGTTTTTCTTTTTCTTTTTCTTTTTGGCATTCATATGGTCTCTTTTATTAAATGATGTGATTTCATGACTATTAAAAGACTGGGAATTAAATTTTTTTTAGGGTCAGTTTTGTCATTAAATAATCCTTAAAATAGTGAAATGAATTTTTGTGAAAATATGAAGGTGAGGTGTGGAAAACCATCATAATCATAACAGCCTACAATCTGAATAATTTCACTCCTCATACAACAAAATCTTAGTAGATCATGAAAAAAATAAAAATTTCAAATTTAAACAACAAATTAATCTTTTGAAAAAAAAAAAAACAATTATTTTGTCTTGTCAATGTGAAAGCTGACTTGAGGCTACATTAATTGATATTCAATATCACATCTTACAATAGGTAAATGTTGGTAAATGTTCATTGGAACGTGCTTTGTAACCTCCTTGAGGATATAAGGATGTAAGCTTGCATGCATAACATACAAACCAAGTGTTCCAAAAACTCAACATATCAATTGATATTAAACAGTTCTTTTCACAATATTTGCAGAAAACATGAAATTTGTCTTAGAGATCCTCAGTATGTCCTCACTGAATTTCAAATTTTTGAAGTTCTTGTCCCCTAACCCTATCTACCAACAAAGATTGGTGGGTCTTCCTTCCACAAATGTAGTTTTGTCTTCAAGGCCCCAACTTGCAACCTTTGAACAATTACAATTAGGTCATGAATAGTTCATCAACACTTCACTCTTGGAACACATACTAGCATTCTTGATATAAACAAAACATAAGATGAAAGATAGTTCTATTAACAATGAGAGAAAATTTGATATGGATTCCAAAGAGACTTTTGGATGAGTAATTAGTTAAAAGTATTCATGAGGATGATGATGACAACTAAGTAAATCAGCAATTTCATGAAAACATGAAGATGGAATATGTCCATTTGTTGTCACTTGGAAAACAATACTATGACACTACAAGGTTCCAGTTTGAAGAATGTGGGTTCTTGAGGATATTCAAATAATTTCATTGTAAATCATTTGATATTTTGATGAGATTTTGAAAAATGTTTGGATTCAAGTTTAATGGCAATAAGATAAACGACACACATGAATTGAATAAGAAGATCTACCTCATGGTCAACTAATCATGTTGCTTGAGTTTTTCAGAATATGGTTTGGAACATGAAGATTGGGTAATTCATCATTTGTCAATTCAAAGGAAAAAAAGCAGAGAATTTTTTGGTTGCATTTATGATTCTATACTTCGTATGAAACAACAATGGGTCCTAAAAAAGTTGATTCTAAAGTCAAAGAAGTTGTAATCAAGCCAGTTGTGGTATCCGAAGAACTTCTAGAACCTATCCCAAAGCCTGAACTCCCAAAGGATGGATACCATAAGGAGATTTCAGATGTGCAATTGGAAGGCTTCTATGATAATGCACTCAAGTCTGAAGAAGAATTGACAAAGTTCGACTTATTAACTCCAAGTTTGTGTATCTATATTGTTGTTTTCATTTCTGTATTGAAAATATGGTGCATGTTTTGTGGTGTAAAACTTACTCTCCTTTCTGCAATTTAGTTTTCATCCTATTAGGATTTTGATGTATATTATCTTGTTTTTTCAATGTGAAATGTCCTTGGAATTTCTTTTATTTTGTAAGTTTTTCATCCTTTTGATAACTCCTTTTGTAATGATGATGGTATATTACCATTGACATTGTCCATTATAGGGAATGTTGCATTGTAAATACATATCACCAACATGAATCTCGCAGGTATTTGGGAGGTGTGTTGGGATTGCAAAGCTTTTCATACAAAGCACAAGAACGAATCATCATAGACTATTTTTCTGGCTTCCTTTTGTATGTAGAAAATATTCCTCCTCCATTGAACATCTGATATATTATTGTTATTATCAGAAAAATGACTCATGCACATCTATCAATGAAATATGATTATATTGAATGTGGATAATTGTGGAAGGAATGCAATAGAACATAAATGGAATAGGCCTAATGGCCATTAGCTTGCAAATTATTGTGGTCCAAGCTTCAAAAGCATCATAAATTATGAATTGATTTTCCTTTCTATTGTCATAAATGTAAAACAACAATGTAGGCTGCTGTATGATCAATAATGTCCAAAGTCATGAAACCTCGAGGCCTTTGCCTTCATGGGAAAGCCTATTGTACCATATAATTCTGTATTCCATTTTGTGCATGTTGGGGCTAAAAATATGACACATTAACAGGTTTGCGAAGGAGGGAGGGTTGAATTTGCAATCAACAATGCATGCATATCAATTGAGCCACAAAGTTTTGGATATGATCAAAAGTATTGTCACCAATGTGATATATTTTCAATGGTTCTATTTGCATCTACCTTGTTAACATAACTATGCAGGGTAACTTCAAAAAGTCCAATTATTGTTATATGGGTTCATTTCTAAGAAACAAAATTTGTCTCAATGGCTATTGACATGTGGATAACAAATCAATAGTTAACAAGGAAACAACTTTGATGTCTCAAAAGGCTAGACAATGTTCTTACACACATTCCTTTAAAGCAAAAACAACATGATGATGGACCTCTTTTTGAAACCAATATGGGTGGTTTTTTTTCTTTTGCAAAATGGACTTTTCTAAATATGATTTTATTGAATTGGTGGTTGGTTCAAAGGTCATCTACATTCTACAACCTTTTCTTCATTCAAGCTATTGTTTCAATAATAATCATGTAATGAAGAATATATTGTGTTTGCCAAAACATAAGTTCCAACTAACTGCATTAACCACACGTAGGTGGAATGACTTTTGAGGAAGTTGAAAGGAGTTTCAAGAAGCTCCTTCTCAAGTTGAGCATTTCCCAAACAAAAAAGGATGTTCCACCACTTTCTAACATAGACATTCAAAAGATTGCACCTTTCTTTACCACCACGTAGGTGAATCAAACCTCAAGAAATAGAGTTTTAGGTGTAGGATCATGACCATTTGACTAGTATATTTTAAACTCATTTGTAAGCTTTATATCATACAAAGACCCTTACTCCCTACATGGGCAAGCTAGGTGCCCTTATCTTTCCTTCACAATTCAAAAATAGGTTCCCATGTTTTGGAGAATTCAACAATTGGAAGCATTTATGGATTAATTATGATAGTCAAAGTTTACATCTAGTGCTCAGGGATGAAATCCCACAATGACAATAAGATGTCCATATCCATAGATTTGGTCATCTCATATCATTTCCACAACATGAAACCACTACTTCTCCATTGGTACAATGAAGCCATAGGCATTATTGCAAGCCACAAAAAAATTGAATATCACTAGAAATTTAAGACAAACATTTTCCTATTAAAGGATAATCTATGTTATAATGGGCAAATACATTGGATGTTTATGTCATTCATTGAAAGGTTAATGACTGCAAAAAATATATATCATTGATTTATGAATATGCATATCACTATCAACCAAATATAGTTAAACATGTAAAAAATGAATACTCACATTTTGAAGTTTGATTCATGTCATTAAACTATAATGAAAGGGGTTCATCATGCATATTTAAAGATTCTATTTATCCTTGGTGGATAACTATTATACTAGTATTATATAAATTTTTTGACCTTTTTTTAGGGACTAAATCAGTAATAAATTAAGTTTTTTTGATGCAGAATATTTCAACACTTTTCATTATTCAGTTATTGTTTTTTACATGACCACACATATTTTTTCTATTCAAAACATGTGTGGTGTGAAACACCCTTACACATTCCTTTAATAGAGTCATTCACTCAAATGGAATTAGAAGTTATTCAGGTACAATAATACCAAGACCTCATATACCATAAGTGTTTCTTGTCCAACGAAAAATGAACTTCCAACTTCATGTCAAATTGGTTCATGAACATACAATGGAAAACTTTGTTGGAGAAACAATCAGTTCAATGTTATAATATCGATTGGACTTACAATAAGCATGAATAAATCAATTTGGTAGTTTATCAACATTTTTGCAAGTAACATCCACCCATGTTTTGGGTGTTTTCAGAACACTGAATGTCCTGATAATAAATCAAAATTGCTTAAGCTTGAAGCCTTGACCCACTAAATACAAAGATGTTTTTATGTGGCTTTTTATTTGAAAAGTATTTTGTTTGAAGATTATCCATACATCACCAATTCCAAAGAATTTCGAAACAAAGTATGTTTGGAAAATCATGCATTTGGAAATAGAAATTCATTTTGAAAACTATAAACTTAGACTCAACCTAACTTCACATTGGACTTCTAGGCCAAAAAAGAAGAAGTGGAATGTTTGGAAATGGTGGCTGCTTTCTTAAACCACTTGAAAGAAACAACAATCAACAACATCATAAATGAAAAAGAGGAAAGTGGTGATGATTTCAAATCACCTGATGAATATGTGCGGTTAAGACCTCAAACAATTGATGAAGCAATAGAACGTGCCATAAGGCACAAGATAGAAGAGGCAAAAAAGGTGTTCCAAGATGATTACAAAAGTCGTGAAAATTGTATCATAAGCAAGCTTGTGGAGTTGGAACAAAAATCAGGCATAATGCCATCACCTACGACAAGTTCAGTTCCAGGATCAATTCCAGTTGCTACAGTACCTGCTTCATCAAAGAAGAAGTAAGACGACATTCTCTTCTAAAAGTATGCCCAAAAGCTTAGGCAACCAATACGTTGTTCATGTTACATAAGTAGAGATTACAATCTATTGCAATAAGTTGTTGCTAAGTTTGATGATGTGGGTGTGACTCCAAATTCATTTTAACAATATTACACAAAGTCATATTTGAATGGTTACATAGCAAAACCCTACATGTGTAGTGTGCCATAATCAACCCCAATAATGAAGGCTTGCAAACATCTTGAATGCTTAGTACAATTGATCCTCCCATGGTGAATAAATTTGTGATAACACGGCAATAATACTTGATTACAAAAGTTTGAATATTTCCCAAGGTTCTGCTTATGGAATGAATATTTGTTGTTAGCCTATAACCCCTCCCAAGAAAGGAAAAAAAAAACTTGCAAAGTGCAAAAGAGAAATGGTCCCTTTATGTTGTGATACTTACTTCTTCCATGAAGGTTTGGACATTGGACAGATGAGCTCGACAGAAGTCAACATGGGCACTAGTACTACCCATTTCTTTCTTTTCCTTCTCTTACTGATCTCACTGAAATTCCCAACATCTGCAACCTACCCATCATAAGTGTCATAAACAAAACCAACAACAACTTGGAAAGAATGAAAAAAGGATGATGGTCTCTTCACAATGTGATACTTACTTTCCCAAATGAAGAAGGGTTTGGACAGAGAAACCTCAAATGCTCCAAAGTTGTCAACATGGGCACTACTACCACTAGCCATTCCCCTTCTTTGCCTCTCTCACTGCTGATCTTGCTAAAATTCCCAAAACCTTCCTATCATCAAAAAATGTTATAACCCGAAAAACAAACAACTTGGAAAGAAAGAAGAAGGAGACTCTCTTCACAATGTGGTACTTCCTTTTCCAATGAAGAGTTTTTGGAGAAAGAAGCTCAAAAGCAAAGAATAGTTGTCAACATGGGCTCGACTAGTACCCATTCCCTTTCTTTCCCTCTCTCACTGATCTCGCTGAAATTCCCAAAACCTTTCCATGACCAAATTATTGTAACCCGGAAAACAAACAAACATTGGTCTCTTCACAATGTGATACTTAAACTTTCTCCACTGAAGCAGGGTTTGGACATAGAAGCTCAAAAGCAAAGAAAGTGGGTATGTAGTTCACGATCACGACACTACCCCTGCTCTAAACGCCGTTGCTGAAGTCTTCACAATTTTCGCAGTTGACAAGAGAACTTCACTTCATCTCTTGTCTCGTTCTCTTTTCCATCGCGTTGTGCTTTCTCTCTTACTTGACTTGCAGCCGTCGTCGTCGTCGCCTACTTCCTGCATCTCCGTCGCTTTGCTGCATTCAACTTCATATCGCCATGGCTTATTCTTCGCACGTGCCGTCTGGTATGCCTGTTGTGGACAAGGAACAGGTAAATGTTGTTTTCCCTCCTCCCTCCCTTGATATCTGTCGTTTTCCTCGTTTGGAATTATTGTTCCTTTCTTCTCAGATCTGCAATCTGTAGGTATGTGTGTATTCATTTAGGATCGGATCTTCTCTCAATTCTTTCGTAACTATGGAGAAGTTCTCAGTTCGGACTGAGAAGTTTTTTCTCCTCCCTCCCTTGCTGTCTTTCGTCTTCCTTGTTTGGGTTTGTTCTTTCGTTTGGTTGTCAGACCTGCAATTTGCAGGTATGTATGTACTCCTTAGGATCGACTCTTCTCTCAATTCTGGAGAAGAGTATGGAGAAGTTCTCAATTCGGACGGACTGACGCGTGTGTGCTGTTGCGATGTGATGGAGGAGGCCGGCGGGATTGCAGATCTTTGGGATGGCGCAACAGGAGATGGAGTATAGAGTCGATCTCTTCAACAAGTGAGTGTTTCTGACTGAGCGATGGCGGCTATCTAGCTTTATGTCTTACAGCTGCCATCTCTTACCTGTGAATGCTTTCCAGGGTTTCAGAGAATACGTTGCAGCGGAATTGCACTGGAGCAAGCAAGCAAGCAAGCTCCCTTCTAGGCAAGTAATTGACAAACAAGGTGGAAGTGTGCAGGCTGACGCAGACATGGTTTGACAAGTGCGTTGAAAGAAAGTTCGTGCTCATAACCTCGTTTGTTCTTGTGAGAATATTTCGTTTGTTTCGTGATACTGCGTTGTTGGAGTTCTTCTTTTGCATTTCTGCCTATCCTCTCCAACGCACCTCTACTAGAGTCCTCTACCAAACTTGAAGAAGAAGATATAAGACGAGATAAGCTGAGAATGCACTGCAAAAGTGAAGCACTTTTGCTTAGATCAAGAAGAGATAAAGCAGAGAATGCACTGCAAAAGTGTTGCGGCTTTCCAATCTAGCTCCTGCTGTATGATCACCAATGGTGCACACCAGTAGTGCAGAGCAAAAGACCAAATGTTGTTCTTGATGCTCTTATGGAACTATATCTTTCCCTGCAGTTCAAAGCAGGTATCAGGATATAAAGAATTGCATTTGTGTTTTGTGTGTGAGGATAAAGTTGTCAGCAATTGACTTTTGAACTGTTTCTTCCTCCATTTTCACTGTATGTTGTTGACACTGAATCAATTTTTTTGGCAATGTGTCGGTACAAGGAGGCAGATCTGAATGTGGGAGAAAATAGCTGCATTGATTGCTGTGTTTCCAAATACTGGCAGGTAGATCCCATTTACAACCATGTGTCTGAGAAATGAGCCACAGTTTCCTTGCATTCCTGTAGTCAGCACAAGATGTGAAACAATTGCTCCCACTACAAATTGATGGCATTGCTTGCTCTGGATGATACAGAGCCATGACATTTGAATGTGTGTGGAAAACAAAGTGTGACATAAAACTTGTCCAGACTTGTTGCAAGTTTTCAGAAATGCATTTGGAGTTGTGGGTGATCTAAGTCTGCCCTAGCATGGTGTTAAACTTTGCAAGTCTTAAGAATGTCTGAAGAGGTAATAGCAGTGGGTGGCTAGCCAGTGAGAAACCCTTTGTATCCGATGCTTCACTGCAGCTTCCACCCTATGCAGATGATAACAGCATGTTGTTGGCTCCCTCTCTTGCCACCTCTATTCTGCATTTTCCTTACTTCTGTTTTGACCTCCTTATTTTTACTTTATTACATGACCCTCCAGTGGAGTCCAAGCTCCTCACAAATTCTTCATGGAGGGAAGGACCATATGTATGATTAAATCCTTAGGATTTAGATAGTGGTGCTGTGCAGTGGCAGTCTTTCATAGGTAAAAGGCCTTCACTTTCTCCATGTCATCAGAGCTTCATGATTACCATATATCACCATATTGAAGAGAAGATGTTCATGTACATATATTTGGTGCTGTACTTGAAGCATTGGAGAACAAGCTCAGGCTTGAGATCCTGCTACTAGTCAGGTATTTTGGCCAGTCAGGCATATATGTATACGGTAACAAAGAATGTGTAGGACACAATGGACCTGATCACATGACATTGGATCATGGGTCACAGTGTGTGCCTATCTTGAAACAGTGTGTTTGGTGTTCACCTCACCACTGCTGTATTGTACTTCTTTCTTGCCTCTATTCATCTCTTTAAATTGCTCACTATATCATATTCTGTGATGATACAAGAGCATTGTTGTTGGTACATTCACTGCATGTTTTTGACTTGTACTCTTTTCTATCTGTCTATTCTTTCTGTTTCCTGACCCTGTATATGTTGTGTACAGGTGACAGGAATTGTGGGACAGATGCTGGGATCAAATGGACCTCCACTTGGATAGGCTAGTACAACTGAGCAAATCTTCCTTGCAGCTCTCAGGTGACAAAGTCTTTGCTAAGTTTAAGAACTGTAACTGCTGAACTTGATTTAACATGGTTCCAGTGTTTTTGCATTTGATCCGTCATAGTTGTTCAGGCATTTTTCATATCAGCAGAGGTAGCTCCACTGTCTAGTGTTTACCACTGTACACGCAGTTCTTCATCAGACATTAGGGATGTATTAGCCTTTTTCTTTTCCTGCTGGTTACAAGAATCCCATTCTGTGCACAGTTGGTGTTCTGATGTTTAACTTGGTTGTGGTGGATCAGGCCCTGAAACTTAAAAACTCTCAAGTTGGAACACAGTGCTTAGTTTACACTGTAATGAGGGCAGAAGCTAGGAATATGAAGACACTGGAGTAATGGTCTTTTCAAAACCAGCTAACAAGTAACATGTAGGAAATTCTCAGACCTGCAAACATCAGACAACTAGTAGCCATGGGTGTCTGAAGTTTGAATCTGTTTGGGGGTGAAAAACACAAGCTGTGCAAAGCTGACCCTCATGTTGCAAATTAGGTACTAATCAAAGGTCTGTTTACATGCTGTGGATCATCACAGCCTGCTCCAGTATTTGAGTCTTGACTTGGAGTTTGTAAGGCCAGGGTAGGTAGTAGTCTTTCTTGCCCTTTCAGGACATGACTAATTTTGTGTGCCTTGGATAGCAATTGAGCTCAGAGTGGTGGCTCACCAAACACTTACCTCCAACCTGTCAAAGCACAAGGTTGGTTCACACTTCCCACCCGGGGGTGGCATTTGTTGATATCATGAAAATGACATGTCTACATTCAAATGTATAGGTACTTACATTCATATAGGTAGCTGAAATGTATGCTGATATGGCATTCTAACACTAAGCCTATCACTAGGAGATGGGCAGGGTGATAACTAGCAGGCAACAGGAAAATCAATTCAAATATGTAGATTCTTGCTATTATTAGTTCCTATGGGCAGTGATATTTTACCAGTTTGAAAACTAAAGTGATGAATAATCTTGGAGATTTGCTGTGGTGTTTTCTTTGGTGGGGAAATTTTGACATAAAAGAATAAAAAAGGAATTATTGTGTTACAAATTTCCTTTCTAATTATTTTTAATTGTCAATTTTTTAAGGGAAGAAAAATTATTAGGATAAAGCCTTTTGATGTTTTGACACAGTTTTTAGTTTTGGGGCAGTTGTTTGCCAGTTTTCTAACAGTTTCAATGGTTTTTTGCAAACGTTTAGTTTGTTGATACTAAATCTTGTTAGGGATGATTGCCACTGATGCATTAGGAAACTGAAAAATATGCTGGGATTATCTCCAGAGAAGCCTTTTCCTCACTCTACTATCATCATCTATCATTCTGAATAATGAGATGAATTATTCTGAAAGTGATAGTTATCAACAATTTGTTTATACCATAATCATTGGTAACTATTAGGTAGCACAGGAACTGTCAGAGTGCTGAAATATATCCAGTCACAGTAATCTGGCTTAACTCTGAGGTATGCCAACCTTGGGTGTCAAGTGACCTTAAGTGCTCATTTTTAACGTTCATAAAGGGATTTTGTGGCTTTTTAAAGGTTAAGTCCAAGAATGCCTTTTCAAGGCGAGAGGTTGTCAGTGAAAAATATTTTCATTTTGATAGGCTATGATGTTTCAACGCTTCTTTGAAGGATACCAAGCCCTGGAACTAAATCTTGATTACCACTGTCATTGAGAGTGAGAATCTGGAATTATTGGCTCTTTCAAGGGTGAAAGCCTGAAAGCCTTGAAAAGCTTGTATGAAAGAGCCAAGAAATTCCATATGAAACCCATTAAAAAAATCGTAGGCACCTGGCAGATATTAGAGTTATCCATAAAGTCACCCTGTCTTCACTCTCTCTTTCACCCCCTAGCCCCTCTTTGAGTGGTATCCACAAAGTAATGAAATTTTTATTGAATCTGAGTATGAAATGCTGAAAATCAGCATTTAATGCACAAGGGTCGAGAGTAAGTATAGTAGTTGTACAGGTAGGAGTAGTGAAAATATATGTACTAGCAGTGGAGGCTCTCAGGAAAAAGGAAAGACAAGATATAACTCAGTTTACCACCAAAATTGATTGAAAAACTAGTTTCGGTCCCAGTTATTTTGTTTTGTAAAATTTGCATTCCCCGTTTCAGGTTTGATGCCCTGTCATGCTAGTCAATTAAACAAGATGTAGATGGGTTGAGTTGAGACCTATATTGCACTAACCAACAGTAACACACAAAAGCTAGGTCGCATGGTGAGATTAACAAGAAAATGGTGCTAAGATGGCATGCCTATGCATTCTTGTGTATATTCGCTATGGTAGTTCATGTCACTATCCCATCAAGACTAGCCATACCAGAGGACACTAAGTCTAATGAAGAGCCCAGTGGATCAAAGGATGTGCATTACCTCAACATGTTTGTCAAGGTGACTACCAAAGAGAGATATCAAATCCTATAACGAACCACAAGGTTTAGGTGGGAAGGTAACCATCTATTTTGAGTATGGGAGGATGGAAAAGTGAAGATTGTGCTTCACCCCACACAATAACACATTAGTGTGGCATGCCTAAGAGGAGTTCAAGCATTTTGGTGTTAGATGCACCCATAGTTTATTACAAGGGTAATATAGGTGGCATGGAATGCACATGGATGTGTAACAATTTGTGGCAAGATGCATGATATATGTGATAGAATGTAGGCCTCCTTCAATGCTCCTACCCCACAATTGCAACCTCTTCCCAAGATGGGATTAAGCTACCATTGAAGTTTGGATTTTGCAAGGCCATTGGCATGAACCATACACCACAATTGGTATATGTTAATGATGGTAAATGGATTGAACTAATATTGTGTTATTGAACAAGTCTAATGAAAAGATTGAGTATTCATTTTAAAATTGAATGTTTAGTTAGTTTAATGTGGTAGTTGAAGCCTTATCAACCAAGGCAGAGAATTTTAAGGCCTTGTGTGAGAAAGCCTTGATTGACCATCACACTATGTCCCATGATCATTTGTAAGTGGGCAATTTGGCCAAAAGAGTTGTGCAAATAATGAAAAGAAGTTTACACAAATATGGCCTATAGAAGGACCATTTGGGTGACTAATGCCTTCAATTGCTTTAATTGACCATGGGTTACAAGTTGAGCAAACAAATGTCACTTACTTCACTTTCACCATATTTTTTCCTATTTGGTTGTGAGCCAAATTTGCTTGCATGAATATGCTTAAAGGTTATGGTGACTAGTCTTGAACCTAGATGTTTTGAATGTTTGGATGTGTGCATGTGATGAAAGAGGAAAGTTGTTCAAAAAAGTCATACCAATGGCTTGTGAAAAGCTTGCTATGTTCAACATAGAGACACATTGAAGTATGCCACTATTCAGGAGGAAAGTATTATCCCCAAGTTTGATGGTATAATCCAAGGGATTGTCTTTACCTAAAACAAACAACACACCATGATGTTGGATGTTATAACAAGATGTGTAATCTTTAGAATGAAGGAAATGTATACAATTGGTGTTCCAAGGGTTGGCACATGAGATGTTTAACACTACTTTTGGAGAAAGTTCCCAATAGGGACTGGTTATGCTTTCAATGTCTACACAAATAAGCTTAGCCACTTGTAGCTAGATTTAAGCAACATGAATTTTGTCAAGAAAGTTCATATGTTTTTATAGTTAGTCAAGGAATTAGGAGGATTACAACTAGGCAACTAATGATAGGACTCACATTTGCACCCAAATTATTTGATTCACTACTTCAAAATTACCAAGGTGTCCTATTGTAACATGCCCATAATGCAAAATTCCTAAGTCTACATAAGATGTGTTATTTGGTTTAGGGACCTTATTCCCAAATAGAGGGCGATTGTGTGTGTGTGTGACCTTTATAATAATGTCATGACATGTTTATGGTTTGTGGCAACAATAGATGTAAACATTTTGATGTGGTAGCGCACAACAACTATTAGGATTATTTGGGAAATTGTTCAAATAGGTGGAACTTTATTAAAATAAAACTAGAAAAAATACTTAAATAGCATGAGCATGTTTCACATATTTCAACTTTGGAATAATACTCAAAGTTATAGTGGGAAAGACACATCTTTCTAAAGTTGCACCATCTTTTGTTTGTTGTGTTTTATTTTGGAAATTATATGAAGTTTTCTTGCTTCCAAGTTTATAGGTTGTTTATGCAAGTTTGGTGTGAGGTGTGGATTCTCCCAAAGTGGAGTGTGTAAGATTTTGATTGTGTATGCATGTGTGATTTTAATAATAATGTCATGATGTGTTTATGGTTTGTGACAACAATAGATGTAAGCACCTCGATGTGGTAATGCACAACACAATAACAACTTACAACTTTTTGATGGACTTTCTAATTGCACTTCTTATGTACTTTTTTTAAAAAAATTGTCTCAATAAAAAAACCTTTGAAGTTGTTCAAGGAATTCACAATGGAATCCAACCACAAAAAAATTGGAGGCAATTTATAAAAATGGGGTTCAATTATATCTAGCTTATGAACTTGACATTGAGTTTATTTGGAAACTTACACAAGTTTGTGATTAGATATAAATAACAACACACATTAGTTATTGTAAGCTATTGAAGCCATTAATTTATAGTGTCACCTTCTTTATGACTCAAGGAGATTACTGATTATATATTTTATGAAGCATGTGAAATAAAAGTGTATTTTTGTATATTTCAAAAAATCTATTAACATTGAAAAGGTTTCAAAAATATCTCAAAAATATTATCATAATCCAATTCTTGAAAACCTATTTATGTTTAAATGAATTATAAAATTTACTTATTTTCATTAAGTTAAGATGAGCTCTATTATTAAGTCAAGTTATGATTGCATCTTTTTCATTATCATGGCAAATATGATATGTGATGAAGATTGATAGAACACCTTTTCTTTCCAATACTACCTAAATGTGGAATTTGAATTATGAAGGCCTTCTCTAGCTCTCGGACCTAGATTTCCCCCTAGAGGACACATGTTCAAGGATGAAGCATTTGGTGCTAAGTTGTGCAGTTAAAAGTTTGTTGATACAATAAAATTATCCATAAAATCATGTGATTAGGGGGTGAAAATGGCCAATTTCAAATCATATTCTTGTAGCATGAACACCCATCATACATGTTTTCCTCTCAATTTATTTGATTCCATCAACCATTTTAATGGTTGATGATCAATGACTAGGGTGCAAGAGTTGTTCTACGAATAACACTTGAGATGTGTTGTATCCTATATTATTACGAAGCATTCCCCTTTGTAAAAACTTTACTTGAAATCATTGTTATTAATTGTTGGAATAGTTGGCATATGTGACCACAAATTTTCTCCATTCATCATCCACCTATTTAAATATCGTTCCAAGACCTCACATGTTCCATTTTTATGTAATTAGAATGGTTACCCTATTATGTGTCACCTTAAGATTGTTATTGAGGTCATTTGGGCTTTGAGTTCTTCAAAGGCCTACCCCTATTCATTTTCCCATTGCCAAACTTGATCCACCTTCGATAATTTAGTGAATGGGTTGGCAATGACATTGAATCCTTTCATAAATCATTGATAGTTGTTTGCTAATCCTATAAAACTTTGAACTTGATTGACATCCATATGGTGTGGAATGTGTGTAATAACATTGACCTTTGTTTGTTGAACCTTTAGTCCTCCAAAGTACATCATATGACCTAGATATTCAATCCAATCATAGGTGAACTTGCATTTTCCAAGATGGAGCTTTAGTCCATGTGTTTGCAAATGTTAAAACACTTCATGCTCCCTCATGGAAACACTAAAGATGATGATATCGTTTATGTAACAATGTGCAAAATTCAAACCTAATATAATCTTGTCCATGATCTTTTGGAATGTTGCGGGTGGCAAAAATTTCCATTGGTAAAAGCAATCCTTGCCATGTTCATCAATTTCCTAAAATGTCGTCTTTTGTTTCTTTACATTCTTAATAGGCAATTGTTGATAGCTTGACTTTAGTCCAACATGTTAAACACCTTGGCATGTCAAATTGCATCAAAAATCTCTTCAAGAAAAGGCATGGCATACCAATCAAACTTGGTTTGATGATTCAAAGATCAATAATCCTTCCACATGTGTCTTTTAATCTAGTTTCCAAAGATGTTCTTTATGGTCAACATCATAATAGTTGACACATATTCTCTTACAAACAACTCTACCAAACCAACTTCCCCTAATTCTTGGGTTTTGGATTAGATCAATGACTTTTCCAAGTCATTATATTTGTAAGGCTTTCAAAATATGGGCGTATCATTAATCAATTCAATACAAATTTCATGGCCCTTTAAAGATCCCAAGTCATTCACATTAAAGGCAAACCCATCTTTGTAAGATCTCAAAACTTGTTAGATCCTACTTCACTCATTCCTAATAACTACAAGTCCAACTTGCGGTTCACAATTTTTTTCCTAACCCCTTGGGTGTACTAAGCTTGTCAATAACAATTGATGCATTCACTAGCTAGTTGATTATTGCCATCATCAATAGCTTGTATGGATTGTCCCAACATAAATTTTATTAATTTTTCCAACATTAAAAGAAATCTCCATTTGTTTAGAAAAAATGTTCCTTCTAAAGAACATTCATGCATTATTTATCCCATATTTGCCATGGGTGTTTGTATACATGTTCACCTCCATCCTCTACTTTCATCATCTCGATAAGCAAAAAATATTGTGAGATTACAATGGTAGGGGTTATGGAAGATTGTAGGTGATGTTGTTCCATTATGCACAAGGTAACAATCCATTTCAAGTAGTTGATGTCCATTGCATGACCTAACACCTATCAATGTGATGCCTCACCAATGGGAAATCCCATGGCATGTTCTTTTTTGTCAATAGTGGTTCCACCAATATGTGTTGGTGGATGTATCCCAAACAAGTTTTGGCCCATTGTTTCAAAAAACATGGGATGCAAGAAAGTTAAACAACATTGGTAGTGCAAGTCATAGTTGTTTCACTTTATTGACAATGACCAATAGTAGTTTGGACCATCATACTAAATAGGTTATGACAATGTCCCTTTATCCAAAATGGAGTCAACAATGAGTGGTGGTGGTCTTTACACTCTATCATATGCTAGTTTGAATAATTATGATGGCGTGAGATTGGTCCACCATAACTATGGCCAATGAGCTCTTGAACCAATTGTTATTACATCTAGCAAAACAATAGTTCCAATCTAGAATCTAATTTGTTGGACACTAACCATCACGTTGGCTCATGAATTACCCATGGAGGGTACATTTTCCAAAATGTAAACTAGCGAAGGTGTATGATGTAATTATAAGTATTGTAATACTTGTAGTACTTGTAGCATCTCCCAAAACAAATCAAATTTCTATTATGTCTTACAACTTGTTGCCATAGCCTACCAAAAAATGACCTTGGCAAAGGCCATCCTACTATGACCAAATTAATAATGTTTTATTCGAACAACAAAACATCTCTTGGAAACACCCTGAAATAATTGAATTATTGATAGTGGAAGCAATTCAAGACACTATTGAGCAAGGTAAACAACTTGTAATGGATCAACTTCATCATTGTCAACATAAAGGTATTTTTGCACTTGTATTCTGACTTGCAACACAATGGCCAATTTGGTGTCAATACCTCTAAACAAGTCAAGTCCACACAATTTCCTTCTTTTGGACATTGCCAAATAATGATGTGGAGTCCAAAGGAAATAGAGGAGATGATGTATGACCCAAAGAAGTGGCATCCATTGTGGTCAATGGCTCAAAGGCACATAATGTTATCCAATTTCTTACAAATTTATTGTGGTGCCCCACAATTATGCCTTTTTATTAATACCGAAGGGGACAATTAGAATGATGTCCATTTCTTGTTTTCAACCTCCAAAATTGGAACAATTTCTAACAAAAAAACATTGCCAATCTAGGTGTTGGTTCATTATAGTGGATTGAAAATGGACAAATATTTAAACAATTTAATAATCAACTCATGAAATTTGCACATAAAATTTGGGTATTTAAAAGGCTACATGTGGATATTTGAAAATTTTAAATACTAGCTAAATGCCATGTAAAAAAAATGAAACTTATGTTTTGCATTACCTTTTCACATCTTGAACTTGTCATATTCCCAATTTCAATTGTCAAAATTCACATAATTCATTTCAATCTATTTGGAAGTCTCGTACTAAATTTGATAATGGGGGTGGAAGCACATTACAATGGCCAAAAAATGTTGTCATCAAATATTGTTTTTCAAATATGTGCAAGTTTCAACTTTCACCAAGCCAATAAAAGAGGTTTTCATAAATGATACTCAAAATAAGGTAGTTCAATTGCCAGATAATGCAAATTATCAAAAGAAACTACATTTTTTATTAATATCAAATTTTTAAAAAGTATATTTGTGAGAAATTAGATTTTGTCACGATATACTACAAAATGAAAATATACTCTAAAGATGATTCAAATAATTACAAAACTTGATGCAGTATTTAGTCATATATTGAATATGAATTGATTGTACCATTTCAATTACAATAAAACACAATAAAAAAATTTGAGTCATAACATGTATTTATTTAATTTTAGATTAAACTATCAATTCTAGACTTTTCTAACCTAGTGGTTGGGACCAAGTTTGAGACTAAACATTATGAACGTCTATTTGTTGGATTATCTAATGAAGCAAAACATTATTAATATTTATGCATCATTTGGTGGCCCCCAAATGAAATTTTTTCTTTAATTATCCAACTTCCAAATGGTCAATTGTTAATTTTGAACTTTTCAAAAGTTGGAATTTATTAAATACATGATTCATGTGATTTCACAAAAAAACATCTAGATAAATTTCTCATTCAAACAAACATAAGTGTGTTGAAAAAGGCCATTTTGTTGAAAATTTACTTCCATTTGAAAGATGACAAGAATTATGTTGGACGCTTTTGTATCAAAATCCATTTCTATATTTATCAAAACGCTAGATGAAATCAAAGAAAAATTGCCCCAAGATGTACCCAAATACACCCCCCTAAAAAATACATTTTTTTGCTTAAAATGGCCCTCTTGTAGTGTGCTTTCACCCATGGACATGCACGGATAGTTTCAATAACACCCTAAAGAACCAAAACCCATCTAAAAGATCTTCACCACAATTAACAATCCGAAAAATGTTGTGAAACTTAGCCTTTTGGGATTCAATAGCCCCCTTCCTACAAAACATACAAGAAGGTGTACACTCTTGCCATCTTCAAATTGTCATCCCAATTTGTAAGATGTCATTTCTCCTTAGAAATCCAAGGTGAAATTGATGGGGTATAATGGAATTCCATTGAATAACACATTGTATGACATGACATTTGTCATAATGATTTTCACCTTCATAATTGACGCATTTATAGAGTGATATAGTTGAAGTTTTATACATAGTGGTTCACGAATGACTCTATGAACCTTTCTTAATCATCCCAATGAGGTTTATATATGGAATGGACAAGGCTTTAGGGTAAAAACATAGTCAAAGGAGCCACCCAAGTGAGTGGACTCTCTTTAAAACTTCATTTTTGTATGTTTGAAAGATTGCAAAGAAAGCATAACAGTTTGGATTATCATAATTTTTTTGGAAATGTTTTCTATTAATTTCAAAGTTTGACATAACCAAAAAAAAAATTGCATGTTCAAAACACTCAAATTTCAAATGGATATCCTTATTTTTTTCTACCAAATGTGCACCATTCTTTTTGAAAATTATAAAGGATTTAAACATTGATGACTAAAAGGGCAAAAGGAGTTGAACTAATGAAAATTGTTTTTAAAACTAATTTGAGCACATTTGTTTAAATGTGTTTTTGACCTTGAAAATTATGGATTTTGAAAATGTCACCTTAACAAAAGTTGTTCATATTTATGTAATAAAGGGCATGAATGCATAATATATATGATATAAAATCAATTTGTAGTCAAAAAATATTTAAATTTAACATATAGTATTAAATTAGGTATCCAAAAATTTAAAAATTTAAGTATAGGCCAACATAAAAATGACACATCTGTCATATGTAGTCCTTGGAAAAAGACTTTTACATTGGCACCCCTAGTTCCTTTTAGTGTGTTTTCACCCTTTAAGTTTTCCTTTGTGAAACCTAGCCCAATTGTGGCCATTTGACCTTAACATGAATGGATGAGCTTTAAAGTTTGACAAGATTCATAATGGCCAATATTTTGTGATTCAAGATGTAGTCAAACAAAAACATTGTTGCATGTTGTCTAATAACACCATTCCATGTTACTAATGTGCTCCCAAGCTCCTTGATAGACTCAAATGTGAGTCTAAAACGAAGACATTGAAAGAGCAAAAAGTTGAGGCACATTCCTTGGCTCGCAGCACTTTAGGGGTAGAGGGGCATGTTGGAGCTTCAAGATGGGGACTAGGAAAAATGACAAGCATCAATTATTCACACAAAACTACACAAACCAAACAACAAGTTGGTTAGTGTGTAATTAAAACACTTTGGTGTGCGAACGAACCACAAGCAAACATGGATTCACAAGACTCACCACGACCCAAACTTGGGGGAAGTCACCACCTTCCTTCTTATAGTACACTTTGTGCTTGGCCTTGGGAGCAGCACCCAAATGTCATTTTGTCCCAGGACTCCCAAGTGGGAGTTTTGAAATTCCCACAACTAGGATTCTTGCAACTTTGGGGGCCCATAACTTTGCGTGCAGACCTCCAATTGAGATGAAGTTTGAAACAAAGTTTTATTCCTCATCAAGAGCTTTCCATAGGTATGTTGCACACCACCTAAACATAAGAAAATTGGGGCGATTCCCGACTTTTAGTGGTTGAGAGTCAAATTGCCAATTTGACTCCCGACCTTTCTTTTAGCCATAACTTGTGTTTGAAGTGTCTAAATGAGTCATGCAAGCCAATTTTAGACATCTACATTCCAAGAACTTTTTAATGATATAAGGAACTCCTCGATCCAATGGGTTTTAACCCCTGCAATTGCTCTTTAAAGGTTTGAGAGCTCACTTGGGAGTGTGAGGGTTCATTCCTTCACATTCTCTTACACTCCCAGGAGCATAAGATGTGATTCCCGGGCTTCCCTCTTGGCTCACACCCTTACAAGCCTTTACCTTGGTCACAAGCCCAAGGTTAAGGTTACGACAGTTACCATGGAATGTTTAATTGCATTTTTTACTAACAATATTTGCATGTTACATGTTATTGATTGCAATGGAGAAAATATGGTCAAATTCAAATCCATGTCCATATGTTTGTCTTGTGAAACATTTGTTAATTCTACAAATGACATTACCATGTCCCCACTTTCATAAAGTGTGGCTACTAACTTGAACATGACAACTAGTTAGAAACTTGGTTGTGTGACCATTGTTGTTGAAAAAAGGGGGTGTTGTAAACAATTGTAGTTGCCTCCAACAAGGTCTTTATTGTGGTAGTATATGCCATTGTTATGTGTGGCACTTTCCTTGATGGCACTATTGGTACACCAACATTGGTATGCGTGATTGCATTGGGACCATAGAAGAATTGGAAATAATTTTGTCCAATCTAAATGACTATAGAAATCAAACTTGGTGATTTACCTTTCCTCTTTGTGGATTGAAAGTAACATCTATTCCTTGTGGTTCAAGGGCTTGAACAAATGATTGAATGGCAACCATGTTGACAACCATTAATAGTGGTTGTGTCAATGTCGTTCCACACATGACTCCCATTTTAGCTAAATTCAACATGGTGGAAGGATTAGAATTTGACAAAGGATTTTTAGATTTTGGCACAATAGGAAGACTAACCATGGCAATTAATCATTGTTCCAACTAAACAATTTTATCCACCATTCCTTATTTTATATGATCTCCTTGCCTTGACTTGGGGTTAGACTTCATCTTGCCCCTCATCCTTGACTTCCTTGCCCTTGGGAACTACATTTCCAAGACTTTAGCCTCCATTGTTGCCTTGGGGTTGATTTGTGCACAATTTGAGATGTAAGTCATATGGTGAAAGCACATTAGGGGGTACCAAAAGTAGCCCTTGCAAAGTCCATTTTGGGAGTTTTTCTAATGTATTTTTAAACTTAAAAAACTAGACAAAAACACAAATCCTTGAAACAACATTAAATTTGACAAATTTTTCCATGTCCAAATTAATGGTGCCCTACTTTCAACCTTTTTGAATGCTTATATTTAGTATTGATCATGAAACACATCATTTTCGATATGTGACAAAGTTTGCATTTTTTTTTTAAATTATTACACACAATAAGGAATTATAAAGTTCATCAAATATTCATATTTTCCAAAAAACTTATTCCTAAGTGTCATAACCCTTGAAACTATAACATGTTCCAAAATTATGGGAAAATCTTTAATTTTATTTTAAGTAATTAATCCATAACATTTTTTTATTAGAACGTGACCTTCGAATTGCTTACATTATTTTATTAGAAATTAATTTTTTTGGTGTAATTATTTGAAAGTAAGGACAAAGAAGTTAGTTTCACTTATTTAAATTCATTTTGTTGGAATTTCCAACTTGCATATGGGTTTTATATAATAATATGTGTCCAACCCAAAAAAGTTTTGCCTTTGTGACATCTAAAAAAATCCATTGTAGTATTTTTTACCTCATAGCAGTGGTCAATGCTATGACCCTGTTTCCCACAATTTGGTTCCAATACTACAATGAATCAAGTGGGCTTGATTTTTTCCCTTGCCACTTTGCATGGGCATTCCCTCAAGATTGAACCTCTACTTCTAATTGGCTTATCAATGAAACCATAGATGATGATGCTTAAAGCCTTTCAATAGCCCTTTGGGCTTTTGTGTAGCATTTTTGTTTGCTTGCCCACATTATTGGGATGCTTGTTGTTGACTTTGAGCCAATTGGCTCCTTGGATTATCTTTAATGAACCCAAGAGCCATCATTCACTCTTTGAACATGTTTAACTCAATTCGTTTTGTTACAAAAAAAACTTTGGCAATGTTGATTAAGTGAATTGCAATAAAATGGCATCGCACAACTTTTTTTCAAATTCATGGTCCAAAAAATTTATACCAAAATTGGATTACTTGTGCTTTCATGATTCCTTGAGTCATGCTAATCAACCTCCTCATTCAAATATAGGTCTCTTGTAAATTTTCATGGGGCTTACATTGAAACTCTTATAAACTTGGCAACTTCTTCATGTTGGTAATTCCTTCACAAAGTGTGAAAGAATTCTACGTAGTAGGATTGAAAGCAAGTTGTGGCCCTTGTGTGTTAGTTGAAGGGCCTACCTATGTATTAGTTGAGGGACCAACCTATGTACTAGTTGAAAAACTTGCTAGTGCATTAGTTGAAGGCCCAACATTGCCAACTCAAGTTGAAAAACTACTACTACTAATTGCACCACTTTTTCAACAATTGATCATTCTTGTCATTACATCATTATGAACAATTTTTTCCTATTCTATTTATGTGACATAACCTACATTTTAAAACTATTTAATAACCCTAGACCACCTTAGACTATTATAGACTATTTAACTTTAAATTATTTTAGGTTATTTTTTACTATTCTATCTTAGGTTATTCTAGACTATTATACCTTTAAGTTGTAGATTCTACCTTATTCTATTCTTGACTATTATTCTCTAAACCTTAAAGAGGTTATTTTTATTCAACTACAAATGGTGTGCAAAACATATAAGGTGCAACTTATTGAAAAAATATAATTAATTTACTTAAATGTAAATGAGGCGCCTATAATTCATTATGAGGATATACTTAGAAATTACCTAACTATTATTTTAATATATACCTAAAATATGTTCAAAATATGCCATTAGTTCATAGCAAGCTAAAAAATATACTTTTACTTCAAATGCTTTTAAAAATATATATGTAGTGATTTCCTCAAGCCTTGGGCTATTTTAGGCTATTTAGATTATTTTAAATTATTTTAAGCTATTATACTTTAATTTATTCTAGGATATTTTCAGGTATTTTAATATAGTTTACTTAAAGGTTATTTTAGGTCATTCTACCTTAAGTTATTTTAAACTATTATTGGTTATTTATCCTAGGTTATTATAGGTTCATTTTTGTTATTCAAGGCCATTTTACCTTAAGTCAAACTTGGTTATTTTACCTTGCATTACTTTAGGCTATTTAATTAGAGCAAAAATGTCCATTCATAAAACCACATTATTGTAATAGTGTGCCTAAACTATTTAATGTACGTAATGGTGTACCTAGAGGCTACCCAAACTACTAAAGGTACATAGGGGCTACTTAGGCTTAAGCTAGTTAATGCATGCATTAACACATATAATTTTACATGTATATAGTTGTAATTCAAATTGCATAGAATGCCACATGTTCAATCACCTATAATTACATTATTGATCACAAAAATAATTGAATTTTCATTTGATGTTAAACACCATTAGTTGTAGATGATATGAAACATATGTTTCATTTCCATTTTCATCCAAACCACATGTAGTTGCAAGTCAGTCACATATGTGATTACAAGTCGTTTTTACCATGGTGCCACATAGGGTAATTGCATTGATAGTCACAAAAATGGTTGATTTGGACACAAGTTGTAAATACATGGGTTGGTATGGACATGATTCCTTGTAGTCTACTTGCAATAGTTGTTGGTGCACATGGAGTCATATTGCCCCATGTGATGGAAACATAGTTTGGTGATTAGTATAATTGTCATTATTTGATCTACTCTTTATGGGCATGCTAGAATTCACGATAGTTGTCCATTGGCAACCCTTAATAGTGTTGGGGAAACCCCTTCCATGCTATGAAAGGTGTAAACATATGGGGATTGGAAATTTGTTACATATCATATTAGGTATCAAACTTTTGGATGAAATCATTGAGTTTGATGGTGCCAATTGCATTAGAAAATTAACATGGCCCATTGGTGGCTCCAAACATTTCATCCATATCCCATAATAATGGAATAACAATGCAATTTAGCCAATCTTTCAAAATTGGATATAAATTCCTTAAAAGATGTTCATGGCATCAATGGTCAAAATCACACCGCTCAACTTGTATACCCAAATGTTGATGTTGTTTATGCCTAAAGAAAGTTCATGACACTTTTATAATGGATGTTAAATTGTTAACCCTAAGTGCCCCAAATGAATCTTGTATCTTGTTGTCCAAACCCTAATTCCTAAAGAATGTTGAACCTATGGGCTTAACCTAACCTTAATTCTAAAGCACCTACACCCATTAAGAACATTCCACATGTTCAAACAAAAGTGGGATTCATTATGAATATAACAACTATGGTTTATTGACCATCAACCTAATTTGACCATCAACTTAATTTCACCATCACAATAATCAATGGAACACTTTGGTGATCAAATCCAAGAATGTTCACAATAGTGCCAAAATAGATTACAAACTAACCCTTCCCATTAATTTTGAACCTTGTTTTTGCATTCTTAAGGTTTCGTGCTTTAATGAAAAAAATGCACAAGTTGAGCTTGTTTGGTTAACCCAAATGTGGTATTTTTTGGGTTTACACATTTGTTACAAGATTACAAGGTATATAACACAAGATTTAAAACTTGGGTCCCACACATTGATTATAGAATTACAAGTCCCAACTAAACCATATATTCCCCAACCCTATACCTTCACAAATGTGTCAACAAACAAGGTGAAAAATAGATGTTCCCTAATTATAACACAAAGTGGGAATGAATTCATGATGGCCTACAAATAAAAACTTGGGCATGAATTCAAAACTTGTTGACACAATGTGGATCACATTCAAATAAAATAACACATTGTTGTGTGTTTTGTGCTATTGGCCCAATTGAATGAAAATTTGAATTGAAAAATGGCAAGCCTTTTTGTTGAAAATCCAATTTTCAGAATGAAAAATTGAAATTTAATTCAATTTCCAAAGACCAAATCTATTTAAAATTCAACATTTTTCACTCCTTAAGAATAGTCATTATGAAATCACCTCCATAAAATCTTTGTCACTGAAGGTTTTCCAACAATATGAAAAACATGCCTCGATCTATTTAGATTTTTTAATTTCAATATATGGAATTTTCAATGAAAACATTGTTCAATATTCAATACTCTTATATTATAGGTCTAAACATTATGCAACCATATTGGTGAACCTCTGTTCATGGAGGGCTTTCCAATTGGTATCAAGAGTGACATGGGGGCTACCATGGTTTGGAAAATTTTCAATGTGACAAAAAAAGAAAAAAAAAACCAAAAAACAATCGTCCTTGATAAATAGATGCCAAATCTTCGCCCAATCATGTAAATGAGAAAAAAATAAAGCTTCTAAATCATTAAGCATGTGTGTAACCTATACACACATTCCACTATTAAACTTATTTAAATGAAAAGGCAAATGTTTTTGTGAATGCACCTTTTCATATGTGAGACTTGACTTATGAAGTAAAACTTTGGGATATGAATAATGTCACCCTTAGCATATATAGTGATGTTCCTAGATTGCACAAGAACATAAGGGAACATCATTATTTATTTATCATTGAAAAATAAATTGAAATTGTTTTTCAATTCTTGTTAAAAGGAGTTTTAGGAATCTAACAATCCAAATATCTTACCTATGAGTGATGTTTCACATTTTTCTATCAAACATTAATTTATTTTTAAAATGAAATTACACAATTTCAAATATAATTTTTCAAAATTTCAACATATGAAGAATAAATTTGCAAAATACACCTTTGTTATGCATTTGTAATAATAACCCAATGGTTGGGGCTATAAATAGTTGTTCACAAGTTGGGAGTTCAATTTTCAATAATTTTGACAAAAATTAGTATATATATTTTCCAACTACACCTTTTATGAAGTATTTTGTGCCAAACATCAATTGTAGTTACAATAGCCCACCTAATTGTGCACTCACCCAATGTAAACTTTTTTTATGCAATGATTCTTCAAATCATGGTGTTGTGGGGAAAATATCTTAGGTGCACATTTTGGATACATGCTGCCACATTTCATTGTTGACTAGAATTCTTATTTAAAACTCTATTCATCACCATTTTTGACCTAAACTTTTGCAATGTATTTTGATTGAGTAATATAGACTTATATGGTTTACATTTACATGTCCCCTACTAAACACTTACACTTATACTCACATGGATGTAGATGGCCCTTGTACACTTCCATGGAGTGCAAGTCCTAAACCATACACACACACAACATTGAAAACTACATCTATGAATGAAAAGAACATCATTCACATTTAACTATCTATAGAGGTAGTTAAATTGCAATGGCCATGCCAATTGTATCTTGAGAGTGTCCAAATTTTGGAAGCTTATATGTTGGGAATGTCCAAAGTGTTGATCCATTTTTTTTGTGATGGGAAAATCAACAAGGCCCATCACACAAAAAAAGAAAAAGAAAAAAGAAGAAGGTGAAGGCATGCACAACTAATAAAGAGAAACCACAAGGTATTGCTAATACCATGTTGGGGCCCCAAATTCAACCTTGCAATTCTGTAATGTGTGATTTTGGGAGATGAAATGGAGTCCTTTGAACAATTTTTCAAATTCAATTTATTGAATTCAGCAAGTGACCTATTTCTAAACACTTCCAAACTATCCTCTTCAATGAATTATGTGACTCAGCACCCACCACTGCACCATCCACTGAAAACTTGTTATGTGTTATGACTCAATTCTAGATGGACAACAACAGGTTACCTTCGTGATCTATCTTGCAAACCCTCTCACTTCCACCTCACACTACCAAGGTAATTACTTCTATAAGTGGGTAAGTATCCAAGGTAAGTGAGTCCCAAATGCAAATGAGTACTATGGAGATATGTAAGTAAGTAGGCAAGGCACATGGTGGCAACTAGGTACATAGATACTAGATACATGGGGATGGTAAGGGCATAGGTAAAATCACTGTGGTCCATGGGGCATGAAGACAATGAAAAAGTGTTTCCTGTCCATGGACCTTCCATTCTGCTTGGTGCACTGTTGGGTGCTGGTTTGAAAGAGGGGAGGGGGGGG
>Ga0209208_10000128_pt1 | contig 79346 bp, 70 predicted proteins | sample S1TSphfallax_3_FD_187694 | JGI IMG/M metagenome (GOLD analysis project Ga0209208, IMG submission 187694) | Host-associated microbial communities from peat moss isolated from Minnesota, USA - S1T2_Fd - Sphagnum fallax MG (SPAdes) (version 2) | ecosystem: Host-associated > Plants > Peat moss >... | reverse complement strand
TGCCCGACGCCAAGGACTCGTAAGCCCCCGGCCCAAGTCTAGGGGGATGGGCGTCCATGCCCTGGGCCATGTCCAAATTCCATTGGCCATCCTTGGTTGGCGGCTTCCGTGGCCTGTCATCATGGCGATCCCACTGATAGAAGCGACAAAGCTCGGGCAATCTGCTCAGGCATCATCCGCCTGTCGAACGCTGCCCCTCCGGGCCGGTTTGTGGTCTACTACGCGGCGTTTTTACCCGTGAGATCGAAGAATTTGTCGCCGCTGCGGCGGCCTTAGGTGAAGTTCGATGCCCGACAGTGCTCGTGATGTCATGGAATACGAAGTGGCGATCGTCGGCGGAGGTCCGGCCGGACTCGCCTGTGCCATCCGCTTGAAGCAGATGTCGCCGGCGACGACGGTGTGCCTGCTGGACAAGGCGGCCTCGATAGGGGCGCATTCCTTGTCCGGTGCGGTACTCGAACCGGGGCCCCTGGAGAGCCTGTTGCCAGAATGGAAAAGTGAATATTCGGGCATGAAGGTGTCCGCCACCGAAGATGAATTTAGGATATTGACGCCGAAGGGATCGTTCAAACCCATACCGGACTTTCTGGTCAAGCTGTTGCCGAATCGCCTGACGCGAGGCACGCCGGTCAACAACCATGGCAATTGCATCGTCTCGCTGGGGCAGCTCAACCAATGGCTGGCGTCCAAGGCGGAGGCGCTGGGTGTTGATGTTTTCCCGGGCTTTGCCGCTTCCGCACCGCTGTTCGACGAGAGCGGCGCGGTGATCGGCATACGCGTCGGCGACATGGGTCTCGAGCGCGACGGCAGCCCGGGCCCGAACCATGCGGCGGGCGTGGATATTCATGCCAAGCTCACGGTACTGGCGGAAGGCTGCCGCGGCTCGATCTCCAAGCAACTCATCAAGAAGTTCGACCTCGCCCAGGGTCATTGCCCGCAAACCTTCGCGCTCGGCTACAAGGAATTGTGGCAGTTGCCGCCGGGCCGGGTGCGTCCGGGGAGAATCGAGCACGGACTCGGCTGGCCGGTAGACAACAAGACTTACGCGGGCAGCTTCCTCTATCACCTCGACAACGATCGGGTTTATGTGGGCTACATCGTCGGTCTCGATTATCAGGATCCCCGCCTGAAACCCTTCGAGGCTTTCCAGCAGTACAAAAATCACCCCACCGTCAAACCGCTGCTTGAAGGGGGCGAAATACTGGCCGCCGGGGCACGCACCGTGGCGGCGGGTGGATGGCAGTCAATGCCGACTCTGGAGATGCCCGGCGCGATCCTCGTCGGCGACGCCGGTGGCACGCTGAATTTCGCAAAAATCAAGGGTGTACATCAGGCGATCCGGTCGGGCACGTTGGCGGGCGAGCATATTGCCGAGACCATGACGAGCAAAGGCTTCGATGCCCGGTGGCGCAACTCTCCCGGCGGCCAGGAACTCAAGAAAGTTCGAAACTTCAAACCGGCTTTCAAGCACGGAATGTGGTTCGGGTTGCTGAATGCCGGCTGGGAAACCCTCACCAACGGCAAGTCGCCATGGACGCTCAAGAACACCGCCGACTTTTCCCGTCTCGAGCAGCTCGACGAATTCGACTCCCCCGACCGGCACTGGGTGGAGCGCACGCTGCCGCCGCGCGATCGGGCGTCCTTCGTTTTCTTTGCCGGCAATACGCACGAAGAATCCCAGCCCATTCACCTGAAAGTCGCCGACACGTCCATTTGCGTCACCCGGTGTACGAAGGAGTATGGCAATCCGTGCGAAAATTTCTGCCCCGCCGGCGTGTATGAAATGGTCCCGGATGGCGCCGGCGGTCGCCGCTTGCAAATCAATGCGGCGAATTGCGTGCATTGCAAAGCTTGCGACATCAAGGATCCCTACGAGATCATTACCTGGACGACGCCCGAAGGGGGATCCGGGCCGAATTACCAAAATTTGTGAGGACCGACGAGGACTCCCAGCGGATGGTGAGCGGCACAGGCTCGGTGAGTGCGCGCCTTCACGCCGAGGTGGCCGCCGCACGGTTGCAGTTCGATCCCTCGCAGCAGGATGCCGCCCTGCGGCTGGATGATCTCGCCATGAAGCTGCGCGCGGCACCCCGTGTACGGCTGCGTCTCCCGTGGCGACCCGCGGCATCGCAGTCCACGCGCGGGCTCTATCTGTGGGGCGGCGTGGGGCGCGGCAAGACGCTGCTCATGGACCTCTTCGTCGAGGCGCTGAGGAATGCTCAGCCGGCTGGGGGACCACCGGCCGAGCGCACCCACTTCTATCACTTCATGCGCGATGTTCATGCCGAGCTCGCGACCATCCGCAGCCACGCGCATCCGTTGGAACTCGTCGCAGAGCGCCTCGGGAAAAAGATCCGGGTGCTCTGCCTCGATGAGTTCTTCGTCGCCGACATCGCCGATGCCATGCTGCTGGCGGGGCTCCTCGACGGCTTGTTTCGTCGCGGCGTGACGTTGGTGACCACCTCGAATCTCGCACCCGAGGACTTGTACAAGGACGGTCTGCAGCGGCAACGCTTCGTGCCGGCGATTGCCTTGATCCGCAGGCACCTCGACGTCATTCACTTGGATGGTGGCATCGATTACCGGCTGCGAGAACTGCAACAGGCTCCCACCTACCTGGATTCGAACCAGCCGGGCTGCGAGACCGCGATGCTGGAGCGGTTCGCCGCTCTCACGGGCGGCAGCAGCGCAGCGCCCTGCCTGTTGGACGTGGAAGGACGCGCAATTCGCGCCGAACGGGCCGCCGGCGGCACGGTATGGTTCGAATTCGCCGAGCTTTGCGAGGGCCCGCGCAGCCAGAACGACTACATCGAGCTCGCGCGCCGCTATGACACGCTGTTCCTGGCACATGTTCCAATCTTCGACGCTGCCAAGGACAACGCCGCGCGCCGCTTCATCATGCTGGTCGACGAGCTGTACGACCGCGGCGTAAAAATCGTGGTGTCGGCCGCGGCAGCTCCGACTGAGGTTTATCAGGGAGAGCGCTTGCGGTTCGAGTTCGAACGCGCCGCAAGCCGGCTCATCGAGATGCAGACGGAGCGGTACCTCGCCGCTCGGCACCGTCCTTGACGGTGAGCTCGTGGCATAATCCCAGGATGACGATCGTCGCAAATTTCAATGTCCACTACCGCCAGATCCTCGACAGTCAGGGACGCTTGGTGGGTCCGCTTCCTGCATTCGCGGAGGACCTGCCTGAGTTGGTCAAGATGTATGCGGCGATGACCCGGGTCCGCGTGTTCGACACCAAGGCCGTCAACCTTCAGCGCACCGGCCAACTCGGCACCTATCCATCGTCACTGGGGCATGAAGCCACGCATATTGGCGTCGGTGCGGCGATGCGGCCCGAGGATGTGCTGGCGCCGGTTTACCGGGAGTTCGGCACCCAGCTCTGGCGCGGCGTCACAATGGCCGAGATCCTGATGTATTGGGGCGGTGATGAGCGCGGCAATGACTTCGCAGTCCCGAGGCACGACTTCGCGTGGTGCGTGCCCATTGCGACGCAGACTCTGCATGCCGCGGGCGCCGCCATGGCATTCAAGATACGGCGCGAACCGCGTTGCGCCTTGGCGTACATCGGCGACGGCGGCACGTCTGAGGGCTGCTTCTATGAAGCGCTCAATCTGGCGGGTGCGCGCGATTTGCCGGTGGTCTTTGTCATCGTCAACAACGGCTGGGCGATCTCCGTTCCGGTCGCCTCGCAGACCAGGGCGCAGACCCTGGCACAAAAGGCGGTGGCCGCGGGAATCCCGGGCATCCAGGTCGATGGCAACGATGTCCTGGCTGTGCGCGCCGTGGTGGGCGAGGCGCTTGAAACGGCACGGCACGGCGGCGGACCTTGCCTCATCGAAGCGCTCACCTATCGGTTGAGCGATCACACCACCGCCGACGATGCGAACCGCTATCGCCCGGAATCCGAGGTTAAAGAAGCATGGGCCCTGGAACCTCTGCCGCGGCTGCGGGAGTATCTTCGTCGCAATGGTGCCTGGGATGATGCCCGGGAGGAGGAGCTGCTGCGCGACTGCGCCGGTCAGGTCGACGCCGCCGTTCGGGAATACCTGCACAGCGTGAAACCTTCCACCGACGCCATGTTCGACCATCTGTTCGCGACGCCGCTGCCGCATCTCGAGGAACAGCGCGCGATCGCACGCAAATACGCCTCCAAGTCCCGCGGTCACTGACTTGGGATTGGTGACCATGGTCGAAGCGATTACGATGGCGCATGCCTGGGAGATGCACCACGATGCATCCGTCGTGGTCATCGGCCAGGACGTGGGCGCCAACGGAGGCGTGTTTCGCGCCACGGCAGGGCTGCAGGCGCGCTTCGGTTCCGATAGAGTCCAGGACACTCCGCTCGCCGAGGCGACGATCGCGGGCATGTCGGTCGGCATGGCCGCGCATGGATTGAAACCCGTGGCGGAAATCCAGTTCATGGGCTTCATCTATCCGGCGCTCGACCAGATCATCAACCACATGACGCGCATGCGCTACCGTACGCGCGGCCGGCTGTCTTGTCCGGTGGTCATCAGAACGCCGCACGGCGGCGGAATCCACGCGCCGGAACACCACTCGGAAAGCACCGAAACTCTCCTCTGCCACATCCCCGGGCTTCGCGTCGTCTGTCCATCCTCACCCGCGCGCGCCTACGGTCTGTTGCTCGCGGCGATACGCGATCCGGACCCTGTGGTGTTCTTGGAACCCTTGCGGCTATATCGTGCAATGCGTCAGGAGGTGATGGACGACGGACGTGCGATGCCGCTCGATCGCTGTTTCATACTCCGCGAGGGCAGTGACGTCACCATCGTGAGCTGGGGTGCCATGACACTCGACAGTCTGCGCGCCGCGGCCGAGTTGAACTCTGTGGGGATCGACGCCGAAGTGATCGATTTGGCGACGCTCTCGCCGATCGACAGCGAAAGCATTCTCGCATCGGTGGCGCGGACGGGACGCCTGGTGATCGTACACGAGGCGGCGCGCAACGTCGGTGTGGGGGCCGAGATCGCCGCAATCGTTGCCGAGCACGGCCTCTATGATTTGCATGCCCCCATCGCCCGCGTCACCGGGTTCGACACCATCATGCCGCTGTTCCGCCTCGAGCAGGACTACATTCCCAGCGTCCAGCGCATCGTCGATGCCGTGCGACGGACTTTGGCGGACTAGCGATTTTTTAAGGGCCAGGAGCCTAACCGTGGGTACATTCAAGCTGCCGGATCTGGGCGAGGGATTGGCCGAGGCGGAAATTCTCGAATGGCACGTCAAGCCGGGTGATCTGGTCACGGTCGATCAGCCGATGGTCTCCGTGGAGACGGCCAAGGCGGTGGTCGAGGTGCCGGTGCCGATCAACGGCACGGTCGTCGCGCTTCATGGAGATGTCGGCGACATCATCGCCACCGGTGCACCGCTCATCGATTTCGATTCGGGCACCGTGGTCGGCAGCATGCCGATCGGCGGCGAGGAGGCATTCGTCGAGCCCGTCGCCCGCGACAGACCCCCGCAGGATGATGCCCGGCGGCGCGCGTTGCCGGTGGCGCGCGCGTTGGCAAGGCATCTGCAATTGGATTTGCGCACGATCGAGGGGAGCCATCCTTCGGCGGTGATCGGTCTCGACGATGTGCTGGCTCATGCCACGATCGGCCCACGCCGGGCCCGGGGGAATGTTCCGACGGACCCGCTGCGCGGTGCGCGCCGTGCCATGGCACACAGCATGTCGCTCTCGCGGGATGAGGTTGCCGGCAGCACCGTCTTCGACGATGCGGACATCCATGACTGGCGGCAGAGCGGTGACTACATGGTGCGCTTGATCCGCGCCTTGACCCATGCCTGCGCGGCGGAACCTGCGCTCAACGCCTGGTATGAAGCCGCGACCACCTCGCGCATCCTCAAGACTCAAGTCGATCTGGCCGTCGCGGTGGATACCCCTGGTGGTCTCATCGTACCCGTGCTTCGCGACGTCAGGAGCAAAACGCCGGCCGAGCTGCGGGCCGCCATCGCGGCACTGAAGGCCGCGGCGCATGAGCGCACCACGATGCCTGCGGACCTGCGAGACTTCACGTTGATGCTGTCGAATTTCGGCACGGTGGCGGGTCGCTATGGGATTCCGCTGGTGGTGCCACCCGCCGTGGCGATTCTTGGTGCCGGCAGGGTTCGACACGACGCCGTGGTGGTCGATGGCGCCGTGGTCGGGCATCGTCGCATTCCGCTCTCCTTGAGCTTCGATCACCGCTGCGTCACGGGCGGCGAGGCCTGCCGATTCCTCGCGGCAGTCATGCAAGATTTGGAAAAGCCGGACTAGTTGCCGGAAAAACTGCCTCATGCACGCAGCGTCCTCAGGGCATTACCGCAGGATCATCGCCGCCGTGACGAGAGCAGCGAATCGGCTGCCGAAGAGCCTGCGCGGCGCCCTCGGCTCATCGCACCGGATCAGACTCGACGAGTTCCTGCGCGCTTACTTTACGAACGTCGATGCCGCGGACCTCGAGGGACGCGAGCCTCGGACCCTGGCGCTCATGGCCTTGTCGCATCTCCGGCTGGCGCAGGCCAGGAAACGGAGCGCACTCGTGCGCGTCTTCAATCCGGCGGAGCGCGAGGATGGTTATGCATCGGCGCACACCGTCATCCAGATGGTAGCCGACGACATGCCGTTCTTGGTCGATTCCATCGGGCTCGCACTGACGCAAAGGGCTCTGACACTGCACTTTCTGGCCCATCCCATCCTCGAGGTCACGCGCGACCGCGCAGGCAGGCTGCAGACGGCGACCGCGCGCAGCCGCGCCGTCGGCCATGCGCGCATCCGTTTGGAATCGTTCCAATACATCGAAGTGGATCGAATAGTCGATCCCGATATCCTGCGCTCACTCGAAACCGAGATTGAAAAGAGTCTGCGCGACGTCCGCGTCGCCTTCACCGATTGGCCCAGGATGCAGGCGGCGGTGCGCCAGGCTGCCGAGGAGTTGAACACGGTGGGTCCGCGCTACGATCCACGGGAGGTGAGCGAGACCCAGGCCCTCTTGGAGTGGATGCACAGCCGCCATTTCACCTTTCTGGGTTATCGGGAATATCGGCTGAAGGGCAGGCGAGGCCATGAGAAACTTGAACCGGTGAAGGCCGGCGGCCTCGGCATACTGCGGCCCGGCCACGAGCATCCCTCGAGCACGGGCCGTATTTTGGCGAGCGACATCCGCCGGCAAAGCCGATCGCGCGAGCTCGCGCTGGTGACGAAGGCAAACTTCCGGTCCACCGTCCATCGGCCGGGGCCCATCGACTACATCGGTATCAAACACTTCGGGCCCGACGGCCGGCTGATCGGCGAGCGCCGCTTTCTCGGACTGTGGACCTCGGCCGCCTACAACACGAACCCGCGCGACATCCCCGTGGTGCGCCACAAGGTGGCTCAGGTGGTTCAGCATTTCGCCCTCGCACAGGACAGTCACGACGGCAAGGCGCTCCAGCACATCCTCGAATCATTTCCGCGCGACGAACTGTTCCAGGCCAGCGTGCCTGAACTCATCAGAACCGTCACCGGAATCTTCGGATTGCAGGAACGGCCGCGGGTGCGGCTGCTGCTCCGCAGGGACCCCTTCCGGCGCTTCCATTCGTGCCTCGTGTTCGTGCCGCGCGATCAATACAACAGCGCCGTCCGGCAGCGGATCGAGAGCTTGGTCCGCGACGCGTTCGATGCCTTCAGTGTCGAGTCCCAGGTGCAGATCGCAGAATCCAGCCTGGCACGCATCCACATCGTCGCACGCACCCTCCCGGCGGAGCGGGAACGCGTGGATGGCGAGGCCCTTGAGGCGCGCATCGCAGCGGCGATACGCTCGTGGGCCGACACCTTCAAGACCGCGCTCCTTGAACGGTTCGATGAGGCCGAAGCGCGGCGCCTTCACAACCTCTATGCGTCCGCATTCCCCGCCGCGTACACCGAAGACTTCTCCGGTGGATCCGCCGCCCTGGACGTGGAGTTTCTCGAATCTGTGGAGAAGGAGCCACACCGGCTGCACATCGACATCTATCGCAACGACCCGAAACAAAAGGATCGGTTCTTCCTCAAGATCTTTCGCGGCCACGACGCCATTCCCATCTCGGAACTGTTGCCGGTGTTCGAGAACATGGGGCTCAAGGTCATCGCCGAACGGCCGTATTCGCTCGAGTTCTCCGGCGGCAGACGCGCATGGGTTCAGGATCTGGAATTGGTGATGCGGTCGGCGTCCCGCGCGAAACTCGGTGAATTGGACCAGGAAATCAAGAGCGCCATTACCGCCGTATGGACTGGTCGAATGGATAGCGACGGACTGAACGAGCTGACGCTCCGCGAAGGACTGCCGTGGCGCATGGTGACGGTGCTGCGCGCCTACTGCCGCTACCTGCTGCAAGCCGGACTTCCGTTCAGCTTGGGCTACATCGCCCGAGTACTCGTGGGCAACCCGCCGCTGGCGCGTGCTTTCATCGAGTTGTTCGCCGCGCGCTTCTCTCCCGGGACCGCGCCGGGCCGCCGGCGCCGAGTGCTGGCGGCGCTCGAGCGACGCATCGTCGCAGCGCTCGAGAAGGTCACGGGTTCCGATGAAGACCGCATACTGCGCGCCATCTGGGACACCATCAGCGCCACGGTGCGCACCAACGCGTACCAACGAGCGCTGCCGTCGGCGGAGCTCAAAGACTATTTGTCGTTCAAATTAGAAAGTCAGCGACTGCGCGAATTGCCCCACCCCAAGCCCCTTTACGAAGTATTCGTGTTCTCGACCCGCATGGAGGGTGTGCACCTGCGCATGGGCCATGTCGCGCGCGGTGGGATCCGGTGGTCGGACCGTCGCGAGGATTTCCGGACGGAAATCCTGGGCTTGATGAAAGCGCAGCAGGTGAAGAATACGGTCATCGTACCGGTCGGAGCGAAGGGCGGGTTCGTCATCAAGGAGCCGCAAGCCGATGCCAAGGATTGCTATCGCACCCTGATTCGAGGTCTGCTCGATGTCACGGACAACATCGAGGGCGATGCGATCGTCCCCGCGCCGGACACGGTCCGGCATGATGCCGACGATGCCTACCTCGTGGTCGCCGCCGATAAGGGGACGGCCACCTTTTCCGATATCGCGAACGCCCTGTCGGACGAGTACCGGTTCTGGCTCGGCGATGCGTTCGCGTCCGGCGGTTCGGCCGGCTACGACCACAAGAAAATGGCGATCACCGCCCGCGGCGCCTGGGAATGCGTCAAGCGACACTTTCGTGAGATCGGCGTGGACATTCAAAGTCAGGATTTCTCGGTGGCGGCCATTGGCGACATGGGAGGCGACGTGTTCGGCAACGGCATGCTGCAATCGCGCCACATCCGGCTGATCGGCGCCTTCAACCACCAGCATATTTTCATCGACCCGAATCCGGACGCGGCGCGCTCTTTCAAAGAACGCGAGCGGCTTTTCAAGCTTCCGCACTCGTCATGGCTCGACTACTCGCCCGCCGCCATCTCCAAGGGCGGCGGCGTATTCGCGCGCAGTGCCAAGAGCCTGACGCTTTCCAGGGAAGCACAAGGCCTGCTCGAACTGCCTGCCCAAGTCAGCCCCAATGAGGTCATCAAGGCGATCCTGCGATCGCATGCGGATCTGCTCTGGAATGGCGGCATCGGTACTTACGTCAAGGCCGCCGGCGAGAGTCACAGCGATGTGGGCGACCGGAGCAACGATGCCGTACGAATCGACGCCGATGAACTGAACTGCAAGGTCATCGGCGAGGGGGGTAATCTCGGTCTGTCGCAGCTCGGACGTATCGAATATGCACGCCGGGGAGGCCGCCTTAACACCGATTTCATCGACAACTCGGCCGGCGTGAACTGCTCGGATCTCGAGGTCAATCTCAAGATTCTGTTGAACGGCGCCATGCGTTCGAAGGAACTCACCCGGGCGGCACGCGACCGGTTGTTGGTAAAGATGACCGACGACGTGGCGGCTCTCGTGCTTCGCAACAACTATCTGCAGAGTCAGGCCATCAGCACCGCAGAGTTTCGGGCGCGGGAGCGCCTGGGCGAAAGCGCCTACGTGATCCGTGCCTTGGAACGCAGCGGCGACCTGGACCGGAACTTGGAATTTCTGCCATCCGATGAAGACATCGCCGAACGACGCAAAGCAGGGGAAGGATTGTCGCGCCCCGAACTCGCCGTCCTCCTGAGCTACGGCAAGATCTGGCTCTATAAGGCGCTGATCCGTTCGAATGTGCCGGAGGACCCGTATTTGTCCGCCGAGCTGTCCCGCTACTTCCCGGCACCGGTTCTCAAGCGCTTTGCGGCTCGACTGAAACGCCACCGCCTGCGCCGCGAGATCATTGCAACGTCGATCACCAACAGCCTCATCAACCGGATGGGACCTGTGTTTCCGGTTCGGGCCGAGGAGGAGACCGGCGCCGAACCCGCCGCGATCGCCCGCGCCTACAGCATTGCACGGGAAGTCTTCGGCATGCGCGACGTCTGGGCACGCATCGAGGCCCAGGACAACCGCATCCCGGCCCTTGTCGCCTACACGGCCATGTTCCAGACCACCCGGCTGCTGCGCCACGCAAGCTACTGGCTGCTCGAGCACCGTCGCAACGATCTGGACATCGAACGGGCGGTGCGTCGCTACGCCGCTCCGGTCGCCATCCTCGCGCACTCGCTCGAGGAGGCGCTCCCGGCCGCCGATCGGGCGCGCCTCGAGTCGGCACGGTCTGAGCTCATCAAGCAGCAGGTGCCCGATGATCTCGCTTACCGGATTGCGTCGCTGGAGGTGTTGCATAGCGCCTTGGATTTGGTGGAGGTTGCAATGGCGGCGCGGCTCAATATCGGTTTTGCCGCGCGCGCCTATTTCAATCTGGGCGAACGCATGGGCCTCACCTGGATCCGCGCCCAGATCGACGCCTTGCCCGCCGAGGGTCAGTGGCAGGCAGTGGCGCGCGGCACGCTCAGCGACAATCTGCACGAGATTCAAAGCCGCTTGACCAAGGCGATTCTGGGCATCAAGGGCAGGACTGTGGAGGCACGCGTCGATCGCTGGTTCAAGCAGCATGCGTCGGGCGTCGAGGCTTTGAAACGCATCATCGTCGATTTGCGCACGGGCGCGGCGGCTGACTTTGCAACGTTGTCCGTGGCATTGCAAGCCGTGCGGCGACTCGCTTAAGCTACGCCACATGCGCGACGCTGATGAGTCCTTCGGCGTGTCTTATCTGCAAGCCAGAATCAGCGCGGAATTTCCCTTGGCGGTGCACATCGGCATCTCCGTCGAGCGGGCTGACGACGGCGGATTGGAGCTGATCGCGCCGTTCGCGCCCAATGCCAACTTCAAAGGCACCGCCTTCGGAGGAAGCCTTTTCTCGATTGCCGTCCTGGCAGGCTGGGCATGGGTCACGCGTTACCTCGCGACGAAGCGCATCGCCGCCGACGCCGTGATCCAGGAATCAACCATCCACTACCTTGCACCGGTGCACGGGGTCCTCAAGGCAACGTTGCTGTCGCCGTCGGCGGGCAACATTGAGAAATTTCAGAAAATGATGCAGCGTGCCGGACGCGGGCGACTTTGGTTGGGAGTGGAGATCCGGCAAGGCGCTGTTCTCGCGACCCGGTTTGAGGGCATCTTTGCCGCAACGCGACGTTAAGAGTTCCCTCGAGGAGTATCGATGACTGGAAAATTAATCCTGGTTCGCCATGGGCAAAGCACTTGGAACGTGGAGAACCTGTTTACGGGCTGGCATGACGTGGACTTGACTCCGCTCGGACGGCAGGAAGCGGCACAGGCCGGCCAAGAACTGCTCGCGGGGAAGCTTGAACCGCATATTGCCTTCACCTCGGTCTTGAAACGGGCGATCCGCACGCTCTGGATCATTCTCGACACCATGGACCTCATGTGGGTCCCGGTGGAGAGAAGCTGGCGGCTGAACGAGCGCCATTATGGCGCCCTGCAAGGTCTCGACAAGGCGCAAACCGTCGCGCTGCACGGAGATGCCCAGGTCAAGATCTGGCGACGCAGTTACGACATTCCACCGCCGCCCCTGCAAGCCGACGATCCGCGGCATCCCCGCTTCGATCCGCGATATGCGGATATCGATCCGGCCAGTTTGCCTGCGGCCGAATCGCTGAAAGACACGCTCGCAAGGGTGCTGCCGTTCTGGGAATCGCGCATAGTGCCCGAGCTGCGGGCCGGCAAGAACGTTTTGCTCGTGGCACACGGGAACTCGCTGCGCGCATTGGTCAAGATGCTCGACATGATGTCGGAGAGCGAGATCGTCGAGTTCAACATTCCGACCGGCATTCCGATCCTGTACGAGCTCGACGAGCAAATTCTGCCGGTAGCCCGCCGATTTCTCGCGGATCCGGCAGTCCTCGCCGCCGCGCAGGAGACTGTCCGCCGTCAAACCGAGAAAAAATGATCCGGCTGAACCCTTCGTGGAGGAACTCTCGGCACGCACAGCGCAGTCGTGATTGAGGAGCCCTGATGCTCAACACCCGCTCAAGTGTCCGGTGCGATGGCCACCTTGATACCTGAGAGAGCCTCGGTGAAGTCCACCTGACACGACAGTCGTGACGTAGCTTCCCGGTAATCGGGCAACTCCTTCAGCAAATCGAGTTCATCGCTCTGCGGCTTCGGCAACCGCGGCACCCAGCTTTCATCGACGTAGACGTGGCAGGTCGCGCAGGAGCAGAGCCCACCGCAAATGGCCGCGACGCCATAGTCGAGCTCACGCAAAATTTCCATCACCTTCAAACCAGGCTTCGCCTCGACCTCGTGCTCTTTGCCATCACGGTCCACAACCACCATCCGCGCCATTGCACTCTCCGTTAATTGCCCCTTGGGTGGGGCTGTTGTCAGGGCGGCTAGTGTGCCGGAACTTGAGGAGATCGACCACACGTGCCAAGCCAACCCGCCGGTTGATCGATCACGGCTGCGTCGCAGCCGGAGCCGATAGGCCCGGCAGCACCTTGAGGACGAACACGGGTTGTGGACCCGTTGTCGCGGCGAGTTGCATTTCTTCTGCAAGAATCTGCATGACGCGCTCCAGCTGACCCCAAATTTGGGTGCTCAATGAATTGGTGGACACGCGTAATTCCGGATGCGCGTTCAGTCGGGCGATGAATGCCCGAATCACCGGCCGATAGTCGCCCGTGAGGGGGTACATGCTGATTTCGACCGCTGCGTTCATTCGCTCGCCTCCGGCCGGCCGAAGTTTAGCGTGCGTCGCATGAGCGTGCAAAGCTCAAGGCAGCTCCGCCGCGAGATCCGACAGTGCACCTTTGAGCGTCCTCGAAGTGCTCACCGCCTCGTCGAGATTCCCTGTAGCGAACGCCGCCTGCGCCTTGGACCAGAGGGACTCGTCGAGGAGCAACTGCCGGCGAACCGCCGGCAGATCGATGCCGGGCGCAGACCTCGGCCGCCTGTCGAGGGAATCAATTCGGCCTCGCAGGACACCAATCGTATCGGGCAGAGACGCGGCGAGCGCGGTCCATTCTTCGTCCAACCCGTGTACGACCTCGCGCTTGCGCGCGGCCGTGGCGGCGGCGAGGCTCCGCGCATCGTGCATGACTGAAGGTGCGGCCGCAAGAACGGCCGAATAGTCATGCCGGTTGAACGAAAGCTCCAGCCCGGCGAGCGACATTTGCACGCGGGCCAGCTGCTCGGGAAGATATTTCGCTGCGTCGCGGGCCGAGGCGGCAACCGTCGCATGGATGTCGGCGATCGCTCGTTCTGCCGGCTCCATTTGCCGTGAACAGGCTGCCAACGCGATGACGGCAACGAGGCCGCATGCCACGAGCCTCCGTCCGGTCACAGTTCTTTGCGGGCGCGGTCGAGCCATTCGGCCTGCGCCTTGCGGTAATGTGCCGGGGCCAGCTTCGCGCCGTCCAGCAACTCCTTGAGCATGCGCCGTGACTCATCGATCTTGCCGCGCCGCTTGAGCAGCAACGCATGACGCAGTCTCGCTTCGGCTCCCGGATAGCCGGGCGAAACGGCCTCGTACTCATGCTCCGCTTGATCGAGCGATTCCTGCGCTTCGAGTGCTCTCGCGTAAAGAAGGTGTCCCTCTGCGGATCTGAATTCAGGATTGTTCTGGATCAGTCGCTCCAGCGTCGCTCGCGCTGCGGCGAATTCCTCGGCCGCGAATTGCGCCTTTGCCAGCGTCAGCAACAGGGTCGGATCGTGTTCGAAGATGCCGCGCAAGCCCGCCTCGGCGGAGGCGATCGACTCTGCGTACTGGCCCCGATCGTAAAGTTCCTCGGCGAGACGCCGGCGCGCCTCGGTGTTGCCCGACACTTCAACCGCAGTTGCGGCCTCGCGCAGGTCACGGTCGGGATCGATGATCCGTCCGATGCTCGATTTGGTCCGCTTGGCAGCCGGGCCGCGGAAAAGTGCAGGCAATATCTCAACCACGACGTATGCCAGCGAGCCTGCCGCCGGCAGCAATGCGATGGCCCAGATCCACAGCATGTTTCTGCCCGTCCGGATGACGTGCACGATGAGCCCGGCCTGGACTGCCAGCGTCAGTATGAAAAACAAACTCAAGGCTCTAAAATCCTTACTTTGCGGCGTATGTCGGCACAATTGCCCCAGCCGATATTCGACAGCGTAAAGCCGAGAACATGGTCGGAGCGGGGGTCGACCGTGACTTCGAGTTCGCACCCATGGAAACCCTGCGGCGCACCGGCGGGAACCTCGGGCAGAAACCACACGTAGTTCAGCTTGGTGGGTCCGGTATCGACCTTACGCGGCTCGCCCAGTATGTCTTGCAGCCGCTGCACGGGCTTGCCAACCCCGCCCGCGGCGACTTGCGGCAGCGTCCGCACCGCATACTCCGAATGGCTGCAGGCGGCAAGCCACCATGCGGCTATTGCAACGGTCGCAGTGGCTAACCGCGGCATGATGTAACGACCGCCCGCCGCTCGATCAGCCGCAACTCGTGCGTCATACCCGACGGCAGATCCTCTGCGTGATGCGCCGCAATAACAAGGCTGTGTCCGCGTTTCATCAATCGCTCCAAGAGACGTTTCATCATCGCACGCTGCCGTGGATCGAGGCCGGTCAACGGCTCGTCGAGCAGCAAGATACGCGAATTGCCCGCAAGTGCGCGCGCGAACAGGGCACGGCGCAGCTGTCCGTAGGATATTTCGCGCGGGCGCCGGGCCGCAAAGGAGGCGAGCGCGAAGAAACTGAGCCAACGCCGCGCGTGGCGCTGATCGGCCGGGGTCGGCGCATCGGACAAGCCGATGCTGGCGTATCGACCGCTCGCCACCAGCTCGAGTAGCGTGACGTCGACGGCATAGTCGGTCTGCAATTCGGGCGAGATGTAACCCACTTGTCGCTTCCATTGCGCGATCGGCGTACCCGCCGGGAACCCGGTGCGATGGATCGCGCCGCCGAGTGCTGGAGACAGATCGCCATAGAGCAGTTTCAGAAAGCTCGACTTGCCGGCGCCATTCGCCCCGAATATGGCCCAATGCTCGCCCTGCCGCAGCCGCCAATTCACATCGCGGAGCACCAGCCGGTAATCGACGTAGAGATCTGCCGCCTCGATGCTGATGAGCACCCGCGCGCTCGTCCTGGATGATCCCGCGGCCGACCGTGCTGCGACGGCACGGCGTCGGGCCGGTGTTGGTCGCTCCTCCGCGGCTGTCGCAAGCCGCGCGAGCGCCCGCGCAGTCAGTCGGCCGACCGAGTGCACCCGGCCCGCACGCATCTCGATCAACCGATCGGTGCCGCGCGGTACATCGATGACACGATGCGCCGACGCCACCCACGATTGACCCGATGAATGCGCGTGCTCGAGGATGGCATCGATGCGGCTTCGGTGATAGGCGTCGAGGCCATTGTAGAACTCATCGAGCAGCAACCAGTCAGGAGCCTGGACCAACGCCCTGGCCAGCAATGCAAGGCGTTTCTGGCCATAAGACAACGTAAGGAAACGGCGCTTCTCGAGAGGTGCGAGCCCGCACAGCTCCAACATCCTCGCGATCCGCCGCCGCTCGACCTTTGAAACCGGGCGCAGCTTGAGGTCGGTTCGATGCAGGCCGGTCGCGAGCAGATCCCCTACCCGGAGGTCCCAGCCATAACGCGCATATTTGTCCTGAAGCTCGGCGCCAATGTAGGAGACGCGTGATTTGACTGAGGCGAGGTCGACGCTGCGGCGGCCCACCCGATAGATTCGTGACTCGCGTCCGGTAGGAGTCGGCCACACATCCGTGGCCAGCATTTTCAGCAGCTGGGTCTTACCGGCTCCGTTGCCGCCGACGAGCGCCCAGCGTTCGCCGGCCCGCAGGTCGAGCGAGACATCGCGTAGCGCCCACGTAGCGCCGCGCCGCACGCTGACGGCCCGCACCGAGACATTCAGTCGAAGTTTCGCTGCCATTGACCGGCGACCGCGCGGACTTTCGCCTCACGCTCGAGCTTGATGAGATGGGCTTCCAGTGTGAGTTTCGCCCATGGATACCGTTCGGGGGCTACATCGTCATAGACGGCGGGCGTCAGGCGATCGAGATCGGCAGGACCCAACAGCGTGAGTGCGGCCAGCACCTTGTTCTCGCGCGCGAGACGGTGGGCATGCAACAGCGTGACGATGCGCTTGCCGCGGTCCATCACTCCACCATGTCCGGGTGCGATGCGCTCGAAATCATGGTCGGCGAGCTTCCTGAGCGAGCCCAGGTAATCCGCCATATCGCCATCGGGAGGCAGGATCACGGGGGAGACTCCCTCGAGCACATGATCGCCGGTGAACAGCAACCTGTCGGCGTCGTGCAGATAGCAAACGCAATTTGATGCGTGACCCGGCGTATGGATCACGGTCAGCCGAAGGTCGCCGAGTTCGAGACGCTCGCCATCGAGCGGCGACCGGTCGGGCGTGAAACTCTCATCCTGACGCCCATCGCGCGGCGGCGGCAAGCCGATCAGCTCCGCCCCCGTTCGTCTGGCCAGCTGGGCCGCGAGCGGCGAATGATCGCGATGGGTGTGGGTGACCAGTATCCAGCGGATCACTCCCGGGACGGCGCGCAAGATTGCCTGCAAATGGGCAGCGTCATCCGGACCCGGGTCGAGCACAGCGACCTCCTTGATGCCGAGCACATACGTGTTGGTGCCGGGACCGGTCATCATCCCCGCATTGGGCGCGACGATGCGCCGAACATCCGAGGCCAGAGGCACGGGGTTACCCGGAATAAGCTGGGAGCGAGGTTCCACGAGCCCGTCTACGAGGCCGAATACGGAGGGCGGGGACGGGTCGACATCGATCCGATCATAATTTTTTTCGCCATCGAAGCCAACGAGGGCCTGCGATGCCCGCCTCGGGCAGGCTTTTATGCTCGTTTTGACCTGTCCATGATCCAAATCCCACTTTGATATAGTTGCGATGGGCGCGGGAGCCGCTACACTGGTGGTATGTCCAAGTCTCCGAATGCCAGGCGATTGGGTGGTCCGCTCAGCTGGGAAGATCTCGCCCGGCCCGATGCCGATCAGAATCAGCGCTTTCTCGCCGAGTCGCTGTCACTGCTATTGGCTGATTTGCTCCGCTCGGTCCTCTCAGATGCGAGCCCCGCTCTCCCGGCGGACGAATCGGCGGTGGAGCGTTACCGCAATCTCGCGGATTCGCTGGCCGATGGTGAATCGCGGCGGCGCACCAGTCTCGGCATTACTCGAGCCGGCCTTGCAAAGCGCTGTGTGACCTGGCTCAAGCTGTTGCTGACCCCGGCGCCAAACACGCCTGCTGCGGCCCCTATGCGTGAATTCGTCGATGCCTTGGGTTTGTTTCCCGCATTGTTTGATAGCGAGCCGTCCGCGCGGTCGCGGCGGGCACGTCTTACCTGGCTGCTCACACACGATCGACGGCTCGATGCCAGCACGCGTGAAGCAGCGACGGCGCTGATCGAGGCCTGCGAGCACTTAGGGGTTTTGCTCTGGCCTGATGCGGAAACCGCCTGATTCTGAACCCTCGCAGTGGAAACTGCGACTTAACTTTTGGGGACCTCATGCTCTCGAGCGTATACTCCCGGGCCTTCCCTACGAGTGGCTGGCTGGAGTCTTAAGAATGCAAGCACCGTCGTTACCCGATTCGGAAGCTCTTGTGGACATCGTCCCGGGAGCTGACAAGTCGAGATTCAAATTCCAGAAGATGCTGCAGCCGTTCACGGTCGACCGCGCGGTGGCGGTGCCCGTGATTTGGTTCTTTCTGGATTGGCTGGTATTGGGTGCCGCCATCGCGAGCCTGCTCGTGGTCGAAGCGGTCTGGATCAAGGTGTTCGCCTCCCTGGTGGGGGCGCTCTGGATCGCCCGGCTCTTTGTCATCGGCCACGATGCCTGCCATGGCTCATACACCCCGAACAAGACGTTGAATCAATGGATCGGGAGAATTGCATTTCTGCCTTCTCTGACGCCCTACAGCCTCTGGGAGGTGGGACACAATCTGGCCCATCACGGTTTTACGAATTTGAAGGGCCGCGATTACGTGTGGACCCCCTACTCGCCGCATGAATTTGCCGGCCTGCCGTGGGCGCGGCGGAAACTCGAGCATCTCTACCGCAGCGGCGTCGGTCAGGGCGTTTACTACATGATCGAGATGTGGTGGAAGAAGCTGTTCTTTCCGGGCCGCAAACATGTCACCACTCGCCGCACCAGCCATGTCGTCGATAGCTTCCTGGTGGCGGGTTTCGCCGCGTTATGGATCGGCGGATTGGTGGCCTGGGCCATTCATGGCGGAAAATCGATTGCTTCGCTGCTGACGTTCGGTTTCCTGTTGCCGTTTTTTCTGTGGAATTGTTTGATGGGTTTCGTCATTTACGTTCAACACACCCATCCCCGGGTGGCCTGGTATGAGCGACGGGACGAATGGAGCGCGAACGCCGGTTATGCCACTACCACCGTGCACATCAAACTCATGCGGCCGCTCGACGGCTTGATTCATTACATTTTGGAACACGGGGCGCACCATGTGAACATGGGTATCCCGCTGTATCGATTGAAAGAAGCCCAGGCAAGACTGAGTTCGACGCTCGACGAGCGATTGAATTCGGAAGTGTTCAGCTGGCGCTACTATTGGAACACCGTGCGACGATGCAAGTTGTACGATTTTGCCCAGCATGTCTGGACGGATTTCGACGGTCGCGTAACCTCTCAGCCGCTGATCCAGGGGCGTTGACTGCCCCAGGGAAGACGCCGGGCTGCAGGCGGCTCAGCACCTGCCGCTCAGGATTTGAGGATCTCGGCATGGTGACGCAGGTGATCGGCCATGAAAGTCTGTATGAAGTAATAGCCGTGATCGTATCCCGTTTGCATGCGCAAATTGAGCCTCTGACCTGACTGCGCCGCCGCCGCGGACAATTTCTCCGGCATCAGCTGCTGATCCGCCAGGAACTGATCGGCAGTGCCTTGGTCGACGAGTATGGGAGTAGCGAACGGCTTTCGAGCCAGCAACTCGCTGGCGTCGTATTCCCTCCACGCGTTGACGTCGGCGCCCAAATAATTCGTGAATGCCTTCACTCCCCAGGGGCACTGCGTGGGAGCACTGATGGGTGCGAAGGCGGACAGCGACTTGTAGCGTTCGGAATTACGCAGCGCAAGGGTCAGCGCGCCGTGGCCCCCCATCGAATGGCCGAATATTCCCGTCGCATCGGGCAGCGTCGGCAGATCGGCGTTGATCAACTCGGGCAGCTCACGGGTGATATAGCTATCCATCCGGTAATTGGTGGACCACGGCTCCTGCGTCGCGTCGACGTAGAACCCCGCGCCCTGGCCAAAGTCCCATTTCACCGCGTCGCCGGGGATGCGCGGTTGGCGCGGGCTGGTGTCGGGGGCGATCAACATCAAACCCAGCTCGGCCGCCAACGCTTGCGCATGCGCCTTGATCGCAAAGGTCTCCTCCGTACACGTGAGGCCGGCAAGGTAGTATAGGACGGGAACCTTGCCGGCTTTGGCGTGCGGCGGCAGATAGACGGAAAATCTCATCGGGCCCCGGGTCTCGCGCGAGTCATGCTTGTAAAATTGCTGCATCCCGCCAAAGCATGCGTGTTGTGAGACCAGCTGAATCGAAGTCATGAGTGCACCGTGACGTGGCCGGAAGATGTAAGGTCTGCGCCTGCAGAAATGTTACCGCAAATTGCTGACCTAAAAAGGCATCCATGAATATCGAATTCTCCGCCATCGAGGCGCGTGTGATCGGCTGCTTGATCGAGAAACAGATCACGACCCCCGATCAATATCCGCTATCGCTCAACGCGCTCGCCAATGCCTGCAACCAGAAGACGAATCGGGAGCCCGTGCTCGAGCTCACCGAGGCAGAGGTGCAACAGGCCGTCGACTCGCTCATGAAGAAGTACATGGTGAGCGATAAATCAGCCGGCTATGGCGGCCGGGTGACGAAGTACCAGCAGCGGTTTTGCAATACGGAATTCGGATCTCTGAAATTCTCAAAGCAGGAGCTCGGCATCCTCTGTGTGCTGTTGCTGCGCGGTGCACAAACTCCGGGAGAATTGCGAACCAGAACCAACCGGCTATGCGAATTCAGCGGTTCCGCGGAGGTGGAATCCACCCTTCAGGGACTCATGCAGCGCGAGGACGGACCGTTCGTTGCCCGGCTACCGAGAGCCGCAGGGTCCCGCGAGGCGCGCTATGCGCATTTGTTCTCCGGCCACATCGAGTCGGCACCGGACGACACGGGCGGCGTGGCGAGCGGCTCCCGCGCTCCCAGCGGGGACATCAAAGAGCGGCTCAGTCTGCTCGAGGATCAGGTTGCGGCGTTGCGCGAGGAACTCGATACAGTCAAGGAGCAATTATTGAGGCACTGACGCCGTTTGGGCGATACGTTCGCGTTCTTGCACCCACTTCTCGAATGTATCGATGTCCGTGCTTCGCATGCCGTTCAAATTTGCCCGATGGTCCGAGATCCATTGCTGCATGACGGCCAGGAGTTGATCTGCCAACGGCCTTTGGTGATTGAAAAGGTCCATGTAGGCCGCTTTCGCGTCATCCACCCGGTCGACCGCCATCAGGGCCTCGGCCCGGTGCTCGATGGCTTCCGGAAAATCCGATTTCAATGCGAGGGTATGATTGTAGTCGTCCACCGCTTCGGCAAAGGCGCCCAACTTGAGGTGGATATAGCCGACATTGTTCCAAGCCTCGACCATGTCGCCCTTGTTGCTCAAGGCTTCCGTGAATTGATCCAAGGCGCGATTGTAGGCATCGCCCATTTTATCGAGCTCCTTGGCCTTCTTGTCGGCATTCGCCGCCGATGCGGCGGCGCTTTCGTACTCGCGCGCCTTGGCCATCGACTTCACGCCCGCATTGAATGCCTTGCGGGCAGCCGTATCCGGCTTGTCCGGCTGCGGAGTCGACGGCAGTTCGTCGCCCGGGGTGTTCATCCCCGGCCGACCGCCCATGCCGCCGGCACCGCCGCCCATGCCTCCGGGCATCATCTGGCCGCAGGCCAAATTGGCCAACAGGAGAGGCCCCGCAACCCACGACGTCAAGCCTACGAATGTGAGGCGGCGCATTCGACCCTCCGAGCGTATTGCGACAATTTATAACCGCTTCCCGCCAATCTTAGATTTTTAGGTGCGTTCGCGTTGATATTTCTTGTCCGCGGCTTGCAAGCCGATGCTCAGCGTTCTCGTGGCAATCCGGACCTCGATCAGAAATGCCAGCAGGGCTGCCGCGAGCGTCAACATCGACAGGATGAACATGCAGGCAATGATGCCGCCCAGTTCCCACCGCAGGAATGCATTGACGAACAGCAATACCACCACCAGGGCGATGCAAAGTGCCGACAAAATGATGAGCGTGATGGCAGCGTTGATCCAGCGTGAGCGGCGCGCCAGGACATGCAATTTGACGTCGAGGTCATGGGAATCGCCGGCGTACGATCCCGTCAGCAACTGATCCTCCATCGACCGTGCCCGATCGACGATGCGTGCCAGGCGGCTGGTGAGAACATTGAGCGTCACGCCGATCGCAGAGATGAGGAAGATCGGGGTCAGCGCAACCTGGATGAGGTGCGCGATGTCGACGGGGTGGGACGTCACGGCCACGCCCCGGCCAAGAGTGGACAGCCGGGGCGCAACGACGGGACGACCTTAGGAGGCGGTGGCGGCAGCGGCGGCCTTTTTCTTCTTCTTGTGCTTCTTGGCCGGCTTCGACGGGGTGTCAGCGGTCTGGCTCGAGGTCGCGGTCGCATCGACCGAGATCGGGGCGGCAGTCTGCGGCTTGTCGGCAGCGAGCGAGCTTAAGGCCACGCCCGAGGTCAACAGCGCAGAGGTCATCAAGATTCCAAACTTATTCATACGGTCTCCAGCGATGGATATTAAAGTGCAGTGAAGAATACGCTCGATCAAACACAATCATGCGAGATGAAGATCATTTCACGAATCGCGCCTCTTGGAACGCACATGCCAGACGAGGTAGGCGACGATCGCGGCATTCGCAAGCACGACCGCGGCCTTGCCCAGATTCGGTCGGATCGCGAACTCCCAAAGCTCGAGTGGAATCAGGGAAGCCGTGACGATGGTGGTCAACCATTCCGCCCAGCGTTTCTGCATCCATAGGCCGATGCCCTCCACCGCGAACACCGTGGCATAGGCGAACGTGCCAATGCGCAGTGCATGAATCTTCGCCTCACTCAAGCCGCTGAACCATTGAAGCAGCTGTGAGACGGCCTGATGTTCAAGTCCTGCGGGACGAGCCTGCACCCAGGTGACCAGCTTTGCGGATAGGGATTTGTCATGCAGATGTAATTCGCCATACGCCGCGAGCAGCAACAAAATCACCTTGACGAGTTTGTAGAGTGCGATGGTGCGCAACATTCCAAAGCGCGACTCCGGCGCCTGGGCGACGGCGGTATCCATGGGACCTACGCCTGACCGGCTGGCGGTTGAAATTCGAGAGTGGCGTCCAGCAATGCGGGGATGTCAAAGACCGCCCGCTCATTGTCGATCACCAATCGTGCGACTCCGGCCGCCGCGACCAAAGCGGCCGGCACCTGAATCCGGTCGCGATCACGGGTCACGGTCCAGGTCTCCAAGCGCTTGTCCTGAAAGGCAAGGTTGAGAGCTCCCCAGCGCAAGAGCGCGGCGCGAGCCAGCGGCGTGTCGCCGCCCCATTGGCGCTGCGCCAAGGCCAACGCGGAACTTGCGGCAATCTCATCATGCGGAAGGGTCATCAACTCCTGAATGTATTTAACCATCTCATCCGGCGGGACGTGCAGGTTGAGGTAGGGAGATTCCGAATCGCTCATGGAATCATTTTAAGTCGGATTCTCCAGACTGAACATGGCATTCTCATCGTCGTACGCAAAAGCCTCAGCGTAACGCGCCCACCTTATGACGGCGCGCAGCGTCCGGTCCGCCGCCTCTTCGCTCATAAAGTCTTCCAGCTCGTCGATGAAACGGCTCTTCCGCGCGGAATGGGATGCGCGTTCATCCAACACCCGCCGGATATGTGCTGCCAAGGGAACGTAGTTCAATAGGTGGCGCGCGAAAATATGCTTGCGTTCGTCGACCGATGCCTGCGCAAACGCACGTCCCTCGTCGGACAACTTCAGGTCACCGCCCTCCAATTCGGCGAAGCGCAGCAATTGCAGGGTTTCGGCCACCGGAAACAGCTCATCGATCTCCATCTGCAAATCCGAGGCGATTTCCGGCAGATCCGCCTTGCCGTTGAAGGGAGGGGCCGCCACCGCCTCGATGAGGCCCTGCAATAAGTTCGTCGACACCTTCGGCAGAACACTGCCGATCCCAAGGCCGGGGAACCGTTCCTGGCGTCCACCGGTCGCACCCGTCGGCCGAGCCGTCATCTCAACATAGATCCGCTCGACCAATTCCCGGAAACTCGGGTCCAAGCGGTTGCGCGGCTGCGGCAGCGAGACTTTGATTTCGCTCAATATTCTGCCGGGGTTGCTGCCGAAGACCAGGATCCGGTCGCACATGAGCACCGCTTCTTCGATGTTGTGTGTCACGAGGATGACACCCTTGATCGGCATCCGACCTTCGGACCAAAGGTCGAGAAAATCCGTGCGCAGCAGCTCCGCGGTCAGCACGTCCAGGGCCGAAAACGGCTCATCCATCAACAGGATATTCGGATGCACCACCAAGGCGCGCGCAAAGCCGACGCGCTGCCGCATACCGCCGGAAAGCTCACGCGGATAAGCCGATTCGAAGCCGTCCAAACCGATGAGATCGATCGCCGCCAGCGAACGTTGGCGAATTTCGGCCCGCGGCATGCGCTGAGCTTCCAGCCCCAAGGCGACGTTCTCGAAAACCGTCAGCCAGGGAAAGAGCGCAAAACTCTGGAATACCATGGCAATTCCGGCCGCCGGACCGTTGATGGGCTGTCCGAGATAGGTGACTTTCCCCGCGGTGGGTTCGGCGAGCCCGGCAATCAGCCGTAACAGCGTCGATTTGCCGGAACCGGACCGGCCCAGCAGCCCCACGATCTGTCCCTCGTGAAGATCGAGATTCATGCCCTCGAGGACCAATAACTCAGCGCCGTCCGGTTTGGGAAACGATTTGCGAACATCGGTGCATTGAAGAAGCGTCGTGGCATTCATGGCTGCAATTCCGTTAGGTGAGTCGGTATTTGCGTTCAGCGTAGTAATACAGCGGCCGCCAAAAGAGCCGATTGATGACCACCACGAACAGGCTCATCGTGCCGATGCCGAGCACGATACGATGAAAATCGCCGGCCGTGGTGGCGACGGCAATATACGAGCCAAGCCCGTGAGCCTCCACCTGGGTCTTGCCCCACGAGGCCAATTCGGCGACGACGGCCGCATTCCATGAGCCGCCCGAGGCGGTGATCGCACCGGTGACGTAGAACGGCAGCACGGCGGGCAGAGCGACTTTGCGCCACCAGAGCCAGCCCGTCACCCGCAGATTCGCCGTGACGTAGCGCATTTCGGTGGGAATCGCCGACGCGCCCGCGATGACGTTGAACAGAATGTACCACTGGGTACCCAAGATCATCAGCGGACTCAGAAAGATATCGGGATTGAGCTTCCAGGTGACGATGCCGTAAATGGCGATGGGAAACAGCAGATTGGCGGGGAAAGCCGCCAGGAACTGGGCGACCGGTTGGACGATCTGCGCGGCCCGCGGGCGCATGCCCACCCACACACCGATGGGCACCCAGATCAGGCTCGCCAGCGTAATCAAGATGAACACCCTGGACATCGTCAGGAAAGCGAGGCCCGTCACCTGCAAGGCCTCCTTTGCTGAGGTGTTCGCGATCAGCACCGCAACGATGCGCCACAGCCCGAGAACCACCGCGAGGACCACCAGCGATAGCCACAAGAGATCGAAACTGCGTCGCTTCGAAGCCCTCATCACCGGTGCCGAAGACGCCTCCGTGCGCTTGACGGCGCGACTGGTCCACAGGACGGCGGAATGGAACGCGACCGTCGCGGCGCCGATCAACTTCGAGCGTCGCATCATGGTGAGGGCCCATGAGGAGGGAATACGCGCCCCCGGTTCCTGCTCCACTCGAAACCGATCCACCCATGCGACAAGAGGCCGGAACAACAGTTGATCGTAGAGCAAGATCACCACCAGCATGGTGAGTATCGCCCAGCCGATCGCCCCTAAATTTCTCTGCGCGATGGCGAGCGCAATATAGGATCCAACCCCCGGCAACACGATGTCCGTGTGTCCCACACTGATGGACTCGGAAGCGACCACGAAGAACCAACCGCCCGACATCGACAGCATCATGTTCCAAATGAGGGCAGGCAACCCGAACGGGACCTCGAGCTGCCAGAACCGCATCCAGGGTGACAATCGAAAAGACTCCGCAGCTTCGGTCAATTCCGTCGGCACCGTGCGCAGCGATTGATAGAAGCTGAAGGCCATATTCCAGGCCTGACTCGTGAATATGACAAAAATCGACTCGAACTCGGCGCCCAGCACTCGACCGGGGGTCAGCGACAGAAAGAACACCACGGTCACCGATAAAAACCCGTAGATCGGCACAGACTGCAGAATGTCGAGAACCGGCACCAAGAGCTTGCCCGCCCGTTCGCTTTTCGCCGCCCACGTGGCGTAGGTCAGTGTGAATACGAGCGAGAGGGCGAGACCTGCGAGCATGCGGAACGTGGTGCGTGCGGCATATTCCGGCAGATGCGACGGATCGAGCGAAAGCGGCGTCTGGGTCAGTTGTGACAGGGGGACGAACAGTCCGCGCGAGGTTTCGCCCAGGAAGACGATGAGCCCGATGACGACGATGAATGCGAGCACATCCCAGCGGGTCGCAAGTCCTCGCAGAAAAACATAGGGCTCGAAGCGCTTCATCCGCCCATTCTGGCAGGACAGGCGAGGACGTGGCTAGGCTCCTTAAGCTCCTTTCGCAAACGAACTCGAGCGCCGGACCAACATCCCTGGATAGTATGTCTATACTCGGCGTCGTGCCGCACACCAGGAAGTGATCTGTTGAACGAATCGCCACATCATGTCGTCATCGTCGGCGCCGGCTTCGGCGGTTTGGCGGTCTGTCATGGACTCGCCGGAGCCGCCACCCGCATCACCGTCATCGATCAACGCAATCACCATCTGTTCCAGCCGCTGCTCTATCAAGTCGGCACCGCGGTGCTCGCCACCTCGGAAATTGCCTGGCCGATCCGGCATTTGCTGCGCAAACGCAAGGAAGTGAACACGCTGTTGGGGGTGGTGACCGGAATCGACATCGACGCCAAGACCGTACTGCTCGAGGACGGAGCAACGCTCAGCTACGACACGCTGATTCTGGCGACCGGCGCGCGTCACGCCTACTTCGGACATGACGAGTGGGAACCCTTCGCGCCGGGCTTGAAAACCTTGGAGGATGCCACCTCGATCCGACGACGCATCTTGCTGTCATTGGAGCGCGCCGAGCGCGAAGTGGATCCGGAACGCCGGGCCGCCTTGCTCACTTTCGTCGTCGTCGGCGGAGGTCCGACCGGCGTCGAGCTTGCCGGAGCCATCGCAGAACTCGCCCACCAGAATCTGCGCGAGGACTTCCGTGCCATTGACACCCGCAAGGCCCGGGTGCTGCTCATCGAAGCCGGACCGAGAATTTTGCCGAGCTTCACTCCGGACCTCTCGGAATATGCACTGCGCGCCCTGCAGAAGTTGGGCGTGGAGGTGCACATCGGAGCGGCCGTGAGCGACTGTAGCGAACGAGGCGTCGTCTACGGCGGGCAGCCTCTCGCCGCCGATGTGGTGCTCTGGGCTGCGGGCGTGCGCGCATCGCCGGCCGCAGCGTGGCTGAACATGCCGGCGGACGGCGCGGGCCGCGTCAAAGTCGAGCCAGACTTGAGCGCGCCCGGTCATCCCGACATCTTCGTGATCGGCGACACCGCGACCATCAACGCCTGGAGTGGCAGGCCCGTGCCGGGCATCGCGCCGGCGGCCAAACAACAGGGCTTGCACGTCGCGGCAACCATCAAACGGCGGTTACGGGGCGATTCACAACCGCAGCCGTTTCGTTACCGTCATTCGGGCAACTTGGCGACCATCGGCAAGCGTTCCGCCGTGATTGATTTTGGGTGGATCAAGATCCGCGGTTGGCTCGCCTGGTGGATCTGGGGCCTCGCGCACATTTATTTTTTGATCGGCCTGCGCAATCGACTGGCCGTTGCCTTGAGCTGGTTGTGGATTTACGTCACCGGAAACCGCAGCGCATGTCTCATTACTCAGGTCGACCATCGCATCAAAGCACGGTAGGCTGCGTTTCAATGAGCATCCATACTGTATGAGCACCCGAACGGCTCCCATTGCACTCGTCACCGGCGGCAGCCGCGGCCTCGGCAGGAGCACGGCACTCAATCTCGCCCGGCGCGGTACCGACGTGATCCTCACCTATCTGAGCAGCCGCGAGGAAGCCGCGGCAGTGGTCGCGGACATTGCGGCACTCGGCCGGCAGTCGTGTGCATTGCCACTCGACGTGGCGAATACGGCGAGCTTCGTCGACTTCGCGATCGGCTTGCGCGAGGTGCTCGCGCAGCATTGGAAGCGCGAGCGCTTCAACTTCCTGGTGAACAATGCGGGGATCGGCATCCATGCGAACTTCGCCGATACGACCGAAGCCCAGTTCGACCAGCTGGTCAACATTCATCTGAAGGGCGTGTTCTTTCTGACCCAAAAACTGCTGCCGCTGCTCGAAGACGGCGGCCGCATCGTCAATGTGTCGAGCGGCTTGTCACGTTTTGCATTGCCAGGTTACTCGGCCTATGCCGCCATGAAGGGCGCCGTCGAAGTACTCAGCCGCTATATGGCCAAAGAACTCGGGCCCCGCGGCATTGCAGTCAACGTGGTGGCGCCGGGCGCCATCGAAACGGACTTTGGTGGTGGCATGGTGCGCGACGACGCCCATGTGAATGCCTTCATCGCTTCGCAGACCGCCCTGGGCCGGGTGGGCTTGCCGGAAGACATCGGCGGCGTCATCGCCTCTTTGCTCGCCGACGACAACCGCTGGATCAATGCACAGCGCATCGAGGCATCCGGCGGCATGTTCCTCTAGCCGCACCTTGGGTTTCTGCTCACCGCACCTTGAGGTTTTCAGGAAAAGGCCTGAATTCCCGTCTGCGCCCTCCCCAAGATGAGCGCATGGATATCATGCGTTCCCTCGTAGGTATTCACCACTTCGAGATTCACCAGGTGACGGATCACCCCATACTCGTCCGAGATCCCATTGCCCCCCAGCATATCCCGAGCCGCACGCGCCACGTCGAGCGCCTTGCCGCAGGAATTGCGCTTCAGCATCGAGGTGATTTCGACCGCCGCGGTTCCCTCATCCTTCATCCGTCCGAGTCGCAGCGCTGCCTGCAAACCCAGTGTAATTTCCGTTTGCATGTCGACCAGCTTCTTTTGAATCAATTGGTTGGCGGCCAACGGCCGGCCGAACTGCTTACGATCGAGGACATATTGCCGCGCGGTATGCCAGCAACTCTCGGCGGCCCCCAGTGCCCCCCAGGAAATGCCGAACCGCGCTGAATCGAGACAGGTGAACGGTCCTTTGAGGCCCGTCACTCCCGGCAGCATCTGATCCTCGGGGACGAACACCTGGTCCATCAGGATCTGTCCGGTGGTCGAGGCGCGCAATCCCACCTTGCCGCGCAATACCGGCGCTGTCAGACCCTTGAAACCCTTCTCGAGAATGAAGCCGCGAATGGCACCGTCATCCGTCTTCGCCCAGACGATGAACACGTCCGCAAATGGGCTGTTGGAGATCCAGGTCTTGGACCCGCTGAGCTCAAAGCCGCCTTTCACCTGGCGCGCCCGGGTCACCATGCTGCTCGGATCGGAACCATGATCGGGCTCGGTCAGACCGAAGCATCCAATCCACTCGCCTCGCGCGAGCCTTGGTAAGTACTTTTGTCTCTGCTCCTCGGTTCCGAATTGGTAGATGGGCAGTATCACCAGCGAGGATTGCACGCTCATCATGGACCGGTATCCCGAATCGACGCGTTCGATTTCACGCGCGATGAGACCGTAGCTGACATAATTGAGACCCGCTCCGCCGTAGGTGGTCGGCAGCGTGGCGCCCAACAGGCCGACGTCGCCCATGTCCTTGAATATCGAAGGATCGGCTCGCTCCTCGCGAAAGGACTGCAGAACGCGCGGTGCCAGGCTCTCGGACGCATAAGCACGCGCCGTATCGCGCACCATGACCTCCTCGGCCGTGAGTTGCGATTCGAGAAGCAGCGGATCATGCCAATTGAATTCTCGTGCCATCGCTGAAACCTCGAGGTTCTTGATGCGTCAGGATCTCACAATCGCGGCTATAATTGACACATGGTCCGCATCAAACCACACCGTACGGCGCAGCTCGCCGCCGCAGCGCTTGGTCTTTGGGCCCACGGGGTTTTGAGCGCCGCTGCGACACCCGCACCTGCTGCGCCGACCGCAAATTCGGCGGCGACAGCACCTGCTGCGCCGATCGCATCTGCGGCAGGCACGGCACCGGTCGCCGATCGGGATCTGGCAAGGGATATGTTGAAGACGTTGGTGGAGATCAACACCACCCATTCGCATGGGTCGACCGAGGCGGCCAAAGCGATCCAGAGCTGGCTGTTGACGGCGGGCTTCGCGCCGGCGGATGTGATCCTCCTCGCACCGGAGGATCACCCGACCAAGGGCAATCTCATCGTGCGCTATCACGGCAAACATCCGGGCAAGCAGGTCCTCTTCCTGGGCCACCTCGACGTGGTGGACGCCAGGCCGGAAGATTGGTCGGTGGACCCGTTCACGCTGACTGAAAAGGACGGTTATTTTTATGGCCGCGGCACCATCGATATGAAGGACGGCGATGCGGTGCTTGCGGAGTCCTTGATCCGGCTGAAGAGGCAACACTTCGTCCCCGAACACGATCTCATCGTCGCCTTTACGGCCGATGAAGAAGCCGGCGGCGACTCCAACGGACCGGCTTATCTGCTCGCCCGACATCGCGAGCTCATCGACGCGTCAATGGCCATCAACCTGGACGGCGGGGGTGGCGATCTCAAAAATGGCGCGCCCCTGTATTTCGAAATCGGCACCAGCGAGAAAACCTACGTCACGTACACGTTGGAAACCACCAGCCCCGGGGGACACGGTTCACTCCCCGGACCCGACAATGCCATTTATCATCTCGCCGGAGGTTTGAAGCAAATCGAGAAGCTCGAGTTTCCGGTCCTGGTGACGGCGACGACACGGCAGAATTTCTCGGCGCTCGCCGGCTTGGAGCCCGGTGCGGATAGCGCGGACATGCGCGCGGTTGCCGAAATTCCTCCCGACTTGGACGCAGCGGCACGCTTGAGTCACAACGTACGATTCAATGCCTTGCTGCATACCACCTGCGTGGCAACGCTGATCTCGGGCGGACATGCCGAGAATGCGCTTCCCCAGCGGGCCCGTGCCATCATTCAATGCCGCATGATGCCTGGCGACACCGAGGCCCACGTCCACGCGATGCTGGTCGGCGCGCTCGCCGACCCGGGAATCCAGGTCACCTTGGATGCGCCGCCGATCGTGAGCCCGGAGTCCCCGCCCAGCCTCGAGCTCATGGCGACATTTGCCCGGGTGACTCATTCGATGTGGCCGAAGGTACCGCTGGTTCCGACCATGGCGACCGGGTTCAGCGATGACCGTCAAACGCGCAATGCGGGCATTCCAAGCTATGACATCAGCGGAGTTTGGATGGACGCCGACGAAAATCGCGCGCATGGCAAAGATGAACGGGTGGGCATCCAGGCCTTCGATGACAGCGTCGAATTCACGTATCGGCTGATGAAGTCGTTGGGCGATGCCTATTGAATGCAGCCGCTATCGCGCGGGATTGCCGAATCCTGGGGAAATCTGACGAAAATGTCGGTGCTTTTCCTACACGCGCCGTCAGTTCAACGATGCAGACTCGTCCGGGTCGTCGGCTTCCGCTCACAGGCGCGAATTTCATGCACATCATCGTTTCGATCGCTCTTTTCTGCGCCGGCGCGCTTGCTCTCCTCATCGGTCTGATGCGGGTTTTGTGTGATCTCATCGAACGCAGTCCGCATCAAGCGCCCCTGCTGGAGGACGACGGACTGGCCTGGCCGCGTCGCTGCCAGGACGACGCGACCGAGCGCGAACCGCCCCGCGGTGAAGCCAAGCGTCGCGGCTATGCGACCTCACCCGTATCACACCAACAAACCTCCTAGATCTCGATCTGTCGGGCGATTTCCACCACACGTTCCGGCTCCAAGTTGAAGCGGTCGACAAATTTCGCCGAGTTCCGATAGAGAAAGGCGAACAACGCCATCCGCCAGCCCCTGAGCGCAGGTTTCACCTTCTTTCGGACCACCAGGTCGCGCGCACCCACGAAGGTCGCTGCGGCAAGATCGATGGACTTATCCAGCCCGTGAGCCTGACTCAGTGCCTGACGCAAATCCGGTATCTCAAAAAAGCCGAACCTCACGATGACATGCCATATGCCCTCGCCGATGTTCTCCACGAGGGTGCAATTGAGGCCGCGCACCCGCGGCATATCTTCGAAAAAGACGCCGAGTGCGATGACATTGCGAGGTAATGCACCGGCGAAACGCGCGTGATTCATGACCAGCCTGGAAACTTTCTGCGTGCTGCGGGTCAGAAACACCGTTGTCCCGTCAACCCGGGGTATCGCCCCGGATCTCAGCTCCGCCAGGAATCGATCCCCTTCCTCCGATGGTTGCACGAGCGTTGCACGAATGGCCTCCACCCCGGTGCGCCAGGTGACCATGACGATGAAGAGCACCCCGGCGAACGTGAGCGGCAGCCAGCCGCCGTCGGCGATCTTCCACAGGTTCGCGACGAAGAAAGCCCCGTCGACGATGAGAAAGGTTGCCGTGACCACCACGACTAGCGGCAGCGGCCAGCGCCACAAGTCGCGCATGGCGCGATATAACAGCACGGTGGTCAAGAGCATCGTGGTCGAAACCGCGGTTCCGTATGCCCCGGACAAGCGATCCGAGCTTCCGAAGGAAATCGTGATCGCCACCGTCGCCGCCATCAGCAGCCAATTGACCACCGGCACGTAAATCTGACCATAGACGCGATCGGAGGTCTGCCGGATCGAGAGGCCGGGAAGCCACCCGAGCTGGACCGCCTGACGCGTCATCGAAAAAGATCCCGTGATGATTGCCTGACTCGCGATGATGGTTGCCATTGTCGCCAGCACCACCAACGGCACGATGCACCAGGCAGGCGCGATTTCGAAAAACGGATTGCCCTCTATGCTGCCCTTGTCGAGAAAAAAGGCAGTCTGGCCTGCGTAGCTCAATAACAAGGCCGGCAGCACGACGGCATACCACGACCAGCGGATCGATCGTTTGCCGAAGTGTCCCATATCGGCGTAGAGAGCCTCCCCGCCGGTGATGCACAGGAAAACGGCGCCGAGCACCAAGAAGCCCCCGAGGCCCGCATGCGCGAAAAACCTGAACGCAAATCGTGGGTCGAGCGCCTGGACGACCCCGGGGTGATCGAGGATGCCGCGCACCCCGAGTATGCCGATGACGACGAACCAAAGCATCATGATGGGCCCGAATGCGCTGCCGATCTTCTCGGTACCGAACCGCTGAGCGGCAAACAGTCCCACGAGAATGGCAACCGTGAGCGGCATGATGAAAGGCTTGAATGAAGAGGTGACCACGTTGATCCCCTCGAGTGCGGAGAGCACCGAAATTGCCGGCGTAATGACGCCGTCGCCGTAGATCAACGCCGCGCCGAGCAGCCCCATCCCCGTGAGGAGTCTGCGCCCCGGCGTAAATCCATTGGCACCTATCAACGACATCAGGGCCAGTATCCCCCCTTCGCCATGATTGTCGGCCCGCATCACAAAGACACAGTACTTCACCGAGATCGTGACGATGAGAGTCCACACGATTGCCGACAGCACGCCGAGCGCACTCGGCGCGGTAAAGTGCCCACCGACGGCTTGTACCACGGTCTGCAGCGTGTAAAGAGGGCTGGTCCCCAAGTCGCCGAAGACGACCCCGAGAGCCGCGAGACCGCCCCAGGCGGTCGACTTCGCCGCCGCGGTGTCGCCCGCGCCGTCGAGGGTGGTCGGCTTCATGTTCATGACATCAACCTTACTGTGTCCGCTGCGGTCCGTGGAGGAAAATTTGCAACCGCCCACCGGCTGACAGCCCATCGCGCGCCCGTCCTACAGTCGGCGATCGGCGGCGCGGCGAGGATCGGCATTTCGAATCGGGCAGATCAGATAAGAACGGCGCGCATGGCAGATTTCTTCCGCGAGCATCCGAAATCCAAGTGGGCGACCATCATCCTCGCGAGCTTGATCGTTGGGATCTTCATCGCCTCGGCGCTGTTCGACTGGAATCTGCTGCGCGGTCCGCTGGCACGTGCCGTCACGCGCCAAACCGGGCGCACCACCACGATCAAGGGCGACATTCGGGTGCATCTATGGTCCTTTCACCCGAGCGTGCAAATCGGCGGCCTCCAGATTGACAATCCTCGCTGGGCCGATCGCAAGATCATGTTCGGGGCGCGTGACATCATCGTCAGCGTGAGTGTCGGCCGGCTGCTGATGGGTCAACTGGTGCTGCCGTTGGTGGAAATCGACGGGCCTGAAATCAATCTCGAGCGGGACGCGAATAGGCGGGCGAGCTGGGAGCTCGGGACCAAAGCCGGCATCCCGAACCACCGCAGCACCCCGGCCAAATTGCCGGCGATCAACCGACTCGTCATCAAAGACGGCACGCTGCATGTCGTCGATCAGATTCGCAAGCTGACGTTCAGTGGGTCGCTGAGTGCCGGCGAACAGAAAGGCAGCGACTCCACGGCTTTCAGGATTCGCGCCACCGGTTCGCTCAATGCCAAGCCGTTCCGGCTGGATGCCGACGGCGGCCCTCTGCTCGACCTCACGCCCACCAAGCCATACTCATTCTCCGCCCATTTGACGGCATCGGACATCAATCTCGAGACGGAGGTCACGGTGCGCAAACCCTTTGACCTCGACGCGCTCGACGTGAAGTTCGTGGTGAGCGGCGACGACCTGGCGGACGTGTTCTACCTCACCGGCCTGGCGCTGCCGAACACGCCGAAGTACAAGCTTGCCGCGACGCTGCACATCGATGGATCGACCGTCGAGATTCCCAATCTGCATGGGTCACTGGGCACCAGTGATCTGTCCGGAACCATGCAGATCGACACCGGCGGCGACAAGCCAAAGCTTACCGCGCACCTGACCTCCGAGGTGCTGAATCTGGCCGATCTGGCACCCACGCTCGGACAACGGGTTCCTCCGCCGAATCGGTTATCCCAGGACAACACTTCCGGGGCGAAGTCCCACGGCAAGCAGCCCAATTCGAGCGCCAAGCCCGCCTCCCCGCCGGCCCAAGACATGGCGCAAAACCCGAAGCCGCCGGAGGCCAACAATGGTCTTTTGTTGCCCGATGCTGACTTGCAGGTCGATCGCGTGCGGGGCATGGATGCGGATGTCACGTATCGGGCGAATTCCGTCAAGGTCCCGAAGATCCCGATGAAGGGCTTCGATCTGCACGTGGTCTTGGATGGTGGTTTGCTCACCATCGATCCCTTGAATTTCGACCTGACCCAGGGAAAGCTCGCCGGCCGGGTGCAAATCGATGCGCGCCGCGATGATCCGAGCACGGACGTCGACCTGCATATCGACAATGTCAACTTGGATGAATTCAAATCCGCGACGATGAAGGAAGCTCCGCTCGGCGGCGTGATGCTGGGACACCTCGAATTCAAGGGCGTCGGGAGCTCCGCGCACAAATTTGCAGCGGCATCCAACGGCGCGATGAGTGTCGTGATTCCCCAGGGCAACATCAACGAGGCGATCGCCGAACTGACCGGCATCAACGTGCTTCAGGGCCTCGGTTTGCTCATCACCAAGGAACAAAAGAAGACCGACATCCGCTGCAGCATCCTGGACTTCAAGGACCACGATGGCACCTTGAATACGACCACCGTGTACGTCGACACGAGCAATGTACTCATCACCGGACGCGGCGACATCAACATGCGCGACGAAGACATCAAACTGTCATTGCAGGGTGATCCGAAGCACGTCCGGCTGATCCGCCTGCGCTCACCCATCGTCGTGGGCGGCACGCTCCTTCATCCGACGATCGGCCTCAACGCCGGCAAACTCGCGGAACAGGCCGGCATTGCGGCCGCATTGGGTACGCTGTTGACCCCGGCAGCCGCCGCGCTGGCCTTCGTCGATCCCGGCCTCGCCAAGAACAAGGACTGCTCCACAGTTCTGGCGCAAGCCCAGGCCGGCGTCCAGAACCCTTGAGAACCGTGAAGGCCGGGCTTTGGTCTTGACAAAGGCGGAATTTACTTGACATTCGAACAGGCTGATCGTAGGAGAGTGCTCACCCTGGTTCGAGCGGTCCATCCGTTCTCCCCCTCCGCTCTTGAGCGCTATTCTGGCAGCGCTTCTCAAGAGGAGGGCGAACAATGGAACGTGAACATACATTCACTGATCGACGGCTTGGGTTTGGCGGCTGCGGTTTGGCGTTGAGCGGCGCGGCGCTGCTGCTCGCGGCATCGACTGCCCTCGCCGACGGAGTCCCCGTGACGATCACCAACGACGGCACCGACGACATCGTCGTCACCGTCTACGACACGACGGTGAGTCCGAAGGACGCCATATTGTCTCAGCGTATCAACGGATTCAGCACCGTGCCGCTCTCCATGTCGCCCGATTCCACCGGGAGGGCCAATCTCTCATGGACCGCCGTGACGGTGGATCCGCGTGATCGCCGGTGCGGCCACGCGGATCAGCAGGGAATTGCGGATTCCTCGCAGATCAACGTGCACGCCGATTCGGCGTGCGCGTCGACTTGAGGTCGATTCGACCGGCGGATCTCAGCGCCAAGGCGGTCAGTGCCAGCAGCGTGAAAATATCAAGCGCTCCGCCCCCGGATTTGCCGGGAGGAGCGGTGACGGTGACGCTCACCGTCGCCGCTGCGGATGTGCCCGCCGCGTTGCTGCAGGTCAAATCGTAGGTCGCTGTTCCGACCGTCGTCGGCGTCTCGACCTGTGTCCCGCTGCCGGCAAGCGTGCCACTCCAGTCCCCCGATGCCGTACAGCTCGTTGCATTGACGGACGACCAGGTGAGGGTCAGGGACGTTCCGCTGGTCACGGAGCCGGCAGAACCGGTCAACGTCGGCGCCCCCGGCGGAATCAGACCAAAAGCCGCGTTCGCCTGAACGAACCCATACCCCGTGTTGAAGTTGAACACCCCCGAGCTGGGATCTGGGACGCTCCCTGACATCGTCAGTGCGCTCGAGCGCAAGGCCGTATAAATCGCGGTTGGCGTCAACGACGAGTTCGCTTCTAGCATCAACGCGGCAATGCTCGCCACATGCGGCGTGGCGGCGGACGTGCCGAAGAAATTTGGATAGCTCGGCGCGTTTTGGCACTCACTGATGCTCGTCGGCAGCAGGCCATTCGACGCTCCATCGGCGGCGGTAAGCTCAAAACCCAAGAATGTGTCATTGGTGCCGTCCGGCCCCACTACATCCGGTTTTTGCCGCGTCACCGGCGTCGCCAGCCTGGTGCCGCTCGAATCGAACAGGATGGGCGCACCGCCCTCCGACGAATAGGACTCGAGAGTGGCAGGGGTGGTCCCGCACGCCGGCGTATCGAAGTAGAACGCAGCGCCGATGGCCATCGCGCCGGCCGCGCCCGGATGGCCTTGAATCGTCGCGCTGTTGGCCGCGTTGGGTGTGGCGAAGGCGGTGAGCGGCGGATCGGATTGACCGTCGGTCAGCACCGCCACCTTCACGCGGCCCGGCGCCTTGGTTCCTCCGGCCAATCCCACGACCACGCTGATGGTCTGCTGCGCCGTCGACGCCGTGGCATTCGCCGGATTGGCGATGATGAGAACTTGCACGGGATCGCTGCCCGTCGCATTGGGGCCGGTACATGTGACATCGGCATTCGAGTCGCTCAGCCCATTCTGTATCGTATACCCCGTGGCACCGGTCACGCACAGATCGAGTTCACTGGTGGCTCCGCCGCTGTTGGGTGCCCCGGTGACATAGGGCTGATCCCACTCGACTACGATGGCGGCAAGTTCCCCGGGCTGCAGTGCATCGATGGTCACCGGTAATGCCGTTGTCGTGGTCGCCCCGGAGGTATCGAAGTTCAGCAAGTACTCGTTCGCATTCTCGCCCGTACCCGCCGTGCTGAAGGTAGGCGCCGTGTTCTCATACGCCGAGTTGGCGTCATTGCCCGCCGCCGAGAAATAGGCGACGCCCGCCGCCTCGACCGTATCGATTGCCTGTGCGACGATGCCGTCTTGATAGAAGGGCTCGTCGAAATAACCGACGTCGTCGGCGATCACCGAGGCGCCGGCATTCGCGAGTGCGACGATGCCATTCGCAAAGTCCGCTTCGCTGTTCTCCGCGGTGTAGAACTCGAGTCCGGCGCCCGGGGCCACCTCGTGCACGATCTGCAGCATGGCGCGCCCTTCATCGGTGAAGGGTGCCTGCAACGGCTGGTCGTAATCGAGACAGGATGCTTCCTCGAGCACATCGACCGTCGCCGGCAACGCGCCGTCTGCCTCATCGGTCTCGGCGTCGGCGGTGAAGCCATTGAAGTCATACCCCGCATAATTCCCCATCCCCGACGGCACGCCATTGGCCGGCACGGCATAGACCGCATAACAATTGAAGCTGTCCGACAGCACACCCACCGTGATCCCGGCACCCGTCACCCCATCGGTGCTGCGAACGGCGGCGGACTCCTGCACATAATCGCCCTGGGTGGCAACCGGCCCCGAGCGCGTTCGCGACATCGCCGCTCGCATGGCATGCACCTCGCCGCGTGCGGCAGCGGCACTCAACTGGTTTATCGGCAGCCACCCACCCACATCGTTGGCGAACACCGCGATATGCTCCATGCCCAGCGCGGCCAGGGCTGTCGTCAATTGCTGCGGATCCCCCACCGTCACGGCATCGATGGCGACCAGCGGCGTGACCCCGTCGGCGGCGAGCTTGAAGCGGGCCCCGGGACTCAACGAATGCAGATCGGCGAGCGGATGGGCGGCGCTCGCGTGCGGCGCGCTACGAACCAGTTCCGCGAGAGTCGCGTCGAACTTTGCGGCGCTTGGGTCCCGACGCTGCGCGGCGCTGCGGCTGCCGTACGCATGCAACGGCGCCTTGCCGGCGGCGAGCCGAGGGTGCAGGTGATTACTGGCAAGGGTCGTCACGGCGGTTACGGCTGCGGCAGACGACGCCGCGATCAATCCCAAGGTCATCCAACGAAACGACATCCGCTCTCCCGGCTGGCAGATTTGATTGACACGCAGTGTGGACCATCGAATCCCCCACCGTCTCCAACATTGACATAAATTCACATCCGCTGCTGTCGCGAATGACACACAGGTGCTGATTTAAAGGGACTCGCGGGCCCATGCCAGGGGGCAGCCGATGCGCGCGCCGGCGGGCCCGGCCGCCGTGCCATCAGAGTCCTACGCCCGAATGCGGGGTTTTGTAGATCGAGCGGCGCTCATGAGATTGTTATTCTGCCGCGCCTCGTGGTTTGGAAGGAGCGCAGCGTGAAAATCAATTTTGGTTACGAGTTGGTATTCGCCTGCCCGGCGTCCACTCCCATGATCCTGATGCTGCACACACACCCGAGCCGCATCCACGATTTGATCCGCCCGGACGACATGAAACTCGACCCGCACGTGCCGACGCGCATCTATCATGACGGCTTTGGCAATCGCTGTACGCGGCTCGAGGCGCCGGCCGGACGCATACGGATCTCCACCGACGCCGTGATTGCCGACTCGGGGATTCCGGAACCCGAATTTCCCATGGCGCAGGAACATCCCGTCAGCAGTCTGCCCGAAGAAACGCTCGTGTATCTGCTCGGCAGCCGCTACTGCGAAACCGAAGCACTGATGGCCGATGCCTGGCGGCTGTTCGGGCACTTGAGCCCGGGTTGGTCCCGAGTACAGGCCATTTGCGACTTCGCTCACCAACATGTCATGTTTGGTTACCGCTTCGCGCGTCCCTCGAAGACTGCCTGGGACGCCTACACGGAACGGCAGGGCGTATGCCGGGATTTCGCACACCTGGCGATCACCTTGTGCCGCTGTTTGAACATTCCGGCGCGTTACTGCACGGGCTATTTGGGTGATATCGGTGTGCCACCGGCGGATGCGGCCATGGACTTTGCGGGTTGGTTCGAGGCGTACCTGGGCGGTGCCTGGCATACCTTTGATCCTCGTAACAATCAGCGCCGCATCGGTCGAATTCTGATCGGCCGCGGCCGCGATGCCGCCGATGTCGCCATCAGCACGACTTTTGGACCGAATTACCTGGAGACCTTCCGGGTGTGGACCGACGAGGTCGTGGAATCGGGACAATCAAGCTTCCTCGATGAACGCAAGCGGCAGGTCAGCTGAACACCACGGACGCTCGCGGTTTCCAAGGCAGCCAGGGTCGGCTAGTCTTGGCCGATGGCCATCCAGTCCTTTTTTCCCACGTACGTCTACTGCTCCGCGCTGCAGCGCTCCGGCGCGCGGGAACTGAATCGGCAATTGCTCAAGGAAAGCCGGCAGCTGCGTGAGGACGATACGGCCGGTCGCCGCTGGTCGACGGAAAATTACCCCGGCGGCTACACTTCGTATGCATCGGCGCATCGACTGCAGAGGCTGTCACCGACTTTCGAGTCGCTTGAGCGCAAGCTAGAACGGCACATCAACGCATTCGCCGCAACGGTTGAGTGGGATCTCACCGGCCGCCGGCTGTCGATGACCGATTGTTGGGTCAACATCATGGAACGCGATGGGACGCACGGACTGCATTTACATCCGGCATCCACCCTGAGCGGCACCTATTACGTGAAGGTACCGGCCGGCGCGCCCGGCATCAAGTTCGAAGATCCTCGTCTGGATCGATTCATGGCGGCACCGCCGCGGGGCGCGGCCGTGGGCTCCGCGAACCACCCGTGGGTGACTGTGCCGGCGGTCGCCGGTGGTGTGGTGCTATTCGAGAGCTGGCTGCGCCATGAAGTCGCCACGAATCCGGCGGCGGGCCAGCGCGTCAGCATCAGCTTCAATTACAATTGGTTCTAGCGACAATGCGTAAACATCGCGGCCGCGCTGTTAGACTTGCGTATGAACGACAGAACGAACCGAACATCCGACGCCACCATGGCGGTATTTCTCGATTTGGAGAACATCGCACTGGGCGCCCGCGATGCCAAGATCCCGAGTTTCGACATCGAGAAGGTGCTGGAGCGACTGCTCTTGAAGGGCCATATCGTGGTGAAGAAGGCTTACTGCGACTTCGACCGCTACAAAGACTTCAAGCGCGGACTGCATGAGGCAGCCTTCGAACTCATCGAGATTCCGCACGTGCGCCAGTCGGGCAAGAATTCCGCCGACATCCGCATGGTCGTCGATGCCCTGGACCTTTGTTATACCAAGGGTCATGTGGACACCTTCGTGATCCTGAGCGGAGACTCGGATTTTTCGCCTCTGGTGAGCAAGCTGCGCGAAAACGCGAAGACCGTCATCGGTGTGGGGGTCAAGAACTCCACGTCGGACCTGTTCATCAACAACTGCGATGAGTTCATCTTCTACGATGACCTGGTGAGAAAGGATCCGCCTCGGAGCAGGCGCCGCGGCGCAACAGCTCCGGCAGCCTCGGCGACGGAAACGACCGCGGTCGCGAGCAAAGGGCCCGACTTGAGCGACGCCCTCGACCTGGTGGTGGAGACCTTGGAGGCCGTCTCCGAGGAACGCGGCGAAAGCGAACCGATCTGGGGATCGATGATCAAACAAGCGATCAAGCGCCGTCACCCGGGCTTCAGTGAGCGAACTTATGGGTTTCGTTCCTTCAATGACCTGCTGGCCGACGCGCAGAAACGCGGACTGTTGACCCTGCGGTCGGACGAGAAGTCCGGCGGTTACACTGTCCGTGTGGTCGACCGGGCGGCAACGCGGTAGTACGCCGACCGCTCGAAGCCTTGAACTGCAGGCAGACCGCCCTCACTAAACCGGTTAACGGATCAAGTGGTGGTGGGCATGAATTCATCGCGTCGGCAGTCTTGGATGTGGGCGGAGGCCTGTGCGCTCCTCGATGAGGCGGAAAGCCGGCATCGGGATTTCTTCGAGTTGCTGGCGGTGCCCTCCGCCGCGCCCACGTGGGAGCCGCCGGCCAATATCTTCACCATCGACTCCGAGGTTCACGTGCTCGTGGCGGTACCGGGTGCGCGGGCCGAGGACATCGAGGTGCAACTCACCCAGTCCGGACTGTCGATCGAAGCGACGGTGCCGCCGCCACGCTTCCCGGTTGGCGTCAAGCTCGTGCGCCTGGAAATTCCCTACGGCCGGATGCGGCGGCGTGTGGAGCTGCCGCCCGGACGTTATGCCTTGCTGGAGACTCATTTGGAGAATGGTTATCTATTTCTGCGCCTGACGGGGTCAAGTCTATGAGCGACGTCACCAAGCTGCCAACCGCCCCCGTGGCCGAAGATGTCCTCATTCTGCTGCCGGTTCGCGAGCCGGTGTTGTTTCCCGGCGTCGTGCTGCCCATTGCAGTCCATGGCCGGCGGGCGCTCGCGGCGGCGCAAGAGGCCGTGCGCACACAGCGCCGGGTGGGGTTGCTGTTGCAGAAGGAGGGATCCGCTGATGACGGCGACGCAGACGAGTTGCATCGCGTGGGTACCATTGCCTCGATCGTGCGCTTCGTGACCGCAGCCGACGGTACGCACCACTTGATCTGTCAGGGCGAACAGCGCTTTACGGTGCTGGACTATGTCAGTGCAGAACCCTTCTTTGTCGCTCGAATCGAACCTCATCGCGAGCCGACCGTGTTCGATCGCGAGATCGAAGCGCGCGGCCTCAACCTGCGCGAGAGGGCCATGGAAGCCATAGAACTGCTGCCCCAGGCGCCGGCGGAACTCGGCAATGCGATTCGTGCCATTGAATCGATTCCGTCGTTGGCCGACGTCGTGGCGAGTTTCATGGACCTGAAGAACGCGGAGAAACAGGAGCTGCTCGCGACCTTCGACCTGAAGGACCGGCTGGACCGCGTGTTGACCATCATCAACCGGCGCATCGATGTACTGAAGGTGTCGCGGCAGATCGATGAACGCACCCGCGAAGCCTTTGACGGCCGTCAGAAGGAGGCCGTGCTTCGCGAACGGTTGCGCCAGATCCAAAAGGAGCTCGGCGAGACCGACCGCTCGGGTGCCGAACTGGATGAAATCAAAGACGCCATCAGCGCCGCCGGCATGCCCGCGGAAGCGGAGGAGCAGGCGTTGCGGGAACTTGCCCGGCTGGAGCGCATGCCGGACGGCGCCGCCGAGTATTCGATGACCCGCACCTACCTCGATTGGTTGATAGCAATGCCCTGGTCGAAGACCGATCCGGAGCAACTCGACATCGAGCGGGCGCGCAATATTCTCAATGAAGATCATTATGGGCTCGAGAAGGTCAAACGCCGCATCCTCGAGTTTCTCGCCGTGCGCAAGTTGAACCCGGAAGGCCGAAGCCCGATCCTCTGCTTCGTCGGTCCACCGGGCGTCGGCAAGACGTCGCTGGGCCAGAGCATCGCGAAGGCCTTGGGACTTCAGTTCCGGCGGGTCAGTCTCGGCGGTGTGCACGACGAAGCAGAGATCCGCGGCCACCGGCGCACGTACATCGGCTCCCTGCCCGGCAACATCGCGCAGGCCATGCGCAAGGCCGGCAAGCGCAACCCGGTGCTCATGCTCGACGAGGTCGACAAGCTCTCGGCCAGCCATCAGGGCGATCCTTTTTCCGCGTTGCTCGAGGTGCTCGATCCCGAGCAGAACAATACGTTCCGTGATAATTACCTCGCCGTGCCATTCGATTTGTCCAAGGTGTTGTTCATCGGCACCGCCAATGTGTTGGACGCCATCCCGGGCCCGTTGCGCGATCGCATGGAGGTCATCGAGCTCAGCGGCTACACCGAGGATGAAAAGATGCAGATTGCGCGACGCTATCTGCTCAAGCGCCAGCTGCAGGCGAACGGTCTGACGGCCGAGCAGGTCACGGTCAGCGACGAGGCGCTGCGCAAGCTCATCGTCGATTACACCCGCGAAGCCGGGGTGCGGGGCCTCGAGCGCCAGATCGGCGCGTTGCTGCGGAACAGCGCCGTTAGCATCGCTTCGGGTACCGTCACCCGGGTCAACCTCGACACACCCGATGTTGAGAAAGTCCTGGGCGCCGCCCGCTTCGAGAACGACGTCGCACTGCGTACGAGTGTACCGGGTGTCGCGACCGGGCTAGCCTGGACTCCCGCCGGCGGCGACATTCTGTTCATCGAGTCGAGCCGGGTCAAGGGCAGCGGCAAACTCATACTCACCGGCCAGCTCGGCGACGTCATGAAGGAGAGCGCCCAAGCCGCCGTCACCTTGGTGAAATCCCAGGCCGATCGGCTGGGAATCGATCCCGGCATGCTCGAGAATGCCGATTTGCACATCCACGTTCCGGCAGGTGCAATTCCCAAAGACGGACCGAGCGCGGGCGTGGCGATGGCCACTTCGCTGGCTTCATTGCTGTGCCAGCGGACGGTGCGCCCGGACGTGGCGATGACCGGCGAGATCAGTCTCCGTGGCGTGGTGCTGCCCGTGGGCGGCATCAAGGAGAAATGCGTTGCTGCGGCCAGGGCGGGAATCCGCACCGTCATACTGCCGGCGAGAAATCGCCGCGACTGGGAGGACATTCCGGAGAGTGTTCGTGCACGGCTCGAATTCGTCTGGGCCGAGAAGATCGAGGACGTCCTCGCGCGCGCACTGCATGATGCGCCGGAGCACCGCGCGGCGGCGTGAGGCTTACCCCGCCAGCCGGCGCAGCCGCCTGATGCGAAAGGTGGCCGCGGGATGCGAATCGTAGAATGCTGAATAAACCCGGTCCGGCAACAGCGCGGTGGCGTTGTCCCGGTAGAGCTTGGTAAGCGCAGAAATCAAATCCACGGCACTCGCGTGGGCGGCAGCAAAATCGTCCGCTGCGAGTTCCTGTCGACGCGACCACCAGGCCGCCAGCGGCGTCGCAAAGAACGTGAACGTCGGCACGATGAGAAAAAACAGCAGCAGCGCAGTGGCCGCCGTCGCGGGAACGCCGAAGGCCGCGTAGAACCCGGGTTGGCCGGCGAGCCATCCCAAGAGCGCAAATCCGGCGAGGCTCCCGAGCATCGAACTCACCAGCCTCTGGCGCACGTGATGCAGCCGAAAATGTCCGAGCTCATGGGCGAGCACGGCTTCGATCTCGGGGATCTCGATCCGCGCCAGCAGGGTATCGAAGAACACGATGCGCTTGTTGCGACCGATGCCGGTGAAATAGGCATTGCCATGGGCCGAACGGCGCGAGCCATCCATCATGAACACCCCGCCGCCGGCGGAAAATCCGCATCGTTGCAGCAACGCCTCGATGCGACTCTGGAGCGCTGCGTCACTGATCGCCGTGAAGCGGTTGAAAAGCGGTGCGATGAATCTCGGCGCCGCCCAGGTCAATGCCACCGTGGTGCCCAGCCAGACCAGCCAGGCCCACAGCCACCACCAGGAGCCGGCCCGCTGCATCAACGACAAGATGGCCCAGAGCAGAGGCGCACCGATCAGCAGGCCCAGGGCCACGCGCTTCACCGCGTCGATGACGAACAGGGAAGGCGAGATCCGATTGAAGCCGAAACGCGCCTCGAGACGAAATGTGCGCCAAATCGTGAAAGGCAGTCCGAGCACACTCAGGGTCGCGAAAACGCTGAGGATCAGCACACAGCCCCGCCAGGGCTCGTGCAGATCGAATTTCACCGCCATCTCGAGGAGCGCAAGACCTCCGCCCAGCGTCAATGCCCACTTGAGGAGCGCCTCGAAGAGCGTCGCCCAACGCGACAACTGCGCCCGCGCCACCGTGTAGTCGGCGGCCTTCTCCTGCTCCGTGATGTTGATGTGACCCTGAAATTCCGGCGGCACCGCGCCCCGATTCGCACGCACCGCGGCGATCTGCCTCGAACCAAGCCACAGACGGACTGCGGTCTCGGTGATGAGCGCTAGCATGAACGGCCACGCGAACGCACTCACTGCCGGGGCGCCTCCATCGGCGGGTTCATGGGTTGAGACGCGCGGAATTCGCCGGCGACCGAAACACCAGAGGCTTCTCCACGGGGGCGACTTGCGCTGCCGCTGCCGCTGCCTGGCCGGCATGGCGCTCGGCCCGCGCCACCGCCTCGGTAACCAAGTGATGATGGGGCGACAGGTCACACACGGGATCCGCATTCGCGGCATCCCCCGTCATGAGATAGGCCTGGCAGCGGCAACCGCCGAAGTCGCGCGTTTTCTCGGGGCAACTCCGACACGGTTCCTTCATCCAGCCGTCGCCGCGAAAATGCGTAAAGGCGGAGGACTCGCGCCAAATGGTCGCCACCGGCATGGTACGCACATTGGGGAAGTCGAAGCCCGGCAGCATCCGCGCGGCGTGACAGGGCAGCGCCGTTCCATCCGGCGTGACGGTGAGGAAAATCGAACCCAAGCCGTTCATGCAGGGCTTCGGCCGGCGTTCGAAATAGTCGGGCACCACGAAGTAGATTTTCATCGGCCGACCGACGCGCTCGCGGAACCGCTGCGTCACGGCCTCGGCACGCTCGATCTGCTGGCGGGTCGGCATCAACTGCTCGCGGTTCTGCCACGCCCACCCGTAGTACTGGGTATTGGCGAGCTCCACATACTCGGCGCCGAACTGGTCCGCCATGTTGAGAATTTCTTCGACATGATCGATATTGTAGCGGTGTAACACCACATTCAGCACCATTGGGTAGTCGTACTGCTTGATGAGCGCGGCGACCCTCGACTTCAAATCGAAGGTGCGGGTACTGCTCAAGAAGTCATTCATCTGCCGTGAACTGTCCTGAAACGACAACTGAATGTGATCGAGCCCCGCTTCTTTCAGCGCCGCGATCCGCGGTTGGTCGAGACCCACGCCCGACGTGATGAGATTGATGTAAAAGCCGAGCCGGTGCGCCTCGGCGACGATGATTTCCAAATCATCCCGCGCCAGTGGTTCACCCCCCGACAATCCCAGCTGCACCGCACCGAGCGCGCGCGCCTCGCGTAGCACCCGCAGCCAATCCTCCGTGCCGAGTTCCGGGCCGCTGCGCGCGAAATCCGTGGGGTTGTAACAGAACACGCAATGCAGCGGGCAGCGGTAGGTCAGTTCGAGCAGCAGCCAAAGGGGCGGTCCCGGGGTCGGTGCGGTCATCGCGCCCGGGAGTGCATCCACGGCAGCATGGGCATTCATTTCGGATACGCCGTTCACGGCAGCACCCTGACCCATTGCTTGTCCACCGCCATCGACAAGAAGGCCACCACATCGTTCGCCAAACCGGTGGTCTCGAAGGCCGACTCGAGCGCCCGCGTGATGTCGGCGACGCTCGCTTGCCCGTCACACCGCTTGAGAATTTCACCGGCGCTGGCATTGAGTTTGATCATGCCCTCCGGATACAGCAAGACATGCGCGTTCTGTGCGGCCTCCCACTGCAATCGAAAGCGCCGCTCCAACGCGGGCTTCGATGTCCCGGTGATCGGCGTCGCCGTCATGGCGTTACCCCATAGCGAAGCGCCATGGCATCGCTCATCTGCCACAACACATCGAGCTTGAACTTGAGGATCTCGACGGCCCTTTCTTGCAGCGTGCGGGTGTTGAAATGGTCCAGGGTGAAGGCGAGGCCGAACTCCACGTCACGGCGCGCGAGACTCACCCGGCTCTGAAAATAATGCAGGCCGGCCGGATCGATCCACGGATAATGCGTCGGCCAGCCGGCCAGGCGCTGTTTGTGAATTTCCGGAGCAAACAATTCCGTCAGCGATGAACACACGGCCTCCTGCCAGGGCGCACGCCGTGCGAAATTGACATACGCATCCACGGCGAAACGAACTCCGGGGAGCACCATTGACAAATCCTCGACGCGTTCCGGCCGAAGCCCCACCGCCTCAGCCAGGCGCAGCCATGACTCGATGCCGCCGGGATCATCGCCATGACCATCATGATCGAGAATGCGCTGCACCCAGCTCCGCCGCACCGCGCGGTCGGGACAATTGGCCAGGATGGCCGCGTCCTTGATCGGGATGCTGATCTGGTAGTAGAAGCGGTTGGCCACCCAGCCTTGGATTTGCTCCACGGTCGCGGCGCCGCGATTCAACATCATGTTATACGGATGGTGGATGTGATAGGCGCTGCCCTGTGCCTTCAACTGCCCCTCGAATTCCTGTCGACTCCAGGTCAAAGAATGATCTCCATGCCGTCCCGGGCCGCCTCGACTCCCGACCGCCGTAGTTCGTCCGCCTCGGGCGACGACTCGTCCAGGATTGGATTGGTATTGTTGATATGGATCAAAATCTTTCGCGTGGACTGCGGCAATCGCTGCAACCACTCGAGCATCCCCCCAGACCCGCTTTGCGGTAGATGGCCGATGTCGCGCGCATGCTTATGGGAGACGCCAAGCCGGATCATTTCGTCGTCGGTCCAGAACGTCCCGTCGACCATGACAACGGCCGCCGCTTGCATCGCCTCCCAAAGATCCTCATCGATGAGCGCCAACCCTGGCGCGTAGACGAGACTCTTGCCGCTGGCTGCATCGGTGATGACCAGCGCCAGATTGTCGCCTTGCACCGGTGATTCACGATTGGGGGAATACGGTGCGGGCTTGCTCGCCACCGGCAATGCGCGCCAATGCACCCCCGCCACGTCGTCAACATCGAAATCGTCGTCCAGCGGGATTCGGCGCCGGTCGACGCCGCAGAAGTGCGCCAGCACGCCGAGCACGGGGTTACCCCGCGTCAAATCGGCATAGGTACTGTCGGTGCACCAGAGCGGCCACGGGCGCTGCGCCTCACGCAACATGTAAAGACCGGTGGTGTGATCCACTTGGCCGTCGACCAAGACGATGGCGGCAATGCCGGTATCCCGCAGGCCGCGATTCGGCTGCAGTTCGGGGGTTGCCTGCAGTTGCGACAAAATATCCGGGGAGGCATTCACCAGCACCCACTCGGCGCCGACCCCGCCGGTCACCGCAATGGATGACTGGGTTCGCGCCGAGCCTTGCAACGTCCCGGCCCGAATACCGGCGCAGTTGCGGCAATTACAGTTCCACTGAGGAAAGCCGCCACCGGCAGCCGAGCCCAGAACACGAATTTTCACGTCAAGAGTGAGTGCGCCCCGGTCTGGGGCGCACTCCGGTCATTTCTTACCGATTCGCAATGTACATCGTGATTTCCATGCCAAAGCGCAGATCGATGGCAGAGGGTGTTTCCCATTTCATAAACAATCTCCTTCAAGTTGACGAGGTACGGATGGTGGCCTGGAAGCCGGCCGAGAGGATCCGCAGCATCATGAAAAGAGCCTCATGATTTTCATGAACCCGAGAGCGGTCACCGGCCGGTGCAGCACCGGAGCCTGGCCACCCTGATACCATCCAACCATGAGACTGCGCACCCGCTTGAACCTCGTGGTCGCCGGCTTGAGCGCCACCTTCGTGATGGTGCTGATCGCGGCCGAAATTCAAGGCAACCGCAACTCAGTCCATGAGGAAATCGAGGCGGCCAACCGTGTTGCATCGCAACTTTTGGGCGAATTGGCCTCCATATACTCGAATATCGGCGGCCCGGATCTGGTGCTCCAGTTTCTCCAACAAACCGGGCGGGTTCGGGCCAACGAGGTGACCTTGTACTCCGCCTCCGGCGCCGTGCTGTACCGGTCACCGCAAGCCACCTATAAAGCCGGCCGCGAGGCCCCGGCCTGGTTCTCGCGCCTCCTCGCGCCAAGAATCACCAAAATCAGCTTCCCGCTGCGCGGTGGCATCGTACTGGTCATCGAAGCCCAACCATCGCGCGCGGTGCTCGATGCCTGGGACGGCATCGTGCGACTGGCCGGGCTTGGGGCGGTGATGTTCGTTATGGTCAATGGGCTGGCGTTTTGGGGGGTCGCGCGGCTGCTCGAACCCTTTCCCATCATTGCCGATGGCCTCGAGCGCCTTCAGCGCGGTGAATTGGGTCATCGTTTGCCGCCGCTCGCCGGATCCGAAGCCAGCACCATCGGCGCAGCCTTCAACCGCATGGCCGAGGCGGTGCAAGACAAGGTACACGCCGAGCGACAGGCGCGCGATGCGGAGGCGCGGCTCGAGGAGCGCCGCGAGATGGCCACGCTGGCCGACCAGCGGGTCGAGGAGGAGCGACGACTGATCGCGCATGAGTTGCACGATGAATTCGGCCAGTCGGTGACGGCGATCCGCAGCCTCGCCTTGGCCATCGCGACCCAGGCGGGCAGCCGCGATCCCGCAATCGGCGAAGTCGCCCGGCTCATCTCGGACGAAGCAGCCCGGCTTTACGATGCCATGCACGGGCTCATCCCCCGCCTGGCTCCCCTCTCCCTGGATACTCTGGGACTGACCGCCACTCTCGACAAACTGGCGCGCGACTGGCAACGGCGCCATCCTGACGTGGTGCTCACGGTCCGTCATGAATTGCCACCGGACTTGGAACCCGGCACCACGCTTGCGATTTATCGGATCGTGCAGGAGGGGGTCATCAACGCCCTGCGTCACGCCCAGCCCACGCGAGTCGACGTCGTCGTCGAGGCCGTCGATGCGCGGCGGGTCGTGGTGACGGTCGCCGATGATGGCATCGGCCTGCCCAGCGAATGGTCGAAGCCCGGCCACTTCGGCTTGCGCGGCTTGACGGATCGGGTTGCCCAACTCGGCGGAACATTCCACATCGCCGGACGTGAGGCCGGCGGAACCCGCCTCGTCGCCGAGATTCCGTTGATGGTGACCGCATGATCCGGGTGCTCTTGGTCGACGATCACGCCGTGGTGCGCATGGGCTTTCGGCTGCTGCTGCAATCGAATCCCGACCTGTCGGTGATCGCCGAGGCGGACTCCGGTGAGAGTGCCTGCCGGCTGTTCGCCGAACTCCTGCCCGATGTGGTGATCATGGATCTGGCGATGCCCGGCATGGGCGGCCTCGAGGCTCTGCGCCGCATTCGCACGCGCGAACCGCTGGCCAGAGTGCTCGCGCTGTCCGCCCACGACGACCTGATGCATGCACGGCGCACGCTGCAGGAAGGCGCACTCGGCTTTCTGTCCAAACGCAGCGCGCCGGAGACCTTGCTCGAGGCGGTCATCACGATTGCCGCGGGAAAGCGCTATCTCGATCCCACGCTTGCGCAAAAATTGGCACTCGCGGAATTCGATGGTGCCCACCGCTCTCCCGTGGAGCAACTCTCGGAACGCGAGTTCGAGGTGTTCATTCGTCTGGCCGGCGGCGCCACCGTGCAGCGTATCGCCCAGGATCTGAACTTATCCTCCTCCACCGTCGGCACTCACCTCTACAACATCAAGCAGAAGTTGAGCGTGGCAAATCAGTCCGAGCTGACGTTGATCGCGATCCGCCACGGCCTCATCGAAGCTTGAACAACCCGCCGGCCCTCACTCCCTTTCGTGCGCAACTGCTGAAGTGGATCGGCAACAAGCAGACCCAGGCGCCGGCCATCATCGCGCATTTTCCGGTGGAGGTTGGCACCTATTTCGAACCTTTCCTGGGAAGCGGAGGCGTACTCGGCGTCCTCGCCCCGGCACGCGCCATCGCGAGCGATCACTATCGACCGTTGATGCAGATCTGGCAGCGTTTGCGGGACGACAAGGAGGGGCTCAAGAAGGATTACGCGACCCGACACGCGCTGATCGCCGAATTCGGCAAGAAAACGGCATACGAACGGATTCTTGCCGATTTCAACACACGACCGAACGGCGCCGATCTCGTGTTCCTCTGCCGTACCTGCTATGGCGGGGTGGTCCGGTTCAGAAGCCGGGACGGTCACATGAGCACTCCGGTCGGCATCCACTCGCCGATGCCGCCGGAACGCTTCGCTGCACGCGTCGACCTCTGGTACGAACGGACGATCGGCAGTGAATTTCATCATCTGGATTTCGCCGAGGCGATGAGTCGCGCGGGCCGCGATGATCTGGTCTATTGCGACCCACCCTATCAGGACACACAACGAATCTTGTATGGTGCGCAGTCATTTTCGCTGGAGCGTCTGCTTGATGCGATCGCATCATGCAAGGCCCGCGGGGCGCGCGTGGCCTTGAGCATCGACGGCACCAAGTGGTCCGGCCGCCGGCTCTGCAATATCCGGATACCGCATGGATTATTCGAGCGCGAAGCATCCATAGCCATCGGCCGTTCGATGCTGAAGCGCTTTCAAATGGATGGACGAAGCCTCGAAGCGCACGTCGTGAGCGACCGTTTGCTGCTGACTTACTGATCCGGAGGCGTGTGCATGGAGATTCTCGCTGTGAGATAATAAGGGGTATAACTCACGTCTCCGGAGCCGCCTGTGCGCCCACCGCTGTCAATATCCCGCGGACGCTTCCGCGAGAGCCGCCGGTCCGCCATGGGACGCATCTCCCTGGCCTTGACGCTCATTGCCGCGCTGACCTCGCCCCTCGAGGTGGCTCACGCCGAACCTCAACCGAGCGCGGCAATGATGCAGCCCATCCAGCAACTGGCCGCTTTCATGAGCACCCTGAAACCGGGACAACATCCGACCATGTTCGCGGCGGAGGGACTGTGCATCGTCGAAAACTTTGCGCCTTTCATGTTCTGTGGCCCGCATGCGGCGGCCGACTGGGAAGCGGGATTTCGCGCCCATGCTCATGATCTTTCCGACCTTTTGGCCACCTTCGGCGAGGCTCATGACTTCGCGCAAAACGGTGATCGGGTCTACTTCTCGCTGCCCACGCGTTGGACGGGGCTGAACCAAGGCCGCTCCTTCGACGAGCATGGCGCATGGGCGTTCGTGCTGGAACGGACGGAGGTTCCCGCCGGCGAGACCCCGTGGCGCATCGTCGGGTACGGCTGGGGTGTGACATCGTATTGGGAAGCCGCAAAGTAGGTGGCCCGCTCCGAGAACCTCGGGGCGGGATGCGTGATGGCGCTGGGATTGCTGGCATCCGTCGCAATGGGCCGACAAGAAGCTCCCCCGGACCCGCCGCAGGTGTTGTTCCGCGATCTGTTCGTGGCCGTGCAAACCGCCCCGGTATTCAGCGATGGCAAGGCATTTCCTGACGCGGTGCCCAAGTCCGCTCCGGACGACATCCTCGCGCAATATCATGCCGCGCGCCCCACGTCGGCCGGCGATCTCGAACGCTTCGTCGAGGAGCATTTCGTGCTCCCTGCAGCAGCCACGGTAGTCCTCTCATCACCCCAGCACGTCTCCCTCGAGGCCCATATCGATGAGCTATGGGGACAATTGACCCGCAGCACCAACCAGGTGCGACCCTATGACTCGCTATTGCCCCTACCCAAACCCTATGTGGTTCCCGGCGGACGGTTCCGCGAGATCTATTACTGGGATTCGTACTTCACGATGCTCGGTCTCGAGGAGAGCGGCCGCGGCGACCTGGCGGCGTCCATGGTGGCGGACTTCGCCCACCTCATCGATGTGTACGGCCATGTGCCGAATGGGGCGCGCACGTATTACCTCAGCCGCTCGCAGCCACCCTTCTTTTTCGAAATGGTCGCCTTGTCGTCAACCGCCGATCCAGGAAGCGGCTACTCCCGATACCTGCCGCAACTGCGGCGCGAATACGCCTTCTGGATGCGAGGAGCGGTTGGGCTTCGCCCCGGACGTGCCGTCCTCCGGGTGGTCGATATGCCCGATGGGTCCAAGCTCAACCGCTACTGGGACGATCGGGACACGCCGCGCGACGAATCCTATCGCCAGGATGTCGAACTGGCCGGCAGCAGCACCCGGCCGGCGGCAACTTTGTATCGCAACATCCGGGCTGCTGCCGAGAGCGGCTGGGATTTCAGCTCACGTTGGTTCGCCGACTCGCATAGCCTCAGCAGCATCGATACCACGGACATCGTGCCGATCGATCTCAACAGTCTGCTGCTCGGGCTCGAGATGGCGATCCAAACCGGCTGCGAGCGGCACGCCGATCCAGTCTGCGCCCGCGAGTTTGCCGCCAAAGCAGGACAGCGGCGGCTCGCCATCAACCGCTATCTCTGGAATGATTCCGCAGCGGCCTTCGTCGACTACCGCATTTCCCGCCGCGAGAAAAGCGCCCAAATCACGGCGGCGACGCTGTATCCATTGTTCATCGGGGTGGCCACACCAACCCAGGCCCGCCGGGTCGCCCGGACCGTCGTCATGAATCTACTCAAGAGCGGGGGACTGGTCACGAGCACGGTCGTCACCGGGCAGCAATGGGATTCACCGAACGGTTGGGCACCGCTGCAATGGATCGCCGTCGCGGGCCTGCGTCGCTATCACGTCGATTCGCTCGCGGAAACCATCGGTTGCCGATGGATGTCGAACGTCGCGGCGTATTATCAAGACAGCGGCAAACTCGTGGAGAAATATGATGTCGTGAATCCGGGCCGTCGGGGCGGAGGCGGTGAATACCCGACTCAAGACGGCTTTGGTTGGACCAACGGTGTGATGCGCAAACTCGAGGCCATGTATCCCGGCGATGCCCGCAAGTCGGCTGAGCGCTGTCCACCGCTCTCGGGCAGCTAACTCAAGGACAACCATGAGACGTATAATCGCCGGGACATACGGTTACCCGGGGGAATGAATCAGATGAGTGCAGTTCGCATCGCGTCGGCTCTTGGCTTTCAGTCATCGATATTGGCCGTCCTTTCCATGGTGTCGGGCGCGGCCGCCGCTGCGGCGGCGGGTTACCAGATTTACGTCACCAACGAGAGGTCAGGCGACCTCAGCGTGATCGATGGGGCGACGAATGACGTGATCGCAACCATCCCGGTGGGTAAACGCCCGCGCGGCATTCACGTAAGCCCCGATGGAAAAACCATCTATGTTGCCGTGAGTGGCTCGCCTATTTCCGGTCCACCGGATCCCTCCGCCAAAGGCAAACCCGCTTCGACGAAGAACCAGGCGGATGACGATGATGTTGCCGCCGCCGACAAGGCGGCGGACGGCATCGCCGTCGTCGATGTGGCCGGCAAGAAGTTCATTCGAAAGCTCGACGCCGGCTCCGACCCGGAGGAGTTTGATCTCAGCAAGAATGGATCACAGATCTACAACTCGAACGAAGACACCAAGTCGGCCACGGTCATCAATATTGCCGCGCGGAAAATCGAACACGTCATTCCTGTGGGCCAGGAGCCCGAGGGCGTGACGACGACGCCGGATGGAAAATTTTTCTATGTCACCTGCGAAGCCCTGGGTGACGTCTATGTGATCGATACCGCGTCTTACAACATCGCTGGTCATCTCAATGTCCTGGGACGGCCGCGCAGCGTCGCCTTCATGCCGGACGGCAAGATCGCGTTGGTTCCTTCAGAATCCGTGGGCCAATTGAATATCATCGATACGGCAACCTACCAGGTCGTGAAAACGGTGGATTCACCGGTGGGCTCACGTCCGATGCGGGTGCGTGTGGCGCCGGACGGCAATAAGATCTATGTCAGCAATGGACGCGGCGGGACCATATCGGTCTTCGACGGTCATGGCTATGCACTGCTCGACACCATCCATGTGGGGACACGACCCTGGGGAATCGCGATCTCTCCGGACGGGAAACGGCTCTATTCCGCGAACGGTCCTTCGAATGACGTCTCAGTGGTGGATCTGACCACCGACAAAGAAATTGCCCGGGTCAAGGCAGGATCAAGTCCTTGGGGAGTGGTGATCGTGCCGACGACACCTTGAGTGACCACTGGCGCCAGCGTCAGTTTGGCGTCGGGAACGCACTTGCCGCAGCAGGTTCCCAAGCATGCGTCACACCGTCAGCAGTTCTTCGAAGAACCCGCCAAATTGCCGTGCTCGATCGATGAAATGGATTTCCAGGATCCAATGTCGGGGCCGACCGCTCGCATCCGGTTCACGCAGCCGCACGGCATTGCCGTGGCGAATCGAGAAACGCTTCGCGTCGCCGGGCGCACGCTCGTGGGGAAACTGCCCAATCAGATGACCCGCGGTGGGCGCGCCGAATTCCCAGCCCGCATCTGCCGCAAGACCTTGCACATAATCGTACAGCCCACCGGCGGAGAGATCCGGCGTACGCTCGAACAATGCCTTCCCCTGCTGGAAGGCGACGGCGAGATCGCCGATCAACCGATGCTTGACCGGATCGGAACCCAACGCATAGGTACGACCGAAGTCCGCTTCCCATTCCTCGAATACCGGTCCGAAGTCCAGATAGACGACATCGTCCGCTTGGATGCGCCGGTCAGCGGGCTCATCATGGTAGGTCAGCAGTGTGTTGGGTCCCGACCGCACGATGCGTCGGTGCCAATGGCGGCGCAGGCCGAAGTCGCTCTTCGCCAACGCATGGATTTCACGATTGAGCTCGCTCTCGAGTTTCCCCGCCTGGATGAGTCCTTCGGCGACGACGGCAGCAAACAAAGATTCAGCCGTGGCCTGTGCCTTCACCAATGACGATGCAATCGGATCCACGCTGGGTAAGTCTCCGCCGAAGAGTTAGGTCCGCGCGACAAAATGCAGCGCGACGGAGTTCATGCAGTAGCGTAAGCCGGTGGGCCGCGGTCCGTCGTCGAATACATGTCCCAGATGAGCATCGCAAAGTCGGCACGAAATGGCATCCCGTTGCATCCCAAAACTCGAATCCGAACTCTTGACCACATTCCTGGCCGAAATCGGCTGCCAGAAACTGGGCCAACCCGTACCCGACTCGAACTTGGTTCGCGAATCGTACAAGGCGGTGTCGCAGCAAATGCAACGGTACAGGCCATCGGCATGGTTGCTCGCGTACTCACCCGTGAACGCCGTCTCGGTGCCCTCCCGGCGCGTCACTTCATAGGCAAGCGAGGACAGTTGAGCCCGCCACTGTGCGTCGGTCTTCACCACCTTGGGCAATTGAACGGTGCCCGTGCTCACGCCCGCGGCCGAGAAGATCTCGACGGTGACACTCGTGACCGCCGCCGAAGGCGCTGCCGCTGTCGCCGACTTCAGCCTACCCGCGAGAAATACCGTGGTGAGCACGGCCGCACCCGTGCCGAGAAACGCTCGCCGCCCATGACAATCTTGATCGATGTGTTGCTTCATACGTACCCCTATTTTACGCCGCCGCCACCCCCGGCACCAAAATGCCAGGCGCGGGCGCCGACTGCTGAAGGGATCTTTGCCGTCGCCGATCACGTGGCGGCGATCAACCAAACGTGAATGCATACGCTTGCGGCTCGCCGTCGGGGAACTCGATGGTGAAGACGTGGGGTGCCACCGCGCCTGACTGGCGAATCAGCTGGTAGAGCCGTTGTTCAATGATGACGCCATTGCCACCGGCGTCGATATCGGCACCATGGCTCTCTCCCGGCGCACTCCCATCGAGCAGTACACGGAAGCGGACCGGTTTCCCGTCGCTGCCGGGCCCGAGGACGAGGTGCAAGTCGCGCGCGGAGAACCCATAGACGATCTTACCGGCTGCGGCTTGCAGCGTGGCTTTTTCCGGATCAACCGTCCAGGTACCCCCAAGGGCCCATTGATTGACATCGAGCGCGGACGGCACTTCATAGACGTGCGGCTGATCCCGGACGAATCCGCCGGGCGAACTGAAATGTTCCGCTCGCCGGTAGCCGACGTAGGTCTCCGGCGACTGATCGTCCGGCAGATCCGCCGCCGCTTGCACGCCCCCGGCGGCAGGCTCCACTCCCGCCGGCGGCAGGTCGTGGTAACCCGCTTCCGTCAACAACGTGCGGATCGTTCGCTCCGATTCGGCATAATCGCCCTCGCCTTCGTGTTGACCTCGAAGTGTGCCGTTCGCATCGATGAAATAATGCGCAGGCCAGAATTGATTGTCGAACGCCTTCCAGATCGCGAACTGGTTGTCGAGGGGCACGGGATAGGTGACTCCCAGATCGTGCACCGCCTGACGCACGTTCTCCAAATTTCGCTCGAAAGCGAATTCCGGCGAGTGCACGCCGATCACCACCAGACCGTGATCCTTATACTTCTCGTACCAACCCTTCACATAGGGCAATGTACGCAAACAATTGATGCAGGAGTAGGTCCAGAAATCGATCAGCACGACCTTGCCGTGCAGCGCCTCGGCCGTCAGCGGCGGTGAATTCAACCACGCGGTCGCTCCGCGGAACGACGTCAACAGGGAGGGCGCGACAAGAGCCTGCGCGCCGACCGGCATGCGGGTCGCCGCGTGCGGTTTGAATCGATCGATCAATGACTGTTCCCAGCGGTTCGTTCCGGTGGACGACAACCGGGTCAGCACCGAGGTATCCCAACCCAGCACGATCGCGACCACGGCGAGCAACACGAGAACCCCCAGCCCTCGGCGCACCCATTCCCCGGCACCCAGCAACTTCTTGAGGAACGCGAACACGCGGCCCCCGGCCAGGATGGCCACCGCCAGCGACGTAGCCGCACCGGCGGCATACGCAAAGAGCAACAGCGTCGTGCGGGCATTGGGACCGGATATTGCCGCGCCCGTCAAAACCAGACCCAAGATGGGTCCCGCGCACGGAGCCCAGAGCAGACCCGTCGCGACTCCCAGCAACAGCGACGGTAGAAGCCCACCGCGCGGGCTGCCTCCTGCCGTCGTAGGGATCAGACGGTTGCCCAGCGCGACGAATGGCCGCGACAGACGATCCGCCAGGGTTCGCGACAATAAGGTTGCGGCGAATGCGATCAGCAACACGAGTGCAACCACCCGGCCATATTGGTTCACGTGGACCGCCCACGAACCACCAACCGCCGCCAGCGATGCAATGGCTGCAAATGTCACCGCCATGCCGAAGAGCAGCGGCAATCCGCTGGTCAGAAAGTTTTGCTCGGATCGTGCAAACACGAAGGGCAGCACCGGCAAGATACACGGGCTCAAAATGGTGAGCACACCGCCCAGATACACCAACAACACAACGATCATGATTGCTCCGTCAACGGTCTATGCAGCAGACCGGGATTACCCGGATTAAATTTCACCACCGGTAGGATGTCGGGCGCCGACTGTACGGCGCGGGCGTGAGGGGTCAGCGCAGCCAGGGGTCAGCGCAGCCAGGCGTCAGCGCAGACGCCAAGGATCGGCGCGGACGTCAAGGGTCGGCCAGGCGGCCAAAGTCGGAGCATTCCAGCAACGATGTTGCGAGCGCGCCCAGTCCTGCGGCGTCCTGCTGACCAAAGCGCGCGAGGCGCGGGCTGTCCAAGTCGAGCACGCCGTACAGCCGCCCACCCTGAATCAGCGGTACTACGATTTCCGATCGAGATGCAGCATCACAGGCAATATGCCCGGGAAACGCCTGCACATCGGCCACCACCACGGTTTCGCGACGCAACGCGGCCGTACCGCAGACACCGCGGCCGAGCGGTATGCGCACGCACGCCACATTGCCCTGAAAAGGGCCCAATACGAGTTCGCCCTCCTGGAGAAAATAAAACCCGGCCCAATTGAGTTCGGGCAGTGCATGGAACAGCAGGGCCGAGAGATTCGCCGCATTGGCAAGACCGCTGCGTTCGCCGGCGCACAACGCCCTGAATTGCGAGACGAGTTCAGAATAGGAGACGTGCTCAGCGAGATTCATGCGCAGCATCGCATCACTCTAGCGCACTTGGGACCGCCGGAGTAAATCCGCACGACAGATGCGATACACTAGACTTCCATCCGGAGCGCTTCCTCAAGATGTCAAACGAATCGGCGTTGCTCACCGATCTGTATGAGCTGACCATGGCCCACGCCTATCACGACCTGGGCATGCGTGACGTAGCGGTTTTCGAGCTGTTCGTTCGCAGGCTGCCGCCCGAGCGGCGCTTCCTCATCGCTGCGGGTCTTCCGCAGGTCCTCGACTATCTGGAAACGCTGCATTTCACGCCGGCAGACCTCGATTACCTCGCGGGTCTGCGGCAGTTTCCGGCGGAGTTTCTCGATTATCTCGGCCGGTTTCGATTCACGGGCAGCGTGCATGCGATTCCGGAGGGCACACCGTATTTTGCCCAAGAGCCCATCTTGCGCATCACGGCGCCGATCCTGGAAGCGCAGCTGGTTGAGAGCCGCATCATCAACCTGATGCACTTTCAATCCATGATCGCCAGCAAGGCTGCGCGCTGCGTGTCGGCTGCGCGAGGCAGACGGCTGGTGGACTTCGGCATGAGGCGGGCGCACGGCGCCGAGGCCGCTGTGTTCGCAGCGCGGGCGGCTTTTTTGGCTGGATTTGATGGCACGGCAACCGTCGATGCCGGCCGGCAGTTTGGCATCCCGGTATCCGGCACCATGGCTCACTCGTTCATCCAGGCGCACGACAGCGAAGAGGCGGCACTGCGACGCTTCGTCTCCGCGACCGGCCAACCCACGACGGTGCTCATCGATACCTATGATGCCGAGCGTGGCGCGCGACGCGTCGCCGCTCTGGCACGTGAACTCAAAATGGTCGGTTCACCCGGCCAGATTCGTGCGGTACGCATCGATAGCGGCGATCTCATCGCCAGGGCCCGCGCCGTCCGTGGAATTCTCGACGCCGCCGATTGTCCGGAGATAGAGGTCATACTGAGCGGCGGTCTCGATGAGACCCAGATCGAGGCATTGCTCGAGGCCGACACACCGGTTGCGGGATTCGGTGTGGGTACGCGCTTGGACACCTCCGAGGACGCACCGTCCCTCGACATGGTCTACAAACTCGAAGTGTATGCGGACAAATCCCGCCGCAAACGGTCATCGGGCAAAGAGACCTGGCCGGGAACCAAGCAAATCTTTCGTGAGCACGACGCGTCCGGAACTTTCACGGGTGATACGATCGCGCTCGCCGAGGAAGTGCGATCGGGTACGCCGCTGTTGCACGAAGTCATGCGCGATGGGCGTCGAATCGCATCGCTGCCCGGCCTCGGTGAGAGCCGTGATCGCTGCCGCGAGTGGGTGGCACGGCTGCCGTCCGCGCTTCGAGCATTGCACGGCGCACAACAAATCTATCCGGTGACGGTCTCGGACGAGGTTCGCGCCCTCGCGCATCGCTTGGATCAAGCGGGCGAATAGCGTCGCCCTTGTCGTGCCCCGGTTCTCCTTCCCGCTCTCACCGCATCCCGCGCACGGACCGGGTCCGTTGCTCCTCGTCACGGCGGCGGGCTCCCTTAACGAGGGATGCTTGGAGCTGACATTCGGGATGCGTGGGCGTATCGCAGAAGTCGAATTACCGCCCTACGCCGGCGACCCCTGCCGCAGGGATGGACTGTGGACGAAAAGCTGCTGTGAGATTTTCATCGGTTTGGACGACGGATATTTGGAGTTGAACTTCTCTCCCTCTCGCGACTGGGCGGCATACCGCTTCGAGGGATACCGTCGCGGGCAGACGGCTCTCGACGGCATCGAGGTTGACGTTGCGCCCTGGAAACGGTCCGGGGATGAGTTGCAGTTGCATTCGCGCGCGCGGTGGTCCGCTAACTTCAGGCCGCTGTGTCGGGCTTGGCGGATCAACGCCTGTGCGGTCGTCGAGGATAACGGAGGGCAGAAGAGCTACTGGGCTTTGCGCCATCCGAGCGCGGATCCTGATTTTCACCACAGCGAATCTTTCTTGACACTCGATCGATCGCCTGAAGCTTGATCGCGCTAGTCATGTGATCCCTGTTCAAATCGGAAAGTGGCCCGGTTGGGTTTCAATAGTGATCCATCGCAGTTCGGTGAACGCATCGATGCCGGCCTTGCCGCCGAAGCGTCCATAGCCCGATGCGAGCGTCCCGCCAAAGGGCATTTGCGCTTCATCGTGGACAGTGGGGCCGTTGACATGGCAGATGCCCGACTTGATGCGCCGCGCTACGCGCAGCCCGCGCGCGGCATCACGCGTGAAAACAGCGGCGGAAAGCCCATAAATGGTGTCATTCGCGAGGGCGATGGCATGTTCTTCATCCCGCGCCCGGCTTACCGCCACCACCGGCCCAAAGCTCTCCTCGCGAAACAGCGCCATGTTCGGCGTGACCAGATCGACGACAGTGGCCGGCATCAACACGCCCCTCGCCTCCCCGCCACTGATCTTGACCGCCCCCTGGGCGAGAGCATCGGCCACGAGGCGCTCGACGTGGTTGACCGTCTTCCGGTCGACCACCGCCCCGAGCGGTGTCTTTCCCTCGCGTGGATCACCCGTCGCCATCGTTGCCACTTTGCGGCCAAATTTCTCAATGAACTCGGCCGCCACCGGCTCCACCACAATGATGCGCTCGGTCGACATGCAGATCTGGCCCTGATTCATGAACGCGCCGAACGCAGCAGCCTTGACGGCCTCATCGAGATCGGCATCTTCGAGCACGATGAAGGGCGCCTTGCCCCCGAGTTCGAGCAACACGGGCTTCAAGTTCTCGGCAGCACGGACCGCGACGATGCGGCCGACCGCGGTCGACCCCGTGAAATTGATGCGCCGAACGGCAGGGTGGTCGATCAATGCCCCGACGACATCTGCAGCCCGTTCGGGCGCGTTGGTCACCAGGTTGACGATCCCATCGCTGAATCCCGCCCCCACGAACGCCTCGATGATGAGGCCGTGCGTACGGGGACACAGCTCCGATGCCTTGAGAATGACGGTGTTGCCGCAGGCGAGTGGCGTCGCAATTGCCCGCACCGCCAGAATGATCGGCGCGTTCCACGGGGCGATCCCCAAGACCACACCGGCCGGTTCGCGCACCGCGAGCGCCAGGCAGCCTGGTTTGTCGGAGGGAATCACTTCGCCGGTGATCTGCGTCGTCAATGCCGCCGCCTCGCGAATCATCGAAACGGCGAGCATCAGATTGAATCGGGCCCATCCCTCCGTGGCGCCGATCTCGTTCATCATGGCGGCAACGAATTGGCCGGCGAGCGACTCCATCGCCGCCGCCGCACGCATCAGCATCGTGCGGCGATCACCCGGGCTGCGCGCGCTCCAGGCCGGATATGCGGCGGCCGCGGCCTCCCCGGCGGCAACCGCATCCGCAACGGTCGCGGCAGCCGCCCGTGTCGCCACCTCACCCGTGAGCGGATTCAGCCGCTCGAAGAATGAATTGCACGCATGCGCGCGTCCGCCAATGGACAGCGGATATGACTCGACCATGACAACCCCCCGATCTGTGACTGAATTGAATATACCATGCTAACAGTTATAATCAATAATCATTTGGCATGGAGCGCATGGCTGCCGCGCTTCGGCAATGCTACGCTGCGGCGGTCCGGTACCTGCTGGGAGATCTCGATTGGCGAAGGCGGCGCGCAGCAAACTCAACGAAGCACCGCGCAAGATGACCGCTGTCGATTACGGCGACCTGGCGAATTCGGTCGGCTTCCTCTTGCGGCGCGCCCAATTGGCCACCTTCGCAGAGCTGATCGAGACGCTCGCACCACTCAAACTGCGACCGGCCCAGTTCTCCGTGCTGGTGCTGATCGGGGCCAATCCGGATGTTGCGCAATCCGACTTGTCCGCGGCGCTCGGCATTCAACGACCGAACTTCGTTGCGATGCTCGACGAACTCGAAGCGCGTGGCCTCACCAGGCGCTGTGTCTCGGCCAGCGACCGCCGCAGCAACCAACTCGCGCTGACCGCCGAGGGTCGCCGCGTCCTCAAGCGCGCCCTCGAATTGCATTCGGCCTACGAAAACAGCATCGCCAGGCGGATGGGAACCAACGGACGGGAGGAGATTGCGCGCGTGCTGTCCAAACTTGCGGACTTGAACCCGGTGGCCTGAGACAGGAATGAACAAGGACCCGCGACAAATGATCGCCCAAGACGCCATGACGGCGATGCAGGTCTTCGTCATCGCCGTCACCATCGCTCTCAATGCACTGGACGGTTTCGATGTGCTGTCGATCAGTTTCGCCTCGCCGGGCATTGCAGCGGAATGGGGCATCGACCGCGGCGCGCTGGGCATCGTGTTGTCCATGGAGCTGCTCGGGATGTCGATCGGTTCGATCTTGATCGGCGGCATTGCCGATCGATTCGGCCGCCGCCGGACCATGCTCGGGTGCCTGATACTCATGACCTTCGGCATGAGCATGGTCACGAATGCGACCTCGGTGTATCAACTGTGCGCCTGGCGGGTGATTACCGGCCTCGGCATTGGCGGCATGTTGGCAGCCACCAACGCCGTTGCGAGCGAGTTTTCCAATGCGAAGAGCCGCAACCTGGCGATTTCCCTCATGGTCGTCGGCTATCCTCTGGGCGCCGTCGCGGGGGGGACGCTCGCCGCACATCTTCTGGTCCAGCATGGCTGGCGCAGCGTGTTCACCCTCGGCGCCGTAATGAGCGGCCTGCTGCTGCCCGCCATCATGTTCGGCGTGCCGGAATCGATTGCCTGGTTGTGCGAGCGCCAACCTGCGGACGCCCTCACCAAGGTCAATCACAGCCTGCGACGCATCGGGCATGGCACGGTCACGGCGCTTCCGCCGCGCCCTCTACGGGCCAATCCGGTACCGATCGTCGATCTGTTCGCGCCGGCACTTTGGCTGCGAACGGTCACCGTAACGGCGATCTACTTTCTGCACGTTTCTACCTTCTACTTCATCTTGAAATGGGTGCCGAAGATTGTCGTCGACATGGGCTTCGCTGCCTCGTCGGCGGCGGGTGTCTTGGTTTGGGCGAATGTCGGCGGCGCGATCGGCGGCGTGATTCTCGGGCTCTTGAGCGAACGGTTCGGCCTGCGGCCGCTTGCGGTCGGCTTTTTGATTGCCTCGACCATCATGGTAACGGTCTTCGGGCACGGTCAGGCAACGATACTGCAGTTGTCGACCATGTGTGCGCTGACCGGTTTTTTCACGAATGGCGGGGTCGTTGCCGCCTACGCCCTGCTGGCGCGCGCGTTTCCCGCCGACCTTCGGGCGAGTGGGACGGGCTTTGCGATCGGTGTCGGCCGGGGCGGCGCGGTCCTCGCACCCATCATCGCCGGTTACCTTTTTCATGCCGGCTACGGATTACAATTCGTGGCCTTCGTCATGAGCGTCGGATCCCTGGCGGCCGCCGCCTGCGTCCTCGCATTGAAGCTGCCTGCCCCGCGCACCCCTGATCCGGCCGCGTAATGGAACGACTCGCCCGGCGCACTGGCAGCCCTGAGCTTTACCAGCCGACGGCCTCTCCGTCCTTTCGGTGGTCGGAAGCTCCCCGGTAGAGGCCTGAGATGGGCCGGTCTTGCGCATCGGAGCCAATCGCGGCCGGCAGCACCGACCCGTCCAGACGGATGGCCTGAAATCCGCCCATGTCCTCGCCATTCACCGCCTTGACCGTATGGCCCAAGGCTCTTAACTGCGCGCCGAGCAGATCGTACAAATTTGTCTCCAGCATCAACTCATTGGTGCTCTGGGCATGGGTGAAACGGGCGGCATCGCTCGCAGCCTGGGGATTGGCGCCCAGATCGATCATGGAGACCAGAACCTGCGCATGGCCTTGCGCCTGTTGGCTGCCGCCCATCAGTCCGAACGCCATCAAGGGTTGCCCGTTTTTCATCAGGAAGCCGGGTAGCAACGTGTGGAATGGTCGCTTGTGCGGAGCGATGAGATTGGGGCTTTTGGGATCCAACGAGAACAAAGCGCCGCGGTCATTCAGCACGAACCCGTAGCCCGGCACCGTGATGCCCGATCCGAAAGTATCGAAAATGCTATAGATGAAAGAGACCATGTTTCCCTGACGATCTGCCACCGCAAGATACACGGTGCCGCCGACCGGATCGCCACGAGGTTCCGGCGCCGCCGCGCGATGCAGGTCGATTCGGCCGCACAATTGGGCAGCGTAGGGTTTCGAAATCAGCCGCTCAACCGGAACGACGGCAAACCCGGGGTCGGCGTCGTAGGCATAGAGATCCGCATAGGCGAGTTTCTTCGCTTCGACCAGCAGATGCCAATAAACGGGCGAACGCGGACCGAGCGTGGCAAGGTTCACGTTGAGCTTCGGGGCGCAGACTTCCAGAATATTCATCATCTCCAGCGCGGCAAAACCCTGCGTGCTCGGCGGCATCTCGTAGATATCGACTCCATGGTAGTTCGTGGTGATCGGCGTCTCCCAGGTGGCATGGGTGTCGGCCAAATCTTGGAGCGTCATCGTGCCGCCGAGCGAGGTCGATTTCGCGACCATCGCGCGCGCGATCTCTCCCTGGTAGAAAACCTCGCGCCCCTGTTTCTGCAGCAGACGAAAGCTTCGTGCAAGATCGGGATTGCGGAACACCGAATAGGGCTCCGGCGGTTTACCGCCGACCAGATAGGTCTTGACCGAATCGGGATCATGGGCAAGTACTTCGGCTCCATAGATCCAGTCGTTGCGGATGCGCTCGGTCACCCCAAAGCCCTGCTCGGCCAGATCGACGGCCGGCTGCAACGTCTCCTTGAACGTCATCGTGCCCGCTCGCTCGAGCAGAACCTCCCACCCATCGACAGCACCGGGTACCGTTGCCGGCTCTATCCCATGAAGTGGCATGCGATCCCGATAGCCGCGCTCGGCCATGTGTTCGGGCGTCGCACCGCTCGGCGCGCGTCCGCTCGCATTCAAGGCAATGAGCCTTTTTTCCTTCGCCACCCAGGCGATCACGAAGACATCGCCGCCGACCCCGGCGCTCTGCGGCTCAACGACATTAAGTACCGCGGCAGTGGCGACCGCGGCATCAAACGCGTTGCCTCCTTGCTTGAGGATTTGCAATCCCGCCTGCGCGGCGAGGGGTTGGCTCGTGGCAACGATGCCATTGCGTGCGAGCACTTCGGAGCGCGTCTGCGGGAGCCATCCGCTGGTGCGGTCCCCACGGACGGCCGTAAAGGACCCAGCTGGGGTGGCCTCATCGGCCTGCGCGAGGGCAAAGCCCGCGAGCCCCAGAACCAAGGAAACGGCGACCATCCGCCACGCGCACCCGGCGGGATCGGGCGCGGCTGTGGGCGACAGGCGGTTGCCTACGCAGAAATCAGTATTCATCGGACGTCCTTTGAAAAAAACGATGTGGGTAATCGCGTACCTTAGCCCAGGCACCGGAGAGGAAAACGATGGTCACGAAAAACACCGAACCGTCCACGCCGGCAGCACCCGGATGCGTACTCGCGATCTTCGGCATCACCGGAGATCTGACCAAACGTCTGCTGCTGCCCTCGATCTTCAATCTCGCCCTGACGAAGTCTTTGCACAAGGATTTTCGTGTTTTGGGAATCGGCCGCAAACCATGGACCGACGCCATCTTACGTCGCCATGTGACCCAGTCATTGAGGCAGTATTGCGGCAAACGATTGGACGGGGCGGTGCTTCGATGGCTTTTGGAACGCACATTCTATCAACAGGCCAATTTCGACGAAGCCGCATCCTTCGTATCGATTCGCGACCGAATCAAGCAGCTTGGCAAGGGCACGGAGGGCGGGAGCTGCATTTTCTATCTGGCATTGGCGCCGAATTTCGTCTCACCCATCAGCCGGCATCTGGCGACTGCCGGATTGTTCAAGGAATCCGAGGCTGTTTTTCGGCGACTCGTTGTCGAAAAACCCTTTGGACATGACTTCGAGTCGGCTCATGAACTCAACAGGCAACTGCTGAAAGTCCTGCGCGAGGAACAGATTTACCGGATCGATCACTTCGCTGGAAAGGATGCGGTGCAGGATTTGGCCGTTTTCCGCTTCCACAACTCGATCATCGAGCCCCTGTGGCATCGATCGCTCATCGACAATGTACAGATCACGGTCGCCGAAACGGTTGGCTTGGAAGGGCGCGCCGAGTTCTACGAGCATGCCGGTGCGCTGCGCGACATGGTGCCGAATCATCTGGCCGAGCTGATATCGCTGATCGCCATGGAGCCACCTCTCTCCTTCACGGCGAAACATTTTCGCGACAAACAGGTGGAGCTGCTCGACTCCGTACGCACCATAAAACCCTCTGACGCCGTACGTGCGCAATATGGTGCCGGAACGGTCGCGGGTAAACGGGTGAAGCCTTACCGGCAGGAAGACGGCGTCTCGCCTCGCTCACGCACCGAAACCTTCGTGGCCCTGAGGCTATACATCGACAACTGGCGCTGGTCGGGAGTGCCTTTTTATTTGCGTACGGGAAAGAGTCTGTCGCAGGGGCTGACTGAAATAGCGGTCCACTTCCGCCCCCCGCCGAGGTCATTGATGCCGAAACTGACGCACGAGTCGCGAGTCGCCAATCAACTCGTTTTTACGCTGCAGCCGAGCCCCAGTCTCCACTGGTGCATCGGCACCAAGCCACCGGGTATCGAAACCCGTGTTGCGCCGAGCGATATGGCCTATCAATTTCCGATCGGGCCGTATGGCGAGCATCCCAAAGGATACGAGCGCCTCTTGTACGATGCGATGTGCGGCAACGCGGTGTTGTTTCAAAGCGCGGAATTCGCGGAGGCGGGATGGCGCATGGTCCAGCCCTTGCTCGACGCTTGGGCCGGAGGCAACGCCGGGCGTTTACCCGTGTACCCTGCGGGCAGCGCCGGCCCTCGGGCAGCGGACCAATTGCTGAGTGAGAACGGGCATTCGTGGCGACGCCTGTAGAGGCCCCTTGGAGGTAATCAAACGTCTGTCGGTCACACCCACGCGTCGCGCGGCTTGCCATCGATGCGATGAAAATGGACTATGCACCAGCCGCTCAATCGGAGAGTCTCATGATGCAACGATACGACAGCATGCCTTCGGCGAAGGTCGCGGTAAGGTTGCGCTCCCTGCTGTTCGTGCCGGGCGACCGCCCCGACCAAATGCAAAAGGCACTGGCATCCGGCGCGGACGCCCTGATCCTCGATCTCGAGGATTCTGTCGCCATCGGTCGCAAGCCGGATGCGCGCGTGCACGTTGTTGAATTTCTGCGTCGAGGACCCCCGCTGCCAGTCATGATCAGAATCAACGCCCTCCCCACGGGCTTGAGCACAGTCGATATTGCCGCATTGTCAGCGGCACGACCCGCCGCCATCGTGCTGCCAAAGGCCGAGGGCGCTGACTCGATCCGCGAATTGGATCGGTTGCTCGACGGAGCGGGGCTGGACGGTCTTGGCGTGTTGCCGATCGCAACCGAAACGGCGCTCGCGGTGTTTCGGCTGGGCGAATATGCCGGCGTGCGGGCACGACTGGTCGGTCTGACCTGGGGCGCCGAGGATCTGCCCGCCGCCATCGGCGCCACCGAGGCGCGGCGCCCGGACGGCGGCTTCACCCCGCCCTATGAGATGGTGCGCTCACTGACCCTCTTCGCAGCACATGCGGCCGCCGTGCCGGCACTCGAAACGGTGTTCCCCCGATTCCGTGATACAAGAGGTCTGACTGAGTATGCGGAGCGCGCAGCGCGCGACGGCTTCACCGGGATGCTCGCCATTCATCCGGCGCAGGTCCCGGTGATTAATGCGGCCTTCACGCCCGCGCCGGCCGCCCTCGAGCGCGCCCGCCGAATCGTCGCCGCCTTCGCCGCCCAGCCTGGCGCGGGCGTCATCAATCTCGATGGATCCATGTTCGACGCACCCCATTTGATCCAGGCTCAGCGCCTGCTCGCTCGCGCGGAGGCCGCTTCGCCCTAGTCGTGTTGAAGACAGCGGTCTACTGGTTTCGTAACGATCTGCGGCTTGCGGACAACCTGGCATTGGTCGATGCCTGCAGGCAGGCGGAGCGGCTGGCATTGCTTTACGTCGTTCCGGAGCAAGAGCGAGACCTGACCCCATGGGGGTTCGAGCGCACGGCGCCGCACCGCCGCCATTTTCGCGATCAGGCACTTGCGGGTCTTCAGGGTGCACTGGCACAGCGTGACAGAGAGCTCAAGATTGCTGCCGGCGAACCCGTCGAAACGGTCATCCGCCTGGCTCAGGAAATCGGCGCTGCCGATGTCTTTTGTGAGGCGATCGCGGCGCCTGAGGAGCTCGCCGAATGCAGCGCGCTGCGCGCCGCCGGCCTCCACGTCCACGAGTGCTGGCAATCCAGCCTGCTCCATCCCTCGGACCTACCGTTTCCGATCGCAAAGCTACCCGGAGTTTTCACCGCATTTCGAGAAAGGCTCGAGAGCGCCGCCATCATGCCGCGCCCGCCCTCCCCCACGCCATCGCATCTGCCGTCGGCAGCCCCATCGTCAATCGCGACAGGGAGCGCTGCGAGGGAGACCCTGGTTCTGCCCAGCGGGGCGTCGTTTCCGTTCACCGATCCCCGATTCCACGGCTCGGAACACGCAGCGCTCAACCACATCACTCGCTATTTCGAGTCGACAGCGCCGCAGCATTATAAAGACACCCGCAATGCGCTGAGTGGCGTCGACTTTTCGACCAAGGTTTCTCCCTGGCTTGCGATCGGCGCCCTTTCGGCACGCACGGTGTATGCGTCGCTCAAGGCCCATGAATCGCGACTGGGCGCAAATGAAAGCACGTATTGGATCTGGTTCGAACTGTTATGGCGTGATTTCTTCCGGTTCTCGACCCTCCAGCATGGCGTGCGGCTATTTCGCGCCGGCGGTCTCAGCAACCTGCCACCGCCTCGCCACACCACCGGCGTGTTCCGCCGCTGGTGTGCGGGAGACACGGGACACGCCCTCATCGACGCCGGCATGCGTGAACTTGCGGCAACCGGCTACTTGTCGAACCGACTGCGCCAGGTCGTCGCGAGCTTCCTGATCCATGAATTGGATTGCGACTGGCGTGCCGGCGCGGCTTGGTTCGAATCTCGGCTGCTCGACTTCGATGTGTACAGCAACCAGGGAAACTGGCTGTACCTCGCAGGCCGCGGCGCCGACCCGCGCCAGGGGCGCCGTTTCAACCCGGACAAGCAGGCAGCGACTTACGATCGCGACGGACGCTACCGCTCTCAGTGGAGCACGGGCAGCTAGCTCCATTCAGCGGGCGCCGCCCCGGGTTGATCGCACACGTCGCTGACTCGTCGCATCGCAAGTCGCGGCACCGCCGCGTGTACGCCCGTGCGAACCAGTACACAAAATGGCGCAGTTGTCGGCTGCCATCCGAAGAACTTGAGACCACCCGCGCCGAAGTGCGACCTGGGTCACCGTGCCTTTAAGGTAAATCCCTAATATCCGCTCCCACGTACAGGGTTTCGCGTGGCAACCCGAGCGTGGGACAGCAAGCAGCCGTCGCCTCTCTGACCGCCCACAGCGCACACAGTAGGAACGCAGATCATGAAATTGATGAACAAAATTGCAACCGCAACGTTAGCCGCCAGTGTTCTGGCCGGAGCCGGCGTAGTTGATGCCGCTACGACGGCCACCGCCAATATCGCGGTGAGTGTCACCGTGCAGAGCAACTGCCTGTTCACCGGCGGCGCGGTGGCGGCCACGTACGTCCCCGGGGCGGGCGCGGTCACGGCGAACAATGCCTCGGCGCTGACCGTCGCCTGCTCGCCCGATACCGTCACCCCGAGCATCTCCTTCGGCGCGGGTTTGACCGGCACGATCGCGCAGCGCCTCGCGACGACCACCGGTGGCGGTTCACTGCAGTACAACCTTTATACCGCCGCGGGCGGCTCGATCCTCGGCAACGGCACGACCGGTGTGACGGTTGCCGTGACCGGGTCGACCATTGCGGCGCCGAAGGCGGTGCCGGTGTACATCACCGTTCCGGACAACGCGACCAACCAGGTACTCGCGGCCGGCACGTACACGGACACCGTGGTCGCGACGTTGACGTTCTGAACGAGCGGGATCCCTGGCTCCGTCGCGTTCGTCTGATAAGTCTCCCATGCGACAAGAGCTGGCATTGCCCCCTTCTGCTGGACGGACTCCGCCCACGGGCATAACGGGGCGGCTCATCGAGCCGCCCCGTCGCCCCGCAGGTGCCAGGACCGCAGCGCCGGCAACCCACAACCGGCTGGCCCTCATGGTCGCACTGGGTGCAACAATGGTGTTTGGCTCGGCGGCGCGCGCCGGCACGGCAACCGGCAGTTTCACGGTGTCGGCGACCGTGCTGGCGACATGCCAGATGAGCGCCACGGCGATCAGCTTCGGCACTTATATTCCTGGCGACGGTACGACGCTCGAGGCCAATTCGAGCATCTCGATCCAGTGCACCAGCGGCACACCGACCCCAACGCTGGCGCTCAATGCCGGCGCCTCCGGTGGCACGATGGCCCACCGGCTGATGCTCGGGCCGGGCGGCGCCACTCTCCAGTACAACCTCTATACCAGCTCGAGCTATACCACCGTCTTCGGCGACGGCACCGCCGGCAGCTCCACGGTTACCGTGGCGATTGGCAACAACAGTTTCGTCACCCCCGTGAAAGTGTCTGTCTTCGGACAGTTTCTCGACAGCGCCGCCAACCGCCTGGCCGCTGCGGCCGGAACCTACACCGATACGGTCACTGCCACGCTCACTTACTGAGCGGGCAGCACTAATGCCATGAGGACTTGCATCGTGAATGCCTACAAACGCCTTCGGTCAATTTCCATAACCTGCCGGACACGGCGCTTGAGCCTGGCACTGCTGGTGGCCGGGGTGCCGTTGGCGGTCGCGGCAGGGGATTTCAGCGTCTCGCCGCTGCGCGTTGAGATGAAGGGCACGCACCGGCTCGAGGTGCTGACGATCAGCAACGCCGACGATGCGCCGTTGACGATTCAGGTCGAGCTGAAACAGTGGACCCAGCATGCCGGCGAGGACATATTGGAGGACACCCATGATCTCCTGGTGACGCCGCCGATTTTCAAGATGCCGCCGCACGGCACGCAGGTGGTACGGATTGCGCTGCGCCGCGACGCCGATCCGCTCCGGGAGCTCGATTACCGGGTGCTGCTCACCGAGATCCCGGCGCCGCCTGCGAAGGACTTCAGTGGGATGCAGGTGGCGCTGCAGCTGAGCCTGCCGATCTTCGTGGCACCCCCCGTGGTCGAGGACAGCGATCTTGGCTGGAGTGCGCAATGGCTGGCGGACGGCTCGGTGCGGATTACCGCCAACAATTCCGGTAACGCGCACACCCGCGTCACTGATTTTGTCCTGCAGTTTGATGACCCGGAGCGCTCCGCGCATGTCGCGGTCAGCCACTACGTGCTGCCGCAAAGCACAGTGAGCTGGACCGTCAAACCGCCCGAGGGAATCGGGCCGCACACCGCGCTTAAGGTGCACGGGACCGGCGACGGGGGCGAGTTCACTGCGGATGTCCAGGACTCGGGCAGCTGAGCCGTTACACAGGCACCGATGTGCTCGCCCAAAGACCCATGCGCGCAGCCGGATTCTGGTGCGGTTTGGCGCTCTGGCTGTGCGCCGGTACGAACCTCGTGGTGCATGCCGAAGAGCGCCCTGCGCTCGAGGAAGCGGTCATGGAAGTCAGCGTGAATGGACAGTCCGCGAGCGACATGCTGATTGTGTTGCGCGATCAGTCGGCGGGTCTGTGGCTCGACGATGAGGACCTGGCGCGCCTGCACCTGCGCCTGCCCGATGCGACGCCACGGCTCTATGAGAGCCGCCGCTACTATCCGGTCAGCGCGCTGCCGGGCGGCAGGGCGCAGTTCGATGAAGCCGCCGGCCGGGTATTGATAACCGTCGCGGCCGATGCCTTCCTCGCCACGCACCTGTCGGCACCGGGCCGCACCGGTCCGTCGATCACGCCGTCGGAACTCGGTGGTTTTCTCAACTATCAGCTCTCCTCGCAGCGTTACTCGAATGAGAATCTCACCGGCGGCACCGTCGAATTGGGGGTGTTCGACGCCGTCGGCGTACTGACCAGCACCGCGCTGGCACGCGCGGACGAAGGCAATACCGCCCTGGTGCGGCTCGACACCACATTTACCAAAGAATTTCCCGCGCGGCTCGAGACGCTCGAGCTCGGCGATGCCATCACCGATCCGGGTAACTGGGGCAGCGCGGTGCGGTTCGGCGGCATTCACTGGGGCACGAATTTTGGTCTGCGGCCGGACATGCTCACCACACCGCTGCTGGCAGCCAGCGGCACGGCGGTGCTGCCCTCCACGGTCGATGTGTTCGTCAACAATCAGAAGGTCTCGAGCCAGAATCTGCCGCCGGGGCCCTTCATCGTCGATCAGCTGCCCGCGATCACCGGCAGCGGCGATGTCACCCTCGTGGTGCGCAACGCGCTCGGGCAGCAACAGGTGATCACCCAGCCCTTTTACGCGAGCGCGAGTCTGTTGGCGCCGGGTTTGAGCAAGTATGAAATGGACCTTGGAGTGGCGCGCAATGATTACTCGCTGGCGAGTGACCGCTATGCCGGACTTACCGGCTCGGCGACCTACCAGCGGGGCATCAACTCGGCGCTTACCGTCGAAGCGCACGGCGAGTTCTTGGGCGCGCAGGCCTACGCCGCCGGTGTGGATCTGGCCGCGGCGGTGAGCCATTACGGCATCGTCAGTGCGACCGTTGCCGAGGGCGGCGGCAATGGCCGGAGCGGTGTGCTCAGCAGCTTGGGTTACGCCTGGCAGGCCCAGTGGTTCAACTTCTCGGTGAGCAAGAGCGTGGCCTCGTCCGGCTATCAACAGATCAGCGATGTCGCCGCCAGCTCCGGGCAGTTCAAGCAGCGGAACCTCGCCGAGGTGGGTGTCAACTTGAGCCACGGCAGCTCGCTGCAGCTGGCCTATGCCGACGAAACGTTTGACGGTCAGCCGCAGCTCAAGACCGTGAGCGCCGCGTACTCGAAGCAGCTGCCGGACCAGATCACGCTGAGTCTGAGCGCCACCCGCACCTTCTCCACACAGACAGCCAGCAGCGTGTATCTGTTCATCACCATTCCATTGGGCGGCCGCAAGTCCGTGACGAACGGCGGCACGCTCGGCCGCGGCGCCGGCGCCCCACCCGACGAAGCAAATGGAATGTTGGTGCAGAGCCCGCCGATCGGTCCGGGATTCGGCTACCGGCTGGGGGAAACCAGCGGCGATAATTACACCGCCGATGGCCGCTGGCAGACGGTGGCCGGCGACCTCGAGGCCATGGCGGTGCGCAATGCCGGTATCAGTGGCCAGAGCGTGCAGTGGAGCGGCGCAGCGACGCTGCTCGACGGCCAGATGCGCGTTGCGCGCCAGGTGACTGACAGCTTTGCGGTCGTGGATGTGGCCGGACTGCCTGGCGTGCCGGTCTATATCGACAACCAGAAAGTCGCCGAAACAGACCCGAGCGGAAAGGCATTGCTGCATGATTTACTGCCCTACCAGATCAACCGCATCAGCATCGATCCGCTGGATCTGCCGCTCGATACGTCCATCGATTCCAAGACCATGGAAGTCGCCCCGGCATTTCGCAGCGGCGTGGTGCTGCGATTCCCGGTGAGAAAGATCCGCGCCGGCATCTTTAGGCTCATCACCCCAGACGGCACGGCCGTGCCGGCCGGCGCGCGGGTGAAGTTCCAGGGCGAGCTCGTCCCGGTCGCGCTGGATGGTCGGGTGTACGTGACGGGCTTCGATCATGGCGTCTCGGCCACGGCGACCTGGGCGACTCACACCTGCAGCTTCCACGTCGCGACGCCACCGGCCGGTGATCCGCAACCGGACATGGGTACGATCGTCTGCAGCGAGCAAACGGCCGCGGGGGTCACGCCTTGAGCCGCCACGTCTGCCGTTGGCGCAACATCGCTGCAAGCTGGGCACTCGGCTCGTTGCTGGCGGCACCGGCACTGCCGGCGATGGCCGCGACCTGGACCTGCTCGCTGTCGGCGACCGGCCCGGCCTTCGGCATCTACAATCCTTTCGCCACAACGCCCGATGACGAAAACGGCACCGTCACCGCGACCTGCAGACTGCTGTCAGGCTCTGCCGCCACGGTGAGCATGACCGACAGCTACACGACGGGATCGAGCGGGACTTACACGAACCGCACCCTCCTTTCGGGCTCGAACGCGTTGAATTACAACCTGTATTTTGATGCGGGCTACACGGAAATCCGCGGCAACGGCACCGGCGTCTCGTACTACGGCACAGCAACGCTCAATCTGACCACGGCCAATCCGGTCCAGACCTCAAGCGCCACGATCTACGGACGGATTCCCGCCGGCCAGAACGTCGCGCCCGGGACGTACACCGATACCATTGTGGTCACCCTCACGTTCTGACGGTCAGAACCTGAAAGCCTCCGCCTTCACGGCGCCTTAAGACAGCGGCTCGACGGCCAGGTGCAGCGGCCAGGCATACACGCCGGGCACGGTCGCCGGTGCCAAAGCGAGGCGGAAGGTCAGTGCAAGGGCGGTCGCCTGTGGGCGGTCCCAGCGCTCGACGATGCGGCCACCTGAGGCGCCCAAGTCGGCCTCTGCACCCATGCCGCGCACCGCGATTGCCGTGATCAGCGGGCTCATCGGCAGCACCTCGAGGGCGAAACCCTTTCGATCGTTGCTGTAGACGGAGAGCCGTGTCGGCTCGCTCACATCGACATAGCCCCGCTGCCGATCCTCGGCCGTAATTTGCAAGGTCGATGCCTGCGACAGCACTTCCAGCCGCGTCATCGGTGGCACCGTGATGGTCACATTGAGCGTGGCGTGGGTCTCTCCGGCGTTAAGCGTGGCCGAGGCGCACAAACCGAACAGCGTGGCTGCAAGACGGCAGGCTCCGGCCGGACGCCCGGCAGGGCGCCCCAGGGTAGGTTGTCGAGACTTGTGCATGGAGTTCCCTTAACGGCCGCCGACCGCCCGACTTTAGCGAGCACGGGTTCCCCCCAGGGGATCCGCGTTCCTCGAATGATTCAGTCCTTCGCGTTCTCTTGATAGCAACGATGGACGAATTCCGCTCCAAAGCGCTGAGTCACATCGGCGGGCGTTTCCCGCTCGCTGACTTCTCGAAACTCGAAGCGGATCGGGTCAGCCTTGTGGGTTCCTGTCGCGCCGACGGTGGCCAACAGATAGCCATAGACATGCGTCCTGGCGAGCTTCGCCTGCGCCGCGTCGGGCGGCAGCGCATAGCGAACCGCGCCTCCCGTGCCGATTATCCAGCCGGGTAGCACCCCGCCATGTTCCCGCCAATAGGCGGTGTCAAAAACACCCTCCATCACGAAATGTGAGTGCGAGGCGAGGATGTAAACAGGCGAGGTCTTGCGAGCTTCGAGGAGCATCTGATAGACCTGCAACCCCGTCGACTCGGGCGTGGGGAGATCGCTCATACTGTGGCCGCGCGCGAGGCTCTCGGGCAGCGCCTCATGCATGCCCACAACCAGCGCCCGCACGCTGGGATCGTGGACGTCCTTCTGCAGCACCGAACTCAACCATTTGATCTGCCCCGCATCGAATTCATCCGGCGTGGCATTATCCAGCGTGATGAAATCGACGCCGCCATGAATCCAATGGTAGTAGGAGCGCACCGTGTGGTCGTGCGGGTCATCGCGTAATCGCTGCTCGTGGATGGCAGGCGCGTCCAGCCAGTCAGCAAAGGTGGCGATGAACTCCTCACGGGTCTTCGGCGGTATGGTTTCGTGATTACCGATACCCAGGAAGAACGGCATATCATGGAACGACTCGATCTGATTACGCTCGAAATCGAGCCATGCGGAATTCAGATACTCTGCAATGGTCGCATTCGGATGCAGAGTTTTGAAATCTTCATCGAAGTCGTAGATGGCGCGCAGATCACCGAGATGCCAATAAAATTCGGCATGGTCGGCGCGCGCACCGGCGGCTATCGAGGGCATGACGACGTCGCCGCAGTTGCGAGAGTCGCCCGACACCGCGAAATGCCAGGCGGCGTCCGCGAAGGTCCGGGGCGAGGCGACCAGTCCCACCGCCATGCAGATCGCCGCAAGGGCTCTGATGGGCAGCGGGGTCGCGTATCGGGCGAGTGATGGATTGTGCATGAGCGATGGATACTATCATCGTCAGCGCAGCACCGGGTCGAAGCGGTAGCCAACCCCATACACTGACACGATGCTCTCGAAGGCAGCAGCAAACGCAACATTCTAAATTCTACGGGCGTCAAGGGTAACCATAGACCCTGCCGGCTGATTCGATGACCAAACTCATCGACGTGCCATTCGCGCTGCGCCTTGGACATCAAACCGTCGGCACGCCGTAGCAGGGCACGCGCGCGGGCAACCACCTCGCACAGACTGAACGGTTTACACACGGTCATCTGCGCCGATATCAAAGCCGAGCAAGCGGTCGATTTCGTCCACCCGATTGCGGTGCAGCGATTGCGGCAATGCAGGACTCGTCCGGGTTCACCTGCGTCGGATCTAACTTGAAAAGAGCGGGTTCAGGAAACCGCCGTGGGGCCGATCCTGATGACAACAGCGCGTCGTGAGCATCACACCTTGATCCCCGATCAACCTGTGAAGCTTCCGCGTGCGGCGCATCATCATTTCCGAAACGAGCAGGGAACACTAGTATGAAGAGCCTCTCCATCTTCCAGCGGCTAATGGTCACGGCGACCATCTTTCTGGCGCTCTTAGGTTCGATCGTCGTATTCTCTATTTTTCAGGTTCGCGCGGTTTCCGAGAGCCTGGAGCGTGTCAACAGCGTCAATAGCGTCAAACAGCGCTACGCCATCAACTTCCGCGGCAGCGTTCACGACCGTGCGATAGCGATGCGTGACGTGACCCTGATCGCCGACGAACCGGCGCTCGAGAAGCGCCTGGCGGACATAGATCGCCTGGCTGCGGCATATGCCGACTCGGCCAAAAAGATGGATGATCTGTTCCAGGCCAGGGCCGACACGGTCTCCGATGACGAGAAAAGTCTCTTGGCCGACATCAAGGCCGTTGAAGCTCGTGCGCAGCCAATGATGAGCAAGGTCATCGCCACGCGCCGACAAGGGCAGTTGCACGAAGCGCAAAAACTGGTGCTCGACGAAGCTGCACAGCCCTTCGCCGACTGGCTGAAAGCGATAAATCGCCTGATCGACCACGAAGAGTCGCTCAACAAGGCTGAGTCCGCCGTGGTGGCCACCATCGTCGGCCGATTCGGCTGGCTCATGCTCACGGCGCTGAGTATCCTCGGCGTGCTGATCATGGCCGTGATGGCACAGACGGGACGCGGGCTACAGAAAGTACTGGGCGGGGAACCCGCGGATGTGGCGGCGGTGGCGAACCGCGTAGCGCTCGGCGACCTGTCGAGTGCGATCGTGCTGCGCGCCGGTGATACGAGCAGCCTGTTTGCAACGGTTGCCAAGATGCAGCAGAGTCTTAAGGAGCGCGCCGATCAGGACCGCGCGCGTGCCGAGAACGAACGCGAACGCGTCGCAACAGAACTCGCGGCGGCGGCGGAGAATATGCGCATCCGCATCGCGCTCGACCGGGTGTCGGCGGGCGTGATGCTGGCGGGTCCCGACGGCAAGATCATCTACGCCAATGACTTCGGTACCAACATCTTCCGCTTAAGGGCGGCGGATATTCGCAAGCAGCTGCCGCAGTTCGATGCCGAACGGATCGTGGGTACGACGTTCGACTCCCTTCATGGCGTCCCCTCGCTGGCAGGGCTCACCACCACGCATAGCGCGGACATCCAGATCGGCGCCACGACGCTGCGGGTGATCGCCAATCCGGTGGTCGACAATGCCGGCCAACGCTTGGGCACCGTGGTGCAGTGGATCGATCGGACCGAGGAGATCGCGATCGAGGAGGAAGTACAGCAGACCGTCAGCGAGGCAGTCGAGGGAAATTTGACCGTGCGCATCCGCGAGGAGGGCAAGGAGGGGTTCATCAAGACCTTGGCCGACGGCGTGAACCGCCTGATCGGCAGCATTGCGGAGGTGATGCGCACGATCACCCACGCAGCTTCAGAAGTCGGTACGGGGGCGGAGGAGATTTCGCGTGGCAATGCAGATTTGAGTTCACGCACCGAGCAGCAGGCCTCGAGTCTCGAGGAGACCGCCGCCTCGATGGAGGAGATGACCGCGGCGGTGAAGAACAACGCCGATAACGCGGCGCAGGCCAATCAGCTGGCGCGTGCGGCCCGCGATCAGGCCGAACAGGGCGGCGCGGTGGTGCAGTCCGCGGTGCGCGCCATGAGTGAGATCAACGGTTCTTCCAAGAAGATCAGCGACATCATCGGGGTGATCGACGACATCGCCTTTCAGACCAACCTCCTCGCGTTGAATGCGGCGGTCGAGGCGGCACGCGCCGGCGAGCAGGGCCGGGGCTTCGCGGTGGTCGCCTCCGAGGTGCG
>Ga0209208_10000127_pt1 | contig 79403 bp, 47 predicted proteins | sample S1TSphfallax_3_FD_187694 | JGI IMG/M metagenome (GOLD analysis project Ga0209208, IMG submission 187694) | Host-associated microbial communities from peat moss isolated from Minnesota, USA - S1T2_Fd - Sphagnum fallax MG (SPAdes) (version 2) | ecosystem: Host-associated > Plants > Peat moss >... | reverse complement strand
CTCACCATAACTTAGACTTGGGGGGAGCCACCACCTTCCCCCTTGTAGTATTCTTTGTGCCTGACCACATGGTTAGCACCCAAATGTCATTTTGTCCCGGGACTCCCAAGTGGGAGTCTTGAAATTCTCAAAATTGGGACTTTTGCAACTTTGGACACCCATAATTTTGTGTGCAAACCTCCGATTGAGGTGAGGTCCAAAGCAAAGTTGTAGCCCTCATCAAGAACTTCACAACAGTATGTGGCACATCACGTGCACACAATAAATCGAAGTGATTCTCGAATTTTAGTGGTTGAAAGTCAAATTGACAATTTGATTTTCGATTTTTCTTTTGACCATAATTTGTGTTTTAAGTATCCAAATGGGTCATGTGAACCCTTTTTAGACATCTACGTTCTAAGAGCTTTTTAATGACATAAGGAAATTTTCAATCCAATGGGTTTGGACCCCTGTAATTTTTTTCAAAAGTTTTGGAAGTCCATCAAGATTCCAATTCCCAAAGTGGGAATTCACTTAGGAGTGTGTGGGTTCATTCCTCACATTATCCCACACTCCAGGACCATGAAATGTGACTCCTGGGCTTCACTCTTGGCACGCACCTTCACAAGCCTTTACCTTGGTCGTGAGCCCAAGGTTAGGGAAAAAATGACATTTGGGTGCTCACTTGTGGCCAAACACAAAAAATATTATAAGGGGGAAGGTGGTGGATCCCCCCAAGTTCGGGCCATGGTGAGTCTTATGAGTCCATGTTTGCCTGTGGTTCATCCGTGCACCAAAAACATTCCAATTATGCACTAATTAACTTATTGTTCGGTTTGTGTAGGTCTGTGTGAGTAATTGATTTACTTGTCATGTTTCCTAGTCCCCATCCCGGAGCTTTTACACGCCCTTCTACCCCCGAAATGTTGCGAATCAAAGAACGTACCCCAACTCCTTATCCTTCCATTGTTTTCACCTTGGATTCATAGTTGAGTCTATCAAGAAACTTGGGGCTGTGTTAAATGGAGTGGAAGAAAAACATATCAACTATGCAAATCAACATTATCCAATGCACAATCACATTTTAGATTTGATCACTTAATTTAAGTGCCGAACTTCCTCACAATGTCCTTCCTTTTTATCTCATCGTTCCAACTTCCCTTCTAATTCCCTAATTCAACGTTCCATAAATGTTGTTTGATCTTCAACCATTTGTTTTCCAAATAAGATAAATCATACATTACACATAAACAACAAACATTCCTTCACATGGTTTCTTCAAGTTTTTACAACAATGTTTAATTTGAAACAACAAATAAATATTACCAATGTTTTATCGTCATTGTGTATAACGTAAAAAATGACACAAAGATTGAAAACTTTTGACGCACCCTTAAACTCCTTGATTGAGTCAACTATGAGTCCAAAACATGAAAACAACGAAAGGATTAAAAGTTGGGGCACACTCCTTGGCTCACAACGCTATGGGGTAAAGAGGCATGTTGAAGCTCCAAGATGAGAATTAGGAAGAGTGACAAGTAAGTCAATTATTCACATAGATTTACACAAACCAAACAACAAGTTGTGTAATGTGTAATTGGAACATTTTTGGTGCACGGACAAGCCATGGGCAAACACGGATTCACAAGACTCACCACGTCATGAACTTGGGGGAAATCACCACCTTCCCCCTTATAGTATTTTCTATGTCTAGCCATAGGACCAACACCCAAATGTCATTTTTTTTGTCGTAGGATTCCCAAGTTGGAGTCCTAAAATTCTTGAAATTGGGACTCCTACCACTTTGGGGGCTTGTAATTTCTTTTGTAGACTTCAAATTGAGATGAAATCCAAAGCAAAGTTTTAGTCCTTGTTGAGAGCTTTTCAACAATATGTGGCACATTACTTGCACACAAGTAAATGAGGGCGATTCTTGACTTTTAGTAGTCAAAAGTCAAACTACCAATTTGACTTTCAACCTTTCTTTTGGCCATAACTTGTGTTTTAAGTACCCAAATGGATCATGCGAGTGCATTTTAGACATCTAGGTCTTAAAAGCTTTCCAATGGCATAATAAAATCTTAAATTCAATGAGTTTTGACCCTTGCAATTGCTCTTTGAAAATTCAAAAATCCATAGGGACTCCAATTCCCAAAGTGGGAGTTCACTTAGGAGTGTGGGGGGTTCATTCCCTCACACTGTCTTACATTCCCGAGAGCATGAAATGTGAATCCTGGGCTTCATTTTTGGTTTACACTCTCTCAAGCCCTTGTTTTGGTCGTGAGCCCAAGATGAAAGTTGTGACAACTTTTAAGTGTGTTCACACCAAAAATGCATTTAGATCCATGTCATTTTAATTTACATCATGTCCAAGAAGACAAATGAACCACCTAAAATGGTGGACCATTAAGGGAACATCAAGTTCCCAAACCCCTTTTAGTCACAAAAAAATATCAAATCAAGAAAAGGGAGGACCTTTTGAAAGGACGGCTAACCTAGATGAACTCTCACTTACTTATTGCAATTGCATGTTGCAAAATAAAAACCGCTTGTGCACATTATAATGATATTGACACCTTTTGTTTATAAAAATGCGTGCAAATTGGAAAGAGGAGGGCCTCTAATGTGCTTCACTCCCCATGCCATGTTGGCACATGATGAAAAATTCATTTGCTTATTGGTGTAGACACTTGAAAACTTTTATAATTAAAAGGATAAACATGTTCACTAGGAATTGATTATGATAAAAACTATCTTTTGCCTGAGCCATGATTATCATAACAACCCAATGAGAAATAACTATCCACGAAACCAAATCAATTTGAATGAGGGCGGTAAGGACAATGTTTACGAACGTAGGGACACCATTGATTGATAACACACATGCCAATGTGATGGCATGAAGGCTACATGGGAAGGGGCAAAAGGACATGGGTTTGCTCTTATGAAATGTGAAATCTTGCATCTTTCACAATGACCACAAAAGCATTTCATACAACATCATGTGAGGTCGTCCTCTCCCCACCATGAGTGTAGCAAAGAAGTGGATCCCCATAGGGTCCAAAGGTTGGTTACAAATGTAGTGTGACACCCCAAGGACTAAAGGATGGGAAAGATTCAATTTAGTGTGCAATGCAGTAGAAAAACATTTGAAGCCAAACCAAAAAAAAGAATGATTGAGCAGGTTGACAACCAAGCATACACATTTGACCCTACACATAACTTCAAACATGCCCAATGTGAATCGGAAGATAAATTAGAAATAATGTTAATAAAAGAATGATCATGCAATTTTTAAAAAATACTTTCCTAAAGATAATCAACCAAACACTTGAACCTGACCCAAAATTCAACAAATTAATCATGTCTTAGAAAAAATGAGGGATCTTATGCCTACTCCTTAAGTGTGAGAGGGATAGTACAAGTACTTATTGTTGTAACATCCCTAGCACTCTCAAGGAGTAGGCATAAGAACCCTCTCTCTCGCACACCTTGTGATCCACATATGTTTAGGTTCATCAAGATAATGTTCACCTGGTACTTTAAGGTGGGTGAATCCCATGGGTGGGGGTCATTTACAAAATGTGGGTGTAGAATTCGCTATCACATTGCCCTAGGTCCCTTATTTTGCGAAAGCACTGATCCTAGGGCCTTACCATACACAAATAAAACATCCATCTCTCGAATGGTCATTTCCTGTACAAGACTTGTCTCTGTTATTGTAATAGTGTGGGAGCAAAAAAGCCGTGTATTATAGATAAAGGATTCCTAGTGATTTTATGCATGAAAGAGAGAATTCTTAGTGCTAAAACTGTGGGGGTGCAGCCTGGCCTGGCTAGTCATGTGTGTTGGGGATCAGATAGGCTCAGTGATACTACTACCTATTGTCCCCCTGTTCTTCAGGAAAGCAGATAAGCATTACATCTGAACAATGTATCAAAGTCCTTAAGTATCATGGTTCTATGACAATTACCAACTGCAAGCTGGGACTGTAGTTGTAGTTGTAGTTGACAGTGTGCGGGCTTTGTACTTTGATTCAAATTTGTAAAGAATGCTTTCTCGCAAACAGTGCAACCACTTGGGAGCTTCTTTTTTATTTGGTGCCACTGCAAGTGCTTAGTGGCCCAGCTGCATGAATTGGCTTGAAACAAATTCATCTGCAAAAGTGAGTTATCCATATAGTACCCCCAAACTGGAGCTGCTGGGCCCCAGTTTTGTTGAAACTGGAAAGTGAAATGAGAAGTCAGGATGAAAATAGTACACACTTTTGTTGCAAAAACAGGGTACTAAACTAGTTTTCTCAGTTGGGTTTGTCCTCAGGAGGAACTTCATCCCCAGTTTGGACTTGCCTTACCCATGCCTTGGCTGCTGCTCATCTTCTTCATTAAATCAAAGCCTTGCGAGAATAAGATCCTCCAAATCTTCTGAACTCATACTCAGTTTAAAAAAATGGTACCAATTTCACTCACTTTACCGAATACACTCAAATTTCAGGGATAATAGAGCCCCAAACTAGGGCCCAAAGACAGGGTGATTTTATGGATAACCCTATAACCAAACTGTGACTAATGAGCACTTAAACTGAGGATGAGATGAAAAGACAGGATAAAAACAGGACACAGGAGAAAAATAGGGGACCAAACTAGTTTTCTCACCAAAATTGGACTCAGGGGAATTTGACCCCTACTCTTGGATCTGCCACTTTCATGAAATGGTATGCAATTTTGTTAATTTTACAGCTCAACTCAAATTGGGGACCAAACAGGGATTAGAGGGTCAAACTAGGGCCCAAAGACAGGGTGACTTTCTGATTAATGTCTGTGCACACTCGGAGACATGAAACTGGTGTCAGCTCATGAGGAGAGAATCTGACGTTTGATTGACAGCAGGCTGCATGCTCACATGAGATGTTGGTTGCATTAGCCTAAACTAGTCTCTTATTTGTTCAGGGCATTGCATCTTCCATTGATCTAGCTGACCTAGTATTCCCATATTAGAATATTAGCATTTTGATTTTTGTCAGTTGTTTTGTCTCCTCTCTACATATCTGCACTTTGGATTCTTGAAGCTCAAAATTTCAATTTCTTCAGGTCTTGGTGATCCATGAGTGACACTGTAAGCACTAGACTCAGCTGGACTCCATGAAGGAACTGACCCTCACTGTAATAGCTCTTAGTGATTATAAAGGCTCTCCTACTTTACTGTTAAAGTTACCCACAAAGTCAGGCAATAAGGGGCCGAGAACATCCAGTTTTGGCATAATCGGGCCTCAAATGCGTAACTGGGAATGAAATTTTACAAAACGAAATAACTGGGACCCAAACTGAGTTTCATCACCTCTTTCCTTTTTCCTGAGCGCCTCCACTACTGCTGCATGTATTTTCACTGCTCCCACCCGTACAACTACTATAATTAGTCTTGAACCTTATGCATTAAATGTTGAGTTTCAGCATTTCATAGTGAGATTTAATAAAATTTCCTTACTTTGCCGATACCACTGAAAGAGGGGATAGGGGGGTGAAGGCAGAGAGGATAGGGGGTGAAAGAGAGGGTGACATTAGGGAAAACTTTAATTTGTTATGACACTTTGTAACACATTTGTTACATGTCCAGGTCATGCAATATAATCTGAAGTTTGGGATGTATTGATGCAGTTTTCAAATCTGGAGATTACTCTCAGAGGCTTTTAATAGCCAGGACAAAACACAATGCAAATGTTGAAAGCATAATGGTTACAATATATGTCATGTTTGTATCCGTGTTGGGCGGTTATTAGAATATATAATAGACCAATATTGTTCATCTTGATTTTGAAAGGTTCCAATTTTGAAACTTTTTAGTTTATGATATAACATTTGTGGTAAATGGGACAATTTTGTTTAGTACTTTAAAAATGTTTTTGAGTACTTGTAGAAAATAGCTATAGAAAAATATACTGAATCTATTTTGAAAAAATGCTTACAAAAAATAAGTTTGAAAATTACCAAAAATAGTTAGAAAATTATTGAAAGGCAAATGATTGTTTTGGTAGTTGTTGAGAAATGGATGGCACTAATTTTTGTTTAGTACTTAAGGTTTAGATTTTTGATAGAATCATTTTTCTTTTTTAAGTTTCTTAGTTGTTCTAGGGAAGATCACCATTCAAGGTGTTTAAATGAATTTATGTAGTTTTTTTCATTTGAAATGAAAAAATACCTGCACAAAACAAATTCTATTCAACATATGTGGTTTTTTCTTGATCCTTGAATTCAATTAAAGAGATTTTTAGATCTATTTCTCCACAATTGCTAATAATTAGTGGTACTTTTGTAATACAGTCAAATTGACACTTTGAATAAATTTGAAACTTTCTCATTGTTTATCAGAATTTGTTTCAGTAGAAGCTTTCTCATAAGCTCATTCAATAGATTTATCTTTTGGCGTTTTACACTTTGGTGTAGTCCTGAAATTAGTTTTTTTGGATTTCTAAACTCTTTGGTTTTGGTTTTTTCTTAACAAAGTTGAAGCTTGTTTCAATTTACAATTAGGCTTGGTTCCATCTCCAAACTTACACACAACTAAACAATTTTTTTGGTGTGTAATGTTAGTTTGTTCAATTAGTCCATGCAAATACCAAATAGAGATCATATATTATTAATTATGTACAACCAATTAAAACTAAAGACTTGCATAAGAAATAGGGTCATGCTTTTTATTTTGAAATGTCATACTTATCTACCTAGAGAACCACCTAGAGAACCTGAACTTAATAAAAAAGTGACAACATCCTTTATTTAGGTTCTAATTACATTAAAGAAATAGTCGATTGCTTATCCAATTCCAATGACAATTCCAGGAAAACATTAAACCATTGGTCCCAATACTTTAAAACTTGACCTAGAGCTTGGATCTCGAGCTTGGACATGAACCTGCCTAAAAATCAAGAACTTGCCAACACTAGATCAAACCCATGGAAGCCATCAGGGTAATTCTTAGTATTCATAACCATGGTTCTCAAAAGACTAACAAAATCGATGCTAGCATTTAACCATAGGTGCCAACTTGTTTTTTGAAAAAAATCAAACAAATGACCATAAAACTGGATGTATTTTACTGGTTGTTTCATGGAAGCTATCAGTTCTTTAGGGTTTTTGAAATAACCAGGGGCAATGACTCTCATATTATATATATTTTAAAAAACAATTTGAACTGGTAGTTCTTTGATTTTGAAATATTACAAGAACTGGAACTGACATTTCTTTATTTATAAGTTCAAATAATTGCACAACATGGGTTTTTATGTGGGACAAAAACCTTGTTCAAAGGTTTTAGTTACTCATCTCTTTTGGGGGCCACAGTGAACCAGTAGCCACCACCAGTGCACCATGAAGGATGGATGGTAAGTGATCAGGAAATAGTTTTCCGTTGGGTTTTAGTTCCCTAGCTAACCATGGTCGTTAGCTCAATTGCTTATTTTTATATTACCTACCTACTAACAACCCGCTTGTGGTTTGTTAGTAGGTAGGAAGTAAAATCAGCCCTTCCCTATGTACAAACCATCTATTTAACTAGTAATTACCTATTTTTGTACCTATCGACCTATATATGAGACCTATTTCTTACATAACTGGTTACCAAGATGAAACCAAATATTAACTCAGTTGAGCTTCATCCACAACTGAGTAGTAACGGCCATCCATTGGATGGTGCGCTGGTGGGTGCTGGTTCACTGTGGCCCTCTTTCGGGTTAAGGTAATTTTACAGGAGTCATGTGTTTTCATGGCATGTCACTTTGATGTGTTCCTTATAACTTATAAGACTCCTCAATCAACATTGGAACATAACCTTAAATTGTCACTTCTCAAGTGATTCATTGCTTTGATTCCAATGAAAGGCAACTTGCAAGCTCCAAAATCCTTGTTTCATGGGTAGACAAGGAAGTTAAAAAATTCAGCTTCAACTTGGGTTGAGTTTCAAATTCTCTCCTTCGTGTGTAAGAGGAAAAAAGAGAAAAAAGGAGTGTTGAGTTTCAAATAGTCTTGTCTGCAGGGGAAAAAATGAGTGTAAAAAAATTGAAATCTAAATGACTCATTATAATGCTCATTCTGACAGGTTTAGGTGCTTCTACCTTATCCTTAATACAGTGGGTGAATACAGAGCCCCACCCTCAAAGCAGTGATGACAGCAGCTTAGTAGTAGCCTGTGCTTACTTTGTGGGAAGAAAAGCTCTCTTAGTCACATTGGCTTTGACAGGCTTTCAGTTTTTATTGTTGTATTTTTGGCCTAAAGAAGTAGGTGAATGAATCATCATGTACTTAAGAACTTTGGTGGGCTCTCTCATGACCAAAACATGAACACACTTAAATAATATAGGAACTCCAAATGCCATAAGCATCTTAGAGCTGCTGCCATTAATTGTTTGTCATTTGGTAAGGGAACAAGAAATGCACAAAGAAAAGGGCCCCCAGTTGCATTGCACTACTGGCCTGAGGATTCAAGGCTGAGACCAAATTAGAATTAGGTACTTTCTGTTTGTTTGTGTCAGTGCCTGTCACCCAGCACATGCAACAACCATGGATCCCATACACAAACTGTGGAAAAGGGAAGGGAAACACAACAAGAAAGAAAGGGGAACACAAGAATGATGCACCACCCTGCACCCCACAGACTGAGAATTCAGACACTTGTTATAATAGATTAGCACTTTCTTTGCTCTGGTGCACGTGCAATTTCAATGCTCTGGTTTTGACCATTGTTGTTGTTGTTGTTGTTGGGTGGGTATTAGAATCCAATTTTATGTCTTGGATTTTGGGGGGAGGAGGTGGTGGGAGGGAGTTTTGAAGAGTAGGTATTGAGTGGGTAGTGTCAGGGTTTTTTTGTGTTTTCAAATTTTGGGATATAGGTGAACTGTCAATCATCCACAAGAGGACTTAACCAAATATGGATAGAGATTGGAGAAAAAGGGGCAAATGTTTTGAAACTCAGCTATATACTAGACTTAGCGGTAAAGTCACATGATTAGGGGACAAGAATGGCCAGTTTCTGCATAATTGGGCATCAGAATTGTAATTGGGAATGAAATTTTTACAAAACAAAATAACTGGGACCCCAAACTAGTTTTTCCACCAATTTTGGTGATAAACTGAGTTTCCTCCTGTCTTTCCTTTTTCTTGAGCGCCTCCACTGCTGCTACATATATTTTCACTGCATGTATTTTCACCAAGCTCTTAGGGAATACTGTCAATAGTGATGTCAAATAAATTTCTAGGACTTTCAGCATTGTGAGCAGTTAATTTTGAGAAAAATCAGATTCATGTACTGAAAATATTTTAATTACTACCAAGATGGTAAACCTATTATGGTAGTAATACACTCACCACATGACAAAAACCTATATATGCAGCCTCATTAATTTTTTGTGTTGGTTGCCAAGTGCTGCAATTTCACCACAACAAAAAATTCTGGTGAGTGTTAGACTCAAAATTTAACCTGTTAGATTTTGGGGTGGTGGGACATAATACCCTACCTCATTAAAAAAAAGCAACTTAAAGAATCAACAACATATGATCAGCTGTTATCAGGTATTTTTATTCATCCCCAATTTTGAGTTATTAAAAACCTTGATGAATTTTTTTGAAACCCGTCAAATAATTTGAATGTACAATAGAAAAATATATTCTCTTCACATATTTCCCAATTTGTTTGTCAAAAATAATCACTGGATGTTATAAGTGAAAAGACAACTTCTTGTATTGGTAAAAATCAACCTAAATGAAGTAATTTGAAAATTTAAGAGAGTCATGGTTCTTTCATATGCAAGTAATTCAAGAATTGGATGTGATTATTCTTTGAAAATATAAAGAACCACCCTGAACTGGTTTTGATTGGTTTCACCTTCTTTCCAGAATGGAGAAGGACACTAGGATCTAGCCAGATTTGGCTATGGGACACATAGGACAGTAAAATCGTTTTAATCCTTCTATTGCCGTTTAACCAGCTACAAGAGCAAGCGCTCTAAATCTGGCAAAACCCAATTCAAAAACCCTGTTTTTTGGTGAATTTTTTTAGAATTTTAATAAAAAGTTGCCTTTGTCAACAGCCCCAATTTTGTTTTTCCCACATTTTGGTGAAATTTCACACCAAAAAAGACGCTTCTTAATTTCATGGAAAGAAGATCTAAGCGAAACCCAACAGGTGTCTAAGGTTTAGGTTCATTGGGCCGATTATTCTAGTAATTTCAAGCTCGCTAGTACCTCAAATTTCAAGCTTGTCAATTATAGGTAAGTATATAGGATATAGCACAATTTTCACATAGTCGGATTCAATTTGTCTGCTGTTGCCAAGTTCCTCTTGTGCCTGTGGTTCCATCATGGCCACTTCAAATTTGTTATGGTGGTGGTTAGGAATTTACAAATATGGGTATTCTAAGGGGCTGCTACAGATGCTTTGGTTTGGTTTACAATCCTTCATAGATGGGTCATTGATATGTAAAATCATGGTCTACAATCTGGCCTACAATTTGTGCCCTTGTCTTGCCAATAAGAAATTCCAAATTGTAATCCATGTGAAGCTAGATGGGATGATAAATCCAAATTATAATCCATTTGAAGGTAGCTGGCTCAAGTTCGGTGCGAGTTTATATTGAATCACTTGTTGTTTGGTGAGTGTATCATGTTGGTGCATGACGGCTATTTTGGCAAGCTGTCATATACAACCACCTTTCTCTACTTGGCGCATATTGAAGAAGTTGTTGCCCAAGTGGCCACCAAATGGCTGAATCATTGCCCTCCCAACCTCTAATCCACAAGTTTCCAAAATGCATATTTGTTTTATGTAACTATTGGTCAAGGCAATCATGTTATTTTCTTTGCCATTACCAAATAATGGTATTCCTACAAGAAACTAAACATCCCTACCGACCACTACGAATATGACTTGCCAAGTCTTGTGCTATATGAGTTGGATTCAAACATTATCACACATTTACAATGGTTTTATGGATGCTCTTTTTTTTGTCCTATGATGTGTAACTCTTTGGGCCACTTATTTTTGGAACAAATTACATTGTCTCACTTCATCGATTACTGAGCTTAGAACAAATTACATGGTAAACTACATTATCTTACTTCATGGGTTAAGGAGCTTTGAACAAAATGTATTGTAATTTACAATGTTTCACTTCATGGGTTATGGAGTTTTGAACAAAATGTATTGTAATTTACAATGTTTCACTTCATGGGTTATGGAGTTTTGAACAAATTTATGGTTTATTACAATGCTTCACTTCATGGATTTGGGAGAATAGAACAAAATCTATGGGCATGATATTTGTTACATAAATTTAGGTAGAACTTGAACCAAGCATGAATTGCTAAAAGTGTGACAAATTGAAATATTAGCTAGTCATTCATTCAATTCTTATGATGGACCAAGATATGTCCAGGGTGTTGTGATATTATGACCTAAATTTTATATACCTAATTCCTTTCCTGGCTCACGTACTTTAGTTAGATGGCTTAATTATTCTAAGTTGGGTTATTTTTTCAATTGATTTTTTGGTGTAAAATTTGGACTTTTTGACATTTTCACATAAATTGAAGACTGATAAAAACTGACACCAATCACTTGGCTTTGACCAGAAAGCACCAAGTTGTAGCTTTTAAGGGAAGTTGGCCAAAAGTGGAATTAACTGCAAAAAGAAAAGAATTGGCACAGAGAAATAAAACATATATAGTGAAGCTATGATTGTGGAATACATGATTTGGGTTCTTCAGGACATTGGAAACTAGAAAACAGATTCAAAAGAAACCTTAATATATGCACACTCTGACACCAATAAATCTGCCATTTTTATTTCCCAAGGAAAATCCAGTTCAGGATGTTTTATATGGACAATACAATTGTGTGCAATTTCAGAGCATACCAATTGATGTGCTTCTTCAGAAAGAATGGTCATGTCCAACTATTATTGATCTCACATATCTAGCACATATTATATAAGTGCCTTGTCTTTTTGCTCATCTTTTTAAATGGTATGCATATATTATTAATCTTGTCAATCTACCCAATCTTGTGAAATGGGTGCACAGTGCACAACTTTTCTCTACTGACATGCATCACCAACTCTGCAAGTGTCATGGAATGTTCTAATCATGTATTCTTGGGTGTTTTCATTGAGCATTTTTGCCAAACTCCATTAAGTTTCTCCAAGGTTTGCTACTATGTTGGATTAGTGTAGTAGGCTATCTATATTTGAGATATTGGCGATAATTTGCAGTAGTGTAAGTGATGAGTACTAGTGTATGATTCATAAAATGGGGATCTTCTTTTGAGTTTTTGTAGCCTAGTAATAAAGCCATCATCCATAAAAGTTCAGATTATTAACGTCATAAACTAAGTTGCCTTCTTGGAATTTGAATTTGCTTGCAAATTAACCATTTTGATGCTTTGAGACAATGTGTAATTTACATAAAAAGTCGCTCACAAAATGACCAATCACATTACTTGCTGTATGTCAATCATAATATGGAAGAGAATGGGGATGGGTTGGTTCAAAAGTTACCCCCAACAACTGCACCTGAATCATAGTATTGTGCATCCTGACAAGCTGTGAGAAATGGCAAAATATTCTATCATGTTTCATTTTGTTAAAAAATTTCTGAATTTCTGCTTTTTCATGTTGTTCAGAACTTCAGTGCAGAGCATGTTTTTTCCTTTTGAATTTAAATAAAGCAAAGCACTGGCCCACCTGAGTAGCAGTACCTGGGAGTTTACACAGTGAGAAACAGAAACTAACCACCAGGAAGTGAAAAGAATCTATGTTGTGACAAGAAGTGAAAACCGCCCACAACACAAGAACATTTTGTCACACATTCATTTGTAAAGCATGTTGAATTTGTGCAGATCTGGTGATTCCACATTAAAATGACAACAATGGATTTTCTCTTAGGAATATTTTACAAGACATGACATATGGAACTTAAGAGCCATGTCCATGCATGGATACATGGACAGCAGAAGGCATTGGTTCATGACACATACTGCACGAGATAAACTCAGAGTCTTGTCTTTAATGAAAGATTTTTAAATTTGAGAAAAGTGGCAAATTTTTTCTGTCTAAAAACATTGTTTTGCATTGAAATAAAAAGGTTCCAAGTTCTTCTTTTTAAAAAAAATAATCACATCAAAACAGTGAAAATCCTATATGTGGTTTCATCCATCTATATTTTCAATATATAAAAAATATATATGTAATAAAATATATATCATATTTTGACATTTGTGTAAGATATGACATAAATCATCTATGAGAAATGATACCTCCTACAAAATGGGTGCAGTTCATTAAAGAGTGTTCATTAGATCAGTGAATTAATTCTTTCTTAACTAGGTCTTGTTCACTAGGACCAATGAATTCACTCAAATTCTTTCCTCACTAGGTCTCGTTCACTAGGACCAATGAATTCACTCAAAATCCAATGAAATCACTTGACATTCATTCAGGGACAAAAAGTGTATGAACTCGTGAGTTCCTTTTCATGAGCTAGGATCCCTTGGTGTAATGGTTGCATGGAAATAGTACTTACGTGCTAACAAAACTGACTGGTGATGGACTGACTGTGCAAGCAAGCAAGGACCAAAAGGTCAAGAAGGCCCACATGAGTACTTACTTACTAGACTCCTCCTGAACAGAAAGATCATCTATAATTGCAGTAGCACCAGCTGCCCAGTTTGACGAAAATTATTTCAAAAACAGAAAAAAAAACCACTAGTTTCTAGAAATGTCTGCACAGTGAACTTTGCAGTAATTTTGCAGCTTCAATATAAGGACAGCCATCCTTTGCCTGCTCTGTGCAGCACCAGATTCATCAATCTAGCTGGCTAGCTACTTAGCTGTGATCAGAGAGATCTCCTCATGAGCTCATCATCCCTGCAGCAGCCAAGTTGAAGTCTGACTCTCATCCAGCAGCTAGCTCTGACTACCACTTTCTAGTGTTCCTCATGCACGTCCTACAGTATTGATCAATCCATGATCTCATAGCTTTTCTGATCTTCTGCTTGATTTCGTTTGTACCTTCAAAGATCCTACTCTGAAACAAAGTTAAATTTGAATTTGAAATCTGGAGATCAGCTCAGCTACTCCTCAGCTTCTAAGTGCTCCTGCATACTAGAACTCTGAATTTTTATGTGTTGTAGCACCTTCAAATCCTACTCTGAAAGTTACGTTCGAATTCAAAGTCTTGAGAGTACCGCTATTTTTCTTCATCTAAGTTCTCTAGTACTTTAGCTTTTTCTTTTTCTTTTTGGTGGCGGATTTGTTGATCCCGCGCGCGGCAAGCAGGCGGCTAATCATTTGCCTACTTCAATCCAGCAGCACCAGAAGAACTCGTCATCAATAGCAATTGCAGGTGAGTTTTCAAGAGCGCAGCTTCACTCGTCCACTTCTCAATGGAGATCAGTCTTGCGGGGCCTGGAAGAGACAAGTTTGCAGTTTGACCGATAGAGCTATGAGATGACTGTGAGCACAGCTAGCGAGCTAGAAAAACATAATGGAAAGCTGAGAATATGTGATCACAACAACATGATGGAAAGATGTACTTAGTGTCGACTATAAGTGCTTGCACAGCTTTGTTACTTTTTCGATGCTGGTGAGCGAATAGGTACGCACTCGAGCGATATTCATTTAGCGTGCATTTCATGTGCAGGTGTACTAGTACATTATATGGCGGCTTGCAGCAGCATCATGAAAAGAAGCAGAGTGCAAGAGTCGAAGCTGCTGGTTCCGTCGATGCAGCAATTGCTAGCTGTGTCGATGCTAGTGTCGTTGCTGGGAGCCGTGAGCTTCCATCAAGTTTCTGCCGGAGGTTACACTGGCGATACTTACTGGAATCCGGCGCATGCTACCTTCTATGGTGGCGCTGATGCCTCCGGCACTCAAGGTGAGAGATTTCGACATCGTTCTCTAAAGCTCTCTGAAGCTCTGTCTCTGTCTCGCTCTGTGTTGTCCATGTCAATATTGTGTCTGTGTCTGATCAGTTTGATGGGTTTTTTGTGCGTAGGCGGTGCTTGTGGATATGGAAACCTGTACAGCGAAGGCTATGGTACAAACACAGCAGCGCTGAGCACCGTTCTCTTCAATGGGGGTGCGAGGTGTGGGGCTTGTTACCAGCTGATCTGCAACCAACCAAGATGGTGCGTGCCTGGAACACCCATTCTGACTGTGACAGCCACCAACTTGTGTCCTCCCAATTGGGCGTTGCCTAACGACAACGGCGGCTGGTGCAACCCTCCACTGGAGCACTTCGACTTGGCGGTGCCTGCCTTCATCCAGCTTGCCCAACCCATTGCTGGAATTGTTCCTGTCTTCTACAAAAGGTATGAAGCCCAACCCATTGCGAATTGGTCCTTTGAGGATATTCAGATCACCAACTTCGAATATTTGATTGCACTCGAGCTTGAGTACTTTCTGTAATGAGCAGTACTCTGGAATCAAGGAGCTGCAGAGCTCTGCTCATGGTTCCTGCGCCATGGGACTAAGAGCATCATCACCGGTGCTCAGTATGTGACCCTTTACTGGAAATCCTGGATGAGGTGCAGGAGTCATATGCAGTGGATTCACTGGAACACTATTGTGACCTTGAAAAGCACATCTTCGAGGCCCTTGGAAGAGACTAATGAATAAAGTCAAATCGTATTTATTGATTGTTCCCTGTTTCTGATTGGCTAGATAGCAAATGATTAGTCCAGATGGGTTGCTATTAGTAGTTTCTCACCTATTTGGAATCCCAATTTTAGTTTTATGGGTGGAGTTGGAAAAAAGTAAATAACTAAAACTTGGATGTGGGAAAATATTTTGGCAAGGTCACATGCTAAGCACCGCTTCGAGATGGTCTAACCGTGTAGAGAACGTTTCTCTGATTTTCAGGGTACCATGCGAGAGGCAAGGAGGAGTGCGGTTCACGATTAACGGCAACCCTTACTTCCTTTTGGTTCTCGTCACGAACGTGGGAGGAGCAGGAGATGTGCAACAAGTGTCCATCAAGGGCTCGCAAAGGAACCAGTGGCTACCAATGCAACGCAACTGGGGCCAAAACTGGCAGCTCCAAGGCACCGTTCTCGATGGCCAGGCTCTCTCCTTCATGACCACAACCAGCGATGGCCAGACGGTAATCTCGAACTATGCAGCTTCTTCAAACTGGCAATTCGGCCAAACCTTTGAGGGTGCTCAATTCCTCTCATGGTAACCATCCGAAATATTCACCAAGCGCACGAGTTTTACTCCAGGACAATGTTTCATCTGGTTCGAAATTAAAAATTCTCACCCGAGTTCTCTTGAAATCCTGAAACACTAGATTAAAACTTAGGAGAAGCAACACCCATAGGATAGGATAAAGAAGATCGTCTTCAAATTCTCAAGAGAAAAGTTTCATGTATGAGGACTAAAACTTGTGAAGACCAAAATCCATAGCTGGGTAGGATGAGAAAGATTGTCTTTTCTAGTTTGTGAGACTGCGTGGCTCCCGAGAATCCTCCAAATACTCATGGGCAGCTGGCCACTAACTAGCTGGTTCCTGGGCAAACACAGTTCAGATGCAAAGTCCAGAGCTCAAAAGCTTCAGGTATATATACTCAGTACATAGTACTTAGTCACATAGTATTCATGGCCTGCAATAATGATCCCTGCTTGACTCATTTGAAGTGGGATTAGACATTCTCTTAGGGTAGCTCATGAAATCAATTTCTTAGAAGAAAATGATTTGAATTCTCAATCTTCTTCGAATCCTGAAACTTTGGGGCCTCATAACTTCCTCGAAAGGAGTTGATCAATGGACTGTCATTAGTGCATAGGAATGAGCCATGCTAGAACACTAGCTCTAGCTTGAATCTTCTTCGAATCCTGAAACTTTGGGGCCTCATAACTTCCTCGAAAGGAGTTGATCAATGGAGTGTCATTAGTGCACAGGAATGAGCCATATATGCTAGAACACTAGCTCTAGCTTGAGTCCGTGGGATCTGCACTACTCCTCCAACATACAAAATTCCCAACTAGTTATGTGTGAAGAAAATCTGTATAGGAAGTTTGTAAACTCATGAAGGTCGCTGAGGTGTTGTTGTTTTAAATTAGACCACCCGCTCCTTAGCATTAATGTCGCCTGGTTGGAAACTTAGATGATCGTTGAACCCATTAATATTCCACTGTCCAACATATTTATTACATGCGACCGTAAATAAAATAAAATTCATTTATTTCATTCATCAACAAGTTCAACATGCACATTGTTCTTTCCTTCACATGATGATTTTGGTATAATTTGTGGGTATCAGTTCTTTTTTCGGTATTGTTATAAAATGTGTGTGTATTCACTAGTCTTAGTTTAGTAAATCAATGAATAGATTGTATTCTTACTAAGTCTCGTTCATTAAGATCAATGAATCCATTCAAAATTTAATGAAATCACTTGATGTACAGAGGCGCATTTTGTTGTGGAAAACTCATGAATATCAAGATATGGAATTCTGAACAATGCATCAAACAGTGCTTTCAACTGTCCTAGTTTGAAATCAATGAAATGGGACCTAATTGATCAGGTAGACTAGACTAGGGCTTGCAACTCATCCACGAGGGCACCCTTATTATTACTGCATGTTAACAAATGGAAAATGAAAGTTCCAAGAGACCTGCTTGTTTATCTTCGAGGTTAGGGAGTTGAAGACAGGTGTGAAGATAGGTCTAGAGGACATACCTCTTTTAAGAGAGCTCTAGAGGTTTTAACTTTAGACAGAAGTTCAGACCAGTTTTCGGTGGGTATTTGAAATTGGCCCAGGCCTCACCAGTTACCAGGGCGGTTCTTAGGGTTCATAACCTCACTTCTCAAGAAGGATCCAAGAACCAGTTCTTGATATACAACCCCAATTCTGCGGAAAACCTGGAAACATCAGATAACCGCCTACAAAACCCCTGGTCCCCTACCTGATTCCTTCATGAAAACTGGGAGTTTTGTTGAGGTTTGTGCAATAATTAGAAACCTGGTAGCTCTTTGATTTTGAAAACAGCAGTTCTTTGATTCTGAAATATTAACACCAACCTGAAACAGGGCTTATTATTAAGAAATGGAGATACCTGCTCAACATTGTCTCTTCAAACCCTAAATTGGGTGCTTATTTCAGGAACGCCCTACTCTTTGGGTTTGACCCTGTGCAATGCACTTGCAGAATTTCATTTTCCATTTTTCCCCTATAACCTGAGTAGGATGGGGAATTTAAAAAAAAAGAGAGCCCTGGTGTTTCTAGCAGGCATTTTTCTTTTCCAAAGGCCTAATGTTTGTTTAGGACAGATTCTGCTTGATGACATGCCCTTCATATACACATAGAAACAGGCTCAGTTCTTTTGTATTGTAACTGCAGGTACCTTTACCCATTGTAATTCAACCTCTAACAGCCAGCGGGTTTTATGAGACTATTCAAGCCTATGCCCGTGCATCCATGGGCCCTAAGCTTTTCATAAAGCCCATCGCTTCTTTTTAAAACCAAGATACATGTTGGGTATCACAAGGAAAAGAAAAACTGATCTGGTTTTTTTGCCCGGTAAAGCCTCAACCCATGGCCTTTACCTTACACTAACAAAAATTGTGCTAATGCTTTACAACCAATTAATGCCTCATATTGAGACTACAATAGTGTCTTGTTCACTTCCAAATCCAAGGCATTGTTAGAGTTTGGTAACCCTTCCAAATAAATGTAAAAAACTCAATGATGGATTGATAGTCTTATCCTTAATTCCAAAGGTCAGTCCATGCATCCACCAGGAACCCATGAGAGAATGCTGACCCTTAATAGAACATAGTTTGTCATTTAGGTGTTGTGGACATGAGCTTGCTTTAAAATGGGGTTGAGTGGTTATGTTCACCTTTGTTGATATTTTGGTTTTGAAAATGTTACAAACCACGGGGCATTTTTAGTCATCATCTTGTAATTGATCATTTTCAATCCCATGTCATTATGATGGTCAATTTTAGCATATGCCTTTAATTAGAATTTGTTGAATAGGTATATGGTTCTTGTGAGTCATATAAATGAATCACCATATACTCATTGTTGAAAAAAGTGTGCAATCACAAGTCAATTGAATGACTCTAGACACCCTACTACCACAAAAGCCATGACAAAGAGGAAATACCATACTTACTACTCATGTTCATGTTAATTAATTCTTTAGAAGGCAAGCTCGAGAGTGTTTTGAAAAAAAAGAAAAAAAATTGACCTCAAATTGCTGAATTTTTAAAGAATTGAACCTTGCACCTATTGACTACATTTGACAATGAAAAACAATTGGCTATCAAACTACATTACAAAAGGATTTTCAAACTTAAAAGAAGTATTAACTATTGTTGAAATCCTGAAATATTCAAAATGGGACTCTTGGACCTCATTTCTTGAAAAAAAAATTATTATTTCAACAAGATCTACCAATTATTGGTCATAGTTCATTTTAGGGAGGTTTCAATTTAATGTGCTTCATAATAAAAATTCTAGACACTGACAAAAATGTGGTGTGTTTGCCTCCAATATCACATTTAAGAGAGTTTGACATGAGCATGAGTAAACTTTTATGAAAAGGTATTTAAAACTTTGAATTGTTTAGTTGACCAATAGAACATTCATTTTTAGTTTTTCTCAAGCTATGGAAATGCTAAGTTTAGGATTAGGAAACCAAGACATTGTGCAACTACGTCTATAACACACATAGTTTGGCACATGGAAGTTTATAAATGAATTGTTCTTATGCCCATCCCATTATTAATAGTTTGGTCATACTTCTCTATGGTCACATCAATGACCACCTGAACATTGCCATTCTAGATATTATTGATAACTACCTCTCACCTACATTCTTGTGGTTCTCATGTCCCCTAAGCATTCATAATGCTCAAAATAGGTAGAACTTTTATGGGTTAATGGTGACTTTTGGGAAGACATTGGCTTTGATTGCAAATATCATCGGCCACTATAGCTCTCCTTGTTACATTTAAATTGTTTAGAAATATAATAATAGTGATTATGAGTTTGTATTGTCAAATCTAAAGCCATCTGAAATGCCTTAAAAGGTCTTCATCATCCATTAGTTTGCTTCCTTGTAAGTTTTTGGCAAACCTTGTTGTCTTCTACCTCTTTTTCCAAATCTCTATCCTCTCCATTCATCCCTCTTCCACTGAATCCTTTTCCACTAGGTACTGCACTTTGTGCCAATTATTTTAATTTTGTGTTGCCATGTTGACAAAAAAAAGTGATACCACATTAGACATGCCTTTTGAAACATGTTCGTGCCAATTTTGCTTTTGGGAATAGTTTTTAATTACACATTAGATTCTAAAATCCAATGGAAATTGAGTTTGCCACCAAACTATAGAATGTCTATCACAAATGAATATCATAAAAAATCCAGTGGAAGAAATATTACATAACAAATTGCTATTATAAACATCATTAAAACATACAAATGGTCACAAAGAAACCTAAAGTTGTAATCATGATAACACAAACACATTATATTATAGAGGATTGTAGTGTTCAAATTTAAACTTGGCAACAATGGAAACCAAGAATTTCCTTTTTTACCTCAAATATATTTTTTGCATCATGTGAAAATCATGTTAAAAAATCACATCCACCATGACTTGAATTCTTTCAAATCCAAGGGTTGTCATTTCTGTGATGTTTGAATTCCAAAAATTCTAATTTCTCCATTGTCATTGATTAATCAATGCCTCAATGGTCAATAGACTTGACATCATTTTTCAATGGAATTCATTGCCAAATTCTGGATAGAATGAAATGAATGACAATTATGTAAATGCAAATGTCCATAAAACAATGTTTTCCATTATTAAAAAAAGTACCCTATCACATTCCCATTTTTTGCCAACAAAGCTTTAGGTGAGTCACATTCATCATTAAACTACTTTTGGAAATGAAATGAATGAAGGTCATTGATGAATTATTAGTGTTATTTGGATGAGGAAAAAGAAATCCTTGTGAGAGATGGACTTACAAGTTTGTCAATGAACTTTTAACATGGACACCAAAACCCACCATCTAAGAAGTCTAAGGAAAATTTCAAGTATGTTCAAATTTTAGTCATGGAATCATGTGCTTGTTTACTTGTGCATAGATACTTAACCATAAGTCGTCCTTGGGATTCCATGAGTAAGGCACAATTTCTTGAAACTTCATCAAATTGGTTCAACATGTGTCTTGTTGAACCCTTGTTTGACGATCACTTTTAATATTAAATATTACATGAAGGTTTATTTAATACTTAAATGAAATGTATTATATACTTATATATTTCAAAACATGTGAAATCATATTTATAATTGCATATTTCACATATGAGATTTGGTTTATTCACAAATTAGGTAATTAAATTATTTTAGTTCAATACAATCAAAATGGATGTTTTGACAAAACTATTTAAAATTATTTAAATTTTTTTTACAACTGAAATTTTACAATTAAATATTATCCAATTATGAATTTCATTATTAATTTTAAATTATATTTAAATTCATGGTTTAAGTCAAATTATTTACAATGAATGCAACATCCTTGCATTTGAAATCAACATATAATTTTAAAAAATTCCAACACAAATTTTTAAAAATTACATTTGAGTTTTAAAATAAATGTTCTGAATAATATAATTTCTTTATATTTGATATCAAATTTTCAAAAAAATTTATTATGAGATAATAAATTGTCATCCATTAATGTTTGTTAATCTTACATTAATTTCATTTAAAATATATGAGATCATGTTACATTATGAAATCAAGATACATCATTTTGACCCCAAATTTTACTATCATGTTGATGTGGACAAAATTCATTGAATATATATTTTATTATACTAGGTTGACCTAGGGGTTCAATGATATTAGCTTGATGACTTTGTTGACAATTTTCAAGATAGTGAAAAAACATATATCATTATTAAATTATTAGTTGGGCCACATTGTTACCATATCAATGTGCTAGGTAAAAGTGATGCATCTTGTTGGCCTATGTGGTCATGTTTGGTCACAAGGCTTTGGGCATAGTTTTACTTGAAGAATGAATAATATCTATATCTTACCAACAAACTTTCTTAGATCCTAGAACAAAACTCATTGACAAAAAAAATTAGTGCTAGCTTCCCAATGAACAATGTTTGTGTATGTAATCATTGCAAACTATATGATCAATATTCATCAATGAAAATATTTTGAATCCCATGATGAAATCAGATTTCATTTCACAAATTACTTCAAAGTTCAATATCTTGACGAATAAATAAAGACAAAATTCATCATAGGATTGGAATATGGACTACTAGAATTAAAGTCCTTTACCTACTACCTTGTATGCTTACCTACCTCACAATCTCATGTCACTTATTTCCTTAATTTATAGAAGACAAATGTGCCACTTCATTTCTTCTTCATTGTGCTTTTATGACGGTTGCTCGCAATGTTGGCTAACTCTCCACCTGGGTGTGTGAAAATTGGCATTTTGGTTTTTGTTCTTAGGTACTTGGACTGCCAAATCAAAATTTTGATAAAGAAAATTATGAACTAATCTCACAACTTGAACCAAGAACCGGGCTCAGACTAGAATCAGAACCGGCCCATTAACCAATTTTCCCTATGTTATGGCTCTTCATTTTCTTAAAAAAAGGAATTAATTCTTAATTATTTGATTAATTTAGAGCATGGTGTTAGAAATGTTGTTAGTATGAGAAAAAAATTAATGTATATAAACTTTTTCATAATAAAATTTTGGGTGGGATGGGGGGGGCAATTAAGAATGTAATGATTTTAAGTTGATGTCAAACACATCAAATAGTTTATTCATGTAGTCATATATGTGGCATGCACATTATGAATAGTTAGCATGCTGTAATCATGGAACATGACTATGCATAATTTGAGTAAAATATTATGACATGATACTACTCATAATCAGTAATCTCGTGATGGTGATTACTGCTTATGAGAAGTATCATATCATAATTTCTACTCAAATTATATGCATAACATTAAGTTATAAAATCAAATGGAGACAAAAGGTGGAGCCATGTGAATCCATATGAACCTAATCTAATCATCATGCAACCATGAACATGGATTGAAAGCATGGTGATCACATGTCACATTTTCTCATCCATAGTCACTTACTAAACCATATGCTTGCAACAATACATCGATTGTGAGTTTAACAACTTCGTTACATAGTCATTTATTTCTTACTAGAAATTAGGTCCAAATAGTGCAACTTTGACATGCATCAAGGGCTAGATGGAGAGAGTACATAAGGGATGGGATCAGTAGTCATCATTTGTAAACAAGTTGTATGTGTGGTGCAAAAACTTTAGTCTTTGATATGGTTGTCATAAACTAGTACTTGTTTTATGGTTCATTCAGATGCTATGGTTCATATGTTATGACGACATGGATTTACATGGATGCTTTTGTGTCTAATTGACTGTGTGACCAACATAAGCTGGGAGCCCCACTGAAAAACTTTAGATATCAACTGCATGTGAAGGTTATATATGGTTATCTATCGATTGTAGAAGTTTAGATTTTCAAAGTCATAAATTGGTCGTAGCTGGATGAAGGTCTATGTGCTATGAGCACATGGATTCACATTTTTTTTTTTCTCTCCATTTGATTGTGTGAATAAAATACAGCCCATTGAAACACTTGAGGTCAAGGGCACAAAAGGATCAACATTTTGAAAATGTGTACACATTGTGCACATTCGATGCCAACAAGAAATTTCTTTATGTTGCAAAACTTAAATGTGCATCGTATCAAGGAGTCCCAAATGTTACAAGTTCTTGTTTTCATGTAATTACAAAGTCAAGGTGGATATGTGGATACCAGAGTTTCTTCTACTGGTGAATTTTTGCAAAATTTGACTTGAAAAGTATGATTTTGACCTATACAAAGGATTTTTCATGGAAAAAAATGACCCAAATTTGCCAGATTTAAAAGATTTTCTTTTTCTTTTTCAAACCGCTGGATTTTGATGATAAGTTCCAGTAGGTAGCCATCCTTCTTCTTTTTTTCTACTTTCACAGATGTAACCAAATTTGGATAAACTATTTTGGGGATGATCGTCACTTTGGCTACATCATAAAATCCTTAGAAGATTTTTGACAGAGGAAAGAAAGTGATGTTTGATATTGATTAGGTTGTATTGACAGTCCTTGGTAAACATGAGCATTAAAGGAAAAGTATATGGCGAAATGGTAAGCAGCAAATTGTCACATTCTCGTGTGGGAGTTGCATATTGCTGAGTTATAAATATTTGTGTAATTGTGGGAAACATGATCCTCTCTCTACTGTTTGGGAAAGATAAGAGACAGAGGGTTCAACTTTGTACAGAGTGAACCAGCACAAAACAGTGCACCAGAACGGACAGTTTCAAAGCTAGAGAGGAAGGCTTGTAGCCAAAAGAAGAGGTAACACAGAATTTCCATGCTGTCTTCTATTACTGATAATAATTGAACATAGTCTACACTGACTATAACACAACTTTTCCCTGAATTGAACTACTCAAGATCTCATTCTGAACCCTAAGACTTAGGTAAATCAGAACTCTCCGGAATCACTCTCATTGAGCAATCAACTGACTTCTTAATGACATTATTTCACTCCCACACTCTGAATCCCAGAAGCTTTCAAAAGGAAAGAACCTCAGTGCCACCCCACATTCTAGAAAGTCAAAATCAACAATTTCTGTCCCAACCCCAGATAAAAAGACTGGCTGCAGATCCCAAATTTCAGAGCTCCAACCAAGGCACTCACTTCCTCTCATCCCAACTCCCATTTCCCAACATCAAATTTTCTCTCATTTGATACAATGCAAAATAGGAGATCGCTCATGAATCCCCTGAATTCTTCATAATCTTCACCACCAGCCTATTACAAAACTACTATATCTAACATTGTATCTCCAACGCAACGAAATTGTGATAAACAAACCTATGCACATAGAGCATTCATCTCTAGATGCATTCTAAAAACACACACACCGACCCTAAATCCCTCTTGAAGGAAAAATACTTAGATCTTTCAAGTCCTAGCTCAAAGCTTTGCTGATCGCTTTTTGTTGACCCGACCTCTTTCAAATAGCATAAAATCCACATCCTCCCACAATTGAGCCAACCAATTGCAACCAAAATTCAGTGATTCGCCATGAAGAGCCAAAAACAATCGTGATGAGCTTGCAATTTATTTTCTGAAACAAGGAGAATAGAGCGCTCACATTCTTTCTCCTTTACTGGCAAAACATAACACACAGAAAACAAAAAGAAACTATTTGAAACAAAACAGGATCAATGTGATCAATAATGCTTACGGTGGTCTTTGAACTGCCAGATTAGGGTAGTAACTTTTGAAGCTTTTGTTTTAGGGCTTCCTTTTAGGTCACAGGCTTAGTACCTAGTTAACATTTTCTCATTTATTGCATACAATGTTGCTGACAATATGATGGCTGACAGTGGTGGTGAAGGAACACAAGAATGAAGTTGAAGCTACACCAAACATGTATGAGGAGGTTTGGAACATGCATGCATGTGGCTAACTTTGGTGGGGATGTTGCTATGTTGTACTAATCTGCATTTTGCAAAGTAAGGCCTTAGGAGTGGGGCATTCCAATAAAGAGGGCTCAAGGGAAGCTTTAGGAATGTGGCCTTATTGGATGAAAAACCCAAGGCATCAATTCTAACATTGAACATTGCCTTGCATTAAAAAAATATTTAGAGTACAAATCAAGAAGATCATTTATGATAACTCCCTACTCACAAACACACATAAACCGAACCCCCTAAAATAAGGATTCTTATAAATTACATGTCACGGCAAGCATTCTTTCATGTATGGTGCCCTATTATGAAACAATGGTCAAGTTGTTATGGTGTGTAAGCCAATGTAGTTCACTTGCAAGCTTTTTATTCGAATACAGTTTGCACTATTCCTTTCCTTTTCTTTTGAAATATGATTTGATTTTTGGATTCAATAATTGTGATTCATCAATTGAAAATCTATGAAAAAATGTGGATGTATTTCATTTACTCAATTCACCATGGGACCTTAAAAGTCAATCATATTTTAAAATTAATCCTTTTGAAGAGCATTATAACTGATGCACTCCTAAGTTCTTTGTTAGACCCACTTGAGGGTCTAGGTATGTTGAATTGCGGAAAGTTAGAACTTGGAGCTGCTCCCGACTTCCAACACTAAAGGGTGTAAAAGGGGCGTGCTAGAAGTCCCGGGATTAGACTAGGAAGAGGGACAATTATCTTGTTACATGGTCTTGCATCCAAAACCAACCACAAGTTGGTTAGAACTCATTCTGCACCTTTTTGGTGTTGGGACAAGCCACAGGCGACCTTAAACTCATTTGACTCACCATGGCCCGGACTTGGGGGGAAACCACCACCTTCCCCCATATAGTATTCTCTGCAACTCCCCGCGGGAGCTACATCCGAATGGCACTTTTTCCTGGGACTACCAAGGGGGAGTCCCCAAAATGTCCCGGGTTGGAGTCTTGGGACTTTGGGCATCCATAACTTCTTGCTCAGACCTCTGATTGGGATGAGGTCTGAAGCAATCTTATATCTCTCTTTGAGAACTTTCCAACACCATGCCACATTCCTTCTGCAGATGTCGGGATCGGGTCGATTCCCGACTTTTAGTGGTCGGGAGCCAAACTGCCAATTTGATTCCCGACCGTTCATTTGCCCATAACTTGGGTTGCAAATGTCCAAATGGCTTCTGTGAGGCCATTTTGGACATCTACACTTCAAGACCTTTTTAACGGTATAAAGAACACCCCAATGCGAAGTGTTTTGACCCCTGCAATCAAGCTCTGAATTTTTGGGAGTTCCGGAGGACTCCAAGTTCCCACTTTTGGGAGTGTGAGTTTCATCCTCACACTTAGCCCAAAGTGGGGTTGCGACAATAACATGTACATATTACAAGTTCAAATTGAGTTTCACAAGCATGGTTTTTTTTTTCAGATTTTTCAAGTAGGCTTAGTGACGGAGATCCCCATGCCAAATGGATGTAACAATATGGTGACAATTTATGTGGGACACTAGATATTTTTGAAAAACCTTGCTGCAACTGACGACTTAACTATACTACCTAGGTCTAGATATGGCAATTTCTATTTTAATTTATTCCGAGAAACGACAAAGAAAACTTTGAAACCATGAATTTTCATGTTTTTTTTACTTCTCTAAAAGAAAAGATCACCAGGTTATGAAAATTCGCCATTAAAAAACACCATTCACACATTGAATTAAAGCCTGAACTTCATCCAAATTATAGTTTACAAGCCATTGTTGTTGTGTGAGTTACTTTATAATGGTACATTCACACTTGAAGTTAAATCAATGTTAAATGAAAATCTAGGTGGCATCCTAGGTGGCACTCAATGTTAAATGGGTGATAGTTCAATGCTAAGTGAATGTTAGTTTAAGATAATATTTTCACGATAAGTAATTTCCAGTCTTAAATGACTAGTATGGTGTTAATGGACTTAACACTAAAGACCCTAACACCAAGTGTGAACGCACCCTTGGTGAGTCAGCTTGTACTTGTGTGAATCAAGAGGCAAAGGTGCTTGTGTTTCCCTCAAATAATCAGCCTCGCATTGAATGAAGAGGGCAGATGAGAGCCTCAGAGCCTCAGTAAATGAGACTCAATCACGACTACAAAGAATCTGGAGTCTGGACTTTGTAGTTGTAATACCAAAACAGACAAGAAGCTCGTGATCTCATCCTTTTGTCTCTGTCAACAACAGCCCTATTAAACACATTTGGCGAGAGATGAAGTGACAGAGGGGCAGCTGGGTAAACTATAATCGACGCGGAAGAATATGAGGGCACAAAAGTATTGAATGTGGCAGGTGTAGAAGGATACTTACGCGCTCTCGGCAGCTTGGGTCCTGTTAGGGTTGGGCTTGCATGGTCCTGTGAGACTACTCCTGAAATTCCAGCTTGTTGTCGGTCTGCTTATCAGTGTCTAGCTTCTGACCAGCTCCTGGACCAGCTTCTGACCAGGTTCTAAATAGTTGTAGTCATAATTATATTGCACCCTCATTTCCTTGCAGCACCCACCATCATGTCAGATTTGAAGTATCTGTGTGTATGTAGCCAAGGCAAATTCAAGGTACCTTCAAGCTTCAAAGATGAACTTCAAGTAAAACAGGAACTCAGGTATCGTGACGTCAATCTGTGGTAGCTACCAGTGTTTGGTCGGCCGTATAGGACTGTGCATTAGTATCATCAGTGAACACTGGTACATGGACCCTATCAAGGTGGGTATTACCTGGGGCAATACCAGCCTGAGCCTTGTGCTAGTGCTGGCCTGGGAGTGATTTGTATTGGCAGGTTTTCTGGTTTGGAGTGTTAAATCTAAGGGTTTTTAGGTTTTATGATCTGCACCTAAACTGAAATTTGGCAACACCCTTTTGGTGGAATTGACACAAGAACTGGACCCAGGAAATAGCCTTTTGCTAGATTAATAATCAAAATGGGAACCTTGAAAAATAAATTTTGAACATAAGTTCAGATTTTTTTGGATAAGCACGCTGATTTTTTTTGAAAAGTTGACAAGCAAGTTGAAATAGGTACTTGATGAGTTTTCATTAGTTGTCAATTCCATACCTTTATAATCCTCAATTTTAATTTATTGTAAATCTTTGTACCTATACAACCTCCAATTTGCAAAAAGTGCCTTGTGTGTACAAGGAATCAGACTCAGTTCAAGTCTTGAACTGGGCCTTGAAGTCCCTGAATTTAAAAATGTCCCAAAAATGAAAACATGGCGCCTAGAATATTGAAGAATAGAGCTCAAACTTGCACCTAGAGAGCCTCCCAAAGCAATTTTTAGGTTCAAAACCAAGACAGGAACTTCTCTTAGAAAGGAAGAATTAATTGACCAACACTGGAAGGGACCTGAGAGCATCTCCACCAACGCTCAGTATGTGACATTGGTAGTATATACTTAGTATTGAACTAGATATATAACATTGGTACATGGTAATACACATTGGTACATGGTTGGTATTGCCATGTACCGTTGTTATATCTATTTCAATACCCAGTATACACTTACCTCATACAAGCTGAAACTCAGTCTTGGACCCAATAGCAGGACCAGGCAAGTATGTTCAAAAGTCGATAGTACAAGATGAGGACAAGTGACACCAAGGATTTTTGCAAGGCACCTGGTACTAAAAAAAACACCTTGGGCACTTGCTGCCTATAGAGGCAACAATTCCTTACTGTAAGGAATTGTGAGTGTAGTTGTTAATCCCATCTCCAAGTGGATTGATCTGCTCTCGTTGGTAAGTATGACTGCACAGAAAGCATGGCATTACATCATGACTTCCTAGATTTTAATGCATCTAAGAGTATGCCCAAAAGCAGCAGTAAATTGCCCTTTACAGAACCTTTTGGATGAAGATGTACAGAAAAGCACGGTGAACCTTCTTTTGGCTGGTAAATGTCAACATGTTCACATTGCCCTGCAAGAGCACCTGTCGCTGGAAATGACTATCTCTCAGCAATAAATGGCTGTCTCTCATTGACCAACTACAATCAGAGTCTCTCATTTTGTTCTGTCCATCTTTTCTGGTTCATGGGCGGCGATTGGGGAGAAACTAAACAGTGCACTCTGGATGTGCCAAATACTGTAGAGGGCTGCCGCTGGGCATGCTGTAACTTCTAAGCCTACCAAAGAACAGCACTTAAAGGCACATTTTTTCGTCCCTAGTACTAGAGACTAGTTATTGTTTGACAGTTTGTATTTTCCTTCACCTACTGCCACACATAATAAGAGATCTTAATGGGGGAGAGATCCATCTATAAAAACATTCAGCATTTGATGAACATAGGGGAAGGCTTCTATCCAAGAATATCAGTGTAAACTGTAAACCCTGAACCCAAAGACGGATGGAAGTTTATCATTTGTTCAACCTGTGTATCGAACTTGGCCTGAAGTTAACAAAGTGAAACTTTGTTTGCAGCATTCTCTGTGCAGTACTGTCTAGGATGTGGTTGCAGACATTGTTGTGGACAGTCTAATCCAACAGCCTTGTGTGATTGGCACAGTAAGTTACTGCCGTGCAAGAGCTTGTTATCAGCATTGGTCTGGTATTGCCATCTGATCAAAGCAGATACCAGACCAATGGTTACCAGTTCATCCTGGTTTCACAAACTTTTTTTTCCTCCCCATAAGAGGCTGGTACTGGTCTGGTTCCCCTTTTAAAAACTTTCTTACCGGTCTGGTCCTGGTATTGGGTCCAGGACTGTTTTCTGCCTGGTATGAGGCATGTATATAACTGGTATAAAACTGGTAAAAGGCTGGTAATACCTTAAGTACATACCAGACTGGTATCGGTATAAGGCTGATATTGCCTCAGCTCATACAGCTGGTAGGGTCTTTGCTACCAGTCCTGACACCAAGCACCATGCCTATATACCAGACCAACATTGGTTGTGAGATCAAAATGTTGGTGACCTCAAGATTACCCATAATGCAAGATGATAAAGACCCCCTAATGAGTTAAAGTTGTCCAACACATTTTCGAGCTTGTGTTTTTTGCCTTTGTTATCTCTTCTCTTGCATGATTTTTCTGCAAAACCATGCCGCATGGTTCTACTTGCTCTAGAGGTGTTGCAAAAATATTTATACATCTTTTGTTTTGCACATTGTTCTATTGTCCGACATGAATGTTAAACTCAACACCTTTGAAGAGAGTGAAAATACTTACAATCAACATAGTTTTTTTTAACTGAATGACAACATTGCTCTTTTTTATTTAGTGTGAAAATAAGGTCAAACCATTCAAAGCTTATGACAAAATCATAGAGCTTTGCATAGGGTTGAGCATTGTCAACCAAGAAATGCACCTGACAAAGCTCATTAGGAGTCTTTAGCTTCTTCAACCCAATTAGTGCAATTGCAAGAATCTCAGATGCCAAATCAGTACAAGCTTTTTGCTCTAAGATTGTTTTTGCTCTCAGGTTTGAAAAAATCCATATGATTGAGCAGTTCAGAAATTTTGGGGTTGACACAAAATGTGATTTGCAGAAAGAGGTCTAAAACAAAACTTGAATGAGTAACAGAACTGGCTTAAGTTGGGCACCTCAATGGCATAGATTGTGCAATAAGAATTTGTCTAGTGAAGCTCAAGTGCCAACTACATTTACATTAAAGAGTTGTTAAATTTAACATTAGGTTAATTGGATCAATGAAGGTTGTTGGGTAGATAGGCTGGTGAGTGAACACCTAAGAATTCAAAGCAGCTTGACTCCGCGCACATTGTTCCTTCGCTTCTGAAGCTTGAAGAACATTTGTAGCCCTTCCTAGAGCTTCAAACTCCACAAAAATTGCTCAACTCTGCAAAGTAATGGGGAAGATATGGGGTGTTTGGTGTAAGGGGTTTCAATGTTCGGTGATGGAGGAATAAAAATAGATTAGGAATTTGCACTTATAATCTTTGATGTTTCATCTTTGCCTCTGGAGTAGAAAGAAGTTTGTCAAGCCCTAGTTGACACACCCATCAGGTTTTAAATAATTCAAAACAGACTAAAAATTGGGAAGATATGGGTCTGGAACTGAATAGGGTTTAGAGCTATTTTTCCAAAATGTTTGATCCAAACTATCACTCATCTCTTCCTGTGTTTTCTGCATTGCTCCTTTACTTCTGATGCTGAAAGAAGGTTTGTAGCCCTACAGTTTGGGACTCCAGTGCCATAAAGATCCCTCAATTTCATTAACCCATAAACATCAGAGAATTCACAAATACACTGAAAAGCGGACCCATCTGTCTGCCCTGACAGTTAGGGGTTAAGCAATGAGGAAAATATTAGAAAGTGTTCGATGATAAGTACATGTTTGATGATGCATGGTTCTACCAAACATGTGGTAAGAAATTTCATTTAGATAACTTCAATTGGACCTTCTACATAGGGGTGACCCAGTGCTGTTTTTCTATTGTTTCCTAACTTGGATACAAATACCCATTTTGTCAGAATTTTGAGAATTAATAGGAGAAAGTAAGGATTGGGTTGTTATAGGTTCATGAATTCATAGTGACCTTGCTGGGATTTTGCAGTGTATTAGGAGGGCACCTTAAATTTGTAATATTCCTTCCTGACAGAGGAAGAAGTCATCTTAAGTTTTTGGGTGGGCTCTTACGTTCTTATAAAGGCTGTCGTTTTTTCTGTTGTGCTTTAGATATTTGCTGAGGACTCCTTAGGCACAATAAGGCCCTCAAATGGGTGCATTATCAGAATTCAATGCTGCCCTGACGGGTCGGTGCCTTATTCTGGTAAGTCCCTCATCTGTGGGCCTTACTTACCAACTAAAGAACCACTAAAAAATTTCTAGTGTAATTGGTGGGCACCTTACAATCAATAACATTGCCTCAAAAGAGGATGGCACTTTAGTACCGTACCTTATTGTAAGGTTCCTCAAAACAACTGGAAAGGTTGCTTACAAATAAGGTTGGTCATCATGTATCCCACTCCATATTTGTCTTTCATTACTATAGTTACTATAGTTATCTTTCCGACGGATTTGGAAGCTTGTATCCCACAAATGAATCACTCTTATTTTGATAATTCACTTGCTGTAGGGCTTCTTCACCCTCTCTCATGTAAACATTTCATGCACAATCAAAAAAAAAGAAAAAAGAAAAGAAAAAATAATTACATGGTTGATTGGAGTTTCCCACCAGAGCCATTCACCCACTAATCTTAATAATATTAATACTCAAGAACTAATATTCAAGAATATTAGTTGAATATTAATTCTTGAAAATTAGTTGGCACTTTGACAACTGGTAGATTTTGGCAGGTGTCACTGTTCTGCTAATGAATGCGGTGATAAACAGAAAACATTATTTTAAGAAATGTGCTTTGACTTGAGCTCTCACAATAGTGGAGCTTTAATTAGGGAAGGAGCTTGCTTGGTTCCATGACCATTTGTTTTTCTTGTGCCTAAGACAAGGACTACAAGCCCATCATGCCCAAAAGACCCCCCACCACTCCCACTCCCACTGCCTTTGGCACAGGCACATGGTATTTAAGTTGGTTCACTTTATCTCTCTTCTATAATATTTAGCCCCAATTCACTTTTTTTTATAAAAAAATTTGGCGAATTTCCGCTTTCTATCCACATGAAAAATATGATTTTGATCTATACAAGAATTCGTCACTAACAAAATGGCCCAAATTAGCCACATTTCAAGGGAATTTTTTTCCAAATTGCCAGATTTTTCTTTTGGGTGCTCACAATGTCACAACTTTGTCTACATGATAACTGACAGTGATTTTTTATTTTTTCCTACAAAATAAAATTTGGACAAAAAAATGGGCAATATTTTGGGCGAATTTTTGTTCTAATTTAAATTCAACTAATTTTGCTAATTTTTTTGGGGAAAAGTCACCAACTTTTCCATATTGCAAAATTGAAAAACAAAATCATGAATTGAAAATAAAAAATAAAAAAATTGCACTGACCAGAGTGTAGACATTGCATTAATGCAACCCCACTGACAAATTTGACAAATTTTCATGAGAGAGAGTCATTCATCAGCTCTACACCTCAAGGTAGGTGGTCGTTACCTACACCACAAGGGGAGCCCACCACTATGGTGCTGACACACACAGCTGCTTCTTGGCTGTAAAAAGCATTGCAGGGGTCTAAGGGTGCTTTTGCATTTAGGGTTATGTTTGCTCCAGGTCCAATATATTGCCAAATTTTCACAATATAGAATTGCTATGTAGAGCAGGTGTACATCAAGGAAGGCACCAAGACTCTTGAAGCAAATGGTCGGAGAGGTTGGGACTCTCTTTATTTCCAGCCAGAGTGAACCAACAGCCACCAGCACACCATCATGAGAAGCTCCCTACAACTCACTTGTGGATGAACCCAAATAGAGTTCACATCAGGTTTCACCTTGGGTAACTCATCTTGTATTACATAGGACCCTAGCTAAGTAGGTAGGTAGGTAAGAAAATAGGACCATAGTTAAGTAGGTAGGAAAATGGATGCTTACTAACTAAGCACATGCACATACATGTATATGATTAATATGTAGGTATGAGCCAATGGGTTGATAGTAGGTAGCTAGTAAAAAAGGTAGCAAATTTAACCATGGTTGTTAGCTAAGGAACTGGAGCCCAATGAAAAAATGTTTCCTGTCCACCTACCATCCATCCATCCTCATCCTGTGCTGGTGGCTGGTGGTTCTCTCTGGCCCTTTCTTTTCTGGCAATTGTGTACTGGAGTCCCTGGTCCTCAGCACCAGAGGGTCCATGTGCAATCACACACTTGCATTCCTGTTTCAATGCTGGTGGCAGATTGATAGTTTCTCAGGGTCTTTATGTGAAGTGTTTCCATTTGGTGTACGACCATATGATCTCTCATATGATAAGTCATACAGATTTTTAAATACCTTCTTACTGTGATGTGCTCCATCTCGATCTCATGTTGTCTCTGTTTTCAGTCTCAATTATCTGCTCCTATTTGGTTGGTACTATTTTATGACAAACATAAGCAAAATGAAAAGAATGTTCTGGCTTGTATTTTTCTCCACTCAATGAAATGTGGTTTCATCTAGTGTTGGGTGTGGTATTTGATTTTGTTAGTAACTTCCAGTTCTGGTTTTCCAAACATTTCAAAATCAAAGAACTGCTGGTTCTGGGTGTTTGTATAAACAAATCAGAATTGAACAACCATTGGTTCCAGTTATTGAAAACCCCCTAACAAACCAATGATCATTCGTGCGTTTCATGAAAGAACAAGCAAAGAACCAGTGGTTTTGTGGGTTGTTATTTACTAGGCTATTTCAGATTGTTTGAGGACAGTAGTTTTATATCAGAACTGGTGATTTTGATTTTTTAAGAGCTGTGGTTTTGAACCCTAAGAATCTCTGATAACCAGTGGGGTTTGGTGCAATTTCTAATGCTCACCTAATAACAAATTGGGTTCAATGTTGGCTAGTTATAACTTTTTTCACAATAGGTTTTTTTTTAAAAATTAAGTTTTGAACCACTCAAGGCATCAATATTAAAAATTTCCCTCAAAAAAAGAAAGACCTGCCTCTTATACTCCCCACTGCCCAGGTAATTTTAGGGTTTAGGAACATTGAAACTTGAAGTGTCAGATTAGGAGGCATGAAACTTAATTAGCACAAATGGCCTTGACCTTCATATCCCTATGTGTCATAAATGTGTTAAAGGTTGATGCCAACGTTTCATTTACTGGCGAATTTTCGCCAAATCCCTACCTGAAAAATATAATTTCGACCTGTAGAAAGGATTTTCCATGAAAAAAATGGCCCAAATTTGCCAGATTTCGAAAAAAAAAAATCTACCAATTGCCAACTTTTAATTATAAGTTCTGGTAAGTAGCCAAAAATATAGAAAGATTTTGATTTTTTCCTACTTCCATATTAGTACATGTGCCCAAATTTGGCTAAATCACTTTCAAGATGAGAACCACCTTGGCTACATCACAAAATTGGAAAAAGAAACCCTGGTTCATGTACCTTGCACGCCCTCTCTCACCTTTCTTGCACCCTTGGCTTGTATAATTAAGTAGAAGGCCAATCCCATTTGAAATTTGAGAAAATGGGTTTTACATCCTTGGCAATGGCCAATAATGTTTGCTCCTATTCGCCAGGGAACACTAATGTACAATGTTTAGGGTTTAAGGATTGATAATCTACTTGAATGAAAATTTCAATCATTCGAGTAGGTTATTAGATTTTGACAAACTAATAATATGTGGCCCATAAGGATATTGGCAGTTCTTGCGATGCTACCTATCAGGTGGGTAGGTTCTCTAGTTTGTTTTCAAAAAATGTACAAACAGGTAGACAGCCCTCCTTCATGGCACTTCAATTTTTGTTCTAAAATGCATTGTTTCACACAAAATGAAAGTGGAAGGAACAATGATATATTGAACTGCTGTTTCTATTCAGAGATACAATATGTTATGTTCAATGACATCCTGATAGCTTGTAGGATCATGCTGTTGACTACCTGATAATTGCCACCAACCTACACATACATAAGAAGGAATTGTTGCTGAAATTCTGGATAAGCTCTGGATCCAATTCCAGGCTGCAGGATCGAAAATTGCCAGGCACTTGTAGATCCAAGTTCACTACAGCATGTCCTGCTGATGAGTTTTGATGTTTAAGCTTATTATTCTGCATTCTCCAATTGGTCTCCAAGCAAGACTACATATTTTCTTCTGGCAAATCCCCAAGGGGTTTCATTCCAATTGGAGCCTGAGCTCTTTTCGGTAAGCCTAAACTACTTCAAGGATTTTAGTTCATATGCCTCCAAAAACCATAAATTACTAAACAAATAATCTTATTTTAAGCTTTTTACTGTTCTTATAGTCACAAGTTGAACCATATGATAACCAGGTCCTCAAGCTTAGATCATGGCATGAGGACCCCAATAACCGCTTACCAGTCCCAGATTAGGTCACTAATGGACTGCTCCGGCCTTAACAGGAAATCTACAAGTCTGAAGAAATTGGTGAAATGACCACACATGTTCAAGTTTATTACTCACTTACCAATCTTCTTCAATTAGCTGCAGTCTAACACCTTTAATGCACTCAAAGCTCTCCACCTTATTAATCAGACACCTTTGAACAATACATTTGGAGACCATTCCTTGAATACATTGTCATCATAATCTTGTTTTAAACATCATTTTATATTGTAGGCAATTGTGTGAACTCACCTTTTTTTTTTCCCATGCTAGGGAACGGACTAAATCTTACAACATCATTCGGGATGCCTTCACCTTCATCACAAGAGACAAGGAGTTTCATGTGAACAAACTTATGTCTTTCTATCATCCTCCTTTTAGTTTTCTTGTTGTCAAATGGATATCATGTTATCAATTGATGACATTCACACCATGATCAATGTTATCATTGTTAATTCCACCCAAGTAGATTTGATTTTGAATGCTATTTCATCTTGCAAGGTGATAATAATGATGACAATTCAAACAATTTTTTTTTTACCATAATTGACATTTAGTGTTTGCATTTCTTCCCCTTGCCATAGAGGTTTCTAGGTTGTCTACACCAACAAGCAAAGGATTTGTTTCATTCGTGTGCTAACATGGTGTGGTCAACAAAGGACACCAATGGCCCTCCTCAAGTCATTTTGCATGCTTTCTATAGAAAAGGTGCAAGTGATGTTACATAAAACTTAGGCTGTCTCTATCTAGAGGTGTGCCATCATTGCAAATGAGGGCTCTTTTAGGATTACCACTCTTTTAGGTTTCCCATCCTTTTTTTAATATGCTTCTTAAATGGGCAGGAACTTTGGAACATGATTTGTTCCTATGCCCCTTCTGAGTCACTTTGGGTCTTGTCCTTTCAGCTTGTACTTGGGTCCTCTTTTTTTGTTCCTTCATTTCCCCCTTGGTTGGGTGTTTTATTTAATGATGTTTGCCAAGGTTTCATCACTGTTTTTCTTGTTGGTTTCCTAGGGCTTTTAGCAAATGCCTCATAGTTATTGCTCTATCATCCCAAAGTTCAAACCTCTTGAACAACATATTAATCCATCTCCTATTGAGGTCTTTGAAATGTGTAAAACCAACCCATCAACCTGGAACTTTTAGTACTATCCTTCTTTCACACCCATTTTTTCCCTAAGCAAACACTAAACAGTAGCAATGAGTTAAATGTGGCATTTAGTTTGATGCAATTATAGTACAATACAATAGTACTCAACAAGAACAAAATTCAGATGTTTTTAACTATACCCGCACAATGATTAATGTTTAAATTATTTTCAAAAGAAAAAACCTAATGTAGTGGTTAGAATTTCACTTACATCTCAAAGGTCCTAAATTCAAACCTTTTCTTGAATTTTTCTTTCATCCACAAACAAAATGGATGAAAATAAATTGCACTTGGGCAACTTTTTTAAGTTAATTGCCCAAGAATAATTTCTTCAAAAAAATCATGTTCTAGGGGAACAAGGGCATATTAAATTGCCCCAAGGAACAATCATGTTCCCAAAGGAGAAAGGGGTTTAAATTGCTCCTTGGGTAACAACCATGTTCCTAAAGAACCAACAACTTAAATTGCCCCTTGGGAACAACCATGTTCTAAGGGGAAAAAAGGCTTAAGTTGTTCCTCAAGGCAACTTAAGCTCCTTCTCCTTAGGGGCATGATTGTTCCTTCTAGAAAAAAAGGTTTAAGTTGTTCCCCATGACAACTTAAATTCTTTCTTGTCAAGGACATGATTGTTCCCTAGGGAAAATAAAGTTTAAGCTAGTCCTTGGGGTCAACTTAAGCTCCTCCTCCTTGGGGACATAATTGTTCCTTAGGGAAAAAAGTTTAAATTGGTCCATAGGGCAACTTAAACTCTTTCTCCTTGAGGACACAATTGTTCCCTTACAAAAAAAGGTCTAAGTTATTCCCTAGGGCAATTTAAACTCCTCCTAAGAACCCTAAAATCTCATATTCATTTTTTTATAAGTTTACAATCTATCATTTCTTTTAGAAAAGTTATAACTTTCTAGTTAAAAGCACTTCAATCAGAATTCATGTGAAAAAATTATGATCACACAAAATTTTGAACATATTTGTTCCCCATGGACATGGTGGTTCTTCAAGGCCAATTAACCTTGGGGAGCAACCATGTCCTCGAGGAGAAACATGTTTAAGTTGTTGTGGGGACAACCTTATCCCATGAGGAGAAATGGTCCTAGCCCTGCTGAACAACCATGTTCTTTAAAAAATAAACGTGTTTAAAACTTTATGTGATCATAACTTTTTCATAAAAATTCTAATTGAATTGCTTCCAATTACAAAAATGTAGCTCTCCTCAAAACCTTTTCAATGATAGGTTTCAAACCTATATAAGAACAAATTGCAAAATATTTTAAAATATATGTTTCCGTGAGGAACTTGGGCCTTTCCTTGGGGAAGTTGCCTTTTGCCCCAGGATATTTTTCTTACTCCATGTGCCAATTATTTTTCAAGGTACTTCGTTTGATACCTAGGGAACTTTTTATTCCTTAAAAACTACATTTTGTTCCATCGGGAACTTACATTGTTCCTTAAATGAACTTGTTTAAGATTGGCACTTAGTTTTATTTTCCCTAAAATAGTTGTTTCTTAAAGACAACTAACTTTTTAAAATTATTTAAATGATTTATATATTTTTTCATCTATTTCATTTGTTAGCAAAAATAATTGAAAAAAATATTAAACCTTGAACCTTTGCATTAAAAGGAAGATTTTAACAATTAAATGACAATTTTTTCTTTGAAATTGTTCAGTAAGAAAATATTTACAACATTAAATTATCATTGTGTGGATACAATAAAAAAAATTGATTTTTTTCATGTTGGGCATTGTATTGCAAATGCATCGAACCTAATGCCACATTTAACTTGTTGCTACTATTTAGTATTTGCCTTCTCCTTGCAGTTTATCCCCAATTGGAGTGTATGGATGAAATTCAAGGATTAGAAGCTCAAACCAAAGCCCAAAGACAAGGTGAGCTTAAAAATAACTAGTCTCTTCAACATTTTGTGTACCTACACAGCATTAATTTTTTTGTGGAGAATCTTGGCCATTATGTGCAAAACAAATAAATTAAGAATATTCTTTTTAAAATTCCCTGTTTTTAAAAAAATCTTTAAAAAAATGCCACAAAGTGCCTACAATATGAAAGGGTGCTTAAGACTTTCTACTTTCATATTTTGCAATAAGGCCAAATTTGGCTAAATACACTTATGGACAATTGCCATTTGAGCAACATCACAAAATTGAAAGAAAAAAAAGGAAAACGCACTGCTCAGAGGGACTGGATGTTCTGTGGTTTCCAGATTCCAACAGTCAACACACTCAATCAATAACCGTCCCGTCCTACCCCACTGTCAATATAATCCGCGTCCCAGTCCTGGCCTCAGTGCATTCATCGTCTGTCTGTGTGCCTCGCCCGCCGACTGCTGCCTTCAGCTTCTCGCAGGCGCAGCTGCACTGTGTTGTCACTGGTGGAGAGCTCCAGAGTTCCTGTTGTTGTTGCGAGCATTGTTGCCTCTCATCCTCCCGCGCCTCGATCGCGCAAGTCAGTACTAGTTTATCTTGATCAGCTTTCCACTACTAGCCTGGTTTGGGATTCAGCACTCAAGCTGAGCATTCAGCTCGTGCCTTACTAGCTTCTCGATCTCTCAGGTCCTGGTGTTTTCAGTTTTGGATCTGCTGGCAGCTGAGGTTTCTTCATAGCGTATGATTCAGCAGCAGTTCGCGGCGGGACGCAGATCAAGTGTAGTTAGCTTCGTAAGTTTGTTTGACGTCGCGGTTCTGTCTTGCTTTTTTTGTTTTTGCGTTCTAGTGCTACCCTTATAGTTTGTCTAATTCGGAGCTAGCGCTGGTGCTAGTCAATATTCTTGAGCTTTGACCTCATGTGTCATTGTCGATATTTGAGCTGCGAGCTCGAATTAAACGGTGATCTACACCGATTGGTTTCAGGGTTTAGATTTAGAGCTGCAGCTTGACTATGCAAAGAAAGAACTCGCAGCTCTAAATCTAAACTATTGAAGAAATTCTTTTTGCAAAATGAGATGAGTTATATCATGAGATGGTCAATGTGATCGATGCGTGTTTTTCCATATTTGATCTGAACATTGGAGACGGTGATTTGTTTGGGTATGCTGCAGAGAATGGCTGGATATGCGACGGGCATTTTGGCGGCGATTTTCTTAGCCTGCATGATGCAGCAGGTGCATGGATGGAGCTATGCACATGCGACTTTCTACGGTGGCAGCGACGCCGCAGGCACTCAGGGTACAGACACTACATCTATATCTATATCCCCCAGCTCATGACCTGCTGCAGTCTCTGCAAAATTATGATGTCTAAGAGCAACTCCACCGGTGCTCAGAGTGTGACCCTACAAATTAAATTGGATGAAGATAGGTCGGTTTGGCTCAGCAAAATGGTTTTGGCCCAGCATTTTTGCACACTTTGCTGGGGCTGCTGGTAAAAAAACACAGCAAAGCCTAACACCTGCTGTTGATTGGCTTCTAGATAGTTTGATTGGTCCAGATGGGTTGCTGCAGGTGAGTTGCTGTTAGTAGTCTCCCACTATTTGCAGACCGAGTTTCAGATTTATAGATGGGGTTGGAAGAAAATAACTAAAACTTGGATGTGAGAAATATGTTTTCAGGGTCACATACTGAGAAAGGCTGGATATTCTGCTCTAAGTTGCGAACAGAACATTGTCTAGGATACATACGACCCGAGTGCACAATATATTCTTCATCCTACGATTCTTATCTAGCTTTGCAAAACGTTAAGCGTTAGCATCTGAAGCTTGGGATCATTGCTTTGTGAGAATTCTAACCCATACTATATATTCCTGCTGGGTTCGCGTGACCTGCATCAACAGGCGGTGCTTGTGGGTATGGAAACCTATACAACTCAGGGTACGGGACTAACACGGCGGCTCTAAGCAGCGCACTCTTCAACCAAGGCCTGTCCTGTGGAGCTTGCTTCCAGGTTATATGTCAAGGGAGCCAGTGGTGCTTGCCGGGCAGATCGGTAACGGTGACAGCAACAAATTTCTGCCCCCCCAATCCCAGTCTCGCCAACGACAATGGCGGGTGGTGCAACTGGCCGCTCCAGCATTTCGATATGGCCATGCCTGCGTTTCTGCAAATTGCTGTGTACCGGGGCGGGATCGTGCCTGTGAGTTATCAAAGGTACTATAGATTCCGTCCCTAGCTCCAAATGCCTTGTACAATCCACTACATGAGTTTCCTGACGCTCCTTGTGCAGGGTAAAAGCTCCCCCAGGTGGGGGCAATCTCAAAAGTAAGGGGCCTATGACCAAGGGGCCTGTGACTAGGCAACAGTCAAGTTCACACCCCCATTATCACATTGTCCTAGGCCCCTTATGTTTGGGAATGTCCCTCACCCATCGACTTTACACATTGTAAACCATGAGGCAAAGGTCATCATAACCTTAAAATCGGTAGATCATGAGGTGTAGGACGGGTTCCACTGTTTTTACACCTACTCCTTAAGTATGGGATGGATCTTACACCTATAAGTAGTTGTTTACTTTAGCCATTGTCCTTTAAGGCATGAGGTAAAGGTTATCATGAACCAAAACACTTGGAAAAATCATGATGCTTAGGTTGATGGGGAAGGGTTCTTACACCTGCTCCTTAAGACTAAACATAGGTAAGTCTCACAAGACTAGGCCCATGTCATAGTATGCCTATGTCATGGGCCTCAGGCTTTACCTACCACCAAAGGTCTGGGCCACTCACAAGCAAGAACCCTCCTTTGATCAAAGTCTGATAGTGCAGAGAATGTTCAGTCTTTGTGAACTGGATGGAAAATCATGTTGGTGCAGGGTGACATGCATCAAGTATGGGGGGATTAAATTCACCATGAGTGGAAGTTCCTACTTCAGCTTGGTTCTCATCACAAATGTAGGGGGATCTGGAGATGTACATAGTGTATCCATCAAGGGCTCCAACACAGGATGGCTAACAATGTCAAGGAACTGGGGCCAAAAATGGCAGACCAACGCCAACTTGATTGGTCAGAGCTTATCGTTCATGCTCACCACTGGTGATGGTCGGACTCTCACATCCATGAATGTGGCACCTGCATACTGGGGCTACGGTGAAACATATGAAGGATCCAACTTTTATTGAAATCTCACCAAATTTATGATTTCCAAATTTTTACAATTGGCCATGGGGCAGAGTAGGACTTGAATCGTTATTCAGCAGGCAAGATCAGGCTCCTCCTTTGTCAGCTAATTCATAATTTATTTTTGTGGGTGCAAATTCCACCCTCTGATTTGAACCATGTCATTGAACCAAATTCATTCAACAGATTTTGGGACAAAACTTTATATTAAGCTGCATGTACAAAGATTTGGAGGATAAGATCATTCTGATGAGCTGTGAGGAGGAACTGTTCTTGCAACCTTAGATAAATGCAACCTCCAGCTGAGGTGCTAGACACTTAGGGTTCAGCATACTATGACAGAATACCAAGATAGATATGGAGACTGGAAATTCTATATTAGTTGTGCAACTTCTGCTGGATTTGTTATTTCATCATGGCTGTTGAGAGGTAGTGGAATATATTTTTCACCACTGCAACCCATTGAGTCAAAAACCAGTTTTTAGCAAGTGGAGCTCTTCACTTCATATTTGCTGAAGTGTAAGCTTGAAGTGCTGATTGTTTACTGGGTGTAAACCCTAAAAACCTAAACCCTACACCCAAGATCTGTATCCAATTTCCATGTGCTAATAAAGACAGAAGGTAAATTAGTTCTGACCACAATTTTTTGCTGGTCTACTACTACAATCACCTTGTCCATTTCTTCTAATGCCTCTGGTTGTTCCTTATGCAGAGGATCATACAACCTGAACTGAATCCATCTGTATCCAAGTTCCCGCATGTGATAGCATTTGACAGAAGATTAATTAGTTTTGAACACAATTTTCTGGTGTTTGTAATAGATTCACCTCAACCACTTCAAATGCCTCTGGTTGTTCCTTCTGCAGATCAGGATACAATCTGACCTCAAGGGAAATTTTCAAATCTCTTATGTTCAGTGACTGTTGTCAAGGATATGTACTCTACTTGACTTTGTGCTCAAAAACCCCCATGAGTCGTGACATGAGTACAGAATGATGTCATGGATGGTGCCCTCTGAAATTGGGGACAATGAGATTTGTTTATATGTTTGCTTCCAACATTAGTTAGAACTTGGATGCATTATGATTGTGACAATGAAGCAGGATTCATGGACTGCTGTGAACAATGCTAATATGAAGCAATTATACTTGTGTGTCTAGTTGTGAAGATCTATGGTTGCAGGCATCCACATTTTGATGACTAACATGTGCTTGGTGCATTTGCACACATGTGACTACTAATAGTAGAGGCATAGCTGGACCTCACAACAATGTTGACAAATCATATCAGACTTATGGACTCTTCTTGGTAAAGAAGCCAACATAGTCACTAGACACAAAGTTAGTCACTAGGTGAAAAGGTAGTTGTTCTAGCAGATCACAAATCAACTACTTACAAGTGCCAAGCTAATATATAAATGCTACTAGTTTACAAGTGCAAGTGTGAAATTACATCAATATAACCAAAAAAAATCTACAATAAGTGTGAGGTTACGTCAACATATCTAAAAATCTCTTCTAGCTATGGCCAATGTAACATTTAAATGCTACTAGCTACAAGTCTCCTACAAGTGCAAGGTTACATGACCGTGATAAAAAATCTCTTGTTCAGATTATTATTATTTTTATATATGTATAATCTTCACACATTTCATCCATTTGACATCTTTGACACATTTAACAACAGTTGACACATACTCACCTTGAAGATTGAAAGCTTCCCATTCAAGCCTTGACCAAAGTTTGTTCATTGTCACCGAACTTATAATTATCAAAAAATGAGGGTATAATTATCCAAGGCAAAGTGTACCTTTCTCATTTTAAATTGTCATGTGGTTCCTTAAAACTGAAAAAAATCAAAAACATAAATCAAGAGGTTGAGGTAGACTCATAAACTCAAGCTCGTTGAAATCGCATTGCATCCATCTGCCCCCTCCCACCCTTCTCTTCAAGCTGAATTGGAAGCCTTATTCAAATGGAAACTTAGGCCCACTTTAGACGAGGGTACCAGGTCCTTGGAACCAGGTTTGAAGCAAATTGAATCCTTGAGTAGGACTATACCTTGATCCCTAGCCTAATTCTTGGTTCTCAAATCAAAAGCTCTCCTTTTGGCATTGTTTTTTTGGTCCGAACCAATTGATTTTCCCTCCAAAACAGGTGCCATGTAGATTTAGCCTCAAATTGCCACTTTTTGGTCTTGCACCCTCATCTAAAGGCCTCTGGACCAATTTAAAGTTTTTAACCAATAAGATTGCTTGAATTCATTGGTCCCTGGACCCTGAACCCTTGTCTAAAGTCGCCCTTAGAGTGCATTTTTGTTTGCAGACTATCCCTTAACTGTGGAATATTAGAAATACATGTTTTGTTTACTTGTGAGGTCTAACTAATTCAATTCAATTACCATTCAAAAATAGAGCTGTAGTCTTTAATTTGCATTAGATTTTGTCTTCACTTTTAGAACATATATTTATATGGATTATAAATTTTCATACAATGCATCTGAAGTTTAGTGAAAATTCTGAAAATTGTTTTCATTCAATTTTTTAACTAATTGCCGCTAAATCTAACAAGAGGGTCAGGTACTGCAATTATAATTGGTCACCTGTTCGGAAGAGTTGAAGATATTGCCACTTTGATTCCATCCTGTCAATATATGTACAGTTTACTCTGCAACAAACTTTGGCACAAACACAGAGGGTCATCTCAAGCCCAATAGCAAATTCTCAAACCAAAGTCCGAACAGAAAGTTTTTAGAAACCAAAACATTTTGAGAGAGAGTTTCCACATTTCCACAAATAAAGCAATGGTTCAAAATTTAGAAAAGTTCTCTACTACTTAAGGAAGAAGGGATAAAACTCCCATAATTTCCATATCCTACTACCTATTAAAATATTATGGAAACCCAAGTTAAATAATCAGTTGTAAAAAAGACATTTGCTAAAAAGTTCTGGAGCGGGTAGCTTTAATTTTAGCCACCCCAGCAACCAGCCAATACTTTGTTTTTAAAAGTCAAAACCTTATTTGTAGTTCACAGCACTAATTTATCACTTAGATATCTATGAAGGCGGATGACAAGTTGCTACACTACCATCACATCCTCCATATAAGTAACCAAATGATAGTTCCCAAGACCCTATTTTTCATCCAAAACTAGCGTTGATTTGTGGATTTCCAAGCCTGAGTGTTACCCTATTGCATAATGGTCCAGATTTGCTTGCCAGTCATGAAAACACTGAAATTGTCCACTTTCTCATGCTTTCACCCATCAATCACCAGAAGAAGTACATAGTCTGTGTGAGATCATTGACAGATTCTGCTGCTCAGGCGGGCAAATAGGTCCCTACTTTTGCTTGCTCCAAGTGCTAGAACTGGGCACCTTCAAAAGTTTGGCCAAACTGCCAGTTTGAGGGAGCAACATCTGGTAAGGTTAAGGTCCTGCCATCGCTAGTGGTGATCATGAAAGACAAGGCTTGGCCATCCATGGCATTGCCACTGTACTGCCAGTTCTGGCCCCAGTTTCTTTGCATTGGGTACCACCAGCTGCCAGGCTTATCCCCCTTGCATGACACGGACTGTACATCCCCTGCTCCACCCACATTCGTCACCAGCACCAGAAGAAAGTAGGGGTTTCCATTGATGGTGAAATGCACTCCTCCAGTTTTCACACAAGGCACCCTGCCACAGCAACAGCTCAATTACAACAAGACTATAAGAGCAAATCCGAAGCTCGAAAGCCCTGGAATCAAAACTAGACTTCCCCAAGTCCTTGAAACATGAACAGGAGAATCCAAAGCAGCTTCAAACTAGAGCTCTGGGAAAACTACCTTTCCCAAGTCTGTGAAACAATAGGCAGCGAAATTGATTCTTAGCTAGAACAAAAGAATGCAAAGATTTGGCTTAAAGCTAAACTATTAAAGTCCTCTTTCCATTAGGCTGCTGTGATCACAGCACATTGTGTGTAGCTGTGATCAAAGCAACCTAATGGAAAGCCACTGACAAGGGGCCTTGTTTCTTGCTGCAGGGACAGAATGCAATTAATCATGTTAGGAACTCTGGGAACACATGCTCTCAAGAAAAAAGGGACAGATGATGGTGAGTCACAGTTTGACTCAGAGCTCCTGCAATTGGGGAATGTTTGACCGGTAGAGATGTGAGATGATTGTGAGCACGGCTAGTTGGAAAAGCTTAATGGAAAGCTCACAGAATCTGTGATCACAGCAGCCTAATGGAAAGATGTACTAAGTCATGGCTGCAGAAGTACTAGTTCACCTGCGGTAGAGAACGGGTACGATTCCAGCTTGGTAGATTGCAATCTGTTCGTAAGCAGGAACAGCCATGTCGAAATGCTGGAGGGGCATGTTGCACCATCCACCGTTGTCGTTGGGCAAATAAGGATTCGGAGGACAGAAGTTGGTGGCTGTCACAGTCACTGTCGCGCCCGGTACACACCATCGAGGCTCGTTGCATTGGAGCTCAAAGCACGCTCCGCAGCTCAAGCCGTTGTTGAAGAGAGCCGTGCTCAGAGCTGCTGTGTTGGTTCCATAGCCCTGACTGTACAAGTTCCCATAACCGCAAGCACCTCCTGCAGCAGCAGTTCGCCACACCAACCCATTTCAGTCATGTACACGACGCACGCTTCAGAAAACAACAGTACACACTTCGCTAGCTATACGTCCTGCTGCTGCAGATCACAGACAAATTCACTGGCAGATCAAGCTAGTAGAACAAATCTGCAGGGATCGGAATGGCACTAGTATGCACTACCTTGAGTACCCGTTGCATCGCTTCCTCCATAGAATGTTGCATGTGCGTTACTCCATGTTGGATCACCAGTGTAGAGGCCAGAAACCTGAGCTTGCGCCTGACGGGCGCACGCAGTCAGAGCCAAAACGAAGATTAGAGCTCGCAGGATTTTGGCCATGAGCTGCTTCATTTCGCTGCACATTATACACTCACGACTGAAACAAATTAGATAACTACACTAATGTGGTATCCTGTAGTACTCAAGATCGAGTTCGTTGCAAAGAAGAACGGAAGCCAGTTAGTCGCGAACGATCTAAAGCAAAATGACGAAAGAAATGCTACCAGATCAAGCTCAAGCTATAACCTGAAGCTAGGCATCACCTGCATTCCCATAGTAAAAGGAACTGCAATTGATCAAGTCCCGGATGCAATAATTAGATCCAAGTAACAAACGTATAAAAAAAGATACGAAGATCTAAACAGAACTTCTAGGAATTGCAATGACGAGAAAACAAGAACAAGGAGCTTTCAGGAAATCGCCAGACACACGCCGCTCATGGACAGACATGCGCCAGAATAGAAAGCTTACGTATTGAGGTAAGAAATGAGTGTTGTGTGGAGACGAAGGCGGGCTCACTAGAGCGAGCTAACTGAGTGGCTGACTGTCTTGCGTGCCGGCAGCTGGCAGATGAGTGCAATGCAGCTGCAGCAGGAGAAAATGGTGGAGGAGGAGGAGGACGAGTGTGAGGAGAAGAAGGCGAAGGAGTTGGCGGCGACATTTGAGCGCGGTCGTGCGGAAGCATATATACGCGAGCCTCCGGCCCGTCCGTCAGAAAAAAGCTTGCCACTCCGGCCGGTCGGGTGTGGTATGTGCCGGCCAGTTCCGGCACCCAACGGGTTGCTGCAGGTCTGTCCGGTAATGGGATCACACGGCTCTAGAAGGCGGGAAGTTGGAAGTTGGAACCGCCTTCCCTCCTCTTCCCGGGGCACAATAATTTACTTCGCCAATTTTTGACAAGTACCAGTTGAATTAAAGACAGTTAAGTGTAGAGTAAAGCCCCACGGTTGGTGCCAGGGGCCTTTGATGTGTTGTCAATGGCAAAGTACAGTCCCACATTTGGGGACATTAGGCCCCACATTTCTGGGACATTAGTCTCCATATTTTTGGATTCCTATAGGCCTCTTATTTTGAGAATGTTCTATCACTTCATCTTAGGCACCTTATTGTGAGAGTGTCCCCACCCAAGGACTTTACCCATACTAAAGCATGAGGCAAAATTAACATAAGTGTATATATATGAAGATCACAAGGGATAGGAAGGGGAGGGTTCTAACGCCTACTTCTTAAGTGTGAGAGGAAACTTACACCTACAGGAACGCATACATTGCCTCTCACTCTTTAAGGAGGAGGGTTAGTATCCTTCTTCTCTAGGAGGAATATTCTCTGATATGAGGGTACCCTCCAAATGCACTTAAGAATCTTATCCAAGTACTTTATACTGTGGAGGCAGTAAATTTAATTGAGAATAAGGCATCCTCCACATACACCAGAAAAATTCTAGTGTTCATTACACTATAGAACACCCCTTAAGGAGTGCATTCTGCAACAGTTTGCCGATAGGACTTGAAATATGCCTGGGCCTAGTGACTCCCTGAGAGCTTGGCACAGGTATCTCTCGCCCTAATGACTCCCTGAGAGAGGCAGAGTGGGTAGCCCCTAGATGCATTCTCTAGTGAATCGAACCCTTCCCACCCTTGCTCACGTGCACTGATATTCAGGTTAAGGTACCAAGTGTAATTTACGTGTGGCAGCCTGGAGGGCTTTGATGGTTACTGTGATTTCTACGAAGAAATTTTCTAATTTTCGTTCAGAGGAAACATGTTGGCCGAATCAACAAACTAAGGGCAAGACAGGAGGACTGGTGGAAAGTGAGGCCCATTGATAATTTGCCTCCATGCACCTGTCAGTGTGGGTCCCTGCTTTACTCACTGAATACCTTTCCGTGTCTAAATTGGACTAGCAGATCTCCCTCATTGTTTGAAGAAATTTCTCTGACTACTATGCGTCCATGTTTCCAAAACTGAAGAAGTGACTGGTGATTGTTGGTGACATCTAAATGTTGGTTGGTGGTAGGCGCAATTCAGCTACAAGTTGGTTCACTAGGCATGAACATGGGTCCTTGTTTAAGGGAGAATAAACACCAGGTGGGCATTGCCATGTAAGTAGTTCTACAAGTTGGGTCACTAGGCATGAAAGTATAATTAATTTTTTTCTTCCTTCTTATACATGGGTGCTTGGTGAAACGAGAGCAGAAGCCCGGTAGGACATTGGCATTTAAGTAGTTGAAATAATGCGCCTAATGAATAGGTACCCAATTCAAATATACACAATCTGTAAAATAGGCTTGTGCCTAGGTATGAAAAAGGTCTATGTGGCCAATCAGATTGTTAGAAAAGGAGCATTCAATTGGTTGAAATTGTTCGAATTGGTGCTTTGAATTGTTTTGAAGGGTTGCCTTAGTGAACTAGTATTTACCTCTTGCATGTAGTATGCATGAAGATATGCAAAAGTGCAAGGAGCTTTTAATAGGGATTTGGAGCTTTTAACACATGAAGCTTCTCTTGCATGGGTTACTAATGGGTGCACAAACTCTAACATTTCTGAATACATTTTCAAGCTGGCAACCTCATCCTCATACTTACATTCAGGGTTTTGGCCCATCGTTGGTGCAGTTTGTAATATATTACAATTTGTATTTTGATGTGATGATCCATTGGGGTTTAGTTGTGGGGATTAATTGTTTTCCAATTGCTCATATGCTCTGGAAGAACTTCCTGGAGATTGTACACAGCGTATGATCAGCAGTATTTCCTTTATGAAATTTGGTACATACAGCTACATACATGTTGTGCACAAGTTGTGTGAGATGCCAGAGTCTTAATCTATTGGGTTGGGGGAGGTGCCCTCTAAAGCTACATCCAACAATCTACAACACCCAACAGTTGTTAGACTCAACTTGCTTTCAATGTTTTCAAATCCTACATTCCTGCCTTGTGAGTTATTAATATCAGCTTCAAAGCCGACTTTTCATCTGACATGGGCCAATTTTTCCAACTACCGCATGGTCGCAAGGGAAATCTCACACCCACACCAACCCCCCTACAGTTCCCAATCATCGAACCTGCATTAAGGAGGTTGGTCAACAACATCAGTTTGTCAGTCTTGAAAAAACACTCCATTTTCTTTGGAGTGTTCGCTCTTTGCAATGGATTTTGTCCGTTTGCTTCAGCAAACAATAAAATAAAATAATAAATAAATAAATAAAATAAAACCAAACAAACATCAAATTGAGTGTACCTTCAACACTTTAGCCCTGAAAAGACAGGAAATTGAAACCCAACATGCCAATCAAAAGAGATCACAATTTTGTGGTTTAATACTTCTATTTTCCCACCACCAGGTCTAGTCCAAGATTATATGAAGTGAAGTTTTTTTTCCTATGTGAATCCAGGATATGCCCATTTTAGTTTTTCTCACACGATGTAAGCAGTATGCAAACAATGTTGGGCAGGTATCAAAAATTCCCCCAGATATCACCGGGCAACATCCGGGTATCCCAATCTCAACCTGTCTGGGCATCAGCCTGGGTGATACTCATTGTAATACCTTGATCGCCAGTTCTCACTTGCATGAGGCAATGTTGAGAGCCAGTCATAACATGAATAGTTTCTATGTTGAGAACTGAGGGGTTTTTTTCTGGGTCTAAGTCCTGTTCTCAGGGTCAGGCCTGGGTCTAGATACTAGGTGTTTAATGTTTAGTGTCTAAGTAGAGGATCCAAAGGCATGAGCCAGAGTACCTAGAAAAGTTTAGGGTTTAGGGTTCTTAGCTGCACCACATTGCAAGTTGCGACAGCTCCCTACCCTAAGATAAAAGGGAGCACTCATTCTTGGCGCTCCCAATTTGTGTGTTTAATTTGCATTGTTTGTGGTTTTGTAGGAGCTTTTTTTTCTTTTTTTTCTGTTCTCTTGATTTTGCACTTAGGATTTAGTCTTTTTTAGTTCTTGAAGCTTCGATGCTTGTTACTACTTTGTTGCTTATTGCTTTGTCACTTGTTTATTGTTTTGTCACTTGCTTATTGCTTCGTCGCTTGTCACTTGCTACTATTTTGTTGTTTGTCGCTTGTCACTTACTGTTGCTTTGTTGTTTGTCACTTGTTGCTTACTATTCCACTACTTACTACTTGTTGCTCCATCATTTTTTGCTTGTTGTTTCATCGCTTACTACTTGTGGCTAAGCCCATTGTTGTTTCCCCATTTCATCACTTGTTGCTTCATTGTTGTGTTGCTTACTAGTTTGCCACTTGTTGCTTCATTGTTTTGTTGCTTACTACTTCGCCATTCATTGCTTCATTGCTTTGCTTATGCTTATTTCAATGATTATGCATGTCATTTTGTTGCTTATTGTTTATTCCTTATGTTTGTTATTTTGGCGTTTGTTGTTATTATATCACCGCCATTATTTTTAAGGTACCAATTGCCCACCCCCCTATCCTTTTGTTGTTGTTTTGTTGCTTCCTTTGTTGCTTGACTTGTAGTTGGTGCTTCCACCCATGATTTGGGTGTGCATGTACAAGTGGTAGAGCATGGAACATTCAAACCAACCAACTCCATTTTTTGGTGGGGGTTTTTTTATTTTCTTTTTTTGTTTATTTCCAAACTAGGGTTTTTTTTTTAAGTTTGCAACTATTCAATTAAATGTTTAAATCTTGTATGTTTGTGTCGTAAGAACTTTGCATATTGTACAACATTGGTACAGTTGATCATTTTATTTTTAAATACCATAACCAAAATTGAACATCTCCTTTTTTCCAAACAATTCCTTTTTTGCATGATGTTGAAAGCAAAAAATGAATTAAAATTTGTATTAAATTGCTAAACCCTAAACCCCGAACCTTTTACTTTAAACCTCTTGTTTGCAAATTTTTTTTTGGGATTTGAATTTGTTCATAAATGTTTGCTCACCTTTCGAAATTGTGGTATTGTTACAATTAATTTCCATTTATTTGGTAAAATCTAGGGGAAAAAAATAAATTTTTCTTATACTATCTTATGAAATTGCCAATCAATCAATCATTTGAGAATGAAAATAGAATTAGTGTAAATTAGACATGTGGAGTTTTCATAAATGATGTAATAATGGAAGAAACATGTGACAAGAACCAAACTATCCAAACAAAAATAGGCAAAAATCTAGACGGTGAAAATGAACAATTAATGCAAAATAACAATAAAAAAAATACATGTGCAAAGGAAAGCTTTAAAACCCCATGAAAAAAGTTCATTATGTTGGTATTTTTATTTTGTTAATGATAATACAAATGTTGATCTTATGAATATCCACAAATTATGAGTTGTATAGCTTGTCACGATAATTTAATAAATGCCACAAATCCAAGAACATAGTTTTGAAAAGGAGTAATTTCATATTATAAAACCAATGGAATAACATCTTTAAAAAAAACATGTTGATGCAAATCCTGTCAAATTGCCAAGATATTTGAGGAGGAAATGAACAATTTTTTGACAAGAAAAAACAAATGACAACCAACAAAGAAGAGGGCAAACCTGTTTGGAAATTCTATTTCTAATTTTTTTGTTACAAAAGATTCTTTCAAAAAAAATGATATGTATCGCAAAGAATTTTTAGAAGATCTTGGTCTTTTTATTATGAAAAATAACTTGCTTATTCAATTTGTGGAAAATGTCTAGCTACAAAGTTTAGCTTTGCACATGTGTTCAAAAATTAATTTTCTTTCTAGAAAGCAATTCTCACAAGATATATTACCAAGTTTAGTAGAGAAAACAAAAAATCTTGATGTTCTTCGTACATTAACATAATGTTATTTTGCAATTGCTAGCTTTGATCTTTAGATGTCCAAAGGAGCATATGATGCGTTTGCATTGGTTATTAATTTTCTAGGAAGTGATTGGTAGCCTAAACATGTTACAATTAGCCTATTTGAAATGACAATTACTACAAGACAAACATTAGCTTGAAATTTGATAAAATTGTTGGACAAGTATGCTTTGAAAAGAAAGATCATTGTTTATGTCAAAGATGAAGGATCGAATTTCAATGTAATGACTAATGCATTGACATTTGTTGTTAGTTGTGAATGTTTTGGTTTGGAGGAAATTTTTCAAGGGAACTGTTAAATTGGTCATGTTTTTTCCAAGGCATGCCAACATGGTTCAACAAATGAAAAAGTATGTAAAAATCTCAAATGTGTGTATGTTAAGTCTATATAAATAGATCTACAAAAGTGCATTACTTAGCCAAAAAAATCTAAGAAGGGTAGGCAAAAATGGGAGAAAGTTTGTGTTGAAACTAATTTATGCCCAAGAAAATTGAACACATTAGTGAAAACAAGGTATTGTTTATTGTTTATCCTAAATAAGTTTTTCAGTTCATCTTGCCTTTTTGATATTTCAAAATCTAATTTAGTATTAATATTCTTATTATCGATTTGCAAGTTTACTAGTAAAATAATAATGTTTCAAGAGGCATTGTAGTTTCAAGTTGCTATTGTGCTCTACTACAGCAAATAGATTGCTATGAAAATTACTAGACGAATGTCACCTCTTCTAACATGGCAAATTTTTCAAATTATTGTGAACTATTTTTTTCTCATTGTCATTGCATGTGTTGTAAACCAATCTCGTGGACATTAACTACTTACTAATGCTTTAAATTCTTCAATTTCCTTGAGTTTGAAACTAAAAAAAGATAGTGCATCTTTGGCTTCTTTTGAATAAAAAATGAACCTGGTCTTGCTAAAGAGTTAGCTTTCTTAGCCTCGAACATTAGAAAGGAGGTTTGTGGTGTACTAGATTCTTTCCTTTCATTCCTAAAAACATATGAGGGAAAAAAAACACACAACATGGTTTTTGTAATATTTGATCCTAGATTTAAAAGTCTTCATATAATGTCTTCATTTGTTGGAAGAGACCATTACGGAATGTTGTTGTGCACAAAATATGACAAGAAATCTTTATATCCCATGTTGGCAAAATGTTATGAACACTTGCATCCTTTTGTGAAAAGTTTTGCTGATGAAGGTATTTATTATGAGGACTGCAGTTTGGACATCTTCGAACAAATTGCAAGTACAAGTGAATTAGCACAAGAACTTGTGAAAAGGGAGTTGTTACTTGTCAAACGTTAGCAACTAGATATTAAAGAGATCAATTGTCCACTTCTTTGGTGGAAGAAATATGAAGCAATGTTTCCTATTATTGGTTTTTTTACTTGACAAATTTTTAAGATTGTTGATTCACAAATTGAAACAGAAAGAATATTTTCTTTAGCTGAATTTCTTACTAACCTTAGGAAATATATGTTGCAAATTGAAAATCTACACAAGTTAATTTTTATGAGCTCTAAGTAAAATGATAGTTGTTGCCACCTTATTAATGTTACCAAAAAAAATTTGAATTGAAAAAAAGGTCATAACCAGTTTGTGAGAACCAGCCAAGGATATCAATTGTTATCAAATTTGTGAGAATTGGCCTAGTGAGAACCGGTTTAAATTATTTTTAAAAAAAGCTGGTACCCTGCCTGGCCTGGCATTATTTATTTATTTATTTATTTATACAGACAACCGGATTTTTAATTAAAAAAAAACATTTTGGTCATAACTATTCCCCGCAATTTTGAAAAAAAAAAACCGATGCCTTCCCGGCACTGATGCAAACACCGCATGTTATGTGAACCAGCACTGACCCAGACATAGAATCTAGTATCAGTCCCCTAAATTTTTATGTTCAAGCCACACTACAGAAAGCAACTAATTAGTCTACCGATTAGTTTGGAAACCCATGCTAGCTCTATAACATAATGTCCAACTGATGATCACCCGCGACTCCATGAGATTTTCTGCAACTATTGATTGTACTTTCTTCACCTGTGTTCATACATGAAAACTGGCAAGGCTTAGAGGATCCAAAGACTACACCCCAAAACCTGCATTAGTTCCGCAATCACCGCCGAACAAAACTCACAATCTATAAGGAAATCCATTTCATGTGGCCCGACCACAGATCTTGTTTATAATCAACCACCACACGAACCATCCCAATTAAAAGCACAAAAACTGTTTATGCTATCTAGAATACCCAGTGATGTAACGATCAAGGTAAGAAAATGCAAGTGATCTGTATGGAGATCTGAGGAGAGGGTGGACCCTCCGTTTATTGCAACAAGCCTGGCGAGTTAATAAAGGCATTCCAGAATTATTGGGGGTAACAGGCTAGATGAGCATCGGCCTTGCAGTTTGGTTTCCACTCTTTGTCATTTTTCTTCTTCTCTACCTAGCAAAGCTAACTAGTACCTAGATAGGGTGCTTGTTGTTTCTTCCTGAGGTGCTTCAGAAATAGTATCCTTCCTTGCCAATATACAGCTTATTTCTCTTGTCTGCAAAAGCACCCGCAGAAAATTTGTAGTGTATGCTGAGGGCACCTTATCCAGTGCTGTTTCTGCTCAGCAAACGGTAGTGCATTTTGAAAAGCAAAATGGCTGCTCAGGAAGGCATTTGGCTTTATTTTTCTCATGACACCCAAAACACATCACTGGAAAATCTGCTAGGTTTCACAGGAAAACAAAAAAATAATTAATTCCTGCCAGTGATTTATGTCTGGTAACTCCCTACTCCTCCAACATTACCGGACATCAAATTCCTAACAGGTGGCCACAAGGGCTTGAATTAAGTGACTGAATGATAGCTGTGTTCTTTCATTCCCATAAAATCTGACCTGATCTCTACAAAAATTGAGCCTTGTGAAGGCTAGCACTGAACCACTAGTAGAATGCACACACCACTGCCTGAAATCACAATCACAGCTTCATATCAACCAATTCTAAGACCTGCTTGTCAGACAAGGCCGGCTTTCAGCCAGCACCAAAAATGACAATATGGTCCAGATTCCTTTGTACTTGTGTAGACATTCAGTTTGTATTTAGTTTAGTTATCGGTGTAATTAATTGATGGATGATTTAGTTCAGGATTGTTCTAAGTGCAAGATGCTTATCCAGCTTTCATGTGAATTGCACATGGTTGTGAACTTAGTATGCCAAGAAGAGGTTGTGGAAGAACAGGCAAAGACATTTCTAAACTCTAATATGCTCAGGCATAGACAGAGTTCAAATAGACTCCCAAAGTGCATTCTCTGTGATGATGGGCGATTGCTTGTTACACTGCCTCCCATCTCTGTAAAGAACTAGTAGAATTTTTGGAGTGTACGTGGGCCGCACTGAACCAGCACCGCTACCAATGCACCACTCTGGATGGATGGTGACTGGATGGCCAGTATTTTTTCCATTGGTTCATGTCCGTTTGCTAAGTTCTAACTACCTTGGTAGGTTGTTGGCACAATTAAACTTTTCTTTTCTTTTCTTTTGGGTTCAGCCTCCCTTGTGACACCTTATTTCATGTTTTTTTTTCCTTAGACTCCAACTACATTGACCCAGTTATGTCCATCTGACCCCTACCTACCAACTAACAACCCCACTACCCTAAAGTACATGCTTATGGTCACCCACCTACCTACATAAGGAGTTCAACTATTGCCCCCACTTGTCTACCTACTTACCTTCTAAATGCACGATGCAAGCCCTCACCAATTAGGGGAATTGCAAGAACATCACGTAGGTACCATCTTGATCCCACACTACCTACCTACGACCCATTGACATGGGCCTACACAAATGGCTCCACATATCTACCTAATGGCCACTCTTATAGTCTAACAATTAACTGGGCTATCTTCATGATTCCAGTAGGAAAGTGAATGCAGCTATTGCAAACTACTTGTCATCATTGATTAAACCTTTCATTCCAATCCTTTAAGGAAATATATATTGGACCCCAAATTCAGGTGTTGTAATGAGTGCACATATTTTTGCATATGATATTTTGTCAAAATGTAAGTATTGCTCAGAATTGACAACTTTTCAATTGTTACAGTACAAACGTTGCCTCCACTTTCCTACACTAAATGCATGAAATACAAATACACTATTTAATTTTCTTGACCAAACAAGCAATGAGAGTCACTGTTTTTTCTTTTTAATCTCATAATGGAGCTAGAGTAGTGAGTAAACCTAGGCAGCTTTCAACTTTAAATGGCAATTATTTTTCAAAGAATTCTTAAATGTGTCACCAATAGACATGAATGTGGTATCATTGTGACACAAAGCTAATGTCAAAACATTTTTTTGTGAATATGTGGATGTGGATGAAAGGAAAGAAGCAACCCTAATTCATGATGACAAAAGATGCCAAGATACAAGACATTTGTTTATCATGAATTTTTGTGGGCACTGAAAGTTTAATGTTTGTTGTTCGTTTTTTTTTTTGATGTGTTTTGTTTGTTTGCAAGTTGATGGTGTTTCAAGTTTGCAATTCAATTGAGATGAACTTTTGAATTGGCTTTGGTGATGGAGCAGGTTTGTTGTTACAATTGGGTTGGCTCTTGAATGAGGAATGTGGATCACGTAGCTGAAGACTAGTTGGTGCTAGAGATTGGATGGAGGTGAATGAGCTAATAATGGACTATAAACAAAGGAGTTTGGGTCTTCAAAAAATAACGAAATGATCATTTTCAATTATAATTAGAGAAAAAAAATCTATGTGTTAAAATGTATTTTGTGAAGACATAAAGGAAGAATGTCTTTCTATTAAATATTTTATTCTAGTTTGAAGCTATTCCTTTTTGTTGTGCTATAGTTTTCAACAAAAGAGAAGATCAAGTAATGTCAAATGTAGGGACTAAATCAAGGGAGATGATGACAATGGCTAGATGTTTCAAAGCGGTCCATGTGGTTTGTTTGTGGATTTGTGTGTTGATTGGGAATTTTGAGGGAATTTGGCTAAGTTTGGGGGAGAGAGTACTTACTTACTTGTGGGAGCTTCGAAGATAAAGAGATTTCAAGTCTGTTATGGGTGCCAAAGGAAAAGCTAGGTTTATGGAATCCAATGTGTCTATTTGTCCAACTATTTTTATGAATGATTTTGGTGCAAAGGGCATGGGTGCATGAAGCCAATGTTCATCTGTAAATATCCACAAGACCAGTGGGCTCTTAAGAAGAAGATAAGAGAGTTCTAATCCCATGAAGTCTTTACTTTATAGCTTGAACATAGTTAAGGAGAAGAATAGGACATTGTTTATAAATGTTGTGATACAACCTTGTAGCAAATTTGATATGTGGGTATTATGAAACAAATATAAAGGGTTTCATGTTTAGGTTATCCCTTCCTCTTTGGGGTGACATCACCCTCCCCAAAAATGGTTTTCATCACAATTTGGCAATTTTTTAAAGAGGAGAATTTACAACAGAATATTTTTTTTTTCAAAAAATTATGTTTCTTTTTGGTAAATTTTGCCAAAAAAATGATTGATGAGGATATAGGCTATACTAAAAGGAGATGGATTTAGGGCTAACAAAATGTTTTATGTCAATTTTTTTTTTTGCAAACCATTCTCTTGCTATGAATTAAAAATAAATCATGAAATATTTCAATAAGATTAAAAGCTCTTTCAAAACATGTATGTCAAATAAGATTTTTTTTTTTTTTGAGTTTTTGGAGTGTGAACAACTCAATCTCAAAGGTAAAATTGATACAACCCATTCCATTCAATTTCAAGGTATAAATTTTTTAATGTGTACATTTTTTTGTCTAATACAAGGGTATTATGGATTTAACAAAAAACGAATGAAAATAAACAATGTATAGTTTCTTTTAGAAAATTATACTTTGAAATCAAACCAAAAAATGCAACATTGTTGCACCATGAAAAATTTAGCTTAATTCCTCACAATTTAGAAATTGTTTTCAAGAAAACTTAACCTGGGTCAAATTAAATGGATTGGAGTTGGGGTTCATCCAATTGAAACCCAAAACAAACAGAATAAAATTGATGCATTGGTGAATATTAGGTCATTAAGGCCATGAATGTGAACGCAACTTACTTTCAATTAAACTTATACTTTGACAAAGAAGAGACATTATAAATGTATGATTTTCCATTTTTAAAATGGGGAACCTTACACATAGGGTGAAAATGAAGGATAGTCATTTGACAAAATCTTTAAGCCAAGTAAGGACTTCGAAAAGGTTGTTTTTCAAAAGTCAAGCCTTTAATATCATAACATCCCCACTCTTGATCCTTACCAATGCAAGGCCATTCTCATAAACATGGTCAATTTTGAAACTAGTTATAAGTTAGTTCTTTTCAATGAAAACCAACAATTTTGTTTCAAGCAAAATCTAGCTCCCCAAGAACAAATTGGAATATCATATGGCCTAATCTCTAATATTTGAAACCATTATGGGATGGACTACTAGGTCTAGTTCTTGGGGAGCCGATCCTCACCTTACTAAGAGATTAAAAATTTTATAGATTGAAAAAATAGGCCTTGTAAAGTGGGAATTCAAACCTTAGACATTCTTGAAAGCAAAAGATTCATTTATTAATAGGTTACACTTTTACTTTTGCAAAGTACCACATAACAATTTTATTATTCCCTTAACGTGAAAAACATTGGCACTTGTGTCCTTTTAAAATAAAAATAGTCATAATTTTTGTCCCACACAAAGGACTACAATGTAGTTGAAAAAATTATGAATTTATTTTTTAAATGTAAGTCTTAAAATGAAAACTTGTTGAAACCTAACAATTACTTATTGTGGATTTTTTGAAAATTGACAAATTCTTTACAACTTTTTTTTAAAAAAAACCAACATGATTCATAAAATTCATTCAAAGAATTGAAACCAACATAATAGAAGCTACTTGCAAAAACATGCACCCACAAAAAACACCTTAACCCCACCCACCAAGAAACTTGCTACAATTTTATCAACAATATAAACACAATGCCCAAAAGCCCAAAAATATATAAAAAATTTACTGAAACTTGAAACACACCAACAAACCCAAGAACCATGTAGCACGAACATGAATGAAAAAAATTAGAACATTTTCAAAAGAGGCTTAGCTAGAAAGGGGGGGGAAAACTTGGTGAAGGTGACTTACTTAATCACTATCAACTTTTAATTCTTTAAAATATTCAAATTCTTCAATTAACTCATAATTTTCTTCAACTAAAGCAACTTCACCTTAAATATAATCTTTGAAGTTTGCATTTGTTGTGCAATTCAAGTATGGATCATTTGGCTTTTTTTTTATCAGGGTGATAATTCAATCAAGATTTTCCATTTGTAAACAATAGTGCCTCAAAGCTGTCAAAACACCATCAAGGTTAAACATTATTTTTGTTTCAATTCAAGATTTGGGAATCTTGAAAAAAAAATTGGCCAAAAAACCAACATTAAGAAATTGACCCTCATGGATCTACCATCAAGCAAGAGGATTTACAAACATAGATTGCAAGATAGATAACCTCTCAAATAATGAAAAATCTATAATAACAAATGCCCATGAAAACTCTTGCATGGAATTTATAACACCAAACATGTTATCATCCTTTTTTTCAACTTGAACAGTAGGTCGATCACTTGGTGCTACAAATACTGCAATATTAAGATTTGGTGGATCAAAAATTCTCATTAGAAGGGGAATGACCTCTTTCGCATCATATTTAATAGTGAGGTGGATTGCATTTCCATGCCCCACAAAGCTTTCCACAACCTACATAGGTTGTCAAACTTCTAAAAAGGGTTAAATTAAATTCACAAACTATTGCCACATGTTTATGCTTAACAAATGAAACTCAACACAAAAAGGTCAAATGTTTCATTCGCATCAACTAAGGGGTTTGCCTCAAATTCCATAACCATAATTAAGTTAATTACAGTAGCCAAAAGCATCTAATAGTAACCAATCACCTTTGGATTAGTTCATCACACATGTTGTCACCATGGGATCCAAACAATGAATGGGAATTTCCACAATGGCCCACACTTGGGTCTTAAGGACCTTTTGTTGCAATGTTAATGTCATTTACTTCGCACAACATAAAATATGGCTTGCTTGAATTTCATTTTTAAAAAAAACACTATAACTTCATTTGAAATTATTGTTTTGACTAGAGTTTTCAACTTCTTATGTCACATCCAACTTTCTATGAAAACAAACCCTAAAGCTTCACACTTGATCCCATTGGTTTTGTTATCATCTATAGGTTTCAAGAAGCTTTTAATAACATTTTAAACTAAAGTTCCATTGTTAGAAAAGGGCCTCATCAAATATAGCAAAACCAATGGGATCAAGTATGAAACCAAAACCTTAAAGCTTCACATTTCATGAACAAAAAAAAAATCAACAAATTTTGAGCAAAAGAGTCAAAAAACTTTAAAGCTTCAAAGCTAAATGAGCACATACAACCAAGAAGTTAATAGTTGACACATATGTTGTAAGTAAGCCAAAAAAAATCAAGCAATAAAACTAAAAGCCTTGGAGCTTCAAATTGATGAACACATGAAAACATGCTAATAGATTTCAAAAAAATGAACCAAAAATGTTTTTTAGATCTTAAGCAAATGAAATGAAAATGTTTCCTAGATCTTGAACAAATGACCTGGAAAAGATTTAGAGCTTCACACATGATGAATACATATAGGAAATTGATACTTGACACATGAACTCTCAACCAATAGCAATGGAGCCAAAAGCTGAAAATCAAAAATCAAAAGCCAAAATCAAATGAACAACATACCAAAAGTTTTAAAGCTTCATGCTTGATGAACACATAAAAAAGTTTGATATATCTCAAGCAAAGGAGCCAAAAACAATTATGCAATGGAAGTAAATGTTCTAGAACTTCATAAATAATGAACACATTCAAGAAACCAATAATAAACACAAGCATTCTCAAGCAATAACAACGTCGTCAAAAGCCAAAAGCAAATGAACGCCAATATCTATCTTGCAAACTGAAAAAACAACAATGTGAAAGTGCCAAAAGTGAGCTTGACAACAACAAACTATGAAATTGCAAAGCTCAATCCCCCATGGCCAGAGCCCATCACCGAACATTTAGTTATCATCAATCACATTTCAATATTTTCCTAATTCATTAGCCAAATTGAGCCATTTTTCCGTCATTGGACACACAAACTGGAGGGTTATAAATGTTTTTTGAATGTTAGAAATAAAGGAGCAACAAAAGAAAAGGATAAATGATAACTTGATTCAAAATTTTGAAAAATTAACTTTAGGCTCCTCTAATTCCAACCCCATATCTTCCTCATTTTGGGTGCAAAACTTTTTTTCATTTCATAGACAAAAATGCAACAATGAAAGATTTTAAGTTCTAAATCCTAATTTGTTCTAATTCACCCATCATTGAACATTAAACCCCTTGCACCAAGCACCCATATTTCCCCATTCCTTTATCAAATTTTTGTGATAGAAACGTTAGGTGTAGGGTTACAAATGTTCTTTGAACTTCAGAAGCTAAGGAACAATGTGTGAAGATTTGATCTCCTTTTACTTTTTAAATGTTCATTTAATGGCATGTCTACCTTGCATATCATTGTAAGACTTGGGCATAAAATTATTAACTCACCCTTGATTCAATGTATGAATGACATATGGAATTTTATGTGTGCATATGATATGTGGGCATGTGATATAAAATTGCATGCATTAGCTGAAAAGTTCCTAATCCAGTAAATAAATGAATGTTTTTTTCATCAATGAAATTTTGCCATTTCCAATAAAGAAATTCAAATTTTTTATATATTTTTGTTTTCTAGTGTAAATTTGACTAATTTTGCTAGTCTTGTTGTTAAATCTCAAAAAAAATCAATATTAAAGAATTTTTGAAAAGCATTGAAATGAGTCCTTTATTGAAATTGCTAGAAAGGCCAAAGTCATGAAGCAATGAATTTCTTCTTTATTTTACACCATGGCCTCGCACCTACATATTCAAAGTTTGGTGGAAGAGCAACACATCCAAAATGGAAATAAAGAGCTGAAAATTGAAAGCATGCCAACCACATGTAGTAACTAAAAATCTTCTCTAACGGTAAAACTCATGGCTAGTTCCCACAATCCTAAATATTCCTAAACTACTTTCATTTTTTTAGTTTTTCTTTTAATTGCATGGTGTGCTAGTGTGAATAAATGCCATTGAATTTTTGATGTCTTCTTTGACCCAAATCATATTTGAAATCATTTCTATTAATTAGAACTTTTAATAACTAGAGCGTATTGCATACACAAAGTTCTGAAAAAAAAATTAATTTAAATGTTTGTCATACCTAGGAATTTCATTATTCAAGCATTCAAATAAGTTGAAAAAGAGTTTCTTATTTAGTGTGGTTGAAATTAAACGTTATGTGTGTTTGAGAAATTATTAAAAATATTTATTACTTGCAAGCACCATTATTTCTATGTTTTTACTATGTTGAAGGCATGGCTTGCAACAAACATTATCTTAACATCAACAAAGTGTCATTAATCACAATATCACAATTTCTAACATTGTAAGTTACATCAACCTTTTAAACATTATTTCAACATGTCTGCACATGATAATAATAATAATAACATTGAGCTATCGTTTAGAGTTTGCAACCTAATCCACAAGTAATTTTTCTTTTTCTTTTTTAAGAGAGAAAAATAAACAACAATAAACAAATATGCATGTTAAAACACTGAGAAATTTTGTCAATTTTTTAGACTTTGGTTAACAATAATGTTTTGGTTTCAAAAAAAAACAATTCAAAAATTTAATGTTAGTTAACATTGGTTATATACACCATCTTAATGTCATGTCATATTTCATTTAAGATTTAATGTTACTTAATATTTTAAATGTGAATTGGTGATTTATTTTAACATCCTTTTGTTAACTTAATGTTGGAATTAACACCAAGTGTGACCATATCTTCAAATTGACAATTAAAGTAACTAAGTTGATGGCTTAGTTTTTGAATTCAAATGATCATGCATTAAGTAACTATTCAAATTCATTGTTAAAGTAATGTGTAGTTTTAAATATGCATTCGCATATTGGGAGTTGGCAATTGGAATGTGTTTTGCCTTGCATGAACCAACCTTCAACTATAGTTGATTATTAATAAGTATCCAATGGTTTGGTCTATTTTTTCCCCCTTTTTGAAATATAAATAATGAGTTCAAGTTGTTTTCCTTCTATTATCTAAACTTGAATCAAGTAGTGAAATAAAACTAATCCAAACTTGATTTCATACATAGGCAACAAACAAAATTTCACTTTTGATTTCATGTCTCAACTTTGAAGCGCAAGACATTAAACACCCCCTACAAACTTTGCAAGTGTTAATGTGACACCCTACATGTCACTTGCATGGTTTTGCAACAATGTTTGATAAAATCAAAATAATATCTATAATTCATATGTAGGATTCTTTATTACCTTGAATCATCTCCAAAAACAATTATCCAAACTATGTTGTAAATGTCAAATTAAAGGTGTTGATGCTGGCGGCTCATATAGGCCTAGCCTTAACAACAAAGTCCAACCCCATTGTTTAGCTATCCTTTTTCACCTTTATGTCATCTTTTTCATTTTACTCCTTTGTCACTTGAATTTTTTCCTACTTTCTTTTTTGGAAAGCTTCTACTTTTTTGTTCTAATTGTTTTTCCCATTTTTTTTTGCATTGAAAGCTTTTATAGTTCTGGTTTTTTTCTTGCTTTCTCTTTATCTCTATTGTGAGCTTCTCTCTAGTTTTGGCTATGGCAAATTTGTGGCATGTTAAGGTGTTGTTGCAGTTGTGTGCAAAATTTGAAGATGACCAAAAAAAATGAATTGTTTGTTGTGGTTTTGCTATAACAAGTAGTTGTACAATAAATCGTTCACATGCTAGATAGTAGAAGTAGGTTGAATAGACAACCAAGTGTTGTGCAAGATAAAGCACTTGGCGATGAACAAATATTGTGCGATTATTTTTTGTGTATAATGGATGTCATTTTAGATGTTGATTTTGCATGAAGCAATCTCTTTTTCTTTGTTTTGTTGTGGTAGTTAACGTGCACAACCTTTAATATTTGGTCTAGAGGTGATATGCTTATGGTGCCATGGGTTTGTTTACAATCCAAAAATGTATTTCATTAATTCAAATGTTAGCCTAGGGCATGGGACTTGATGCAATGGATGAATATGTTCACATGGGAGAAAACACAACCATGGAAAATTTGAAATGTTTCTAATGAACCATTAGGGAAATTTTCAAACATGTACCTTTGACAACCCATTAAAAATTAGATGTTCTGATGACATCTTGTAAAAGTACCAATGGCAACATACTTTTGATACAAATATTCATAAATATCGATGTTGATTTTCAAATTCCATCCAAATATTAGTGCAAAAGTATTATCAAATTTAGTATTGTCCCTTCACCCTTGTTGTCAATTATGATTTTATTTTATTCAAAACTATAGAATCATCACATGGCATATTATATCATATTATCATGTGAGAGAAATTAGAATACAATTTGAACATTGCTTAGTACAAAACTCCACAACTACAACACTGGTTTTTGCAAGTGTTGTATAATCTCAATAGTATTGAATAATGTTAAATTTCCATTACAAACCCAAGAAGGCATGATTGTCCTTCATATACGTGTAGCTCCTATGTGTTATAAATGTGGGCATGCACTACTACACACTACCAACGATGATAAACTTTGTTTTTCCTTATGTTTTCATATGGTTTTTAATAACTTATCCATGTCAAATTCAATTTAAATTAATACACATTTCATGGACATGAAAAGACACATTTAAATTTTTTTTCATATCCATGTTGATGGGTAAGGAAAATGAATGAAATAGTTATAAGACGGAGGTAGTTAAGCTTGAAAATGAAGTGGTTGTCTTTGGAATTGTCCAAAGACATCCATAAAACAAGAATTGTATTTGAAATTGTCCAAGAATCACCATATGATATATTTCAAAAAACTCACCCATATCCTAGTTCCTCAAAAACATTCATCATTGGAATCAATTTTAAGGGAAAAAATATTACATGGTAGAATAAAGTTTATGTTTCAACAAATTCCTCAAATATTTGCAACCATGTAAATAGTACAAGTATAAATACATCTTGAATTAAGTTGGTGAAACCATGATAAAGAAAAATGGGATAATATTTATGTCTTTCATATATTAAATATAATTTTAATTTATTACAATTTCAAAATACAAATATCGTAATATGTTTATCAACTTGACAAGTTGATGCTAATATCATTATTTTCAAGAATGTTGGAGTTCTCCAAGATATTTGTTTTTCAAAGAACAAAATCTTGTGGAAGAAAATAATTTTTTTTTTAAAATATGAAAATTTCAAAAACAAGATAATTATTTGACATTGAAATGTTGAACTTGCCATGGTAGTATAGTTGCATGTGCTTTTGTAAAACAATCATGATGTTGCTCAAGTGGCAATCATCCATAAGGAAATTTGGCCAAATTTGGTGATATTCAAAATATAAAAGTAGAAAAATCTTCAACACCCATATTCATTTAGTGGGCAATTGAGGTTAATTTTGGTAATTTGTTTATTAAAACATTTGTCTCTTGAGGGTAGATACAAGCTACAATGGCTCACTTTTGTGATGAAACAATGTTTTTTTCTAGGTACCGTTTACTCAAATGCATATGGTGATTAATATATCCTTAGATCTACTAATTGGGACTTGGATTTAGACTAATAATTTCATTATGAATAGAACTATGTTGTTATTTATTGATGAAAATGCACTTGTTAATAGTAATGGACTTTTGAAGTCGAAAAATATGGAATAGTTGTTTAACTGAAACATCACAAAATTCAAAATTTTATACTAATTCACATTCCAAATTTGTTCATAGATTCATATGAAGAATCTTTTCTTCAAAAACCTTAATTGTTTAATAACTATGGACTTTTGAATGGTTAAAATTTGACCATACTTTTGTAAGTCCATATGAGTTGCAATTTTTGTTTGTTTTTGAATTTTTTTGTGCCAAAAACATATTTTTTGAAAGTTTTAAATGGGGCATTATTTTTATGGACTTTGTGGGTTTTCCTTTTAGGACTTCCAAATTAAAAAATGATATCAATTACATTAAATACAAGTTTTCACATAGATTTGGGAAGGTTTGTAGGTGATTGAACATGTATTATTCAAATATTAGAATAATAATATTTTTAAAAGTAACAACCATGTCCATTTGAATCATTTTAAAGAATCTTGTATGGACTTGTAGGGAGTGTAATTTTTGTTGATATTGAACCATTGTAGCTTGCATCTACCCTTGACAAAAAAAAAATCAAACCAAGGAATTTTTGACAATATAGTCCTTTCCAAACTATTTTTTTCAAAATTGCAAAAATTCACCTAAAAAAAGCACCATGCCATGGTATTATTTCAAGCAAAATGAAATAATCCCACATTGAAAAAATTCATGCACCACTTGTGGTGTGACATGAAATTGGTGTCAAGAAATTTATGTGTGAACATGGCTAGATGAAAAGGAGGAAACCCTAACTAATGATGAATGTCAAGGGAAAATGACTGGCAGAAACTGCCAAATTAAGGGATGGTTAATTATCATGAATGGTTGTAAACACTAAAGGTCTATGTTTTTTGTTTTTATTATGTTTTTGGATGTTTTTGTTTATTTGCAAATTAAGTATGTTTGATGGTTATGATTCAATATATGGGATGGCATTACTAAGTTGGTTTTTATGATGGAACAATTTCATATCTATCTTCTTGAGGTTCTTGGTGGAAGATGGGGTGTTCATGTGTTTTGGGGAACACAAGAAGGCACATTGAAGAACTTCATGATGGTTGGTTTTTTGGATTTTGTGGTGGTGGGAAAGTTCAGCAAGTTTATGCTATAAAGAGCAGCATTTTGTTTGGAAAAATGATCTTCATGGTCTTAAATTAAGTTTCTTTGCTGGTTGTGAAGTAGTGAATCTTGAAGTTTAATGTTGATAAAACATATTGTTTTGTTTTTTTTGTACTTCAGGAAGAATGCCCCACCATTCATGTTTGTGTCTTTTTTTTTGGAGTTGATTACTCCATTGCAATATGAGCTTTAGGGCATAAGGTATCGGTGTAGGGTTAGGATTTAGAGACCAATTCAAGGAAAATGATAAAAGTGTCTAGAAGGGTTTTATGAGAGAATTAAATGACATGTTATTTTATGTTGTAGGTTTTTGGAGCTTTTAAAGGAAACAATAAAATCCTTTATGTTTCAAAGACACCACCTACCTTGATGTGGGATCTCTAAAGAGAAAATGGGATTCTAAAGAAGTACACATGGTTGTTATGGGAAGAGATTATTGTTCTATCCAATTCTTTTTTATTTCTTTGTCCAACTTTTTAAGGGTGAAGGATCTAGTGGGTATATGAGTATCATCTAAAACTTGGGAATTATTTTATGAACTACCACATAGAATACCAATTAGTTTTTGAAAGGAAATCAAAGAGTTTTGATTCCCTGAGGTACATAGCATGTTCTTCTTTAGTGTCGAAGTTGTAGGAATGTAATGTAGATGAATATTGTATTGTGATCATTTTCATTTGATTGTTGGATGTTCCAACAATCCAAGTGTTGTTATATGTATTGCATCAAGGTTCTTCTTAACCAAGTAAACCTTCTTTTTGGTGACAATGGTTTCACATGTCAAAGAAGAACTATATTGAAGACCCCATTGAGTACAAAAGAACATAATGAACTATTATTTAGATTTTGCAATCATTTTCCCAACAATATGGTTGATCCAAAGTAAGTGAAATGCTTCCCTAAAGGTTCAAACCAACCTATTTCATTTTTAAAAGTTATGTTTATATTATTTCCATGGAATTGATTACTTTGCAATGCCTATTGATATATAATAAGTAATAGGTCCATGGTCTTCCACTAACAAAATGTATGGTCCATGCATCATAGAGCGTTTGGACCAATCATGAAGAGTTTTCAAAGTGTTTTAGAGATTTCCTTTAAATGGAACCTAACACAAATTCAATTCATTGAATGTTAAGTAATGTTTAACAAAACATATTTTGAAGTTGGATTACACTTTTGAGTTTCATAGGTTTGTTAACAAACTTAACTTTGTTCAAATTTTCAATTATAAATCTTTCCCTCACAAGTTACCTATCAAGTTATACAATAATGTTATTCAATTTCCTTTTGAAAATTATTCCTAGAAAGTCATTCAATAAATGTCACAATAGCGATTGCAACATTTGGTGACATTTATGAAAAAATCAATGACTTTTTTTGTTTTCTAGTGATAGTTTGATAATGAAAGGCATTTAATTGTTTACATGTAAAAGAGTGACATATTCAAAGTTAGAAAACTAAAATTATAGTTCAAAAATCCAAAAATATTATTATTTAAAGTTATAATGTTTTAATGGTGTTTTATCAAAGTATTGTTTGGGGGGGGGGGAACACTTAATGTAAAGTTTGGAATCTATGTGTGTCAAATGATCATTTTTAGGGGGGGTATTAAATAATTGTCCAACCTATTTTTTATCATCCTATTTTTATCTAACTTTTAATATATACATAATAAAGCCACCCTATATTAATTGTAATCTATTGTTTCAGATTATTACATATGTCCCTCTATTGTAAATAAATTGATTATTTGAATAAATTGCACCTTATTTTTAACTAATTAATTCATAATTTTTACCCAACAACCAATATATTACACCCTATATTTTTGCTCACATATTTTCTACTTTGTTTACTATTGTTTCCTTCAAGAGTAATACCTTTATTTTTTAAACATTTTATCCACATTCTCCCACCTCTTTTCATCTTTTAAAATGTTAAAATCATATTTTTCAGCATGTGTTGAACATATTAATATCTAGGGTGATAATTTTCACATACAAAAAATAATTAAACAAAATACATTTGATAGATTCTTAGGTGTCCCATTAAACTTTGCTAATTTGATATCTTTAATTTGTAATATACATCCACAATGTTTTAATTATCAATCCATAATGCAAAAATAATTCTCACCATTTAGAGAATAACAATTTAATTATTTATGAACATGTTGAGTATTTCCCCAAACTAGCTTTGATTTTAATTGAAGTTTGTGTGATTGAAAACCTTTTAATCTAGGTCATGGGTTTTCTTTAGAGGAATTAGACAATTAAATATTTATTGAAACATTAATTTTGTTTTTTTAGTTACATTTTCAACCTTTTATTCATTTTTTGTAATTGCACAATTCATTCACAATTATCCACACGGTTTTGAACATCTACTTGATTTTGTTGCACTTAATATAATTGGGTTGATAATAATGGTAACATTTAATGAAGTTCAATATTACTCTTTGTATAACCACCTACAAGTTAACTATGAATTTTAATTGGTTGGCTTATTGGTTTGATCTATATTTCTTCATGATGAACATGTCAATTTAAGAAAAGGTGTTGACATTTTGTGCCAAAAAAGGTTTTTCATTCATAAGCTCATATCATTATGACTTTGTGTCTTTCAAGTTGTTATTTAATTTGAATGCCTTCTATGGTGTTAAAAACCTAACAAATGAAGAAAAATGTAATGATGTATCAAACAATGTACTATTAAAAGCATTTATAACTTTATTCAATAAAATTGGTTAAAATGTCATTGTGTGCAAAGGAAACTACTAGTTTAATGCTCAACATCAATATGTCCAATGGGAGCACAAAGTGAGTCATAATTTAGAAAGGTAAAAACAAAAGAAAATCAAGAAAAAACCTAAAAAGAAAAACCTTACAAAAATCACGAAAATGTCAAACATGATGCTACTATTCAATAAGTAGAAAGCAATACAAGATTCAAAGGGAAATGTAAGTCATTAGCAGCCATTTATGTGTACCATTAGGTAATTTTCATTGGGATTGGCATCATCATTTTGTAGGCAAACATTAAATAATAGCAAATCAAATATGGCACCAAGTTCAACGCATTTACAACACAATGCCCAATATGAAAAAAATTGAATTTTTTTTACTATACCTACACAATGATTAACATTCTAAGTATTTTTCTTACACAATAATTTCAAAGAAAAAACATGTGATGCAATGGTTATTTAATTTTCCCTTCGACCTAGAGGTTTAGGGTTCAATCCTTTTCCCAATTTTTTTTCAAGAGCAAAATGGATGGAAAATACATAGAACATTGAAATATTTTAAAAAGTTACTTGCCTTTCATAAACAACTTCTCTAAGGGGAAAAAAAAATGTTAATATCAAACAAGTTGTTTTAAAGAAAAATGTAAGTCCCCCATGAAGTAAAATGAAGTTCCCAAGGAGCAAAAAAGTTCTTTAGGGAACAAATGAAGTACCCCAAAACACAACTTTCACAAGGAGTGAAAAACGTTCATTAGGAAAAAACACGATTTCCCCAAGGAACAATGAATTTTTGCCAAGAAAGGGCCCAAGTTCTTTGGGGAGAAAGGCACTTTCCTAAGGAACAATGAACTTTCCTCAAAGAAGGGTCCAAGTTCCTTAAGAAAACATATGTGGGTCGAATCACATTATTGAGAGCCACATGTGCCCCCTTAGAGCATTGCTTTATTCTTAGAAAATTCTTAGAATTTTTTTAAAATTTTCAAAAAAACATTAAAAATATTTAAAGTTCTCTTAATATTATTATGTTAAGGTGTATATTAAAAAATGTTCCTAAATATGTCATTTAAAATTATTTTCAAATTGTGCTTTTAATGTTAAAATTGTTTTATGCAACTTTTCAAAAGTGGTTATAAGAGGTTAAAAATCCTTATACATATTTCTCACTCATTAGATTGATTCCAAATTTTTATGATATGTAAATAATGTATTCACAATAAAATTGTATAAAAATATATTTTATTATTATTATTATTATTATTTACAATTCGAAGTTCAAAAAATTAAGTAGTGGTTACGACTACTTTTGGTACATGTATTACTACACCCATGTTTTGAAACTTTTTGTAAACATAATCATTTAAGGTTCTTTTTATATAGGCTTGAGACCTATCATTAGAAAAGTTTTGAAGATAACTACAACTTTATAGTTGGAAGCACTTCAATCAAAATTCATATGAAAAACTCCCTAGGGGACATGGTTGTTCCTTGGAACAACTTAGGCCCTTTTCTCCTTGGGGGCATGGTTGTTCCCCAAGACAACTTAGGCCCCTTTCTCCTTCAGGGGCATGGTTGTTCCCCAAGACAACTTAAGCCCCTTTCTCCTCCGGGGACATGGTTGCTTTAGGGGAGGATTCATATTCCCCAATGAACAAATGTGTTAAAAACTTTGTGCGATCATAACTTTTTCATATGCATTATGATTGAAGTGCTTCCAACTACAAAGTTGTAACTTTCTTGAAGATCTTTCTAATAATAGGTTGCAAAACAATATAAAAATGAACATGAAATGATTATGATTACAAAAAAAATTAGAACATATGTTTCCCTCAGGAGGGATTATTGTTTTTTGAATAGTTTCCCTTTTCCTTGGGGAACAATCATGTCCCCAAAGAGAAGGAGCTACTTATGCTTGCTCCCCAAGGAACAACTTAAGCCCATTTCCCCCCTAGGAACATGAATGTTCTCCTAAGCAACCTAAACTCTTGTTCCTTCGAAAACATGGTTCATAAGGAACATGGTTTTCTTAAAAAACAATTGTTCTTGAACAACTAAATTAAAAAAATTCCCAAGGGAAATTTACTTTCATCCATTTTGTTTGTGGATGAAAAACAAAATTCAAAAGAAATTTCAAACCTAGGACCTTTGGGTTGTAAAGGGTATCTAACCACTGCATTAATTTTTCCTTTGAAAATAATTTAAGAAAAAATAAATTCAAGCATTATTCATTGTGCGGGTACATGAAAAAAAGTTTAAATATTTTTTCTTGTTGGCACTGTACTATATTGTACTATAATTACATCAAGCTTGGTGCCACATTTAACTTGTTGCTATTGTTTAGTGTTTGCCCATTTTGAATCATCATGGTGAGCCATGGTAGTGGCTAGCAATGGTGGATAGAAAATAATCAAAGGACCATAAATTTTGTAAGTGATAAAATATCTACTAAATTTTTCAAAAAAAATATTAGCTATAATTAACCACCCCATGGTGACATGGTTTTTTTTCTTCCATTTTGTGATGTAGGCACATTAGCAATTGTCCACAAAGGATTTAACCAAATTTAACTAAAAGCAAGATATGAAAGTAGAACTTTTTAAAAACCTACTATATTTTGGCTACCTCTTAAAACCTATTGTAAAAATCTAACAAATTCAGGGACATTTTTTTCATAATCTAGGAGATTTGGGTCATTTTCTTTGTCATCAAGTGGTGAAATTTTGTCACAAAAACAAACACATGATGCCAATAATTCATGTTAGACACAATTCCCTTGTCCAAATCTTCTGAACTATCTTAATTTTCAATTCTTTTGCCAATAAATTTCCATTATGCTTGAAAAGATGCAAGCAATCATCTTACATTGTGACTAGGACTTGTGTTAGCAAATTCTTATGGATGACTAAGCTTCAACTAGATGAAGTGGGGTGAATTGCCGTAATGAATGATTTATTATGTTGATGGATGTACTAGCAGAAAACATCAAGACAGGGGACGATTGGCGATCATGAACTTTAGAAGAGCTGCATTTTGCTTCTTGATGTCTTTTTTATTTTCTTGTGTTTTTATTGTTTGTAGGTTATGTAGTTTGGTGTGTTGTTTTTCATGGAATGCTAATGCCCAAATTATAAGTCGGTGGTGGAGTGCTCCTTCTTGGATTTTCTTTGGTTGTGTGATGAAGATGATGTGGAGTTGCTAAATGGAGGAAGGGTGTGCTTGGTGGGGAACGGAGATAAATATTTGACAATGACTAAAGCTAAGCACCTTGGTTTATTGGACTCAGATTCATTTCAATTTCATTTTGTTATTTGGAAGCTTTAAAGATGAATGCTTGAAACTTGTGATTTTAATTAGGTTGCTTGTATTTGCTTTAGGATTTTCGATGTGCTAAAGGTGGTGAACAAAGCATTAGGAGTTAAGGCGTCAATAGGGTTTTAGGACGGAAGTGATGAAAGGCTCAAGGGGGTTATTTGGACTAGCCTTAGTGGAGTTCCTACTCAAGTTGAATGTGCTTGAAAATTTTGTTGAGACATGGGAGAGACTAAGTACCTAAATGTTTGGGATCTCCAAGTAAGTTCCTTGTAATGGGAAATTCCTAGGAAAATCTGAAGAGAACACCAAAACTATTGTTTGTCTATATCTTTACCATTTTCGAACCAATATCTCTACTTGGATTATGGGTAGACTATGTGTAGATACATACTTGTTTGTTGTTGGGATACCCAGGCCTAAGGCCATGCTAGTCCCCAAAAAGAAGAAATTTGGAGCAAGCTGATCTCTCAAAGTCCATAGAGTTATTTTGTCACCAAGTTGTACACAAATGCATTGTTGCTACACTAGATGTGTATTTTCATGGTTTGTTGTATTGATGCATTTAAGCATTACTTGTATACCATCCTAAGTCCAACTATAACAGCAATAGTCAACCTGATTCCCACTGCTAATCTGTCACAAGTGTTTTGAAGTTGAAATTAGGATCTCCATATTCGTCTGAAGTCTTCAAAATCAGAGTTGTAACGTGGATCTTGGTCTTCGACATCTGACTTGTAACGATTCAACTTGGACATAGGTCATCTCCGTTCGTACTTCATTTTCGTCTTGGGACTTGTCCTTTTTCTTTCTTGATAAAGTTTGGCCAGGTTACATAATCTTGATATTGTTCATAGGATTTTGGAGAGGAAGGCTTATCAGGAGCAACTGCCTAATTAGGGGCTGGTAACAAGGCACTAACTCTGATGAGGTTTGCAGACTGTGCTGAACCTGGTGCAGGTGTAACAAAATTGCCGGTTCAAGTTTTCAAGGGATCCTGGTACTCTAGACTCTGGACAATTGGGAAATCATCAGCTCCTATAAACCGGTGTTTGGTAGTTATCAACTGCCATTTCTGACGACCGGTGGTTTTCAAAGATATATCATTCCCATACAGAATAAAATCAAATAACTGATATATTAACCATGGTTCTCAGAAATCTGAGAACTAAGTACCATATATAAACTACAACTCTCAAAAAGCTTAGAACTGATCAAATAATCTTGTACAAAACTGTCAATTCTCTGCTGATTATTTCATAAAACCACCAATTCTTCGAGGCTTATTGAAGACACCAGAGCTGGAGGTTCTTTGATTCTGAAAATTGTATCAAAGAACTGGAACCAGAAGTTCTTTTATTTCTGAAAATTGCATCAAAAGACCAAAACTGGAAGTTCTTTGAATCTGATTTTTTTCAAAAAAACCATACTCAAAGGTTCCTTGATTGCAAAAAATGTAGAAAACCAGAACCAAAGGTTAAACAAATCAGATAATCCACCCAATACTGATTCAAACTACATGGAGTCTGTTGTCAGTAAAAACTTCCAAATTTGCATATTGTGAACTTGTGTGAACTTGTGTTAACACAAATGAAGACTGCGAAGTTGTGAACTCATCCTTTTGTTTGTTGACGTTTGTCATTTCTTGGCTCTAAACTGTGGATGGGTATTTGCTTACCCTACGATTTGTAAGTACGGTAAGCATGCTGATCACCAAACACAAGCGGGGATTCATCACTTACAGTGAACCTTGTCACCAAATATACAGATTTGGGATAATTTGGCGTTTTTTTGGCATCCAGCCAGGGTTGCTATTTTGTGGGTTTGGTTATGGGTAATTATCAAAGAAATCCTCCATCTTTGTGTAAAGGTAGTGTTTGGTGATGGGGGGTGTAAGTTGTCACATTAAGATGCATAAACTAATTATAAACCTGCTAAAACCCTTATGGGTGCATGGTACTCTTAATATTTGGTTATGAGTGTGACTTTGGGCAATTGTAAGGAATTTGAAGTTAATTATGTAAAAGTCATGTTTGATGATGGGAGTTAATTTGTTGCATTCAACAAGATACAGTGAGCTACAAATGTTTGAAACCTTAATTGTAATTTGTCATTCTATTTCTAGGAAATGGCTCAAGTTATAGAATTTATCTCGAGCTCAAAGTGAAAGAATTATAAATTTGCTGAAACCCTACTGGATGGGATTTGATGTGTTTGGTTATGAGTGTGACTTAAGATAGTTATAAAGAATTTGCAACTAATTATGTAAAAACATTGCTCGGAGATGGGAATTGATTTGTCACATTCAATTAACTATAAATGTCCTGTAATTGTAATTTGTGTTGCTCATAAAAGCTGGTCAAAACATTTAGTGTATTTAGAGAGTACATTAAGTAGCGCAATTTTACCTCAATCAAGAGGCTCCTACAAGGATTTTGCTTTTCAAGATGCCTCTCTCTTGTTTTTTCCATGTTTTTTTTTCATGATACTCATGGGGATCACAAGAAAAAAATCTAATAAAATTTTCTTCCTGGTTTTTTATACTCGGTAACGCTCTCAGAGCTAGGCATTCCCAAAATAACCACCCCTCAGCTCCACCAGGGGAGTGTCCTTACTTCAGGAATGAGTGAGAATGCATTACATTCTAGAAAATTGCGTAGGTAAAGAATTATCCTGAGCTCAACGTGAAAACTATCCTTGAAGGCCAGTAGCTAACATGGAAGCGCAAATAATCAGCCTGAGGGGTATCCACACTACTTTCTCTCTCTCTCCAAGCAATGAATTAGAAATACAAATGGGTATTAGAAAGGCAAACGATGCATCGGAACTGCAAATGGGTACTAGAAAGACAGACGCCTGTGCGAATGTGATCCCCAAACATGTACCTGACGGCGGCACATTTTGACACTTCAACCGTTCAGTTCTCAAGAGTCAGGTTCGAACTTTTTAATGTCCAGAGACTGTTGTCAGTACGAACTTCGAAGCTCATCAGATCCACTTCACTGACATCGCCAGTTTGCAGACCAATTGGTCGGTGCCGGTTGTCAGAGCTCCTTGGCTCCTCGAGAGAGTCGAGCTGCATCGAGGCTCGGAGGCAGCGGTCGACGTTGAATGGTCAAGCAAGCGCAGTTACTCCCACAATACATAATGGTAAGCACACGCTCTAATGGACTCTATGCGGTAGCCGATTCCCTGTGGAATACTCTTCACCATGATTTTACACATGAAGGTTATACTGCAGCTGCGGCCGATTACCTGTGGAATGGTGACCAAGATTATACACATGAAGTCTGTAATGCAGCTGCAACCGGTTCCATAATCAATACTCACCATGAAATCATACACTTTTGAAGGTTATAACCAGTGTTTGGGCAGTTATCTGATTTTTTTAAATAACTGTCCATTTCCTTTTCTGAAAAAATTGGAAATCACAGTTGGAAATCAAAGAACCTCCAAGTTTCAGTTTTCAAAAAAAAGTTGGATTAAAAAAACCTCTAGGGTAGAGAGGCTGCTCATTGTACACTTAAGTGCTTAGAGGACATTTGTGATCTCATTTGGAGTCAGTTGGGTCTCTAGCTTGAAGATGGATTGTAGATATTTTATGGGTGCATCTATTGCAGGTTAGATCATTCGATTTGGTTAGGAGATGGCCAAGATATGGCCTCCCAAAGTTAAGGGTGTCAATGAAAAAATAATACCATCATCAATCATCCTATACTTTGGTTTGCAACCAATGTTTGCCCTATCAAGGCACATGCAAAATCTAACACATGTTCAGCATCCACGCTTTCAGTTCTAGATTAATAAACCCATCATCAAAATGCCCAATTAAAAAAAGTTCACTTTCATTCAACAAACCAAATCAAAAATTGTACATGAGGCAAAAGACCTATGATTATATGTAACCCAACATTCCACTAAAGCCTAAACTATTCCAAATGGTGCTACAATTATCCCATTGTCCTCCCACCACACATAATAGTTTCTTCCTCTCTTTTTGTTGTTCCTTTCTTACTACTTGGTTGAAAAAACATTGTGAAGTTTGTTGCTTGTTCCTTTTTTAGTGTTCTATAACTCGTTGTGATTTTCTTTTCTTATTGGTTTCTTGGTATTATTGCAACTCATTATGGTCTAGCTCCTAGTGTTGCACATGTTCATTATATGGTATTCCCTCTTGAGCTATAGGTGGGTTCTAGTTTTAAGTTCTTGAGTTTTTGAAAAAACATTTTAATTTAAATGTTTTTCATTGTTGTGCAGGTGCTAGGTGTCAATGGTGGAGCTTGTCATTATGGAGCACCTTAGTTTCAGTTTTGTGCAAGTTCCTTTATTTTTGGTCTCCTCTTCACACTTGTTGTTTTTCTCAAGCAGCCCACCCTCCCCATCCTTTTATTCTTCTCCATGTGTTACATGCTTTTCCTTTTTCTTGAGCAATGACTCCTAACCCCTTCCTCTTTTTCATGTGTGTGTTGCAGAGTGATTCCCTGCCCCCTCCTCTTTTTCGTTTATGTGTTGCGGGCGACTCGCCCCCTCCTTTTTTTTGTTTGTGTTGCAAGCAACTCCCCCACCTCCTCTTCTTTGTTTATGCCCAGAACTCCATCATGCTTCATGTTTCCTATTTCCAATGCTTAAATTCCCCCCTTCCTTTTCTTTATTTGTGCTTAGAACTCCCAATCCTTTCACAATTCATGTTTCTTACTTCTAAAGCACCAACATCCCCCCCCCTTCCTCTTCTTCTTTTGTGCCTAGAGCTCCTAGTCCCTTTGTGCTTCATGTTTTTTTAGCACTAAACCCCACCCCTTCCTTTTCATTTGATGTGTCAAGAACTCCCAAGCATTTTACACTTCCTATTTTTTGAGCACCAACCCCCACTTCCTCTTCTTCTTTTGTGTCTAGAACTCCCAAGCACTTTGCACTGTGTTTCTTGAATGTCAACTCCC